>Ga0247823_10000396_pt1 | contig 37803 bp, 40 predicted proteins | sample 13C_PalmiticAcid_2_FD_192426 | JGI IMG/M metagenome (GOLD analysis project Ga0247823, IMG submission 192426) | Soil microbial communities from agricultural site in Penn Yan, New York, United States - 13C_PalmiticAcid_Day30 | ecosystem: Environmental > Terrestrial > Soil > Agricultural land...
CTTTTCGGCCGCGTCCTAATTCATCGCCTGCTTGCCGGGCGCCGACGGGGCCTGGCCCTGGGGCGCATGGCGCTTGGCTCGGCGCCCCTCATGTCCAACTTGCTTTCGAGGAGATGGAAATGAGCACTGCTTTTTGATTTCAGCCCTCTCTACAGCTCCATGATCGGTGTGGATCGCATGGTCGATCTCGTCGAGACCGCGCTCCGCACCGAGGCGAGCGCCAGCTATCCTCCGTTCGACATCGAGAAAACCGGCGAGACCGCCTACCGCATTTCGCTGGCGGTCGCGGGCTTCGCGCCGAAGGATCTCGAGGTCGTGGCCCAGCCGAACCTCCTGGTGATCAAGGGCCGAAGGGCGGCGAACGAAGACCAGGGCGCGCGAACCTTCCTTCACCAGGGCCTGGCCCACCGCGCGTTCGAGCGCCGGTTCGAGCTGGCCGACTATGTCGTGGTCAAGGACGCCGTCCATGCCCATGGCGTCTTGTCGATCGATCTGGTCCGCGAGGTGCCCGAGGCCTTGAAGCCCAAGCAGATTGCGATCGGGGTCGGCGCGCGCCAGCAGGCGCTGGAGCTCAAGCCGGCCAAGACGCGCAAGGCCGCGTAAGGAGCTGGCCATGCGCACGCATACCCATGCGAAAGATCAGGCTCGGCCATGGCCCGTTCGGCCGGCGGTCGGCTTCCTCCACCCCTTGGAGGTGCTGAAGGATCAGGATCTCGATCTCGCCGAAAAGCGCGAAATCCTGGCGGCCTGGGCTTCCGATGCGAGCGCGGTCGAGCATCGGCCCAGTCAGAGATGGCTCTTGGGAACGCCCGCGCCTGTGCCGCTCAGCGAGGTCCTGTCCGCGCTGCGCCGCCTGGACCGCGACCTGTTCTCTTGAGTTGGGGCGGGCGGCCGGCCAGCCGATGGTCGGCCGCCACTTCGCTCCGCTCGCTGCTTTGCGTTATGACCATGCCTTGTTTCATCTTTGTCGAGCCGTCGAGCGACGGCTGGATCGTTCGCGGCGACTTCCGCGACAGTCCCCTGCAGTTCACCACCGGCGCCCGGGCCGAGCAGGCCGCGCGTGACTGGGCGCATCGCCTGGCGGACGCCGGCGAGCCTGTGGTCTTGGAGATTCGCCTGCGCGATGGCGCGCGCGCCGGCCGGTTCCTGTTTCCACCTCACGCGGCGGACACGGAAGCGGGCTTGGCACTGCGCGCTTAGCTAGGCCGCAAGCGACTCAGCCGTCGCCCGCATTCGCCTTAGGGCGGCGGCAAGGTCTGAAAGCGCCAAGGCGAAGGGCGACCCATTGCGGAGCGATTTCTGAGCCTCGGACCATTGCCCGCGATTGATTTGGTCGGCAACCAAACCCGCCTGCTGGTGGAAGGCCCGATGGTTTTCCAGCAAGCCTAGGAAGGCATGGTTGCCGGCCCAACGCCGGGCGCCCTCGCCGTGGATCCAGCAGCCGGTGGGGCAGTGACGATCCGATCGCAAGGCGGCCAAATCGATCGGTTGTCGCTCGCTCAGAGCCGCGACGAGCGCTTCGCGGATGTGGTGATGGTTGTGTGCGTGTTCCTGAAAATCCATGACCAAACCTCTCGGCTCAATCCAATGCGGGGGTTTTCGCGCAGGATGGTTGCCGGTTGGTTTTCGCTGGATCGCTGTCCACAGTTTTTGATGGTCTGATGCACGGCCCTTCTCTCGATCGCGCAGTGATTTCCCCCTGGCGAAACGTCGCGCTGTCAGATGGCGGCGGAAGGTCCAGTTCCTGGAGGTGCATCAAGGGCAGCAACTGGCGCGTGCATGCCGCCTAAGTCTCAGGGCACCAGGATGATCTTGCCGAAGCCGCCGCCACGCTCCAGCCGCCGATGCGCCTCGGCCGCCAAGTCCAGCGGCAAAACCGTATCGATCACCGGCCTCAGTTCGCCGCGCGCCAGGCGCGGCAGGGCGCCTTCGGCGAAGCGGGCGACCATGGCGCGCTTCTCGTCGAGGGTGCGTGACTTCATCACGGTGCCGATCAGGCGCAGATGGTTATGGAGCAAGAGATCGAGCGGGATAGCGGCGTCGGCGTCGCCGCTGAGGATCCCGACCTGCACCAGCCGGCCACCTGGCGCCAGGCTGCGTAGGTTGCGCGCCAGGTACTCGCCGCCGATGAAGTCAATCACCGCGTCCACGCCAGCCCCGCCCGTCAGGCGCAGGGTCTCGACCTCGAAGTCGGCGGCCCGGTAGTCGATCACCGCCGCCGCTCCCAGACACTGCACGTCCGCCGCCCGCTCGGCCGAGGCTGTGGCGTAGACGCTCGCGCCCAGCGCTGTGGCGATCTGCACAGCGGCTGAGCCGATACCGCCGCCCGCCGCATGAACCAGCACGCGCTGCCCCGGGCGGACGTCGGCCAGATAGGCCACGGCCTCCCAGGCGGTGACGAAGGCCTCCATAACGCCGGCCGCTTGGACTAGCGGAAGACGGTTCGGGACCTTAACGGCCATGCGATGGTCCACCCGGGCGAGCTCCGCATAGGCGCCGCCGCCGACGATCGCCATCACCGTATCTCCTACGTTGAATCCCGTGACCTCGGCCCCGACCGCGATCACTTCGCCGGCGAGCTCCAGGCCCAGCAAGCGGCTCTCGCCGAAGCTCTGGTCGCCGTAGAAGCCGGTGCGCTGCATCAGGTCGGCGCGATTGACGCCGGCGGCGGCGACGCGGACCAGGAGGTCCGTGGCCCGCAACTCCGGCGCGGGCGCCTCGACCAGCCGCAGGACGTCCGGCGGGCCGAAGCGGTCATAGGCGATGGCTCTCACGACACGACCTCAGCGGCGCGAGCCAGGGCGCGGCGGGCGATGCTCTCGGCGAACATTGGCGTCTCGCGCCGGTTGTGGTCGCCACCGGCGGCCTGGCGCGCGGCGGCGGCGTGGTCGTAGTCCAGGCCATGTTCGGCGAGGAAGTCCATGAACACGTCGGTGGGGTGGGCGGTGACGCGATTGGTGTAGCGGGTGCGCTTGTCGTCGATGGCTTCGGCGATCAGCTCCCAGATGACATTGACCTGGGTGCGGCCGTTGGCGGTGAAGACGTCCGAGATCGAGTTCATCCGGCAGTAGGTCGGACCCGCCTCTTCGGCGACGTAGTGCTGCACGACCAGCCCCGTGCCGATCTGCTCGACATTGATGGACATGCGCCGGCCGTCGTCGGTGATGGTCACGCCCGCCGCGATGTGATCAGGCGCGCAGCAGCGCTGGTATTCGGCCTCGGGCAGGGTGAACAGCCAGTCGGCGATATCGATCTCTTCGATCGGAATGTCGATCTCGTGGCTATAGGCCGATTGCGAAAGGATGCGGTCGAGAACGGTGACCATGACGGTGGCTCCTGGTTGTCAGCTCGGCGGGCGGGAGCGCCGCGTCCGATGAGCCAGACCATGCGACCAGGGGCGGCGCGTGATAACGCAGCCATTGTTCGCAACCGTTTTGCGCCGGGAGCAAAGATGAAGGATCCAAGGTTCGCCGAGTTCGTGGCCGTCTTCGTCGATGTCGTGCGCGCCGGCAGTTTTTCCGGGGCGGCGCGGCGGCGCGGCGTGACGCCTTCGGCGATCGTTCGGCAGATCGACGCCCTGGAGCACGGCCTGGGCGTCCGGGTGCTGGTCCGCTCGACCCGGGCCCTGGCGATGACCGATGCTGGCCAGAGGCTGTTCGAGCGCGGCCAGCGGCTGATCGACGACCTCGTCGATGTGCACGCCGAGATCGCCGCCTTCGACGGCGCCGTCGCCGGCGTGCTGCGGGTCGCCTGCTTTCCGACCTTCGGCAAGCGCTACGTCCTGCCGGTGGCCGGCGCGCTCATGCGCCAACACCCTGGCCTGTCGGTCGAACTGGACCTGACCGAGCGCTTGGCCGACCCGGTGCTGGACCGCTTGGACGCGGTCATCCGCATCGGACAGCTGACCGACAGCGGCCTGATCGCCACCAAGCTCGCCGATCAGGCACGGCTTCTGGTCGCCGCTCCGGACTATCTGGCCCGACACGGCGCGCCGGGCCGTGTCGAGGACCTGCGCGGCCACCGGTTGCTCGACAAGTTGCATGGCGCTGATCTTCTGGGCTGGTCCGACCTGTTGGGTGGCGCGGCGGGTCAGCCCAACTGCGGTCAGGTGGTGTTCCGATCCGACGACTTCGAGGCGCTGCGGCTCGCCGCTAGGGAAGGCGCCGGCTTGGCCTTGCTGCCAAGCTGGGTGGCGGGGCCGGATGTACGAGAGGGCAAGCTCGTTCGACTTCAGTTGCACGGCGAGCCGTGGAACGCGCGGCCGAGCGGCATCTACCTGCTGAGGGCGCTGCCAGAGCCCTCGGCGAAGTTGCGAGCTTTCACCGACGCTCTGCGCGCCGCCATAGGGTCTCCACCCGTCTGGACGCCGTAGCGCTCGGGGTGTCAGTTCTTCGCCAGCTCAAACTGGCTAGAGGTCGCCTTCCTGAAGGCGCGCCAATATCTGGTGGTGTCCTGGAGAGCTACGACCGCGCAAACCGTCCCCGCGCTTGCTCGCGACGTCATCCCTTCATCAACATCCGGCCTCCATCCGAGCCGTCCGGATTTCAGGATCCTTTGGTCCAGCAACGGGCCGCCCACCGTGTGCCGGCGCAACTTGAGTTTTGTGAGGGTAGGGCTGCGGCCCGACAATTGTCGGGCCGCGTACCCCGACTAAGGTCGGGCCCTTACCGGAAGCCGAAAAGGCGCTCCGAGCCGGTTGAAAGCGTTCATGGCGGCGATGGTGATCGTCAGATCGACCAGATCCTTAGATTCGAAAGCCGCCGCAGCTGCCGCGTAGGCCTCGTCGGACGCGTGCGTTTCGCTCACCCGGGTCACCTCCTCGGCCCATGCCAGGGCGGCCCGGTACTGATCTGGGAACAGATGCGGGACCTCATCCCAGACAGGAACGAGGACGACCTTCTCGACGGGCATGGTCTTGAGGAGATCCCGCGTATGCAGGTCGATGCAATGGGCGCATCCGTTGATCTGTGAGACCCGAAGGAAGACGAGGTGAACCAATTCCTCGGGAAGATTGGTGTTGTGGGTGACATAGTGGTGCAGCCCGAACAAGGCTTTGGCCCCTTCCGGCGCGACGTCGTACCAGGTCAAGCGGGCGAGTTTGGTCATGTGAAGAGTTCCGTCATCGTGACGCCGCTCATCGGCGCGTGCGGGTTTGACGAAGCCAACGCCGACGGTGTGACATCGGACGGACAGAAAAGGGCGGGTTGTCACATCGGCGCACGCGCCATCGTCATAGAGGCGATCTCGCTTGCAGGAGCCCGACGTGTCCCGTGACCAACGGACAGCTGACTTTGAACCCGAACGCGCGCGCCTCACGCGCTTGGCCTACCGGATGCTGGGCTCTCTCGGCGAGGCCGAGGATGTCGTCCAGGACGCCTGGATCCGCTGGGCGCGCGTGGACGAGAGCGTGGATGTCCCGGCCGCCTACCTCACGCGCGTCGTCAGCCGCCTGTGCTTGGATCGCCTGAAATCGGCCCGAGCCCGGAGGGAGGCCTATATCGGCCCTTGGCTTCCCGATCCTCTGCTCACGCCGGCCGAGCCGAAGGAGATTTTCGCTGACGACGTTACGGTCACGCTCATGCTGGCGATGGAGCGGCTCTCCCCGCTGGAGCGGGCGGCGTTCCTCCTGCACGACGTCTTCGACGTACCGCTCAAGGATGTGGCCGTGACGCTCGGTCGCGAGCCCGCGGCGATCCGCCAGCTCGCCTCGCGGGCCCGGAAAAACGTCCGGAGCGAGCGCGTTCGCTACACACTGGAATCCGCAGAGGCGGACCGGATCGCACGGGCGTTTTTCAACGCCTCTCAGGCCGGAGATGCCACGGCCTTGGCAAATATGCTCGCGGCGGATGTGCAGATCCATACCGACGGAGGCGGGAAGGTGAGGGCCTTGCGGAACGTGATACGCGGTCTGGATCACGTCCTGAAACTTTTCGAGGGCGTCCGGCGAAAGGATCTGCCGCCTCCCGTATTGTTGCGCACGGCGATCATCGATGGCTTGCCCGGCTATGTCGCCCGCTACCCCGACGGCTCACTCGCGACGACCGCGCTCGACCTCCAGGATGGGCGCATCCGTTCGATTTACATCGTCCGCAACCCCGACAAGCTCAAACACATCGGCGAGGCGTGCTGAAAGGCCAAGGTCCGCGACGCCCACATCAAGCGTCGCGTTCCTGGAGGCAAGGCCAGGAGGAGCTCGTGGCGCTCTCATGCCTTGCAAGCCGATGCGGCTCAGCCCAATCACGAGTTGGCGCGCTCTGTGAGTCAATTGGCGCGCTCGGTGAATGTTCAAATTCTCCGCCGGCCTAACTTCAGGTCACCGGCGCCGGCGATCTCCATGATCGTCGAGGCGCCCAGATCCTGAAGGAGGCAGCCATGAACAACCTCATCAAAGACGCTCGTCGCATTCCGGTAGACGAGGCCAGGACCGCCGTTTCGGTCAGCCCGATCACGCTGGCGGCGCCCGGCAGGGGCCTGCCGCTCGAGCTGCGCATCACCGGGCCTGCCTTGGGCGAGGCGCTGCCGATCGTGCTCTTGTCGCACGGCCACGGCCCGTCGAACTACATCCCCTCAAAGGATGGCTATGGCCCCTTGGTCAACTTCTTCGCCGAGCGCGGCTTTGTCGTGATCCAGCCCACGCACCTGAACTCCAAGGTCGCTGGGCTGCCGGCCGGCGCCTCGGGCGGACCGCTGTTCTGGCGCTCGCGCGTCGAGGACATGAGCCTGATCCTTGATTGCCTCGACGAGATAGAGGCTGCGGCGCCGGTCTTCAACGGACGGCTCGACCGCGCCAAGGTCGCGGTTGTCGGCCATTCTATGGGCGGACAGACCGCCGGCATGCTGCTGGGAGCCCGGCTCACGGATCCGAAAGATCCGGCCGCCCAGGACGTCAGCATGCTCGATACCCGCATCAAGGCAGGCGTGCTGCTCACCGCGCCCGGCAACGGCGGCGACAGCCTGAGCGAGATGGCCGCCAGCAACTACAGCTTCTTCAATCCCGATTTTTCTCACATGACGACCAGAAATCTGGTGGTGATCGGCAGCGACGACGCCTCGGCTCACCTCACCGTCCGCGGTCCGGCGTGGCACGCCGACACCTACTACGGCAGTCCCGGCGCCGAGGCGCTGATGACGGTCCTTAACGGTAAGCACGGACTTGGCGGCATTTCCGGTTACGACGCCAGGGAGACCGATGACGAGGACGCCGAGCGCCTGGAGATCGTCCTGCGCATGACCTGGGCGTATCTGCGCTCGGCCTTTGATGGCGACGATCGGGCCTGGGCGGCCGCGCGCGCCGCGCTGCAGACCCACGCCCACTCGCACGCGCGGGTCGACCTTCGCTAGCGTAACAGCGCGTTCCTGGCCATGTTTAGGTGTATGGCCAGGACATCGCTTAGATTTCAGGCAAGGAGCTACGGACATGACGTCGCCTGTGGTGGACAGGGGCCGCTTTCCGCCGACGCTATGGCGGGCCATGCGAAGCGCCGGTCTGGAGCCCCCGAAGATTCTGCGCGCGGCGGGGCTGCCATCGAGCCTGCATCTCGACGCCTCGGCAACGCTCTCCACCACCCAATTGTTCGCGATCTGGAAGGCGCTGGAGACGGTTGCGGAAGATCCCGCCGTCGCGCTTCGGCTACTTCACGGCGCCGATCGCTGCGGCCACCAGCCCGCTTTCATTTCGGCCCTGTACGCGTCGGATTTTCGAGACGCCATCCAGCGGATCGAGCGCTTCAAGCGGATGGGCGCCTGCGAGGTGTTCAGGACGGGGGAGGCGAACGGGCGGTGGACGATCATCAAGGAATGGCCGTTCGCCACGGAAGCTGAGCCGGCGGTGTCCGTCGATCTGAGCTTCATGTTCCTGTTGGAACTGGGACGGCGAGGCGCAGGCAGGCGCATCACGCCGGCGCGGATCGAATATCAACGAGCCGGTCCGGCCAACCGCGACCTGGAGGACTACTACGCCGCGCCCTTGGTGTTCGGGGCGTCGCGTAATGCGATGATCTTCCATGCCGAGGATCTGGCCGCCACCTTCCCGGGCCACAGTCCCGAATTCCTCGACCTGGTCACGCCAGGTTTGGCCGCGGCCTTCGCCGAGATCCATGAAAGCCATACGATCGCGGACCGGGTGAAGTCGGTCCTCAAGCGCTCGCTCGCCAGCGGGCGGCCGGAGGTGGCGTATGTCGCGCGTGATCTCGGGATGAGCGAGCGCACCCTACAAAGACGCATCACTGATGAGGCTGCGACATTTCGGGCGTTGCTCTCGGACGCGCGGCGCGAGCTCAGTCAACAGCTTCTCGCCGATCCCGCCATTCACATCGACGAGGTGACCTACCTGCTCGGGTATCAGGACACCAGGTCGTTCTATCGCGCCTTCAAGGATTGGGCCGGCGTTTCGCCCGGCGAGTGGCGATCAGGAATTGGAACGGAATCCGCCACGCCTGAGGTGCTGCACTGAATGTCCGCTTGCTGGAGGGGCGCCAAGGTCGGCTTATGGCGCTGCCCGGCCGCAGCCTTCACGGCGCCGTCGCAGTCAAGAAGCTGACGGTTTAAACAGCCGGGCAGGGTGGGTCGCGGTCGCACCGCACCAGAAGTCCGACATGGGTCGGCTAGGTATAGCGGCGCCGGCTCCGAAGGCTGACCTGGAGCCTGGCAGCCTTGGGCGGACGTTGGGCGCGTCAGCTAGGAGCAAGCAGCCTGGATCTGACGACCCAGACAGCTCGTAGCCCTCTGCTTCCATCTAATTTGGAGCGTTCGCAACGCGGTTCGACGTCACGATGTCCGCGTGGGTGGGGTTTGCTCCAAGCTTTGAATACGCCTCCATCATCGCATCGCGCTTGGCCGGCGCCGCTCCGGGTTGGGCCAAGGCCAAGGCGGCGCGCGTCTCCTCCGCGTTCCAATCGCAGCAGTAGGCCGGCGTCGATGGCTGTTGGCGCCAGGAGTCGGCTAGGGCGCCGGCATCGACGGGATCGAAGCCCACGTCATTCACCAGGCCTGCGACGATGGTCTTCGCCTTCGGATCGTCACCGGCCATGGCGATGGCCAGACGGTCGCTCGCGCCTGCGGGGCGGCCGAGCTCGGCGAGGGAATAGGCGAGAATGTTGTTGAACGCCTTGACGATCGGGCGACCGATCTGACGTGACACCCAGACGCTTTCCGCCAGCCCGTCGTCGATCTCGGAAATGTGGGCGTCGCGCATGCCGGGGTAGTAGTTGCCGGTATCGATCACTGGCGCCGCCTCAGGCAAGTCGTCGAACAGGTCCTTTGGCAGGCCGGCGACGGCGGGAAACGGGATAGAGAGGATGAGGGCGTCCACGCCTTTCACGGCGCCTCTTATGTCGACAGGCGTCGCGCCGACCTCCTCGGCAAAGGCGCGCACGCCTTCGACGCCGCGCGAATTGGCGACACGAATCTGGTGACCCGCCGCGCCCAGCTTGCGGGCGAGCGCGCCGCCGATGTTGCCCGTTCCGATAATGCCGATCTTCATGGCGTTTCCTTCCGCAAGGTTGAGAATTTCAGTTCAGCGCATTGCGCGCGGATCGACGCCGTACTGGGCCGGCGCGCCGAGATGGTCGCGAAGCGTCGAGCCCGCGTAGTCCTGGTGGAAAAGACCGCGCTCCTGCAGAATCGGCACGACGCCATCGACGAAGGCGTCGATCCCATCATCGTAGATGTCGGGCGAGATCCAGAAGCCGTCGGCGGCGCCGGCTTCGAACCAGGCCTGCATGTGATCGGCCGCCTCTATGGCGGGCCCGACGATTACCGGGTGATAGTCGATCACCCCGTGGGCCAGCACATCGGTTAGGCTCCAGCCTTCGCGGGCGATCTTCAGGGCGTGAGCGGAGCGGGGGTCCTGGGGAGAGGGACGTGCGGCGGCGAGCTGTGCGGCTGACAGAGGCTCGTCGAGCCGGATGGCCTCGGTGCGCAAGCCGAGTATCTGCATCAGGTAGGCCGCGCGCTGCGGGAAGGTCCGCTGTGTCAGCGCGATCCGGCGATCCAGCGCCGTGCGCCTATCGGAGGCGATCGTGGTCATCAGGCCGGGAAAGTATTTGATCTCGTCGGGGTCACGTCCGGCGCGCTCGGCCGCGTCGCGGAATGCGGTTCTTTGCGCGCGGGCGTCCTCGATGCTGAACGCCGCCCCGATGACGGCGTTGGCGAAGCGGCCGGCCAATTCGTGACCGTTGGAACTTCCGCCCGCATGGACGATGACCGGCTGACCCTGTTCCGATGGAGGAATGTAAAGCGGTCCGCGTGAGCCAACGAACTGACCGCGCAGGTTGATCGGCGCGATCTCATCGGCGTTGGCGAACGCGCCAGTGGCTTGGTCGTGAACCCAGGCCTCTCTTCCCCAGCTGCCCCACAGGGCCTGCACCACCTGGATGGTCTCATGCGCCCGCCCATAGCGCTCAGCGCTCGATGGGAGCCGCGCGCCATAGTTGGCGGCGACGTCTTCACCGCTCGACGTGACGGCGTTCCATCCCGCGCGCCCGTGGCTCATCAGGTCGAGAGCCTTGAATTGGCGGGCAAGGTTGTAGGGCGCGTTGAAGGTCGTGGAACCGGTGGCGATCAGGCCGATGCGGTCGGTCTCTCGGGCCACTGCCGCAAGGGTGAGCATCACATCGAGGTTGAAGTGCGGAGGCTCGTTCTCGATGTCGGCCACCAGGCTTGGGCCGTCTGGCAGGAAGAGGAAGTGGAACTTACCGCGCTCGGCCGCTTGGCCGTGCCGAACCTTGGCGTCGAAACTCACATAGTTCGTCGGATCGACGCCAGGAGCGCGCCACGCGCCGGGCAGCGCGCCGTAGCCGTTGCCCAGGTGCATGCCCAGAATGATCTGTCTGGTCATGCCGGGCCTTGCGGCGCGAGCGCGAGGGCGTCGAGGGTGCGCCGAAGGTCCTCGAGACCCTCGTCGGTCAGCTCGCATGCCGTTTTGATCTGTTCGGTGACGCCACGGACCGCTGCGTCGAGGGAACGACCGGTTGGCGTCAGATCGACCATGACCCGGCGTTCATCTTGGGTGTCGCGGGTGCGGGTTACCCGGCCCGCCGCTTCCAGGCGCTTGACCAGAGGCGTGATCGTCCCGGTGTCCATGTCCAACGCGCCGCCCAGGGCGCCGACGGTGCGCGGCCCACCGTCCAGCAACTCGAGGACGACGAGATACTGGGGAAAGGTGAGCTCCAGGGGCTCCAGGATCGGCTTGTGCAGGCGAACCATGCGGTTGGCGGCGCTGTGAAGCGCGAAGGAGAGTTGGGTTGCCGCGCTACGACGTGTCACGTTCAGTTCCTAGTGCGCTATTATCTATCGCTCTAGATAATAGCTTTGGCGCGCACTTCAACCCGCCGCCCTGATCCGCGTCGTCGAGATGGCGTTCATCCATTCACAATGGCTGGCGCGACACCGCAATTGGTGTGGGCATGCGGCGGCAGGCGCGGGCTGCCAGCCGCCCCGCTGTCTCAGATCAGATGCGACATGCCCATCGCGCTGAGGAGACCGTTTTGAATCGGGGCAACGACCCCGTTCAACCGCTCGACGCCGTAATCCAGGCCCCCAGGCATGACGACCGTCCGCAATGGGCGACGTTCGGTGGCCTCGACCAGCCGGGCGATGGCGTCGGCGACCAGCTGGGGGCGTGGCGGATTGGCCGGATCGTCGCCGTCGCTGCCATGCGCCTTGATCTGGCCTGGGATCGCCGCGACCTCGCCGTAGGCCGCGAGCACGCCTTGGTCGGACGGTTCCGGGCTGGACGACAGAAGATTGCTCGGGAAGGGCCCTGGTTCGACGATGACCGAGTCGATACCAAAGCTCGACAGCTCGTAGCGATAGGCTTCGGCCAGCGCTTCGAGTGCGAACTTGCTCGCCGAATAGACGCCGAAAAATGGAATAACCACACGCCCCATCAGGGACGTGACATGGACGAGAAGCCCGCCGCCGGCGGCGCGCATGTGCGGCAGAACGGCGCGGTCGGCGCGCACGGCGCCGAAGAAATTGACCGCGAATTGCCGTTCGACGTCCGCGGCCGTGTAGGCTTCCGTGACCCCGACGGGCATGACGCCGGCGTTGTTGATCAGCACGTCGATCTTTCCATGCTGTTTGATGACTTGGTCGATCGTCGAATTGACCGACGCCTCGTCGGCGACATCCATTTCGAGAACCTGCAGCACATGCCCTTCAGCCTTCGCAGCCTCGATAAGCTCGCGGCGGACGGGGGCGTTTCTCCCAGCGATATCGCGCATGGTCGCCACCACGACATGCCCCCGCCGCGCAAGCTCGAGGACCGTCAGCTTCCCAAACCCGCTGCTGGCGCCGGTTACAACGACAATTTTTCCGCTCATCGATCTCATTTTCCATCCAAGGGGTATCGCGAGGCGATATAGACAGATCTGTCTGTCTTTGCAAATAGGCAATATACAGAATAGTCTGTTCCGCGGGGTGTGGCTTTGAGGCGCGAAGGGTAGGCATGGCCGAAGTTGTGGAATTTGCGGATCTGGAGGTGCTGCCGCTCGACGCCCTAACCCCGCGAGAGCGGATCCTAAAAACAGCGTCGGACCTGTTCTACCGGTTCAGTGTCCATTCTGTGGGGATCGACCGCATCATCGCCGAAAGCGGTGTGGCCAAGATGACGTTCTACAAACACTTTCCGTCGAAGGCCAACCTCGTCGCGACCTATCTGCGCCATAAGAGCGCCGTGTGGTTTCAGATGCTTGAGACCGCGACCCAGCAACCTGGGCTCACTGCGCAGGAACGCATACTGGCGATCTTCGACGCGCTGGACGGACCCTTCCGCTCGCCCGCCTTCCGCGGCTGTCCGTTTGTGAAGGGCTTGGCCGAGTTCGGACCGGAGGCCGACACGCCGGACGTACAGGCGACCATCACAGCCTACTTCGAGGGCCTGCGCGAGCTTGTCGCCTCACTCGTCGAGCCCTTGGCCTTGCCCAAGCCTGAAAGAGCCGTGATCCAGATCCTGTCGCTGATCCAAGGCTCCATCGTCATGGCGCAAGCGTCGCGCGACCCTCTTCTGGCGGAGGCAAACCGCGAAGCAGCCAGACTATTGATCGAGGGGGCCGTGGGCACTGGAGCAAGTCACCGGTAATCCTGCGTTAGAACGGGCACGCCACGTTGGGATCAAGGAACAGGTGGCGCGCGAATGATCGCGTCGCGTGGTGACCATCGCGAAAGTCCGCAATGGGTCGATCTCGCCCTTGTGCCGGGTGAGCTGAAGGTCCGGTTCCTGGAGGTGAATGTAGGTCAGCAACTGGCGCGGGCCGGTCCGCGGCAGAAAAGCTAGGGCCGTGCTCTATGCGCGTTGTCGCGGCGCCGGCAAATGATCGCTTGCCACCGTCCGAGCGGTATCGATCTCCTTGCCCAGGACGGTTGAAAGAACCCTACGCGCGTTAGCCGCGCAGTCCAGATCGTCGGGTTTGCTTTCGATCCCGGCGATAACCGCAGCCAGTTGTGCCTTGCTCTCCGCAAGCCGCCTTTCGAGCACCTCAATGTCCGCGACGCGGCTGCGCAACGCCGCAATGAGCGCATCGTGCTTCCAGTCCGCTAGGTCGGAAGGAAGCAGGGTCCGGATTTCGTCGAGGCTGAAGCCGGCCTTCTGCGCCGTGGCGATCAGATCGAGCACGAGCACGGCGTTGTTCGGATAGGCACGATAACCATTGGGGCGACGCTCTACGGTCGTGAGCAGGCCTTCCCGTTCATAGAACCGGATGCGCGATTGGGTGAGACCCGTGCGTTTGGCCAGTTCGCCGATGTTCATTCGCAGGCCTCGAAAAGCGTGTTGACCCTAAACCTAGCTTAAAGGTTAGGGCTGGGTCTACGCCGTTCGTGGAGCCTCTAATGTCCCTGTTTTCGCCGCTGACCTTGCCCAACGGAGCCATCATCCCCAACCGCATCGCCAAGGCGGCGATGGAGGAAAATATGGCCGACGCCGACCATCTGCCGTCCGAGGCGCTGATTAACCTCTATGGGGCCTGGGCCGCAGGGAAGGCAGGGCTGATCATCACCGGCAACGTGATGATCGACGCGCGCGCCATGACAGGCCCGGCTGGCGTGGTGCTGGAGAACGATCATCAGCTCGACCGCTTCAAGGCCTGGGCGACGGCGGCCCGATCGGGCGGGGGGCAGGTGTGGATGCAGATCAATCATCCGGGGCGTCAGATGCCTGCGGCCTTGGGCCAGGAGACGCTCGCGCCGTCCGCGATCGCTTTGGATCTGGGCGCCCAGTCCAAGGTCTTCCCGATGCCGCGGGAGATGTCCGCTACCGACATCGCCGAAGTCGAGCGCCGGTTTGTGACCACGGCGGTGCTGGCTGAAGGCGCCGGCTTCACCGGAGTGGAGATCCACGCCGCGCACGGCTATCTGCTGAGCCAGTTCCTTTCGCCGCTGGCCAATCATCGCCAGGACCGCTGGGGTGGCAGCCTGGAAAACCGCGCGCGCCTGCTGCTGGACATCGTACGCGGTGTGCGGGCGGCCGTGACGCCCAGCTTCGCCGTGGCGGTCAAGCTCAACTCGGCCGACTTCCAGCGCGGCGGCTTCTCGCCCGAGGACGCCCGCGCCGTGGTCAAGATGCTCAACGGCCTGGGTGTTAATCTCGTCGAGCTCTCGGGCGGCAGCTACGAGGCGCCGGCTATGATGGGTTCTGCGCGCGACGAGCGCACTTTGGGGCGCGAGGCCTACTTTCTGGAATTCGCCCAAGAGATCGGCAAGGTCGCGGACATGCCGCTGATGGTCACCGGCGGCATCAAGCGGCGGGAAGTGGCGCAGAAGGTCGTGGAAGGCGGTGTAGCCATGGCCGGCATCGCCACGGCGCTGGCCATCGAGCCGGATCTTCCGGCGCTGTGGCGCCAGGGCAGGGATGTCGCGCCCAGCCTGCGACCCATTACCTGGAAGAACAAGCCAATCGCCTCCTCGGCGCACATGGCCGCCGTGCGCTATCAGCTGGTGCGGCTGAGCCGGCGGCGGCCTAGCGCGCCGAACATCTCGCCGGTCTGGGCGCTGATCACCTCGCAACTCCAGGCTAGGAGCAGCGCCCGCCAGTACCGGCGCTGGATGGGGCAGCGCCCGGCGGCCTGATCGATCCCTGTCGTCGAACAGATAAATCAAAGAGGCTCGTACATGGTTGAGCAGTTCGTGGACGTCGAATTCGGCGGCCAGACCGTCCAAGTGCCGAAGGGCGGCTACTACGATCGCTTCCGCTCCAACCCAGACCTGGATGCCGTGGCGCGAGACCCCGCCGCCGGCAACATCGACTTCTTCCGGCGCATCCCAAAGCAGAAGATCTCATCGCGGGTCGGTCCTGTCTGGGCGCCGAACTTCTATTACCGCAGCAGCTCGGTGCAGCTTCTGATGACCGCGCCGATCGATCGGCTAGCGGCGGCTCTTCCGACGCCGCTCGAACCGCTTCGTCCCCTTCCGGGCCAGGGCATGGTGGCGCTGACCTTCTTCTCCTACGCTGTCTGCGACAACGATCCCTATGACGAGGTCTCGATCGCGGTCGTCGTCCGCCGTCCCGGCGCCAAGGGCTCGCATGTCGGCCAGCTACTGGGCGACATCCGCCGGCGTAACTTCTTCGCCCACGTCCTGGCCCTGCCGGTCACCACCGAGATCGCCCGAACACGGGGCGTGCAGGGCTACCAGCTGCCCAAATGGCTAACGCCGATCACGATGGACATCGCCAATGAGGTCACCGCCACCATTGCCACCACTGACGGCTCGCCCGACCTTGAGCTGCGCGCGCCCGCGCCGGCTCTCAAAAACGTGCCTTCTCAGTCGCGCTTGAGCGCCAACACCATGATCCATCAGGTCGACGGCCAGTGGAGCCAGACGGTCGTCCAGTCCAACACGTTGTCCTATTCACAGGAGCTCTTTCCCAAGGGCGTGACTCTCTCGCGCCATGGCGGTCCGATGAGCGACCTCCTCAACGGCTTGGGCGCCTCGGCCATGCTGCGCCTGGATGTGGTCAGGGACGCGCAGTTGGTGCTCAACATGCCAACGCCCTTGAAGGGCATCGGTATCCTGACGGGCTGAGGGACGGCTAAGCCAGAAGCATCATGAACGTCGCCTTTCTGGAGGTGAGGCGAGGTCGGCTCATGGCGCAGCATCGCCGCCTGAGCCGACGCCGGACCCGTTCTAGGAGCCAGGCGGAGTTCTAATGTCTGGTCAGTCGACCGGGACGATCTCGATCCGCGCTTTGCCGGGGCCCATATCGCCCAGCGCCGACGTGTCGCCTTGGAGGCGACCGAGGCGGACGAGGCCCCGCGAATAGGCGAAATCGCGGTAGTAGATCGCCAGATTGCCCCACGGCGCGTAGTAGGCGATGTCGCCGACCACGGGGGCCGTGCCGTCTGGCGCGCCGGCGGTGGACAGCCGTCTGGGCAGGTCCGCGACCTTCTCGGTTTGATTGTAGTCGTCCAGCGTCACCTCGATCGGCAGCAGGGACACCAAGTCCCGTGCCGTCTCGCTGTCCTCCAGCACGGCGGTGAAGCACTGGCCGTTCGCGACGATCCTGATCCGCATGGGATGCTCCTTGGCGAGGGCGGTTCGATCCGGGTCAGCCGGCGACGCGGCCCGCGACGCAGGGCTTGTGCAGGCTGCGCTGGCGACGATGAGCAGGATGGCCGCCAGCAACGGTCTCCGCGCCAGCATTGGCCTACTGCCCGCCCTCGGTCGACGAACCAGCGCCGAGGTATTGCGCGTCGGTGACGTGCTCCATCCAGGTCACGGGAGAGCCGTTCTGGCTTTCCTGTATGGCGATGTGGGTCATGGCCGCATGTGGGGTCGCGCCGTGCCAGTGCTTGTGCTCGGGCGGGCACCACATCACGTCGCCGGCGTGGAACTCCAGCTTCGGGCCGCCTTCGATCTGGGTCCAGCCGACGCCTTCGGTGACGATCAGCGTCTGGCCCAGCGGATGCTTGTGCCAGGCGGTGCGGGCGCCGGGTTCGAAGTGGACGATGGCGCCGCCTACGCGCGAGGGCGCGGTGCGCTGGAACTGGCCGGTGATCGTCACGCGGCCGGTGAACCATTCGGCGGGACCGTCGATGGTCTTCATTTCGGCCTTGCGGGTGATCTCCATGGTCGGGGCGCTTTCCTGTGATGGCGTGGGGGTTGGGTCGCCGCCGAGGGTCGCCGCGGCGATGATGAGGGAGCCGATCACGACAGGTGCTCCTCGAAAAAGCGCGTCAGCCGATCGAAGGGGATGATGTTCACGCGGTCGTAGAGATCGACATGGCTGGCGCCCGGGATGATCACCAATTCCTTGGGCTCGGCCGCCGCGGCGAACGCCGTCTCGCTGAAATAACGTGAGTGAGCCTTCTCGCCGTGGATCAGCAGCAGCGGGCGCGGTGAAATCTCCGCGATGTAGGTCATCAGCGGGAAGTTCATGAACGACAGCGGCGTGGTGATCGTCCAGGCGTTGCCGGAGTTCACCGCGCGCGGATGGTAGCCGCGAGGCGTCATGTAGTAGTCGTGGTAGTCGACCAGGAACTTCGGCTCGCCGCCCTTCAGTTCATTGGACTTGGGACCGTAAGCCGGCGCGCCATTCCGGGCGTCGACCCAGCGTTGACGGCTCAGTTGCTCCAGCGTCTGGGATCGCTGCGTGTCGGTGACGCTGTCGTTATACCCGCGCGACATGACGCGGGACATGTCGTACATCGTGCTGGTCGCCACGGCCTTGACGCGCTTGTCGACCGCGACGGCGTTCAGCGCCATGCCGCCCCAGCCGCAGATCCCGATGACGCCGATCCGTTCCTGATTAACCGCCGGGTGCAGGCCGAGGAAATCGACCGCCGCCATGAAGTCCTCGGTGTTGATGTCGGGTGAGGCCACATTGCGGGGCTGCCCGCCGCTCTCGCCCGTGAAGGACGGGTCGAACGCCAGGGCGACGAACCCGCGCGCCGCCATCGTCTGGGCATAGAGGCCCGACGACTGCTCCTTGACCGCGCCGAACGGACCGCCGACGGCAAGCGCCGCCAAGCGTTGTCCTTCGCGGCCCTTGGGGCGGTAGAGGTCGCCGCTCAGGGGGATGCCGTAGCGGTTGGTGAAGGTGACCTTCTGATGGTCGACGGCTTGGTTACGCGGGAAAACCTTGTCCCAGTCATTGGTCATGGTCTGCGCCTTTGCGTCGGGGGTGGGGAGGAGCGACGCGACGGCCAGGGCAGTGACGCCGGCGCCCGTCAGTTTCATCATTCCGCGACGGTCCAAGGCCGTGGACGGCCGGGTCTGAAGTTCGGGGGGAGTTGGGACCATGTCGGGCTCCTGGGTTCTGTCGTCAGCGGGGTTTCAGCAGGGTGCGTCCGTCACGGACGATCAGCACCGCGAGGGCGGCCAGGATGACGCTGGCGATCAGCGTGGCCGTGATCGAGAATTGATCCAGCAGCAGGCCGCCGAGAACCGCGCCCAGCAGGATCGAGGCCTGAACGGCGGCGACCATCAGGCCTCCGGCGGCTTCAGGCGCGTCTTCGGCGTTCTGGGACATCCAGGTCATCCAGATCACCGACATGGCGGTGTTCATCGCGCCCCAGACGACCAGAAGGATCCCGGCCCCGATCGGCCAGCCGCCGACCACCAGCAGGCCTGCGGTGACCGTCCCCATGACCAGGGCCGGAAGTCGCAGAAGTCGTGAGACGTCGCCGGTGATGAAGCGGCCTGAAGCCCAGGTCCCCACGAAGCCCGCGCAGCCGAGCGCCAGCAGAAGGATCGACAGGCCCGTGACGCCTACATCCGTGACCTGTTCTAGGAACGGTCGCAGATAGGTGAAGAGGGTGAAGGCCGAGCCCCAGGACAGCATCGAGGCGATCAGGCCGGTCAGAAAGTACGGGCGACGCAGCAGGTCGAGCATGGCTCGCATATCCTGCCCCTGTCGCGTGGGAAGGGATGGCAGCGCGATCACGTGCCAAACGAGGTTGGCGGCGACGAGGGGCGTCAGGGCCCAGAATACCTCGCGCCAGCCCAGCAGACCTGCCAGGTAGCTGCCGAGCGGCGCGGCGAAGGCGGCGGCGATCGCCTGGCCTCCATACATCAGAGCCAAGGCGCGAGGCACGTCTGCGGCCGGAACGAGCCGCATAATGACAGCCGTGGCCAGCGCCCAGAACCCGCCGATGCAAATCCCGAGCAAGGCGCGCCCGGCCATCAGGACGTCGAAACTCGGAGCCGCCGCGACGAGCGCGAGGGACACCAGCATCAGAGCCGTCAGCGTGACGAGGATCCACTTGCGATTAAGTCGGCCGGCGACGGTGGTGATCGCGATGCTCGCCGCGATCGCGAACAGGCCGCTGATCGAGACCGCTTGGCCGGTTTGTCCGATCGACGCGCCGAGCCCCTCGGCCATGGGCGTCAGCAGGCTGACGGGCATGAACTCAGACGCGATCAACAGCGCCACGCAGAGCGCCATCGACAGCACAGCGCCCCAGGCCGCAACCGGCGTTTCCTCGTGTTCGGATATGGCTGCCGCCAGCATGGCTCGGCTCCTCCTTTGCTGAGACGCAAATTAGGCGCGGCGCGGAAAACGATTAGTCAGCAAGATCGGCATGAACTAATCGACACAGACGAATAATGCGCTGGGAGAAATGTTGATGGCGGGACCCGATCTGAACCAGCTGAGCTGGTTCCAGGCCGTCGCTGAGGAGCGCAACTTTACCAAGGCCGCCGCGCGTATCGGCGTGGCGCAATCCACGCTCAGCCACGCCATCCGGCAACTGGAAGCCCGCATGGGCGTCCGCCTGCTAACCCGGACGACCCGCAGCGTCGCCCCGACGGCCGCGGGCGAGCGGCTGCTTCAAACGATCACGCCACGCCTTGCCGAGATCCAGGAAGAGCTGTCGTCCCTAATGGCGTTCGGAGAAAAGCCGGCCGGATCCATCCGACTGACGCTATCGGATCACGCGCATGAAAGCGTCGTGTGGCCCAAGCTTAAGCCGGTGCTCGCCGCCTATCCCGACATCAAGGTGGAACTGATCCTCGACAGCACGTTCCGCAACATCGTCGAGGAGCGGTTCGACGCCGGTGTGCGGCTGGGCGAGAGCGTCGAAAAGGACATGATCGCCGTCCGCATCGGCCCGGACTGGCGGCTGGTCGCCGTGGCCTCCCCCAAATACCTGGCCGGGCGAGGAAGACCGGCCCACCCGCAGGATCTGATCGGCCACAGCTGCATCAACATGCGCCAGGAGTCGTCGGGCGGACTGTACGCCTGGGAGTTCGAGAAGGACGGCCAGGCGTTGCGCGTCAGGGTCGACGGGCAGGTCACCTTCAACAACTCCTACGCCATGATCGACGCCGCCCGCAGCGGCTTCGGCATCGCCTACGTGCCTGAGAACATCGTCGCATCCCGCGTCGCGTCAGGCGAATTAGAGCTGATCCTGAGCGAGTGGTCGCCCATGTTTGACGGCTATTTCCTTTACTACCCAAGCCGTCGGCAAAACTTGGCGGCGTTCCAGATCATCGTTGACGCCCTTCGTTATCGGGAAGTGTGAACGTCCGAATCCGGCAGCAGGCCAATGTCTCCAAGTGGCGCGATCCCGTCATCTGAGCCGTGCCCAACAGCGTAAAACCCTTGGGCAGTCGGAAGGGTCGTGGCATCAGCAGGTCTACGACCCAGCTATGATCGCCGACCCATGACCCCCGACGACTTCCGCCAACTGGCGCTCAGCCAGCTCAACGCCCGCGTCGCCTCCCGCCTGGGGACGATCGAGTTCCTGGTCGGCGACAAGGTGTTCGCCACCCTGGGCGCGCCCGACCCGGCCTTCGCCCTCCTGCGCCTTTCGCCCGAAGACCAGGCGGCGGCCCTGGCCGCGGCGCCCGGCGTGTTCTCGCCTCAGGCAGGCGGGGCCGGCGCTCGCGGCGTGACCTGCGTGCGCCTGGCCCTGGCCGAGGCCGGACACCTCAAGCCGGTCCTGGCCAAAGCCGCCGGCAAGGCGCGCAACAGCCGCAGCGCGTTCAGCCGCATCGGCTAGCCCGCTTGATGCAGGCGGCGCCCTGCGAGGCGACAATCCGGCAGGCGTCCAGGACCTTGCCTTGCCATCTTGCCGAACCCTATTCTAGACTCGTGCCACGTCGCTGAAAGCGCGGCGTCGAGGCGTGAGAACCTCGCTTGAACCAACCGCTTCGCGTTCGGCTCCGCCCCGGCGCGACCGGTGTGTTGCGCCGGCGGCGCCGTCCATGACGGCCGCTCCACACTCAAGCTTGAGTCTCGGGAATGCGGCTTCGCCGGTTCCGCCGCCTCTCCTTGGAGGCGGACGTGACCGGGCCAGCAGAGACCAGACTTCAAGCCAGACCACCTCGGCGCGGGAGCCCGCGCCGATGACCCTCAAGACCGTCGATCCGCTCCTGGGCGAGACCCAGACCGACGCCCGCCGCAAGCTCGACGCGCTGTTCCGGCGCCAGGCTCCGGCCCTGCTGCGGTTCCTGTCGCGGCGGACCAGTCCCGAGGAGGCCCAGGACCTTGCCCAGGAGGCCTTCCTGCGCCTGACCCATGCGGCAGGCAAGCAGGCCCTGCAGAAGCCGGAGGCCTATCTTGGCCGCATCGCCCGCAACCTGCTGCGCGACCGGGCCAAGAGCGTCTCGGGTCGCCGCGAGCGCAGCCACGCCGTTCTTGAGCCCGAGGCGCATGCGACGAGCGACGGCGATCCCCACCTGGCCCTCGAAGCGCGCCAGCTGCTCGAGCGCCACGAGGCCGCCGTCCTCAAGCTCAAGCCCAAGACCCGCGAGGTCTATCTGCGCCATCGCGTCGACGGCCAGACCTATCCGCAGATCGCCGCCGCCCTGGGGATCGGCGTCAGCGCTGTGGAAAAGCACATGATGAAGGCCATCGCCGCCGTCGACCGCAGCCTCGGCCGGCCCTAGGATCACGCTATGACCTCGGGGGAAGAAGAGCATCTGCGCCGCGAGGCGGCCGCGTGGTTTGCGCGCATGCGCGGACCTGGCGCGGAGACCGCGCGCCCTGACTTCAACGCCTGGCGCGCCGCGCCCGGCCGCCAGGACGCCTATGACCGTTTGGTCCGGCGCTACGAAGAGTCGGCGATCCTGGGTCATTCCAAGCTCTCGGACCTGCGCCTGCGCACTAGCGCGTCGCGTCGGGCCCCGCCGCACGCGGCGTGGTGGGCGGCCAGCGCCGCCGTCCTCGTCGCGGCCATCGCCCTGGCCATTGTCTCGCCCTGGCCGATCTTTCCCGACGACCAGCCGCCACTGCAGCGGCTCGCCGCTGGAACCGGCCAGATCCGCAGCCTGTCTCCAGCGCCAGGTCTCACCGTGGTGCTCGACGCTGACACCGTGCTGCTGGCGTCCAACGAGCGCGGCCGCTCGCGCCTGGTCCTCGAACGCGGCCGCGCCCGCATCCAGGCTCAGGGTCCGGTCGACGTCCAGGCCGGGGCCCTGCGCGTCATGGGCCAGGACGCGGCCTTTGATCTGCGCCTCAGCGAGCGAACGGTCGAGGTCTCCGCCCTCTCCGGGAGCCTGGAGGCGCGGCGCGACCGGCATCCGCTGATCTCGGGCCGCACCCGCCTTCAGCCGGGACAGGCGCTGATCCTCGCCGACGACCGCCTGGGCCCGCCGACCCGGGCCGCCGGGCGCGAGCGCCAGTGGCCGCAGGGCCTGCGCCTCTACCAGGACACCTCGCTCGCCGAAGTTCTCACCGACGCCAATCGCTACGGCGCCCGCAAGATCCGGCTGGCCGATCCCGCGCTGGGCTCCCTGCAGGTCAGCGGCGCCTTGAAGGTCACCGATCCGGACGGCCTGGCCAGGGCCCTGGCCGCGGCCCTATCGCTGACGGTGACCCAGGTCCCGGGCGGCGACCTGGCGCTGTCGCGCCGCGGCGCCTGATTTCGGCCGGACCGAGAAGTTTTTTGTGAGGGGTCGCCGCGCGGCCTCGTCAGAGCCACCCGGAACGACCGCGACCGTCGCGGTCCGCCGCCAGGGGGCTTCATGCAACACCACACCACCCTTCTACGCCGCGGCCTGATGGCCACGGTCGCCGGTCTCGTCCTGACCGCCGCCGCGCCGGCCCTGGCCGCGCCGCCCCTCCTGCAGGCCGAGCACCAGACCTATGACCTGCCCGCCCAGCCGCTGGGCGAGGCGCTCGGCGCGGCGGCCCGGATCAGCGGCCGCCAGGTGGTGGTCGCCTCGCCGCTGGTGCGGGGCAAGACCGCCCCGTCGCTGTCGGGCCGCTACACCGCAGACCAGGCCTATGCGGCGCTGCTCTCCGGGTCGGGTCTCAAGCTCGTCCGGGTGGGCGCGACGCTGGTGCTCAAGCCCGCCGACGAGACCGCGCCGGGGGAGGTCCGCGCCGGTGACGAGCCCGAAAGCCTCGCCGAGGTCGTCGTCACCGGCACCCGCATACGCGGCGCAGGGCCCGTGGGGGCCAACGTCATCGCCATCAGCCAGCAGGACATCGAGGCCAGCGGCTACGCCACCACCCAGCAGATCGTCCAATCGATCCCGCAGAACTACGGCGGCGGTCCCAACGAGGGCACGCTGTACGGAACCGGCCGCAACGGCGCCAGCGCCAATCTGGGCGCCGGCTCGGGCGTCAATCTGCGGGGCCTGGGCGCCAGCTCGACCCTCGTGCTGCTGAACGGCTCGCGCCCGCCGATGGGCGGCCGCACCGGGGTGTTCGCCGACCTTTCGCTCGTGCCCGCCTCGGCGATCTCGCGGATCGAGGTCCTGGCCGACGGCGCCTCGGCCCTCTACGGCTCCGACGCCGTGGCCGGCGTGGTCAACGTGCTGTTCCGCGACGCCTATCAAGGCCTGGAGACGCAGATGCGCCTGGGCGGGGCGCAGGGCGGAGCCGCCGAACGCCAGTTCGGCGTCCTGGCCGGGCGGGCCTGGCCGGGCGGTCGCCTGGTCGCCGCCTACGAAGTCATGCGCCGCGACGCGCTGGCCGCGGCCGAGCGGCCCTACGCGACCTCGGACCTGCGCCCGTTCGGCGGCCCGGACTATCGCTCGGTCTATGCCGCGCCGGGGACCATCGTCGCCAGCGGCCAGACCTTCGCCATCCCCGCCGGCCAGAACGGGGTCGGACTGCGCGCCGACCAATTGCTGCGGGGCCTCGTCAACCGCGAGGACGGGCGGCTGGACACCGACATCCTGCCGCGCCAGACCCGCCAAGCCCTCTACGCCAGCGGCGAGCAGAACCTCGGCGCGGTGACCCTGTTTGGGCAACTGCTCGTCGCCGACCGGCGCTTCGCCTTCCGCAGTCCGACGGTGTCCCAGACCGCCACGACCGTGCCGGTCGCAAATCCATTCTATGTCGATCCGATCGGCACGGGCCAACCGGTGCGGGTCCAGTACAGCTTCGTTGGCGACCTTGGCCCCCAGGTCTATTCGGGCCACGTGCGCGCCTACAACGCCACGATCGGGGCCCGCGGCGAGATCGGCGCCTGGTCGGTCTCGGCGCGAGCCGGGTACGGTCTCCAGGAGGAGGCCAGCCTGACCAAGAACTTCCTCAACACCTATCGGCTGGGCCTGGCCCTGGCCGACCCCAATCCGGCCACGGCCTACAATCTGTTCGGCGATCCCGGCTGGACGCCGCAGGCGACCATCGACAAGGTTCGCGGCTTCGCCTTCAACCACGGTCTCTTCGAAGCCTGGTCGGCCGACCTGCGGGCCGACGGACCGCTGCTGACCCTGCCGGCGGGGGAGGTCCGGCTGGCGCTCGGCCTGGAGCACCGGGACGAGCGTTATCGGCTGGACAGCCTCAACGACATCGGCGGCGCCGTTGCGTCGGCCAGCACCCTGGCCCTGCCAGGCCCCCGCAAGATCGATGCGGCCTATGCCGAACTGCGCGCGCCTCTGGTTGGGCCCGAGGCGGAGGTCCCGCTGGTGCGGCGGCTGACCCTGTCCCTGGCCGGCCGTGTCGAGCGCTACAGCGACTTTGGGACCACTCGCAACCCGAAGGTCGGGCTGGACTGGACGCCGGTCGGCGACCTGACGCTGAAAGCGGCCTACGGGACCGCATTCCGCGCGCCAAGCTTCAATGATCAGCGCCAGGGCATCGGCAGCACGCTTTACCAGCCGGCCGCGCTGGTGGACCCGGCCTCGCCCACGGGCAGCACCGTGGTGCTCGCCCTGATCGGGAACCGGCCGGGGATCGGCCCCGAACGCGCTCGCACCCTGACCACGACCGCCGAATGGACGCCGCAGGCCATCGCCGGCCTGAAGGTCACCGCCAGCTACTTCCGGGTGCGCTATCGCGACCGCATTTCCAGCATCAACGCCGACATCTTCAACGCTCTGATCAACCGGGCGCGCTACGCCGACCTGCTATCCGAGGCTCCTAGCCCCGAGGTGGTCGCGGGTTACTATGCGAGCCCGTACTTTTCCAATCCGGGCGCGATCCCGGCCGCCAACGTCAAGGTGATCGTCGACGCCCGTGTCCAGAACCTGGCCGTCGTCGACGAGGACGGCGTTGATCTCGACATCGCCTACGGCCGTGCGGTCGGCGCGGGACGTCTGAGCCTTGGGCTGTCGGCGGCCTACATCTTCAGCGTCGAGCAAGCGGTGTCGCGCAACGCCGACCCGGCCGAAACCCGCGGAACGGTCGGCAATCCGCTGCGGCTTCGCGCCAGGATGCGGGCCGGCTGGAGCCAGGGGGGCTGGGACGCCAGCGCCTTCGTCAACTTCGCCGACGGCTACCGCAACCAGACGGTCACGCCCTACGAGAAGGTCGACGCCTGGACGACGCTCGATCTCAACATCGGCTACCGCTTCGCGGCCGACCGGGTCGGCCTCTCGGGCCTGCGCGCGGCGCTGTCGATCGCCAATCTGCTCGACCGCGATCCGCCCTATGTCAATCTACGCACCTCGACCTCCGGCATTGGCTTCGACAGCGACAACGCCAGTCCGATCGGTCGTTCGATCGCGCTGCAGGTCACCAAGTCGTGGTGAGCCTGATCGCCTGGGCGGCCGCCGCGACGATCGCGGCGGCGCCTCCCGCGCCGCCGACGCTGAGCGACCTCGTCGAGGTCGTGGACATCTCGAGCCTGGCCGTCTCCCCCGACGGCCGGTGGGCGGCCTATCGCCAGGAGCAGAGCTCGCTGGGGCGAAACGCCAAGCTCCTCAGCTGGTGGGTGGCCGACCTGCAGGGGACCGGACCGCCCCGGCGCCTGGCCGAAGGCGGGGAGGGGTTGTGGACGGACGCTGGAACCCTGCCGGCCGAACCGCCCCTATGGTCGCCAGACAGCCGACGCTTCTACATGCGCGCCCTGGTCGATGGGGCCGTGCAGGCCTGGTCGGTCGATCTGGCCGACGGCGCCCGCAGACTCACGAGCGAGGACGGCGACGTCGCCGATCTGGCCCTGGTCGAAGGCGGCGCGCGCCTCGGCTTCACTGTCGGCGCCAGCCGCGCGGCCGTCCGTCTTGCCGAGCAGCGGCAGAAAGACGAGGGCGTCCTCATCGACGCCAGCATCGACCCTGCTCAGAACCTCTTCGATGCGGCGCCGGTCAACGGCCGGCCGGCCGCCCAGCGCCTCACCGGCCGCTGGTTTCGACGCCAGGGTCTGCTGGCCGAGGCGCCCCGCATCCGCAAGTCCGTCCCGGCGACCGGCGGGCCTGTTCGGACGGAGGACGACCCCGTTGCGCTTGCCGGCGACGGCGCGACACGCGGCAAGGCCGCCGCCTCTCCCGACGGGTTCGGCCTAGCGCGGCTCGCCGACGGCCGCCTAGATGTTACGCGGCCCTCAGGCGAGGTCGTCGCCTGCCGGGTCGCCGACTGCGCGTCGGTCAAGGCTCTGGCCTGGCGGCCCGGCGCTGACGAACTAGTGCTGACGCTGGGCGACTCCGCCCGCCGCCAGCGGCTGGCCGCCTGGCGGCCCGGCCGCGCCCAGCGGCCCGGCCCGTTGCGCCCTTTGGCTTCGACCCAGGGCCTGATCGGCGGCGGGGCGGCCGACACGCCCTGCGCCTTGACGGCGACGACGGCGGTTTGCGTGACGGCCGAGCCGACGACGCCGCCTCGGTTGGTCTCGATCAACCTTGCTGGAAAGCCGCGGACCCGGCTTCTCGCCGCCCCGAACCAGACCCTCGATGGCGCCGCCAAACCCGCGGCGCGCCTGTTCGAATGGCGCGCCGCTGACGGGCGGGCGTTCGCCGGCTGGCTTATGCTGCCGCCCGGACCGCCCCAGCGCAGCCCCGTGTTCGTGACCTACTACCTCTGCGAGGGCTATCTGCGCGGCGGCTTCGGTGACGAGTTCCCCCTCGAAGCCATGGCGCAGGCCGGGATCGCGACGCTCTGCATCAACAAGGCCTATCAGTCCGAAGCCAGTCACGACCCCGTCGCCGACTATCGCACCGGCCTGTCGGCGGTCCAGGCCGCCGTCGATCGCCTGGCGGCCGAGGGGCTCGTCGACCGCGCAAGGATCGGGATGGGCGGTTTCAGCTTCGGGAGCGAGGTGACGACCTGGACGGCGATGAACAGCAATCTGCTGGCGGCCGCCTCGATCGCCTCCACGCAGATGGAGCCGGCCTATTACTGGCTGAACGGCGCGGCCGGGCGGGACAACCACGCCGTGCTCAAACGGAGCTGGGGGTTGGGCCCGCCCGAAGAGACGCCTGAACGCTGGAAGCTGATCTCGCCGGCCCTCAACGCCGCCAGGATCCGCGCGCCCTTGCTGATGCAACTGCCCGAGCAGGAGTATCGGCTGAGCTTCGAACTCTTCGCGCGGCTCTCCAACTCCACCACGCCGGTCGACCTCTACGTCTTCCCCGGAGAACCGCACATGAAGACCCAGCCCCGCCATCGCCTGGCGGTCTATCAGCGCAACCTCGACTGGTTCCGGTTCTGGCTGCAGGGCCATGTCGATCCCGATCCGGCGAGGGCGGGGCAGTATGCGCGCTGGTCGCGGATGGCCGAGCGAAGGGCCGCGGCCGGCGCGCCGTGAAGAGGCGGCCAGATGGCGAAGGCTCAGCGACTCCAGCTTCGCGCCCACAGTTCGGCGTCGACCAGCCGCAGAATGCTCATGAAGCGGGCCTGGGTCATTTCCACCGGCTTGCGCAGGGTGGCGGCGACACCGTCGAGGTCGAGCAGGCCCTCGCGGGCGAGGAGACCCTCGGCGAGCATCGGCCCGATGCGATCGCGGTTGGCCTCATAGGCGGCGGCGACGAAGCTGTTGATGCGTCCCTTGGAGCGGCGGTTGAGGACGTCGGGGGGAAGCAGGGCGGCAAAGGCGCGCCGGGCGATCGCCCGGTCGCGTCCACCGGCCACCGATAGCCAGGTGGGGATGGCGAGCGCCAGTTCGAGCACCGGCTGGGCCATGTGCGGCGACACCACGGTGGCGGCCACGCTGCGATCATGGCCATCCATGTGCGCATGAACGCCCAGAACCGCCTGAACGTGACGGCGCTTGCCGGGCGGGAGAGCGGCAAGGCCGTCCTGCCAAGGATGGTGGGGGCTGGCGACCTGCCGCCAAGCAGGGGCCAGATGCTCGAGATCCGGCGACCTGGGCGGATCCTGGCGACGCAGGCCGATCTTCAGGGCCAGGCGCGCCACGGTCCAGGCGTTCGCGCCCGTCAGGCTGGCGACGTCCATGATCGTCGTCATCACGCCTGGGCTCAGCCCTTGCGCCCTGAACCGGTCGACGACGGGCGCGGCGGAAATGAAGTAGCCCAACACGCTGTCGCCGCCCGCGCCATTGAAGAAGGCGGAGGCGCGATGCTGTCGGCCCTGCTGCTGGAAGGCCGCATCCACCGACTGCAGGACGGTCGGGCGCCCCGGTCGGGCCAGGCGGGCCAGAGGCGGCGCGGAAAAGTCGATGTCCCCCGCGTCCAGGACGAGTTCGGTCAACGGCAGACCGGCGGCTCGCGCGACCTGCCGCGCGTAGCGCCGCTCGTCGCCCTCTGGTCCGATGGTGGTGACATTGACCGCGAACGCCGCGACGCGTTCCCTCAGCGCCAAGGCCACGATCGAGGAGTCAAGGCCTCCGGACAGCTCGACGATGATCGGACCTTCGGCCGCCGCCAGCGCGGCGACGCTGCCTTCAATTTCCGCCAGCAGCCGCTCGGCCCAGGCGCTGGCCTCCAGGCGCGGCGCCGCCTCGATCACCCGGTTTGGACGCCAGAATGGGCGCGTCGACATCGCGCCCTTGGCAGGGGCCGCCAGCGCGTCGCCGGGAAGGATCTCCGCGACGCCGACCAAGCCCGTGGCCGCCGACCGGGCGCCGCCGAAGGCGATATGACGGGCCAGATAGCTCCAGTCGATGCGAGGTGAAACCAAGCCCAAGGCGGCCGCCTGGCCCACATCGGAGAACAGCAGGTCCATCGGCTCGCGACGGATCCGAAAGGCCGGCAGATTGCCTGACGGATCTCGCGCGGCGACCATCCCGCCGGCCGGATCGACCAGAACGGCAAGGTATCGGCCCCAGTACGATCGGCTCAGTTTCTCCAGCACATCGGAGGGATCGCCGAGCCCCGCAGCCGTCCGCACGCGCTCGGGCCGCGCCGCGCGGGTGAAAAGCCGCCCGAACACCACCCCGCGGCCACTGGGCAGAACCAGGATTTCCTCCACCGGCGAGAACGCCGCCCAGGTCGGGCCCTGCGCCGCCAGCGGCAGCGTCGGGCCAAGGCCGCCGGCCTGGATCGCCTGGGTGATGATCGGCGGCGTCTCAGCGCGCCACAAGGCGAAGACGTAGCTCATCACACCACCAGGATCGGCGTCAGCATGGCGGTTCGATGCAGGGACTCATTGAGCGCGCAGTCGCCCGATTGCGCCCAGGCGTGGGCCTCGAAGGGCGGCGTGGCGACGGCCAACACCACGTCGACGTCTATGCCCCGACAAGAGAGAAAATGCGCCATGGCCAGGGAGTCCAGAAGACATATCGGCGTCACTGGAACGAGACTGCGCACAGCCAGGAAGCGACGCGCCAGCGCCTCGGCCTGCGCGCTGCGCCCAGACATGCCGCCAGCGCGACGTCGCCGCCGGCGCCGCCACCGGACGACTCGACCAAAAGGGCAAAGGCGCAGCAGCGACCAAACGACAAGCACCGCCCAGAAGACCTCGACGACATCCATAGCTGTCGCCCGCGAACGCTCGTGGGCGATTTCAAGGGCGCTGCGCGTGGGCAGCGTCCGCGCGCAGGGCGCCACCGGTTGTCCCCGGCCGTCCCGCACCAGGAGGCCCGCGGCGATCAGCGGCCCGAGGCCGGCCTCGTCGATGGGTCCGACGCCAGCGCCCCGTGCAAGCGCCGACAGGGCGCCAGCCTGGGCCTGGCCCAGGCCAAGATAGCGATCGCGATTGAGGTCCAGGACCACGCCCAGGTCCGCGACCAGGCAGTAGGACACGCCCGGCGCCAGTTCGTAAGTCATTGTCAGCCTCGAAAAACGGAGCGGGCCTGTCGCGCCCGCTCCGCGGGGCTCATTCGGGGTCCAGGCCCGTCTTGGGCTGTTCCTGCGAGAACTCGGGCATGGTGTCCGGACCGCCCCGGGTCTGAACGCTGACCGCACCCAGATCCAGCAGCGGATCGGGAACGAGGGTCACGATGGTTTCCATGGCGACCTCCTTTTCAAGAAAAGCCCGCCCCAAAGGGCGGACGGCTTGGCGGAACGGCGAGCCGCTCCGCCGGCGTCTGCCTAGTCGGCGTCGATCCCCGCGCGCGGCTGCTCCTCGGAAATCTCCGGGAGGACGTAGGGGCCGCCCTGCGTTTCCTGGCTGACGGCGCCCAGGTCGATCAGGGCGTCTTCGATGTGGTCTTCGATCCGTTCCATGACGGTCTCCTTCTCTAGGTCACGCCCACCGTGACGGTTGAACGGTGCGACCACAGGTAGAAAACCCGAAGGAAATAACGCTGGAATTTTCCGATTATTCCGCAGGGCGCCGCGGGTCGCGGTCACTGAGGCCATGGAGGCTGCGGACGATCGCGGGCACCAGCCGCAGGCGGCGGCGGTGATAGGCGACGAGCGCCTGGCGCAGCGCCGCGGATGACCCGGCGGCGGCCAGGCCTCGCAGTTCCCGGGTTTCCTCCATGAACTCAGGGACCAGCTCCAGCTCCGCGCAGCGTGGGCGATGCAGGCGATCGCTGGCGCCGGCCGCGGCCCACTCGACCTCGACATTGCCGCTGCGGGCGGCCAGGCGCGCGAACAGGTCCTCAAGGGCTGCGATCGGACCATCGCCCGCGGGAGCCTCAGGCGGGATAGCCGGCTCGCCGCCGGCCGACCTTGCGGCGTTGACCAGGAGGGCGACGTTCCATTGGTAGAGGTCCGACAGGTCCGGCTCCGTCAGACGGGGAACAAGGAAGCCCTCGCCGGGCAGGGCGGTCAGAAGCCGCTCGCCCACCAGGCGATGCAGAGCGGCCCGTACCGGCGTGGCGCTGGCCCCGAACCGCCGCGAAAGCTCGGGGACGTCGATGCGTTCGCCGGGCCGCAGGGCGCTTTGAGACAGCAGGAAGGTCTTGATCGAGAGGTAGACGCGTTCACCGGTGCCGGGCCGATCAATCATCAGGCTTAACTCCCTGGACGCCACGCAACGCAGCACGCCGAAAGGCGGGCCGCTGTCGCCAGGTCCTGTCGCGCCAGGTCCTGTCGCGCCAGGTCCTTTCGTCCAGGGGCCCGCCAAAGGGGCGTGAGGATGGAAGCATCGATCGCCGATGGCACCTCCCCGAAATTCCCCCGCGAATTTTGGGGGGTGGATTTTCCAGGATCTAAAGCAGGCCCAGGGTCCGGAAGCTGGCGACCGTTTCGGCGCCGACGATCAGGTGATCATGGACGAGCACGCCCAGGGCCTTGCCGGCGCTGGCGACCGCGCGCGTCATCTCGATGTCGGGCTTCGAGGGCGTGGGATCGCCCGAGGGATGGTTATGGGCCAGGACGAGGGCGCTGGCCCCCGTCTCCAGGGCCCGCCGCAGGACTTCACGGACATAGACCGGCGCGTGGTCCACCGTGCCCTTGCCCAAGGCTTCGGCCAGGATCAGCTGGTTTTTCCTGTCCAGAAAAGCGGCCCAGATCTCCTCTCGCGGCAGGCCTCGGAGCTTGGCCTGGAAGAAGGCGGCGACCGCCCCGAACGAAGACATTACCGGCCGCGCGCTCAGCGCCGCCAGGCTGACCCGGCCGGCCGCCTCGCGCAGGATCTTGAAGTTGAGGATGGTCGCCTCGCCGACGTGGCGGCGCAGTTCGGCGCGGTCGGCGGCGAGCACGCCGGCCAGGCCGCCGAACCGCTCGACCAGACGCACGGCCAATTCGAAACCTTCGGTCAGTTCGTCCTGGGCCAGATGCAAGTGAAGGATCTCGGCGTCCTGCATGACGTCGACCCCGAAGCGCGCGGCGAAGTCGAGGACCTTCTCGCGCGACGGCGCCCCCCGTCCCGGGGTTTCGGGCGTGAAGGGGCAGGGCTGGGCCGTCGTCTCCAGCACATTGGCGGTCTCGGCAGCGACGGCGGTGAGGGCAGGGGAGGCGGACATGGCGTCCTCCGATCTGGCGGCGCCGGACCCTATTGTCCGGATCGCTCACCGGCTCGGCCCTGCCTTTGTCCTTTTGGTCAGAGCTCGGCCTTGGCCGCCTCGTCCCAGTCGCCGAAGCCAGGCGGGGGCAGGGCGATCCGGGTCCTCACGCCGCCATCGCCCAGCGCCTTGGCCAGCTGCCGGGCCGAGGCCTCGCCGTCAGGACCCCGATCGGCGGCGATCAGCACCAGGCGCACGCCCGCGGGCGGCCGCCAGCGCCGCAGGTTCGAGGTCGACAGCAGCGCCCAGGCAGGAAGGGCGAACCGATGTCGGGCGGCCAGGGCGGTGAACACCCCTTCGGCCACCAGCAGATCCGGCCCCGCCGCATCAAGGCGCACGGCGCTGCCGGCCGGGATCAGGCCGACGGTCTTGCGCGGCAGGGCCAGGTCGATGGCGCGCCGTCCGCCGGGGGTCAGATAGGTGAGCTCGACGGCGGTGACCGTCCCGTCGGGACCCTGCACGCCGGCCATCAGGGCCGGGCGCGCGGCCCCTGTCGGCCGATAGACCGCGAGCGGCGCGGCCGGATGATGGCGCAGCGCGTCAGGTCCGGGGATGTCGCCCGCGACGCCGCGACCTCGGCAGTGGCGTTCGGACAGCGTGCCTGCGACAGGCCGGCCCTGGTCCCAAAGCCGCAGGGCCGCGTCGCGGCGTGCTGCGCGCCCCCGATCCGAAGCGGTCTCGACCGGCGGCGCCGCCGCGGTCCAGTCTCCGGACGGTCCCAGCAAGCCAAGGTCGCGCAGATGATCGCGCACGGCGCGCCAGTCGCCGCCCGCGAAACTATGGACGATGACCCGGCCGTCCTGCTCCAGCAGCGACACCGAGCGATCGCGCCGACTGTGGCCGGGGGCGGGGATGTTGGCGCGGCGACCTCCGTCATAGAGGTCGCCGCCCAAGCGGCGGACGATGGCGCGCAACGACATGGGCAGGACTCCTTGGCCGCATCCGGCGGCCCGCCCCGTCCAAGCCCTGGCTTGGCCTTTGTCACGGCGGCCCCTCAAGCGCTCCGGCCGGGCGTCCGCGCCCCAGGCCGGTCAGGCGCAGCGACAGCCGCCCCTTATACGGATAACCGCATAATCGAGCATTATACGGTTATCCGTATACCCTTGCTTTATACGCAATGCCGTATAATCTTGCGCTATACGCAATGCCGTATAAAGGTCGGAGACACGCCGTGGACATCATCGTCCGGAACGAAAGTCAGCTCGCCGCCAGCCTCAAGCGCTATCGCAAGAAGGCCGATCTGACCCAGACCGAACTGGGCCGCGCCGCCCAGCTGCGCCAGGCCACCATCTCCGAGCTCGAAGCCGGCAAGGGCGCCACTCTGGAGACCCTTTTCACGGTTCTGGCCGTGCTCAATCTCGAGCTGGTCGTGCGGCCTCGCCGAGCCGTCGACGACGCCGCCTTGGCGGACCTCTTCTGATGGCGCGCCGCCCGCGCCACAGCCCGCTGGCCGTCTACATGAACGGCCGGCGGGTCGGGCTGCTGCGTCGTGAACCCAGCGGGGCCGTCGACTTCACCTACGACGCCGAATGGCTGACGGTAGGCGCCGCCTTGCCCGTTTCGCTGTCCCTGCCGCTGCGCGAGGACCGCTACATCGGCGCGCCGGTGATGGCCGTCTTCGACAACCTGCTGCCCGACAACATTGACATTCGCAGCCGCGTCGCGGCCAAGGTGGGCGCTGAAGGCATCGATCCCTACAGCCTGCTGTCGGCGCTGGGCCGCGACTGCGTGGGGGCTTTGCAATTTCTCCCCGAGAGCGCGCCGCCGCCGGTTGTCGGCCGGGTGGAGGGCCAGCCCATGACCGAGGCGGCCATCGCCAGGATCCTGGGCAATCTGGCCCGGGCGCCCCTGGGTCTGGAGCCCGACGATGATTTTCGCATCTCGATCGCCGGCGCGCAGGAAAAGACCGCCTTCCTGCGCCAGGACGGCCAATGGCTGCGGCCATTGGGCGCGACCCCGACCACCCACATCTTCAAGCCGCAGATCGGTCGCCTGCCCAATGGCCTGGACCTCTCCAACAGCGTGGAGAACGAATATCTCTGCCTGACCCTGCTGGCGGCATGGGGCTTGCCCAGCGCCGCCGTCGAGATGGCCAGCTTCGAGGACCGGCGGGTTCTGGTCGTCGAGCGGTTCGACCGCTTCCACGACCGGGATCATCGCCTCCTGCGCCGCCCACAGGAGGACTTCTGCCAGGCCCTCTCCACGCCGTGGGTGGGCAAGTACGAGGCCGACGGCGGCCCCGGCGTCCTCAAAGGCCTGGACCTGCTGGCCGCGAGCGACACGCCCGCCAACGATCGCCTGGCCTTCCTGAAGGCCCAGGTCGTCTTCTGGCTGCTGGGGGCCACCGACGGCCACGCCAAGAACTTCAGCCTCTTCCTGCAACCGGGCGGCGGCTTTCGGATGACCCCGCTCTATGACGTCCTGTCGGCCGAGCCCAGTCGCGCCGCCCGTCAGATCGAGCCCAAGCAGATGAAGCTGGCCATGGCCGTCGGCGAGCGGCGACATTACCGGGTCGGCGACGTCGCCCCGCGTCACTTCGTCCAAAGCGGCGCGGCCGGCGGCCTGGATCCTGAGGCCGTCCGCAACATGCTGGCCCACCTGGCGCAGGCGGGCCCCCCGGCGCTGGACCGGGTGCTGGCCTCGCTTCCGGCGGACTTTCCGGCCGCCGTCAGCAGCCCGATCGCCCAGGCGGCCCATGCCCGGCTGGCCCAGATCGGCCGATACCTGGATGGCGACGCCGCGACCACGGCTTGAGCGGCCCGCCGCCGACGCGGCCGATGGCCAACGACGCGGTGCGGAAAATCGCCGCTCTGGCGCATGAAGCGCCGTCATCGGCATCATTCCCCTAGCCCCTGCGCGAGGCGGGCGCTTTTGGCGGCGCCTTGGCGAAGCGATCCTTGAGCCCATAGAGACTGGGCAGGAGCTTCAGGCCGCCGAACCGTTCGCGCTCGCACATGGCGCGCAGATAGCCGCCGGCCGAGCTGCGGATCTCCCCATCCTTCCAACGGGCCAGCACGGTGGCCAGGGCGATGGCGGCCCTGTTTCTGCCCATGGCCTGGCGCGCCTCGCGCACGGCCGACAGGTTGATCCCCATCAGCGGCGCGGCCCGGCCGACCGCATCGACCAGGTCCTCCCACTGGGCTGCGGACGGATCGGCCAGGAAGTCGTCCAGTTCGGGCACGGCCTCGAGCACCAGCGACAGCGGGATGACCTCCTCGCTGATCGCGGCCTCCACTGCCGCCGGGTCAGCCTCCGCCGCCCGGCGGGCCGATCGCGCCGAGGGCTCGACTACTTCCTTTCGAGGAGAGGAATACGTTGCTCCTGCGGATTTAGGCTGGGTTGTAGGTTCTTTCTGGGCTTCGTCCACGACGCCCCTGGGCTCATTTTGAGTGGATTTGCGAGCCTTCACCCAGGCCGCGTCCACCGCCGCCAGCAGCGCCTGGAACGTCTCATGCAGCGCCTCAAGCTCGCCGAGGCTGGGGGTTCGCGGCAGCCGGCCGAGCGCCTGGTCGACGGCGCCGGCCCAGTCATAGCCGCCAAAGCCGCGATGGACGGCGTCGGCGCAGACGGTGCGGATCTCGCGGCGGATCTCCCCGAGCTTGCGCTTGAGGTGGCGGCGCTGGGCCTGCTCAAGTCCCCGCGCGGCGGCCAGGTCGGCGAACTCGTCCCAGCGCGCGGCCATGGGCGCCAGGTCAAAGCCGAAGGCCTCGACGATAAAGCCGCGCTCGTCGCGCCAGCCCCAGCGCTTGCCGTTGCCGCTGTCCTTCATGTGCACCAGGCCCGCGCGGACGGCCAGGCGGATCAGGCTCTGGACGCAGCTGCGCGAGCGCTGCAGCTCCTCGCAGAGCGCATCGTTGGACGGCCAGGCCAGGGGATGGGTGCGACCCGTCCAGTCCTGCTCGGCGGTGACCCGCACCAGGGCGCGGATCAGGCGCACGAGCCCGTCGCCGTACCCCAGACGGGGCGCGGCGCGCTCGAACCGGTCAAGCAGCATGGCCTTGGAGACGCCCTCCGGCAGGCCCTGGTAGGCAGCCGCGAGCCTTGCGGCCGCCCACTGGGCGTCCGCCAGACGGCGCACGTCTCCTACCCCGTTCGAGACGGTCTGCATTTTCTGCTCCTCCTTGGGGAGGCCGCAGGCGCACAGGTTCCCGTCGCGCGAACGCGCGTTTTTGGATTGCAGCGATGTCGGTGATTCGGTTAGAAAGAGCAGGAACTAGGAGCTCGGTCGGGGTTGGCGCCCCGTCTAGCGAATGACCTGGAGAACCCGGCGCGTTACAGCGAGCCGGGTTTTTCTATGCGCTCACGGCGTGTTTCCTTTCCTCGTCGCCCCCGTCGAAATAGACCTCGAACACGTGTTCGAGGGCGTCCATCCGATTGGCGAAGCCCCGCTCGGCCTTCATCGCGTCAAGCAATTCGATGAAGCGTTTGCCGACCATGCCGTTCAGCTGAGCCTTGCCGGCCGCACGGGCCTCGGCGCGAAGGCGCTTCTGGTATTCAGCCTGGTATGCAAGATCGCGAGCGGTCTTCATGGCCCCGCCGATAAGATCGCGATTCCAGCCGGCCAACTAATAAAGGTGAACGGCGAAACACCCGCGTTAAGCGAATAATGACCCTTGATCTGACTGGGAATCGGGGCGCGATCCATTGCTTGGTAATTCAAGGGGATGACCCGCCTTCCGGCGGCAGGACGAGGTCGCGGTCGATCAGCACCCGGACAAGCTGGCCAGGCGCGATGCGCAAGGTCGGCGCCCGCTGCAGATCACGCTCGACCAGGCGCTGGCCGGTCTGGCCGGCCGAGGCGGCGACGCCGCCGGCGGCGTCCTGCAGGATGACCCGGTCGCCCCGTCGGCCCGCGCTGTTCTGCGCCGCCGCGCCGCCGATCGAGATCAGGGTCGAAAGCCCGATGGCGCGGGCCAGCACCGGAAGGTGGCGATCGGTCTTGCCCGTAAGGCCGCTCATCCCGGCCGCGTCGAGCCCGACCATGGCGCCCAGATCCACGCTGCGGCCGCTGGGAAAGACCATCTGCGTCCAGACGACCAGCACCCGCTCCTGGCCATAGCCTACCTGGCTGTCGTAGCGCCCGATCAGGCGCGTCCCCTGCGGGATCAGGACCGTGCGCCCGGTGCGGTGATCGAACACCGGCTCGGTAACCTGGGCGATGACCGGTCCGGGCAGGTCCGAATTGATCCCGGTGACCAGGGCCGCCGAGACCAGGGCCCCGGCCTTGACCTCGAAGGGCGACAAGGGCGGCCGCGGCAGGATCGGGGCCAGCGGCCCGCGCGCCGCCGCGGCGATGAACTGCTCCCTGGCCGACGTCGGAGACGGCGGGGCGGGCGGCCCGTTCGGGCTTGCGGGGGGCAGGGTCGCTAGCGGCGCGACGGCGTCGAGCGCCTCGACCGAGGGC
>Ga0247823_10000397_pt1 | contig 37713 bp, 43 predicted proteins | sample 13C_PalmiticAcid_2_FD_192426 | JGI IMG/M metagenome (GOLD analysis project Ga0247823, IMG submission 192426) | Soil microbial communities from agricultural site in Penn Yan, New York, United States - 13C_PalmiticAcid_Day30 | ecosystem: Environmental > Terrestrial > Soil > Agricultural land...
GAATATGCGTTCACCATATTATTAGCTAGTGTGGGAGGGCTAATAAAGTTTTTAAACGGGGATCAACTCAAACTCCGGCCTCTAATAGTAACCGTATTGACCGCAGGCTACACCGGTCTCCTAACTTTTTGGTTTTGCAAAATGATGTCAATTCAAGGTCCTTTAATGGCTATCTTGATTTCCATTGGAGGTATGATGGGTAATCGAACGTGGTCCGAATTCGAAAATTTCTACCGAAAACGTCTTGGTCTCACTAAGGACGAGGAGGGGAAGTAATGATGACTACCATAGTAGCTGGCTTAAGGTCTGTCCGTGAAGTAGCGGATGGACTTTTTACTTTATTTTCCCTGATTTGCGTGCCTGCTCTAAGCGGTGCAAGCTTTATGTGGATATTAGAGTACCCTAAGGTATCACAGAGTTTGGCTTCGAGGCCGAGTGTAGCGGCTTCCGCAGGTACAGATGCTGAAGTCTATGTACCCTGGTTTGCTAATTCACCGCGTATAGCCTACAAGCTTTACCTGATAGACGGGGTAGGTCGGATTGTCTATGATTACCCAGAGGCTTCCACAGATATCAAGAACAGCCCGGAGTTCGGTAACATGTTGTTCAAGATTCCTCGTGAAGTACCACCTGGGGATTACAAGCTGGTGGCCGATGTTAAATACCTTATGAGTCCTCAACAGACGGGGATAATTCAAATGGAGATCGCCCAGATAAATGTGAAAAGCAAATGAAAAAGATTCTAGCCCTGGTAGGCTTGATCACGTTTGGAGTAGTTGTTTACTGGGCCACTCAACCTCCAAAAGCCTTTGCTTTGGTTCCTGTTCGAAACGTAGTCCAACGTTCAGGTAGTTTATCTGTGGTGGACGTTCCCGTATCAGTTGACAGCAAGGCGTTCCTTAGACATAAGCTAATAGACCTGGAAGGAAAAACCGTATATGAGTCTCCAATAGAGCCCTTCATAGAGGGAACACAGTATAAGGTATTGACCGACAGCAGGCTAGAACCAGGGGAATACAATGTCATACTCTGGGTGTCTTATCGACTGAACCCTATATCGTGGAAACAACAAGAGTTCGTGCTGGCAGTTCTTAACGTGAGGTAGATATGACAATAATAGAGAAGCTTTTGACCTACGCACCGCAAGCCAAGGATCCAGACAAGCTTATAGAGGCCTTAAAGGAAACTTGTGCTCGATTTGAAATAAATACGCCGAGGCGTCAACGGTATTTCATAGCCCAGGCTATGTTTGAAACCGAGAACTTTACCAAGTTTGTGGAAGTACTCTACTACTCTACGCCTGAGCGACTGGTAGCCGTGTGGCCTACGAGATTCACTATGGATAAGGCGAACGTGGGCAAAGCTTGGGCACCGGACTATATCAAGAATTCCGAAAAGCTGGGCAACCTAGTGTACGCCAACAGACTAGGCAATAAGGGCCCTGAATCTGGCGATGGCTTCAAGTATAGAGGGCGTGGTGCATTTCATCTGACCTTCTTCGATAACTACAGGAAGTGCAGCAAGGATCTATACGATGATGACCGCTTCGTAATCAATCCAGACCTAGTTGCTGCACCCCTTGATGCGATGCTTACCGCTGGGTGGTTCTGGAACAATAATAAGATGAACGTGTTAGCAGATGCCGATATGTTTACCAAGGCAACAACAGTCATTAATGGTTCTGCTGTAACGGTTCCCGAGAGATTAAAAGTCCTAAACATTCTAAATAAGGTTGAATAACGTGGCTAACTTTTACTATCCCATAGCGTTGACTCAGAATGAATCTGAAGGTCAGGTCATTGCACCTTTCTCTGATTCGGTTCCTTCACCTAGTGAGATAACAGCTGCCTATGTATTGACCCGCGACATAGGTAACCTCCCAGGTGGCATGTACGTATTGGATAATGGTACGTGGCGTTTTGTTATACCTTTGGTGAACATAAGCGAATCGATCATCAAGGGCGATGATATAGCAATCTACTTTGATCTGTCCGAAGACATAGAGCTTACCGATGGTACAGTGTACAGAAACGGCGTGTTGGCTAACACGCTGACGTTGGAAGCAGGCCCCAATGTATATGGGGTTCGCAGAGTAGGTAGCGCTGGTGGTGGAGTGTCCGCAGTCAATGGCAAAACAGGATCAGTGAGTATTGCAGCGGGGTCCAATATAACAGTCAACAGCTCAGGATCTTCGATAATCATAAGCACACCCTCTGATATAGATGAAGGTACTTACACATGAGTCTCCTAAAGAAGTTCATGTCAGCAGGAGGGAACGTACTAAACCGGCTATTCAGGGTTAATCTGTTCCCTGGGACTGGTAGTTCCCAAACGCTGAAAACAGGGCTGGACTTCGATACCAATGTGGGGTCTTGGCAATCGTCTACAACCTTGGCACCAAGAACAAGCTCTGCTAGCCCATTTAGTGTGGGCTTCAATCGAGTTGCCTATGGTAGTGGGAAGTTTGTTGCGGTAACCAACGGTAATGTACAGGATTACGCTGGAGTATCCTCTGACGGTGTAACCTGGAATTCTAATATCATACAGTCAGGTGTAGGATATTGGGCGGACATATGCTTTGGCAACGGTTTGTTTGTTGCCGTATCTCAAGGGTTGTCTGCTGCTAATCACAATAGAGTTGCTACTTCCCCAGACGGGATTACGTGGACTTTGAGGACCGTAACGAACTCGATATGGAAGAACGTTGGTTTTGGGAACAATACGTTCTTCATTATCAGTGCAACTATAGCTGCTATATCCACAGATACCATAACTTGGACTCCCGTTACTAGACCAGCAGTAGGCGTATCCCCTGGTCGTGTTGTATTCGGTAATGGGAAGTTTCTGGTCCTTGCTTTCGGCTCAGGTTTGTTCAATGTAGCCGTTACGTCTAACAATGGCTCCTCGTGGTCGACAACTTCTTTGACCGGAACGTTCTTTGATGCGGCTTTTGGCTCTGGCTTGTTTATAGTCCTCTATAGAGATGCGAGCAACCGGGGCGTGTGTAGAACTTCTGCTGACGGTGTTACATGGTCCTCGCCAGTAATCATTTTCAACAATGTAGGTACTACATTCTCGTCGGCTAGCTTGGCCATAGCTTATGGCGCAGGTATATTTGTAGCCACCAATAGATCATCGGCTGTAGGTAACGTAATAGAGAGCGCAGTGTCCTACGATGGCGGTGCTACTTGGACCCCCAAGACGACAGGACTACCCACAGGCTTTCTTTATCCGTCTATGGCGTATGGTGGTGGCCGGTTCGTATTGGTCCAAACGGTAATATCGGGCTCTACTACTGTGTACACAATGGGTATCCTGCAGGCACTAAAGGGTGGAGGTTTAGTGTGGATAAAAAGCTATACGGCTACCACACCTCATACACTCTGGGATACAGTACGAAAGGAACTATATGGTAACTACAAGCTGCTGATTGCACCTGCTGCTCAGGACGAAGACAACGATGGTCTTACGGCTTTCAATAATAGCTTTGCCTCTAACGGACCCGGTTTCACCTTAGGATCTAGCGTTGATGTGAACGCGGTAGGTGAGGAGTTCGATGCTGAGAGTTTTAAAATAGGCGCCGAGTTCTTCGACATAGTACCGTATGAAGGCACCGGTAGTGCTCAGAATTTGGCTCACATATTAGAGTCTTTACCTACGTTTGCTATAGCCAAAGCACTTGAGATGCCAACCAGTCTATGTGTATATTTTGGAGCGCTAGGCAGCGCTAACTATCTGACGTTGGATACAGATGATCCAGTGACTAACGATGTTACTGTATGGGGTACTCACACAAGTACAACCTTCGGAGTAGGTACCAGCAGTGCGGTCAATGCTGTGGGTGAACCTTACATACTGTATGTATTTTCAGATGGGCCTGACTCTAAATCAGGCTCCTACGTCGGCACTGCTGCACAACAGGATATTGACTGTGATTTCTCCATTGGTGCCCGATGGGTTATAATAAAGAGCGCATTAACAGGTCATTGGTACATATTTAATAAGAATAGAGGGATGGGAGGTGCAACAACACCTTATCTGTTGGCCGATACTAATGGGGCTCAAGTTGGAGGTGATCCCCTGTTAGCACGAGACAGTGCGGGTTTCACTTTGCTACAACCGGGAGGTGGTTCACCGATCAATAATAGTGGTGAAACATATTACTTCTTTGCTATTCAATAAGGGGACAACCATGGACTTCGCAGATATAAGCTCTGACTTGAACGATTTAGAGAACGAGCAGTTAGTGAATCAAGCCCGGGCTAAAGCAATGATCAAAAAATTTCCATACAACGGTCATTGTTATAATTGTGAGGACCCTTTAGAGGAACCGAAGGTATTCTGCGATAGTCTTTGTAGAGATGAATACGAGGAGATGAAAGTTAAACTAGCACGGAGATGTGAATGATTACCAGCATACCTGCCCCACAGATTTCATTCGGCATAAAGCTTCAGGTTACACATGGGCGTAACCAAATTCAAATGGCTTCCGGTTCTTATAGCGCACTATATATGGGCGCTGATCCTCGGATTGCTGAATTTTATGTCGAACTCAAGCCTGGAGAGTCTTACGTCTCCAATACATCGGAAGCCGTGGCCAACCTTGTGGTATCTACTTCGAGTCCCTTGGCTTTCGTTGGTCAGGCTATTAGCGGTGAAATAAATGCCGTAGTATCTCGAATGTTATGTCTAGACAATCCTCTGACGGGCTTCACTTTGACCAACAATAGCTCAAGCACAGTTGCCAGGGTGTACATCAACACAATGAGCACGAAGATACCTCAAGCTACCCTGTATTGGGGCCCAGCAGTAGAACCCTCTGTGTATGACGCAGACTTTATACGGAGCCTCAGCAACGGCAGTAACGGCAATAAAGACCAGACCATTACAGTGAATGCGGGAGCAGGGGAGAATATTTACTACTGCTACCCCGTGTCATTGGGGGCCTCGCAGTTCTCGGTCAATGGTTTCATTGGTGGCATAGTTCTGGTGGCCACCGTAAACATGACTATGGACGATAATAGCGTGGTACCTTTCTACGTGTATGGAAGTGAAAACTCTGGGCTAGGGTTGACCACCGTAACAGTATTAGGAGCGTGAGATGCCCATCTTCCTTATAACCCATATAGCACCAAAGAACAATCAGGATTTCCCTACCCACTTCTCGACCTACGGTAAAGGTGGGTGGCATGAAGCAGCTACGTTGGTGGCCCGTAATGCGTTGCCAGCAGCCCGAAGAACGGCAGGCATGGCTTGTCGTGTTTTAGAGAACGATACTACCTACATACTACAAGCAGACCTCACAACGTGGATTGCTGATACAACATCAGGTATACCAGAGGCCCCTATAGACGGTAAACCTTATGTTCGAATGGACGGTGACTGGGGCGATCTTGATGATCTTCTAGACGAAGGAACATATGCTTAGGCAAAATTTTATTGATGACAAAGGACTTACATATGTAGCTCTTTACATAAGGCTCTATATGTGCCTTGCCGAATTTTTAATTTTGAGAGGCTTGCAAAATGGCACTAACTGGAAGAAAGCTTCAACACGGTAGGACCAGCGTATCAGGGGAAGCTCCAGATGCTGGTCAGATGCTGGATGGTCAGATATTCATTAACACCGCTGATGAGGTCTTGTACATCAAGAATAGCAGCGGTGTAATTGTAGGCTTTCAGCGCAATGGCGGTGGAGGCGGTGTACCAGACACTATAGAACAGACCATCACAAGTGCTGGTGCAAATACGATTAACGTACCCAATCCTATGAACTCGGATGGTCATAGTCTATTTATAAATGGATTAGCTCAGTCGTCTGCATCCTATAGTTTGTCAGGTCAGACGGTAATTCTGCCCTCCACATTGAGCTTAATGGTGGGCGATGTTGTAATCTTCAATTACTTTAGGAGTGAATAAACATGGCACAAACAAAAATCCGCGGTAATACCCAGATACTTGACGACTCAATTGAGTTGGCGCAGTTAGCAAGTGATTTGGTCCTGCCGTTAGCTAACGTACAAGATGGGACATCTTTGCTGAAGGCTGACGGTTCTGTTCCCTTGACAAGCGATTGGGACACCGATGGTTTTAAAGTCACGGGCCTGCCGCCGGCTACTGCTCCTAGTGATGCGCTGAATCTAGAAAGTGGTCAGGACTTGGTCAACCAAGTTTCTTCCAAGCCATCTGCTAAGGTTGTCGCTACTACCAATCTGACTTTGGCCAATGAGCAAACAGTTAACGGCGTTGCTGTAGCTGATGGTGATTATGTTTTGGCAACAGGTCAAACCGATGCTTCTGAAAACGGCCCCTGGGTTGTTGTGGATGGTGGTGCGTGGACACGTCCAGCATTCTGGGCTACAGCTTCGATTCAACGTGCAGGCGCAACTGTAGTTGTTACGGAAGGTACTGGCGCGCCGACTCAGTGGGTATGTACCACTACTGGCACAATCACCGTGGACACGACCGACACTGCTTGGTCTGAGATCGAAAGCGGTGGTGGGACTAGCTATACCGCTGGTGACGGTTTGGACCTCACTGGTACTGAATTCAGCGTTGTAGCCGATGGCCCCGGCCTGACTGTTGGCCCTGACGGCGTAAAGATCACTGATGGTGCTGGTGGTCAAGTAATGCTTGCTACCAGCACTGGCGAAGCAGCATTCACTACTATCACTGGTGATATCGCCGTTGATGACGCTGGTGTTGCCTCGATTAATACCACTGCCGGTACTGGCTTCCTGAAATACGATGCATTCGTTGCCAATGAAACACCCAGCGGTACTGTGAATGGTGTCAATACCACGTTCACGTTGGCCAATGCACCCTTCGGTTTGATGCTGTACCGCAATGGTCAATTGCTGGAGCCTGGTGTTGGTAACGACTACACGATATCCGGTACTACAATCACAACCCTAGTTATTCTCGAAACTGGCGAGAAACTGCGGGCCTACTACTTCAAGTGATGACGTAAAATGCTTACACAAGGGACTGGTAGTCAAGTAAAAGACGAGGCGATTACCCGGGATTTGGTGGATGCCACTACCCCGGGTAGTGCTATGATTAGACGTTTAATAGCCGGCACAGGAATCCAACTCAATAGCATGGGTGTGGATTCCGGGACCGGTGATGTAAACATTAGCGTGGCAAACAGTGGTGGTAATGTTGGTCAATTAGTTGAAGCCCGGTCCGGCGTGTTGGGTCCCTCATTCTTAGAGTGTGATGGATCAGTTAAAGAGGTGGCCGACTATCCACAGTTGGCCACCCTTTTTCCCACTACTGTATTTCAGCCAACAGCTGGTTCTATGCTGGGTACCACACAGAACTGGTCTAATGTTGCTTGGAACGGTACGGTTTTCTGTGCCATCAATGGAGCAAACAACACGGCGGCTACATCCCCGGATGGTATTACGTGGACCACCCGAACAATGCCAACAACCGCAAACCCTTGGAATGCAATTACGTCTAATGGGTCTATATTTTGTGCGGTGGTAACAGGTGGTAACCTAGTAGCCACGTCGTCTGATGGAATTACGTGGAGTACAGGTACCATGCCGGTGTCTTCCGGCTGGTTTGATATAGCCTGGAACGGCACTGTGTTTTGTGCCATTTCGTCTGCTAACGGCACTGTTGCTGCAACCTCCACCAATGGTCTTAGTTGGACAGCTAGAACACTGCCGACTACCCAACAATGGCGCGCTATTGCTTGGAACGGCACTGTGTTTTGTGCGATATCTGGAACATCAGCAGGTAGCAATGTTGCTGCAACCTCTACTGACGGTATTACGTGGACCGCTAGAACCATGCCTGCTGCTTTGTTGTGGTTAGACGTTGTTTGGGATGGTACTGTATTCTGTGCGGTAGCGAGTGGTACAAGCGGCTCCGGTACGGCTATAGCAGCCACGTCCCCTGACGGTATTACGTGGACTGCTAGAACACTGCCCATTTTCACAACATGGGCAACAATAGCTGGCAACTCTAATCTTCTGTGGGCCTTATCTAGTAGTTCGAGAACAAGTGCTATAAGTAGGGATCATGGTGCTACTTGGACCTCATATGATATCAATACAGCTAATGCATGGACTTCAGTCGGAGCAATATCTGGAGGAACCACATTTTGCGCTGTAACTAGTAGCACAACAGCTCAAGTAATCAGAGGAATCGAAGATAACTCAAAGTTCTACCTGCCTAATATACCTCAGCAGGCAGCCTATTATCCAGTTCTAATACAGGCATTATGAATACTATACTGAATGATGAGCAATTCAAAGACGAGGGTATAGAGCGGTCTAACTTGAATATGTCCACACCAGGACAAGCAGTAATTAGACGAGTTATGGCCGGACCTGGGATAGCATTAACCAGTACAGGAGCTGATAGTGGAACTGGCGATGTAACGGTATGGGGGATGAGTTCTACGGTAGCTGTGGGCCAGATATGTATGGCTGCCGAATTAGATCCCCTCAAGTATTTGGCCTGCGATGGCTCTACCAAACTTAGGTCGACTTACCCTCTCTTGTCTGCCATTACACCAGAGAATTCTTACGTAAATCAGACATCAACGATTGATTCTACGATTCCTCTGACCTTAAACTATTCGGCTGCGGTAAGTAATAGCAGCATTATTTTGGGGTTCACAAGTGGTGGTAATACGTATGCCACTAGCTCTGATCACGGCTCTACGTGGACATCCAGAACAGCGCCTTGGTCAGGTAGTATTCAAGCCGCTGCTTGGAACGGTACCGTATTTTTGGTCATTCTTCAGAATAGCAGCGCTGCTTATACAAGCCCAGATGGTATTACCTGGACGTCCAGAACGATGCCCTCTTCTCAAAACTGGGCATCAGTAGCCTGGAACGGCACTGTCTTTTGTGCAGTAGCTGGTTATTCAGGAGCTTCTTCAGTTGCTGCAACATCTCCAGATGGAGCTACGTGGACAGCTAGAACCATATCTTCATCAGCAACTTGGTTTAGAATAGCTTGGAACGGAACTGTGTTCTGTGCCATAGCCAATGCCAGCAGCATTGCAGCTACGTCTCCCGATGGAGCTACTTGGACCACACAGGCTATGCCGGTAAGTACGAACTGGCAAGGTCTTACGTGGACTGGTAGTTTATTCTGTGCTGTAGGTTCAAACTCGTCTATCGCTGCCACGTCTCCAAATGGATCAACGTGGACCCAGAGAACGATGCCAGGATCCTCAACGTGGACCAATCTCGCTTCTAACGGTAGTGGGCTTGTAGTTGCTACGGCTGCTACTACTGCTAGTGTAGGTGCCTACAGTCTTGATCATGGCGCTACGTGGACTGCGTCGGTTATGTCAAGCCGTGCTCCATTTAGAGCCCTGACATGGGACGGAACTGTATTCTGTGCGTTCTCTACCTCACCCTATACAGCCGGTACGTCTACTGATGGTATTAATTGGACCAATAGAGAGATTGCTGCCTCTGGAATACTTTCGTGGAAACCTATAGTTGGCACTGGTACTATCTTCTGTGCTCTGTCACCTAATTCTACGCGAGCAGCAACATCCACGGATGGTATTACGTGGACCCAACAAATAATGCCTTGGACGTCTAACTGGGCTGCTATTACATACGGCGGCGGTTTGTTCTGCGCTGTCGGCGGTAGCACAGACGTTATTACAAGTCCTGATGGTATTACGTGGACAGGAAGAACTCTGGGTGGGAGCGCTACGTGGACTGATATAGTGTGGAACGGCTCTATATTCTGCATAATAGGTAACACCTCCTCAGCTTATACGTCATCTGATGGCGCTACGTGGACAGTTCGTAGTATGGGAGCCTCTAACTGGGCTGCTATAGCCTGGAATGGTACTGTGTTCTGTGCAGTAGGTGGTGCAGCAACCTCCTCTAACGTAGCAGCCACGTCCCCTGACGGTATTACGTGGACACTTCAAACCATGCCGATATCACTATTTTGGAGAGACATAGCCTGGAATGGCAGTGTGTTCTGTGCCATAGCTGCAGGTAATGTAGCAGCTATCTCGACTAACGGTGCTAACTGGACCACCGTTACCCTACCTGATAGCGTTGACTGGCAAGCTATCACATGGAATGGCAGTGTGTTCTGTATAGCGGCTGCAAATGGAACGCGATATGCTACGAGTGCTGATGGTATAAACTGGAAGCCTAGGCTTGTAAGTGCTGCCACCCATAGCAGTATAGGTGTGGGCTCCAATGGCAGTGCCTTATGTATAGTAGGGGACATGGGTGGTGTCTCTATAGCTATAAATGAAGATGCCACAAGCTTCGATGTACCCTATATCATACCAAGAGACCTTAATTTTCCACCTCAAGTACGATGGGATGAGTAATGAAAACAGAATATACTGGTCAACAGTTATCGGTACTGCCCAAAAGCAAATTCAATGTCTCAACTGAAGGTAAGTCTGTAATTCGTAGGCTAATAGCAGGTGACGGAGTTGAGATTACGAGTAGTACTGGTGCTGACAGCGGTACTGGTGACGTAACTTTAGCTTTGACAGGCACTACAGAGGGTATGCCTGTCGGTATCATTATCGACGCACCTAGCGGCGTACTGACTCCAGAAGAAGACTATCTGGTTTGTGATGGATCCGCTCAATTAAGATCAGCCTATCCAGACTTGTCGGATGTAATAACAGAAGATAGTCTGACACCTACCTCTATACCTATGGCTGGTACACAGAGTGCCGTGGCTTTCTCGTCTATAGCTGCTAGTGGTTCTATGTTTGCTGCTGTGTGCGTGGCTGCACCTTCACTGATAGCATATTCCACTAATGGAACCAGTTGGACTGTAATACGGCCACCTGTTGATGTTCCATTTCGGTGTATCACATGGAACGGTAGTGTGTTTTGTGCAGTGCCAAATAGTGGCAATCAATGTATTACGTCCCCTGACGGTATTACGTGGACTGCTAGAACACTGCCAGCAGCCGGCAACTGGACTGTAGTTGGTTCAAACAATTCAGGTAGATTAATCGCTTTAGTATCTGCCAGTACTATTGGCGCAACAAGTGATGACAACGGTGCTACCTGGACTCAACAGGTTATTATATCTGGTTCGTGGAACAATGTAGCGTGGGCTACGTCTCTCGGTTTGTTTTGTGTTGTATCGAGCGTCGCTACCAATACTTACATGACGAGTCCGGATGGCATTACGTGGACATCCAGAACTTTTGCAACGAGCGCCACACGTCCAGGAATAGCTTGGAACGGTACTGTATTTGCTGTATCTAGTACAGCAACCGCATCGTTTCTTTATTCTAGTGATGGCGTAAACTGGGGTGCGGCAACTTCATCTGTTGGTGCCGCAGGTGGATCCAATACTATCATATGGAACGGCTCTATATTCGTATGTGTGGCTGGTACTACGTTGGTACTTACGTCTCCTGACGGAATTACGTGGTCTACGGCCAGTATGCCATCATCGGCACAGTGGCAAACAGTAGCCTGGAACGGCACGGTGTTCTACTGTAAGGCCTACAATACCACTGCTGGAGCTACGTCCACGAATGGAACCACCTGGACAGCGGCGAATTTCGATATAAAGATTGGTCGTTGGGGATCAGTGGCCTGGAATGGGTCTCTATTTTGTGCGGTTCAGACCTCTGTATCTGTAGGTACCACCAATGCGTATGCTACTAGTCCGGATGGTATTACGTGGACTCAGAGAACGCTTCCATCAGCAGCAAGCTTGGCAAAGATCATATGGAACGGCACTATATTCTGTGCTATAGGTGGAGGCGCTGTATCTAATGCAGTGTTCACGTCCACTAACGGTACTTCGTGGTCATCTGGTTCTCTAGGTGTATCTCAAGCCTGGTCCAGTGTTGCCTACGGTAATGGTATATTCGTTGCCGTAGCTCTGACATCGACAACTAACTATGCCACGTCCACTAACGGCACATCCTGGACAGGTAGAACTCTACCAGTCATCGCCGTATGTAATGCCATAGAATGGAACGGCAGTGTGTTCTGTATTGTAGGTAACAATATATGTTTCACGTCCACAAATGGAATCGCTTGGACTCAGAGAACAATTCCAACAGGTAGCTGGGTGGGTCTAACTTGGAATGGTACTGTTTTTGTGGCTATTAAAACAGGTAATACGTGTGCTGTGTCTCAAGACGGTACAGTTTGGGATATTATCACATTGCCCATCAGTTCCACTTGGACTTCAATAGCTTGGGACGGCTCTCGATTCTGGATGTTTGGTAACAACGATGTGGCAGCTGTGTCTGCTGATGGTAGAACCTGGACAACCGTAAGCTTTACCAATGAGAGTAATACTTGGTCTTGTGCAGCTTATGGTGGTGGCGTAATGCCAGTTCTGGCTTCCAACTACACACAGACTGCCAAACTGCTTGAACCAGATGCAACAAAGTTCAACTTACCCCTGCTAGGTCCAATAGCCAGTGGTATGGTGCCCTACATCAAGGTGCAATAGGTAAAGGCTGGGAATTCCCAGCCTTTCTCAATTAACGCGATTCCTCATTTAAAATAGATCAGAAAGAGGACTAAAAATGGCTTTAAGTGGAAAGAAGGTAATACATGGTAATTCAATAGTGCCTGGGAGAGTGCCCTTATCTGAACAAATAGGAAATGGGCAACTATTTATCAACTCGGCAGACGAGCTTTTATTCATAAAGAATAGTAGTGGGGACGTAGTACAGCCCAAACCTCGATCCATGCCTTTGACTGTAACTGGGGACGTGTCTGGTAGCGGTACAACCTCGGCCGTAAACGTTACGCTACCAAGCATAGTCAGTGCGGGTACATATAAATCTGTGACTGTTAATGCCAAGGGCCCGTAACCTTCGAGGACGTAGTAACTCTAGATTACACGCCCACCCAAGATACTCATGGGGCCAATAAGCTTTATGTGGATGACGCTATTGCAGCTACCGTAGTTCCAGTTGGGGCCAATACTATGTACATGGGACCTGCATCAGGCGGAGACGCGGATCCTACATTCCGGGCTTTAGAGTTAGCGGACTTACCAGACATCAACGAAGGGACGTTCTAAATGGAAAAGGCCAGGGTGATTTCACCCTGGCCTTTATTACGGCTATGCAGTCATGGAACCTCTAAGGATACCATCAAATACTATAGGCAAGGGCTTCGCGGCTAGCACTTCATTGGTCTCCGCTAACCATATCCTAGTACGCGCATCAAGATCGATATCGTGCCCCAGCGTTATATGCGCGTTATATTCTGGGAATCCATGCTTCAATCCCTGGGCGGCCAAATCGTTATGAACGGCCTTCAGGTCTGGACTATCAACTGCGGCTACCACTATGTTACGCCCTTTGTGGTCTACCCAGTGGTTAATCTGACCTATAGTACCCACACATACTTGATCTGGCATAGGCTTTACATCGGGTGCCAACTGCTTACTGTGTATTACAGTGCAGTGGAAGTCAGCACTATTCTTAGTCTTGAATGGGGCCCCTTCGATTAAACGTTGGAGCTCCAAAACAGACCTCTCGTTTGGGTATACCCATACATATAGACCACTGCCTTCTGCGGCTATCTCTGAGTATAAGATCTCTGCGTTTATCCTCTTCATTACCACTCCACCCTTAGGAATCCACCGGCACCGTCGCCACCATTCCCAGCTGGACCACTATTAACATCAAAGTATATCCCAGCGCCTCCACCGCCTGACGAGCCGAATCCAGTAGCATCTCGACCATCAAGAACTGAGGCATCAGATTCAGTAGCTGCACGACCTGCACCACCACCGATACCGTAGGGTCCGCTAACCCCTGGTCCACCAGAACCACCAAGATTACCGTCGTTCCCAAAATTACCATTGGGTAACCCACCAGGGCCACCAGCTGTAGATCCAGAAGGACCTTTGCCGCCTTCGCCTGCCGCACCACCTATCAATGTTACGGCCCCAAACGTAGTATTGCCGCCCGCTGTACCGTCATTACCGGAAACGTTTACTAATGCACCGGTACCACCTACCCCGCCAGCGCCGATAATACCTGTTATAACTTGACCAGGTGTCACTGATATAGCCATAGAGTCAATTGATTCCCCTGCCGCACCTGAGCCTCCACCTCCACCACCTATATAGTCATATGGGGTAGGTCCAGACGGGTAGCCACCACCTGCGCCACCGCCACCGCCACCCGCCGCACAACCACTAAGGTAGAGTGTAGTTACGTTGTCAGGCACAGTGAAAGCGAATGGCCCTGGTGTCGAGAAGTTAGCGACCCGTCCTTGGATAGCCTGGTTAGCAATGGTAGCGTTAAGGGTCACCTGGTTGCCAAACAGTATGGCAGAGCCGTTCATGTCACCTGTCAGAGTCAGCGTAGTGATCTGCGAGTTCACATACAGTAGGGCAGTAGATCCTGTTAATGGGGCATCAAACAAAGGCTCTGGGTTGAACGTCAGCCTATAGTTGCTGCTAACCGACGTTATGTTATTCACCGACCTTATGTAGCCATCTTCTAGGGCCACAACGAATTTGCCACTTAATGCAGACAGAACCGTGGGATCCAAATCAGACTGTGCAATATCAACGTAATCAACGGTAGCCCCAGTAAGGGTTACTTGTTTGACCAACGTGTAGTTGGTACCTATTGTCCAATGATCTGAATCAGCACGGTGGATAAACGATGAATTGCCATTAGAATCAAGCTCGCCTACCAATATGGTTGGTATCTCTGGATTAGCTGACAACGAGGGCGGATATACATCGGACCACAGGTCTACTTCCCATACAGCAGGAGGCTCTGTGTCCATCGTATTACCAACCTTGAAGATAGCCACCGACTGTTGGAGTTTCAATAAGCAGTTGAAAGTATAGGTCGATAAGACGTTGGTCCCCAAGCTAGAATACTTGGTTTCCATATGATCGAAGACGGCTTTAGCAAACATCGTGCCATCTTCAAGGTACAGGGCAACCTCTCCGAATGTGAAGGGCCCGGCATCTGCAGGAATCTTACACACGATGTTGATCGTATTGTCCCCTGCATACCTATATGACGAAGGAGCACCCTCATATAGAAGATTACCATTGAGCCCCGTGTCTGTAGGTAGCGGTGTATAACCCCAAGCAGACCCTATGCGGAAATCAGTTATATGTATAAAAGGACCTACCGGAGTGGCTACGGATGCAGCAGCTAGACCAGCATCCGTAACAATAAACAATGGAGTTGAATCAGACATTTAATCCCCTTAGAATAGTCTGCCAGAAATCACATTCAGCGGACGTTGTTGATTATCCCTTGTAAGGCCCGTAAAGTAATTGGTAAGACCCATCGCTGGATCGGCTAATGCCGGGTACGTATTCAAATTAGTTTTACCTGGCTGAACTGGTAACGAGGGAACATCCGACCAGCTTAGACTCATTAGTGCGCTGCCATCTGATCCAGCTGATAGACTACCACCTGACTGTATGTTGCCCAAGAAGTCCTTATAGAACCGAATGAAGTTTGCCCTCGTTAGAAGAACGTCAGTTGGTGCCCCTGATACAATGGGCACCCAGTTATATGTAAGTTGAGACGCAAACTGTTCTAGCATATTCGTGCCGGATCGTGCATGCATACCAAACAGACCATATACTGTTGAGGTATCTAGACGGCTTACTATGGTGCCATATAGTTGAAGCCTAACAGGTGAGTACGTGGTAGCTATTACAAAGTTACAGTAGTCGCCTACACCAGTACCGGTTGACGGCAACTGTATTCTAAGCCCCATTAGATTAAGTGTTAGGTCACCGCCAAAACTAGCGATGCAACCCATCCCCTCCGAGCCTACCGTAAGGGATTGAATAATAGGCCTTAAGAGGTCGGTCATCACTGCGGGGTCAGCGCCTGCTGGGCCGCCACCGACTGGAATGCGGGCCGAATCGAAATCACCGTACTGCGGATCACCCCAGAACGTTAGGGTTAAGTTCCCTCGTGCATAGTAGAACTTCGATATGGTAAACGTCTCACCAGCCTTTAGGGCGATAATCGTGTTACCCGTGAAGAGGGGGCCAGCACCTGCAGGGCGATGACCTGCGGTCTTAGCATTCAGTTGATCAAGCGCGTACTCCAATGTTTTGTAGGGCGCTGATCTAGAACCGGAGGCAGGGTCATCGACACCGGAAGCCGCGACATAGTAAGCATCGCGGTCCAAGCTATAGCCTGCGTATAGACCATCATCGGCCCGACCCAATAGGTTACCGCCTCGGGCTGATACCGCTATAGCTGTAGGAAGTAATTCCTCGCCGGGGCCTACTGGACGATGTGTTTTATCCGCGTATATAAGGGGGTTATGAAGAGACATAGATCACCAGTATGGAGAAAATTTCCCAGGCTCAATTTCCACGAAGCCCAGAGGATTGACAAGGAAGTTATTACGTCGCGCACCTACCGTTTGGGCTGATACCGCAATGCCGTCTTTAACTGTATAAGTAGAAGTCGAGAAAGTGGGTATCCGTGTGCTGCTTCTAGAAGACCCTGGTATCTTTGCCCAAGTCACAGGACCATACACTAGATTAAATTCATTAAACGGCAGTGTGCGACCCATCATTTGGGTACCCAAGATTGCTTGGTCCCTTACTATCCTGTTGAACGTGCTATACACAGGTATTTTCTTGCCGTCTCCTAGATCGATCCAACCTGTAGGCTGACCCAATAAGAAGGCACTATTGAAGTCAACGTCAACTGAGCCCATAGCAAGGTATGTAGTAGGGAACCATTCACCGTTATTTAGTTCATATGTTGGTGGCGCCGTCGTACCATAACTCTTAAAGTTACTGATCGCTATCTCATTGACCACATAGCCTGCTATCGCTACGATATCAGCCGTAATGTGATCGGGCTCAAATCGATCAACAATATACATATCAAAGCTGGAATCGATCGACCTTAAAACCAGATTGTAATTGGCTATCTCGTAGAAGAAAGATTGTAGGGTCCGTATATCTAGGCCTTTCAGACCACCCTTGGCCTCGATTTCCACATGGGTTGTAGGGTACCAAGTACCGCCGTCCCATATAGGGGTACCAATACCTGCGTCACCTTCAGGCAAGAAATCGACATAATTTTCGGTCCACAGATTATGGACCCTTAGGTCACTACGCAGGCAATAGTTGATGAACTCAATGAAGGCTTCCGTACCCTTTTCAAACCAGTAGATGCCAACGAATCGAGCGATGGTCTGATAAGAAGCATCGGTAACGATACCCGCATTCATCAACTTCATGCCCAGCATGTTCACCTGCTTGACTACTATATCCCGCTCAGGTACTGTCCACTGGCTAACGTCAACCATCTCCTTTTCCTGAATGGTAAGCTCCATATCAGGATTCTGGACCCACATGTTTCTCAGGTTACTTACCGCCGTAATCTTATCGTCCACCAAAGGACCATAGACAGCATCCATTGAATTGGCGTAGTCTGTGAAATAGTCGTTGATAAGTAGATAGGGTGGTAGAAGTGTAGATCGGGGGACCTTAATCCCCAGTCTCTTATTCTGTTTGTATGAATCCATTAGACTATCCTACGGGTTGGCGAATTGTCTATCCGTTGCTGGCGCTCTGCAAAGGCTACGGTTACTGTTAGATCACCAAGAACGTTATATCTGATAGGCGTGTTGACAATCAGGTTCGGCGGGGGTCCTACAGGGTCGATAGTACCATCGTCCAAGAAAGTCAGCGGATCGGCTGCATCGATTTCCGCTATCAAGCCGATTTGTCCAGCTTTACGCCCCCACAGCTTGTAGGTCTGTGTATCAGGTATGGGTTGCCAATCTAGCTGAATCGCGTATATGTCCGTAGGCGATATCACTTGAGGGAATACCCAGTTAGTGGGCGCACCTTCTTCGCCGTCCATATTGACCGTGGATATGCCATATGCATACATATAGGTACCTAGTTCACCTGCACCTGATACCAACGTGAACTTCAGCTGGGGGCTTAGAGGGGCCGTTACTATCATAGGTACCGTAGGTTCGTTTACGATCACATACGACACGGCACCTGCGCCCGCCATACGACACACTCGGTCCAAATCAGACCCATAGAAGTTAGTCATGAGCAGACCAGGTTTCGGCGCAAACAGATTTCTGATGGCTAGTTCACAGTCGGCCTGAACCTTGGAGAGCACCGCGCTATTAAAACAGAAGACGGATACGCTTACATTGTGAAGCACAGGTATAGGATCAACCCACAGGAATCGAGGCGCATACATCGTTACCTCCTGCATGAATTCGCAGAAGTCTGTTTTCTGCTGTTGGGTCCACGGTGAGCTAGTTAATCCCGATACCCGTATAACGTTCATCCACTCTAGTGCAGCGGGATTGATCTCTCGCTGAGCCTGTGTGAATGCGTCAACGATGCCAGGATATACCCCAACAGTAGCACCATACTGGGCTTTGGTAACCGCGCTTTCATATGTGCCGAATGCGCCACTAGCAAGGTTCTTGTAGGCCAGTATGGGCTTTTCGTTGGCCCCACCTGTAGGATTTGCGGTCACTGTACCACTGATAGCCGGGAAGCCATCAACTGCTATAGTTTTGCCTACCAGGTTCTCGTTATTGCCATCCTCGCCCTGTGTAATCGGATACCTTACAATCACGTTGTCTGTAATCTTAGGTACCGTGCCGAATTGGGCGCTTCCGAATACCAGAAGAAGTCGGCCATCGGCGGCCGTCAAATCCGAATACGCAGGGAGGTTTCTGTAGTTCCACAGGTTACCAAAGGCTTTGGGTATGATAACGCCATTGACTAGAACCTGCACGTCTCTATCGCTGACCGCAAAGCTATCCTCTTCGCTCAAGAACGTTTGGTTGTCTGTACCTAAGCCAGACATTCCGTAGGCCGCTATCTGCCCTTGAAAGAGCGTTATATCTAGAGGCACGTTAGCAACCAAATCAGTTTGATCTCGGGTAAAGTAGTATTGACCACCGACTAGGAATTGAGTAAGAGGGTCTAGCGTAGCAGTAACCGGTGAAGTAATGGTCCCCTCTATTGCTGCAGGCAACTTGCGGCTTAACCGTAGGCCCTGCATTTGAGTAATCGCGCGAATAGCATCATCAGACTGTGCGGTCTCCGCAAAGGCATCTTCATAGGCTCGAACAAGCCGCCCCTGCATGAAGACACCAACGGCAGACACAAGCTCAATCAAGGTCTGTGAGGTTTGGGTTGTAAGCGTGCCTTTCCAGACAGGCTTGGTCGTCAAGTAGGTCTCGAACTGACTTGCGAAGTCATCGAAATCAGAGGTAAGATCAGAGAGAACTAATGTCATGGCTGTTCCAGAAACTGAAGATCAATAGGTGCGCCTGTTAAGGTGTCGACGCCTGTAATACGAACCTGATAACCAGGTAACGCCGGTATAGCAAGTATGTAGGTCTTGCTATAGTCAAGCTGTATGCGAGGTTCCCAGCGAGCTATCGCTTGAATCATCGCTATACGCATTGCCGCAGCTGTGGTGTCATCGATAGGCTCCTGCAAGAAATGATGCCACAGAGAGCCATATTCTGGTTGAAATATCTTGCCTCGGGCCCCTATGGGGCAATTGAACAAATTGTAAAGACTTGAGTTGGATATCGATAATGTATCAGGCAATCGATCAGGCAACGCGTCCACAGTGTACCGAGTATTAACATCGATCCACGTTGCCCCATTGAGACTCTTTTGGTATTGTGTAGGATTAGCCATTTAGTCACCCAGCATTAACATCAGAAGAGCCGGCCACTATTACGGCACCGCAGCCTGCTACTGCACCGACGGTCACAATAAGCTGACCATTAACACGTTGTGTAGTTGTTACCGCAGTTAAAGCCGTGACACCATGCCCAGATATAGGACATGCGTGAAGATCGCCCTCACGTGCTACGGCTATACCATTTGCTGCCACGTTTGATGATGCAGATATGATGGTTCCACCGTGGCTAGAACCGTCACCTAGTCTTGATATCGCCGGCATATTAGTTTAGATTAATTTGAGAACCTGTGATAGTCACAGTACCTGAAGAGGCCACATCGACATTACCTTGCACGATAATCGATAAGTTCCCCTGCACCATTTTAGCGGCATCACCCATGACCGTCGTTGCTTCGTCTCCTGCTACGGTCTTAGTTGCGTTACGCCCCACCTCTACGTTTTCATCCCTAACGATGGTCAGCGTTTGATCGCCCTGCGCATTGTATTTCAACGTTGTACCTGAGCTATGGGTGAATTCCCAAGCATTGGTCTCCATATTAACCCACAGCTCATTACCTGATGGGTCTTTGAAGCCCCAAGTGTGTGGACTGGAGAATTTCGGATTGGGCTTACTATAGTGGGAGGCTTCATAGAGACCATAGTTAGCATCGCTATTCTGAAGATGAACCCTGACCTCAGAGCCGACTGCAGGCGAACCATAGGTACCATAGCCTTCGCCAATACCGAACGGAGAATAAGGGTGTGGACCTACCCAGGGTATCTCACCTTCAGCAGGATCCCAAAAGTTAGGTACCTTGACCTTAATGCGATTTTGCCCCAAAGGGTCTGCGTTATCGACCACCACGCCTACTAGGTAATTCTTCTCTTGGGAGTCTTCTACGGCCTCGCCTATCTGGTCATTTACACTATTGAATCCCATATCAGCCCTCTACATATTGTTCATTCGTACCGTGACGAGTCACATAAATTTTCTCTGAGTAAGTTGCGCCTCTGATGTAGATTGCCCTTCCGTAGGTAGTGTAGATGCCTGAATTGGCTACGTCTTGCGTCGTGTCTTCCTTCTGAATACTAAGATTAACAAGCTCCATGAGATCGAGATTGGTAGCCATCTGAATCAATAGTTCCAAGTTCTGTGAAAACAGATTACGATACCTTATATTTTGGTACGATGCTTTCTCATAGTTTTGATGCACGTTACCTACGTCAATGGGTCCGAATCTTACGGGCCCTCGTTGCAACTTGGTCTTCAAGGCTTGGTTATACAAGGGCGCTCTCGAATCCGACTTAAAGGCCAGATTATCGATCTTCGTCTGTATGTTGCCAATCATAGACTGAGCATACCGCATGTTCTGATAGCCAGATAATGCATTGTTGAATCCTGATGCGGCTGCCGCTGCTATGTCCACAGCCGTAAAGGCATCTGCTGCATATTGGTAGGCCACAATCTTCTTGGTTGCAGGCGGTAGTTTATTGATATTTCGGTACAGCAGCTTGCCACCCAGATTGACACCTAATCCAGTACAGGACTCATCATCGATATAACCACATAGAGCTATGTCACGGGCGAACGTTGACCACGATAGATTCTGTGGTACCCATAGTTGTGCGTCATTCGTTGTAGGTCCGTCGTAAAGCAATCCGCATTTCTCTGCTATAGTCCCCAATACCGAAGAACTGGTGCCCCGTATTGATGTACTGGACGTGGTATTCCAATATAGCGGCGCGTCCCAATAGCCAGTTATCTTGTACACATAGGACGCACCATTAAACGTTCGTGTGTGATTAAATTTACGGAACAGGTAGGTTTGTGTATCACTACTACCGCTTTTGATGGTAACTCTTATAGGTATACCGTCCTGAAGCCCCATTTTGTCCATAACGTGCTGCACATCAGTGATACCCAAACTTAGTGTTGGCAGCTTGTAGGCAACCGACGCGGCAATCAGCAGATAGTCCAGAATGTTGGTGTTCTGTAGGGGGTATTCGCGGTCATCAATGAACACGGAGACCTCTAAGTCTCCTTGTAATAGGTAACCCATGTTAGATCACAAAAGCAGGCAACTGGTTATTTTGTTGGGCTGACATATATGCAATAATATCGGCCTTAGCGGGCACCTTCAGAACCATTCCTGGGTAAACCTCTTGAATAGGATCCTGAAGACCATTATAGGTCAGTAATACACGCCACAAAGAAACATCAGCATACAGTTTATACGCCATACCAGCTAGGTTAGCCAAATCAGATTCTGTGATTACATAGGTCGAGGTGAATGGTATAGCAAACCGTATATTCTTATAAGCACTCTTGAATACAGAGCGATTGGTTCCCGTGTTGTCAACAGGCGTATAACGTCCCCAATCATAATCAGTAGATACGTCAGCCACTTATACCTCCTTATTGAGCGCCCTGCAGCGCAAATATCTTGTCCAAATCGGATTGTAGCAGCAAGAACAGGGGCGTGAATTGCACGGCCACCCGAGCATACATAGGTAAGCCTGTTCGTGCGTCTATTTGTGATTCATAAGTCTTTTGCACGTTGGTGATGACCACCGAATCAAAGAATGCATAGCGGCCAATACTGATCGATATCTGGTTCTTGATTCTACGTTTCCACTCTTCGGCTTGGCCAAGTCCACCGTTAGAAGGTACGCCTTGGGTCTGGTTATTACCATTAAGAACCTGGGTCTCGCTGTTGGTCATCTTCGCGGGCTTAATGAGTCCGAAAGCTTCACCAAGCGCCGTACCAGCATACGAAGCGGTATCCACAAACTGATCCTTGGCGGCGGATAGTATGTCCTTGGCTGCCTGTATGTCTAGTTGGGGACCGGGAGACTGCAACATCCCTGATTTAACGTCCATACGTGGTGTCGTAAGTTTTAGGAGCTTCAATATAGGATCCCGAACGTCCTTCACGGGATCCGTTTCTGTTTGGAATTCTAGCTCAAGACCCAATTGTGTGTCAGTAGAACCCTGCCAGATTTTAGCTGTCAACGCTTGTGAAGTGAGCCTTATGCCACCCATTCGGGCTAACGAAGTCAAGGCGTTCTCACCGAATACGCCTTGGCTGAAAGGCGCTTGGTATTCTGATTGGCTATCGAACGTGAATTGCTGGGGCATATAAGCATTGACCACCACTGGTGTGCCTTCAGCTGGATTCACGGTCATTATTGTTACCGTATAATTAGGGTTGGTAGACGCCATTATGATACCTCTAGAAGTGTTTTACCCTTACCTTTCACGATCTGACGATTTACCTTATCTGAGAGGGCCACAGATAGATCAGATTCCTCAGCAGTAGCCGCAATTACTGCGGTTCTCTTTGCAGCACCCTTAAGAACGGGGGTGCCCATAGTGGGCTTCGATTCAGCCACCACAGATGTGTTCTCATTGGCTGCCGCGTAGTGTGTGCTAAACCTGCCCTTCTGATATACCAGGAACTGTTCCGCAGTTTGACCCTTAAGCATACCGTTTTGCTGCATTGCCAATAAAGTGGCTTTAGAAGCAGGCTGCCCTAGCATGACAGGTATAATGCCAGGCCCAATGTTATGTAGCATATAAAGATTTTCGCCCGTCACCGGCAGGTTAGCTTTCTGAAGAAGTCGCGCATTCTCTTTAGCCAACAAAGCGGTAGCCAAAGTATTGATGCGCTTGTCATGCCGAGGATCATCAGAAGTCCTAAACGTTTGCTTGGTAATAGGGACCATGCCTATTGCTTTGCCCTCCGCTTTGGCGGCTAAAGCATTCCACGTACCATAGATAAACTGGCCAGCACCGATAGCACCTGTTGGGGACATCTTGCCAGTCCAGCCGCCCTCCATCTTTATAAAGCCTCGTAACACATCTTCAGGCAAGCCGAATCGAGAGCTGGCTTCCTTAATGTGGGAGTCCATGTCCTTACCAAAGCCTTGAAACTTCTGACTTTTGGGCTCGCTTTTAAACAACGAGGAGACCGCCGATATAGGAGTTTGAATCGCTGACTTAGCGGACTCCATTATGGTCGGCTGGTATACGGGAGAGGCTTCTACAGGTGCCGTGGTAGTGCTAATGTCCTGCTGGGGCGGCTCTACCTGTCGTGTAAGCCTAGCTGGCACATGATCTGCGTCATTCTTACCCCAGAACTTTCTATATAGCCAATACAGACCACCGGCAGTCAATAACGTACCACCTATAATGGCAGCCGTCAGAGGATTACCAATGATAAATGCGGCAACCAACCCGATTATTGGCCTGATGACGCCGAAGATCAAGCTTCGAAAAACATTCCTGGCTATGGCCATAGCCAAACGACCTGCAAATGTCAGTATAGGCCTCACTATGTAGGTGATTAGCCGTCGACCAATGAACGTCAGGGCCCCCATCACTATACGCCTGCCCGCAAACGTTAAAAGCGATTTCAGGATACTCTTAAAGCTCAGCCCCTTAGATTTTTCTTCGTCATCTTCTTCCGGCTTGTCTCTCTGATGCTGAAGGCTTTGCAGAACAATTCCCATTATATTATGGGCTCGGTCTGCATTCTCCTTATTGCTGATCCCGCTTTTGACCATTCGTAATAAAGAAGCAGAGAGCGCCAAAGTCTTGGTTGATTCGTGAAGCAGCTGGACACTCTTCTCCTTGCGGGGCACAAAGGACAGTGCGTTAGCTATGGTGCTCACGATACTAAGCTCCCCATGTTAAGCATATGCAGCATGTCATCGCCAGGATTCAAGCCAAAGCTGGAGATAGACACACCGTTAGTAGCCGCCAAACCAGACTTCTCTGGTTGTGTTGCCTGTGGTGGTTGTACCGCAGGGTCAGGTATCGTTATACCGTCCTTAAATGATGCACTCACCTCCGGAACTACTGTAGTAGTTGGCACACTACTAGACGCCAATATTGCAGCAGGTGCCGGCCCTGTGCTTGTTGCACCACCCATAGGTGCCACGCTTTGGGTAGAAACCATCGTGGCAGGCTTGGCTACCACACTAGCGGTTGTCGTAGGGCTTGCCGCACCTCTATAGTAAGCAATGTCGGCCTCCACTTTGGCTATCTGGTGCGGTGCGTAGGCCAAAGTAGTTTTGGTTTCCAACGATAGCTCCGTACCGTTACGTTTGGCTTCCTGCTCCTTCTGTTGGGCCGTTTTCAAACGGGCTTTCAAGGAAGCCAATGTGGTCTGGAGTTCAGGCAGCTTGGACTTCGCTTCATCAGCGCTTACCTTAGGTCGGGCTGACGCAGGTGTGGGCGCCGGAACCTTAACAGGGCTAGGTGTTTCTTTGCCGGTCACCCAACCCTTTGCTTTCTCCCACAACGATGGTCCTTTATCATCCTTCAAGCCGAACCAACCTCTAACCTTATCAACTAGCCAATCAATGATAGCGGATCCACCTTCTTTAATTGACTTCCATTGATCACCCATAAACTTGGATATCGTCTCGAAGTTGAGGTACTGCCTAACGTTATCCGCTATAGTCTTGATCAATTGAGGGGCTGTAAGCGCTACAACAAGAGGGGCCATCAGCTTGCTTATAAGGCTCTTGGCTCCACCAAAGAAGCCTTTGGCACCCTTAGCTGCGGTCCCCAATTTGTCTTTACCCGCGCTGAGCCAGAGCTTGGCTTCTCTAAACCATGCCCTGGCCTTCTTTTCTTCAGGTTCTTTCTCTGACCTTGACTTATAAGCGCGCCACTCATCTTCTACAGAAGACCGCAGTTTATTGTTGGCTTCCACCGCCCTGTTGATCTTGTTATCTACGGCGACCGTTGTGGTCTTCTTTATATCGTCCCCGATCTTGGCATCGTCTTTCACACCACGGGCAACCATAAAGTCTTCTAGTGAGTCATAGGCTTCTGGCTTAGGTTTGGTGAAAAGCGACGTTACTTTGCTGAGGGTACCAGACTTTGCTTCGGTGGCTTTCTCTTTAAGAGATCGGAATCGATCAAATAAGGACGGACCTTGGTCCGTCTTCTTATTGACCATCTGCTCGAATTTATCGAACGTGTCTTTGGCTTCTTTCTGGTCCCTGGTGGCCTTGACGACGGCTTGGAGTTTGTCGAACATGCTTTCGACTTCTTCCTCTTGGTCATCAAGGCGTTCTTCAAGGACATCCTCAAGCTCATCGAACTTCTCGGTGATATAGTCCTTCAAGCTTCCCACTATATCTACCGTAGCCTCGGCAAGAACCTGCTGGAATGTCTGCTTGAAAACCCGATCATGTGCCTTAGGCGTAAGGGGTCGCTTACCCAGTGCAATACGATCAGCATTGAGCTTGTCAACAATGGTATCAGCCGTAGCCTCAACGCTGGCTATCTGGTCTTCAAACAGCTGGGCCGCCAGTTGATCGTACTTGGCTAAGACTGTGCCCAAACCTTTCAGATCCTGAGGTGTAGCGGCGCCCTCCAGCATCTTATCGAAGGTAGTGGACGCCGCGCCCTGTATTTCAGCCCATTTTGCAGTTTCTTTATCGGTTCTAAATGCCATAATAATCAACCCACATAAATTTTTCCTTCCTTGGCGGCCTTCTTCTTGTCTTCTTTGATCTGATAGGCTTTATCGCTAAGATACAGGAATTGATGAACAGGCGCCGAGTCAGGAAGATACACATGGAATTCAGACATAATTAGAGCATGTCTGTCCATGATATCCTGCATACTATGCTTTGGGAAGAAACGAGTGCGCGTCGAGAGTGATTTTACTCACCCAAGACGCGCCACACTCCTTACATTTCACATTGATAGACTCAACTACGCCATAATCCATAATGGCTTTCTCGTATGCCTTGATAGTCGATATGTCATCAGCACACATATCCTCTACCACGGCTATACGTTCTTGAAGCGATGCCGGGTGACCTATGTCTAAGTAGGCCGCTATCTCTGCTGCATACCTAAAGTCCTCTTCGGCGAACTGCGGGTGTTCCATCATCTCTACAGTGTCGCGGGCTGTAACGCTCTTACAGGTAGCACCCGGATACTGGAGAACATACAGTTCTGGGTTGGGGAGGTGCTCAAGTTTGTTGATCTTGAGACTCGACTTCCTTACGATCTCTGAGACCACAAGTGAGTCTTGAGGAAGTTGGCCATCCATTACCTTCTTAACGTGCGCCTCGTTCTCACATGTTGTGGTATGTGTGTACATATACTTGGTATAAGAGTTCTGTCTCAACCAGTACAGAACAAAGTAGAAGTCTGGTAAGGCCAAGTCGAAGGCCAAGTTCTGGTCTCCTCGTGTATTGCTCAATACCGAAGACACGACTTCCACTATCTGCAGGAAGGAACCTTCATCCGAAGCCCGGCTTAACTTGGCTAGATGACGACCTTTAAAGGGCTTGATGTACAGGTCCTTGAACTCGTAGAACACATAATTACTGGGCAGGTCGATCAGCACGGCCTCTGCTTCTGCCACTGGGTTGGTGAAGCCTGGCGTAGATACCGGAATCGTAGGCTCTTGTATAGGTGCCTGACTGGTCAAACCCTGTGCGTGGACCTTAGGCTTTCGGGCTTGTTCAGGCAGATGTGGGCTTTGGTATGGCTCACGTGCCTTTACACGTTGTTCAATAGCCTGCTGTCTTTCAGGCGGGAATGGTTCAAACTGGGTAGTCATAGACACTTTCTATTAGAGGAACTCTTCACCAGGGCTTAGAGACTCAATGGGGTTGAACAAAGAGGAATTAGAAACATTGTACAGATTGACGTAAACATCACCCACAGAGAACGTAACGTGATTAACTACCCGGTCAGATGAGCCACTATTCAGCGAATAAGCATCTATGGTCTGGGGCCAGCACTCCGTATATTCCAGCTCAGCTATCACGTTCCTTGCAGAGTTCATCAGGTATATTAGAATCGGCTTCTTGTAGGCTGAGGGTCGACCCCAAGCACCACCATTGAACTCAGCATTTTGGCTGGACGTGTTCTGGAGAATAGCGTTATTCCATGCCTGTAGATATCGCAGTGCCCTATTGGTAGAGTCTTGGTATATCGATAAGCGTAGGGAATCCACACTATACACGGTGCCTACATAATGCTTATTCCTGCCAGCCCTAAAGATGGCTCTGGTATCAAAGTTCCTAAAGGGAGTTGTGGCTTCCTCAACGTAGTACCAGGGTAACCCTTCAGCAGCACCATTAAGTGGCAGAATAACGGGCATTACCGCATACCAGTTGAATGACATCTGTGGATCTGACCGAGCCAGCGCACCAGCAAGGGCATTACCTTCAGTAAGAGGCGAACCCAGATTTATGTTGGGTCCGTCTAGACCACCGAAGAAGCCTGGGGACCTAAGAATCGATCCAGACGTAATGGGACCAAAGACTTTGCCTAGGTTCCCCATCACTTGATCCGGTGTCGATATAATCTTATTAACCCCACCACTAACATCGCCCCTAAGAATATCGTAGAGCGCACCGTTTAGATTCTTAAGCCCACCAGTTACCGTCTTGTTAATGCCTCGTGTAGTAGATCCTAACGTGCTGTCTATGGACCTGTTTACGGCTTGGCTAACGTCACGTTTCGCTGTGTTGTTGCTATTTACTGTTGAGGTCCTAACATTCTTAGGCACACTCTGCGTATTGTTCTTGATCTGTTTCTTTGCCTGACCGAGAATATCGTTTAAAAGGCTCATGTTGGCGAATTCCTAATGAATCCGCGACAAAGGCTGACTATTGGATCCTCATGAGCCAGCCTTGCTCACGGGTAAAGGGGAGTTTGGCTCCCCGGAAGAACTAGTTTAATTGCCCCACAAGTACAGCACTATAGGGTCAGTCATGCCACTATGGTTGGGTGGTGGCCTGTTTATCAACGATGACGATCTACCTGGTCTTCCCTGAGGAGCCAAGAAATAACCGCCATGATCAGCATCTGATAAACCACCTCTGTCGGTTGTCTCTTGATAGAGATCGCGCTCGATAACAGTCACAGCATGTTCGGGTGGCTCTACGTGTTCTGGACCTGTGCGATATACTATCCATAGGTCCGCCAGAGACTGCAAGGGACATGGTTGAACACGCAGGGCCTCTAAAGTTCGATTAGCTGCACCATTCAATACGGCTACCATTAAATTGCACCTCGGTAACTGCTGAAGTGCAATAATATCCCTTACTATTTGACCCTCTACAGCAGGCGTATAGTTATCCCATACGATGCCGAAGCAGTAGTTTTTCATGATAAGCCCTACACATGTTTGGCCAAGTCTCTGGCTTGGTCCAGCGAGATCGTGAACACGCGGTTTACATCGTCGTCCAGTATTAGGCGTATTGCCTTTTTGTTGGCCGATTTACGTACACCGAACTTCTGGCCTTTAGTGACCAGTATCTCTTTACCTCTGAAATCAAGCGGTACAGGACGTTTCCCCTCATAGGTAAAGAATTGGTAATTATCTGCGGGCTTGATTCGAGCAACTAAAAACGAATACATATTATTTCAATCCTATGTCAGAATGAATGGGCAATTTTGTGGTACCGAATTTATCCATGTTCCTCTTAGCTAGTTCTCTACGGTATTCAGGATCGACCTCTGCACGAGCCGCTATCTTTGCGATTCGTGCGTTCTGATCACGAACTGCCGCCCGTTGATTAATAACGTGGTGTTTCTTATTACCACTCTTACTTACTGAATATGCCTCAGGATCACCAAACTTGCGGGACAACAGCGGCTTACGAGTACGGGCACCACTGTTTATCGATTGAGCAGTAAGCCTCGCACGTAAATGGGCTTCAAGGTCTTCACCTATTGCATCTTCACCTTCATGGCTAGTGTCTTTGCCTGTGAACTGCTCTAATTGTTTTCTTAGAGCAGCATCTTCCTTGAGGTCCTTTAGTAATGTATCGCTGTCTAATCCCGCAGCAGCCATCCAGTTCTTTAGAGGTACTGGAACACCTTTTTCTGAAGCCTGCTCCAGAAGCTCAAAAGTATTCTCTTCACCTTTGGCTTCTAAAGATTTATGCCACATCAACTGAGGTATCTTGAGATTGCTACGGTTAGTAGAATTCAGAAGATACTCGGATATTTGCCCCCTCTTCACTTTATTGGCACTGTCCTTATATAGATTGTTTGAGACCGCAATCAACGGGAACAAGGTAGAGTAGAATATAGAATGTGTAAGGTGTTGACGATAAGAGTTCATAGTCTCCAGGAACGTGGAATACGCTGATTCTGCGGCGGCAAAACTAGCGTCACCACTTAGGAGTGCCTCACTCATACCCAGTGCCCGCATCTTATAGGGCACCAGAACATCGGCCATATCAGTCCACTTCCAGAAGTCCCCACCCGGGCGAATGTCCGTCGATTGCACTGCACCACGTGTAGCAATCCAGCCACCTAGGGGATCCGACTCTGCGGATTGGAACATATTCACGTAGGCTTGCAGCTCTTCACCAGTAGGCGTCCACACATCATCACCTGCTGTAATGTGCGTCATTGCCCTTTGCCTACGCTGGGCCTCAACCAACGTACCCCTGAACATCGTCTTTTCGATCAGATACATCGGCAGAATTCTGTGCAAGAACGATACGTAAGCCCGGTCCGGCAAGCTTCGTCTTGCAACGAACAACGTGGACACAGGATTAAGGATGAAGGTCCCTTGTTGTAGCATCTGCGTGAATTCACGGGGAAGCGATGCCTTGTACTGCCTGGAGTATGGAGAATTGGAAGCTAAAAACGATTGGGTTGCCTGACCAGTCTGCACATGAATTTCAGGCATCAAGTTAAAGAACGAGGTCGGTATAACGGTGCACTGTAGCGCATCGTATATCAGGGTGTCCATAAACTTACGGGCTTTTTCATCGTAGACCAACGAGCCACAGAAGAAACCATCGACTAGATAAGCCGTAGATATCTCCGGAAGCATGCGCAGTATATTGAGCTGGTCTAGCGCATGCTTATAAATGTCTAGATCAGGTTCAGGCAGACCACGAAGATCATAATCAGAGAATGGGAATGTTGACTGGATATCGACAGCAGAACCAGCCACATTGTCGAACAAATAGCAGTCCCTGTAAAACAGAGCCAGATTGGACGAGTCAGTATACCCAGGGTCAGCCGGGATCAAGCCCGTCATGTAATACTGGTAATTGGAAGCCCATGAAGTATTGATGCTCATAGAGTGAGCACCACCTCCATATCCGCCGAAGCCGCCAAAACCACCCATCGATGCATTAACCGGCTTCGGCGGCTCTGGCCTTGCAGCACGAGCCCCTACAGATAGGCCTTGGTTTGGAGCGGTCTGAATCTTGCCGCCAACTACCCCAGTTACTTTATTGCGTGGAAACATGGTTCTTCCTATACATACCGTTTGATGGACTCAGCTACTATATGCCTAGCCGACATCCTATTGGGTAGATCACCGCAGTCATATAAAGAATCAACTGCGAGCTTGGCTAAAAATTGAGGCCTCGCTTCCTTGTTCTTTCGTTTACCTCTTGTTGCCGAAGCTGACCTATATGCCATTCGAGTTATCACGTTTAAGCGTACAGAGCGCTTTATCTCATTAATAGTGGCCCGCTTCTTGTTCCGCATAGTGACCCTGCCTACAAGGAATACACCAATCCCTTTGGGTACCAGATGCTTGACCTTGGCATACACTTCTTCTGACATAGCTAGGTAAAGCTTATCGCAATATTTAGCGTAGAGACCCATCTTCTTGTCGGCCTTAAAATCGGCGACCGAGGATTTGATTTCTACGATAACGATTTCACTCCGCATATTAGTTGCCAACACGTCCACCCGTAGCCGCCCACTTTTAACTATGCCGACCTCAAAATGAACGGCCCACAGTTTATCAGTGAAATATTTGGCCACTATCTGCCTTATGTGTTCGGCATCCATTAGGGAACAAGGTAGACCAAAGCAGGGGAACCATCGGAGTCGTACTCGACAGCTACCTTATCGCTACCTACATTCCATACCCTATGCACTAAAGTGCCTTTTGTAGTCCATATATCAGGTGCCCCATGCTTCTTGATCAATTGAGGCAACAGCTTCAGATTCTGTTTGGTAGTCAAACGAAAGCCCTTCTTTGCCTCTTGTGCCGGATTCAAATCGAAACCCAGAAATTCGCTTAGGGTCGACATTTCGGTAGCCACAGAAGCAATAATCCTACTGCAAATATTCCTGATCATAGTTACCTCTGCAAATAACTGGTGGTCTCGTCTTTGACCTGACGGTATTGTTTATTTATCGAGTCAGCTAGACGGCTCCTGCTTTCTCGAAGAGCCGTACTGAATTCCGGCCAGTCCTTCTCAGGTATCAAGTTCTTAGCGTCGGTCGCTATGGTGCTGTACTCTCTAACAATAGCATTGGCTAAATCAGAGTAAGCAGGCCGTATGACCTTATCGACCAGCGCTTCTCCCAACATACCTCTATCTTGAGCTGACTGAATATCGACCATTAGCTCCCGCATGCTGGATATCAGGGAGTTGATTTGGTAGACACCACGGGCACCCTTTGATTTCCGTACCGCATGTTCAGCATATGGCAGAAGATCGACCAAGCTGGATAAAGCCTTCTTGTATATCAGTTGAACAGCGGTATCCGTTTCGTTGGTATCCAGAAGCTGAAGAATCTTCTCCGCGTTATCACCAAATATGGACCGCATATTTTTGGTGTTAAGCTTGGATACCTTGCTATCGGACGGCTCCCCTTTCTCGACAGGCGCAGGAAGCATCTTGGGCTTTACTCGAATATCTTTGACTACGCCGCCTTTCGCCTTAGTTTTCATGATGGTACGAATGTGGTAGGTAGAGGTCCGCCTTCTACCACGTCTGGTTTGGGGATTGAAATACGATCAGCGTGGCACACATAGGTTTCGTGGCCATTAGCATAACCCGTCCCCATAGGGCGCTTGCAATCCGGGCACAGACCAGCGCCTGCTACTTCAGCACTCATGTCTACCCGAGCAGTCACTGGCGTAGGTTTCTGTTCGCCAACATGGGCCGCCACTTTGGTCCAAGCTTGTGGTAACTTCATTTGATTCTCCTATTACGTAAGGGCAGCAAACTGGAAGCCTCTACCTTCCTAACAATAGACTCTGGGCTGTACCGAAGTTCTCTGCGCAAACCTGCCTCTAGTCCATAACATCCGATAAGAGAGGAATCCAGTTGGTGTGGTGTAACCAATAGCTCTCTGTATATGGCATCCAACTCATGCTCAAATCGGCGGTGAAACTGATTCTTCCACTGAGAAGCCACAATCATCTTGCAAGGCAAATGTTTGTAGGCCGTACATATGGATCCGATCATAACTGAAACAAGTTCGATCAAGGGGCCGCCTGTGCCTCGGGTTTGAAATCGCTCCATCACTAAGCCATGGGGCTGGTACATTCTGACCCACCTATCGACCTCCTTAAGATAAACCAAAAGGGAAGCATGGAATCCCGAGGTAAGGTGTGTGATAGGGTTAGTCAGTATAGAGTTAGCCAATACCTGAATTCTGTCCTTCTTGTCCACACCCACACAGGAGATTCCCATGTTTCTGGACCCAGGATCCAAAGATAGAACCCGTCGGGTTGTTAAGCTAAGGTCAGCAGGTTTGAGTTTGTATTCTGCATTAGGCTTTCGTGGTTTTTTCTTCATGGTTTACCCCACAATCATGCAATAAAATTGCAGTTACCGTATTCGCGGGAAACCTCCACCACCTCTGCTGATGTATATAGGCATAGGCGAATTAAGGCTGGTTGGGCCTGAAGACGGCTTCCATTCCTTCAGGATTTCCATGACTTTGGGTTCGTGGAGTTTAGACACGCCTAGGACCATGGCTCGTGCCATATCATCAGTGTACCCTTCACCCTTCTCTGGCGGCCTAGACGAATTGACGTCCTTTATGGTAACCAATTGCAGCATCAAGTGAGCAACAGGTTTATTGACGAGTTCCGTCTTGAAATTCTCGACACCTATATCTAGGACCAACCGTTGATCTTCTTTGGAGATTACGGGCAATACGAGACTCTTATCGGCCATAAGCTGGACCACAAAATCGAAGTCCTTACGTTTACACGAATACTGTTTGGTAACCGTTATCGGCTTTTGAGTTGTAGGATGTAGACCACGATCGTCCTTCATTCTGTGAAGGTGATCCAGACTATTCCACCGGTCAGCCAGCATTACAGCGCAATTGGTATTCTTGGCCAACGGTAAAAGCACATGCTGGTATACCATATTGAAGTTGATGGTTCGTCCCTGCTGTGGCACTATTTCCAACACACAGTCCACAACCGTCTTGCCTGTATTGAAATCGAAGTATGTAGAAGCCACCGCAAAGGCATTGTTGGTGAAGCCTGCATCGATGGACAGAACCGTCGGGAACTGATGGTTGTTTAAGCGCTCCAGCTTACCGTGTATCTCACCCGGTTGGTCAAACTGGTGGACCAAAATATGTGAATTAGGTTTGCCAACAAAGATTCCGCTCTCAACGAGATTTCTCTTAATATAGGTAGAGTGTACCCGTGGTGGATTGGCTCCAAAGTCACGCTCCGCCTTTTCAGGATTACGCTCGTAGGCCAAGGCAATGATAGGTGTGGTGCGCTCGATGTAGGGATTGACTTCCCAGGTAGGCAACTGAATACCCAATATGTTCTTCGATCCCAGTTCGGTGCGGGACTCCTTCAGGAGACGCATGACCTTATCACGTTCAGACATAGGCGATGATACACCAACCATTAGTGCGCCAGGTACAGAGTTGTAACCACGTTTCATGAGCTGCTCTGATACAGCCTGCACGGTAGTCAAGCTGTTGGTCAGCGACTTGTGGGCCTCGTCGGAGTTGGCGCGCTCTGATTGCTCGTCTTCATCGTCTTTTCCGGAGGGTAAGGGAAAGAGGCCCAATTCGTCGATGAATGCAGCAAAGCGAGTATCACCACGGAGGATAGGGCCGTTAGGGTGACTAGGATATAAATGCAGACCTTTATGGTGATATTTGAGGAACACATCTTTTTTACGATACAATTCTTGTCCATACTTAGTACCATAGTAATCAAGCATAGCATGGTATTCTTGGAACCAACTAGAGCTACTAATCTTATTATTAAAAGGGGTCCACAGAAGGCTGAAGGCTTTATTAAAGGTTAGGGATACGAAGGTGCAGGTCAATGGTGTAGATGCTTGAAGCGCCTGCGACATCGAGGACAGCTTGGGGAACTTCAGGTATCTATGTGTCTGGTACGACCCTAGGTTAGCGGCGGTTTCCGATTTACCTGATCGCTGACCCCAACACAGGGTCAGTTCTTGGTAGTTCCTTAGGTTGTGCTTGACTATCAGCTCATGCTTACCTGTCTTACATTTGGGGCACTTTCCATTCTCCAAGAACTGCAGGTGCTCTGGCATGTCCTTGCTTCTGTATTCCTTCGGAACATTCTCGACATCCAGCCATTTTGGATTACTACATTTAGGGCAAACCTCCCCGAAGAGCATAGCACCGGTCCACAGCTGCCGAGCCCAAGGAGGATTGCTATCCTTACCTATGATATTGAAGCAAAAGTCATAGTAGTTCTTGGCTAACGGCAAATCACGGTCATCGATCTTGAGATCACGAAGAACACCCGTTATAGGATCTTCTGCCGAGTCCATCAAGGCTTTTATATCAAAGTCCTCGGCAAACTGAGGTTCGGGCTCAGGCAGAATAATCGATTTCTTCTTTTTCTTCTTGGTCTTCGATTCCCAATTGTCTAAAGCTTGCAAGTCTTCGGTACTAGTTAGCTCTGGAAATAGCGAGTGGACCAGAGCCTTGTTCTTCATTTTAGACATTTGGGGTCCCCTTCTTGGCCCTTGGATCGTTTCCGTGTCGAGGTCCCTCAGGTACGGGCAGTATTATGGGTTTGGGCTGTAATTCAGATATCAGGTGACTTGCTACCTTCTTGGGTAACCCGAGGTAGTCCACAATGAATCGAGCCATAGATACATTAACTGCCGTGTTCATCATACGCTCATACCGAACGAAAGTCCCTGGATCAACTTCGGTACCCAGCATCTTCTGCACTATGTCCTTAGCCTGCGCGGCACCCGCTACACCCGCTAATGTTTTGGGCCCTAATTCAGTTAGAAAGAATTCTCGAACCCGGTCTATGTGGGTACTCAATTCAGGCGGCAACTCCTTCTTATAGTCCTTTAGACGCCCTTCAACAGCGGCATCAATGTGTTCCATTACCTTGGGAGTGAATTGCTCGGCCCTCTCTTGCACTTCTTCTGAAAGACTTTTAAGCCTGAAAAAGAACTTGGACTTACGCTTGCTCTTGGTCTTGACTGGTGTCCTTGGTACCGCAAATGCTATGTTAGACAGAGAGGCTAAGAGGGAATCCGCAGCAGCCTCCCCTTCAACATCGGTTAAAACTAAATCTACGGATTCCATTCATTACTCCTCAGTGTCTACTTCGCCCTTGAAGGCTACATACAACCGTTCAGCGGTGCCATCTGCCATCTGCTTGAAGCAGTAGGAGCGGAGGGACATAGGCTTGAAGCCCGCTTTCTTGGATATCTTGATCATCATTTCCTTGTCACCCAATACCCAAGCCTTATACTCACCCCACGTTAAGGCTTTGGCTTTGCCTACGCCTTCAAGATTAAGAGTAAGCTTATCCCGGCCTTTACCAGTCAATTGACCTGTCTGGCGTAAGTAATACAAGGTATCCCAAAAGGGATCGAAGCCCCGTGCCATGCCTGAACCGTCTTCATGCCATAGCCTGTACCATGCTTGGCGACCAGGTGTCCACAACTTGTTCTTGACGGCCTTACTGTGGATATATCGGTATTGGTCTTTGCCATCAAATTCTACGGAGCGCTCTTCTTCCAGGTGCTCCTTGTTGAACTTCTTAGGCCACAGAGGTTGATTTGAGTTACGACCGGTATTGCGGAGACGGGCATCAGAGTTATATTTCAGAGCATTACCACCAGGTTCTGCCTCTTTAGGGCCATACATAGCCATCGGTATAGCCCGCAGTTGATTGACGCCAACCAAAGCTACCATCTTCTCCGCAAGACGACCCTTAATGCGAGGCAGGTGCTTAGAGAACATACGGGCTTGCAAAGCCAAGCCATTGTTTGCGTCCTCTTCGTCATTGGCCGTAGAGTTCATAGCAGGATACGAGTCCACGAACACAATGCCCTGCAGTTTATCATCAGGGGCTTCAAGCCAAATACCTTTACCATATCGCCTAGGCATAGTATCGTCTGCATACTCACCGTATTTGGCTTTGTTGATTTTGTTATCCTCAAATACCAGCCACCACTTCTTGTTGATGTATTTTTTATCTGGTAGTTTACGAAGCACTTCCGATACATAGTCGAAGAACTTTTCGCCAACACTGACAGAGTGGTATCGAACACGTGGTCTTATTACCCACTTACCTGTCTTCTCATCGCGTTTACCGAACAGTTCGTCATTGGTGATCTTGACCCCTGCACCTTTGATAATGGAGTGAACATACCTCTTAGAGTTCTTGGTTGAGCCCTCATAGTCCCAAAGTTCAATCAGAGGTATGACCTGTTTGATTGCCGAAGCCATGATGGTCAATGCTGTAGTAGTCTTGGCCGACTGCTCTGCACCAGCTGTCGTGTACATAGCAGCCCGAATACCACCACCCAACTGAAGGTCAAGGCAGAGCAAACCTGTGCTCATAGCGGGCCCTGCGTCTAAGGAAGAACTCTCAACACCTTGGCGTCGAGCTATAGTATCCATGTCCTCGTTATAGATAGAGGCTATGTCAAACTTAGGCTTCTTCTCTTTGTCCTTCTTGGCTTTGTCTTTCTTAGGCATAATTTGTCCCTTAAAACAAAAGGGCCCGACGAGGATCACTCCAGGTCGGGCTCATCGATTAACGCTTAGACTTCTTTTTCTTTGACTTCTTCTTGGGCTTGGACTCCTCTTCGTCCTCATCCTCGTCGAATTCATCGTCTAGGTCATCATCGTCTTCCTCTTCCTCTTCTTCGTCCTCGTCTTCATCCTTGGACTTTTTAGACTTAGCCTTAGACTTCTTGGATTTCTTAGACTTGGGCTCATCGTCCTCTTCGGCCTCATCATCTTCCTCGTCCTCATCATCGAAGTCATCCTCGTCTTCATCCTTCTTGGATTTCTTCGATTTCGATTTCAC
>Ga0247823_10000398_pt1 | contig 37709 bp, 38 predicted proteins | sample 13C_PalmiticAcid_2_FD_192426 | JGI IMG/M metagenome (GOLD analysis project Ga0247823, IMG submission 192426) | Soil microbial communities from agricultural site in Penn Yan, New York, United States - 13C_PalmiticAcid_Day30 | ecosystem: Environmental > Terrestrial > Soil > Agricultural land...
TCGCGCTCCGGCGCATCCTTCGCTGCCATCCGTGGGGTGGGCACGGCTATGATCCCGTGCCCTGATTTCCTGAACCGGGGACTGACGTGAAAGACGACCAGAAGAATTTCCTGCTCTTCGCCGTGCTCGCCGCGCTGCTGCTGTTCGGGTGGCCGATGGTCACCGGCTGGCTGTTCCCGACGGCCAATCCGCCGGTGACGGAGATCAAGGGCGGCAAGACCGAAGTGGTCGCCAATCCGGGCGCCGGCCCCGCCGCTGCAGACAGTCCCGCGGCGGTCCGCGACCGCAAGCTGGTTCTTGCCGAAACCCCGCGGATCGCGATCGAGACGCCCACCGTGCGCGGCTCGATCAACCTCAAGGGCGCGCGCATCGACGATCTGGTGCTGGTCAAGCACAAGGAAACGATCGCCAAGGACAGCGCTCCGATCCGCCTGCTTTCGCCCTCGGGCACGCAGGACGCCTATTTCGCGGGCTTCGGCTGGTCGGGCAACGGCCTCACAGCGCCGGCCGCCGATGCCGTGTGGACCGCCAGCGGCACCAAGCTGACGCCGACCACTCCGGTCCGGCTCACCACCGGCAGCGGCTCGCAGCGCTTCATCATCGAGATCTCGGTCGATGAAGGCTATATGTTCACCATTCGCCAGCGCGTCGCCAACCTCGGCGAGAAGCCGATCAGCGTCGCCGGCCATGGTTTTCTCTACCGCTATGGCCCGGGCAAGGATCACGACACCTGGACGATCCATGCCGGCCCGGTCGCATCGTACAACGGTACGGTCGACTATGGCGTCAATTACAGCACGGTGAAGGACGAAGGCGCCAAGAGCTTCGATTCCACCGGCGGCTGGGTCGGCTATACCGACATCTACTGGCTGACCGCGCTGGTGCCGGATCAGGGCATGAACGTCGCGCTCAAGTTCCGCCCCGCCGGCGGCACCGCGACCCAGGCCCAGTTCGAACCGGCCGCCGCACGTCAGGTCGGCCCAGGCCAGATGGTCACCCAGACCTCGCGCTTCTTCGCGGGCGCCAAGGACATCAACCTGCTTGACCAGTATGAGGAGCAGGGCGGGATCCGTCAGTTCGGCAAGGCGATCGACTGGGGCTGGTTCGAAGTCTTCGAGAAGCCGATCTTCCACTATCTCCACTGGCTGTTCCGGATGATCGGCAATTTCGGCGTGGCGATCATCACGCTGACGCTGACCGTCCGCCTGCTGCTGTTCCCGATCGCGCAGAAGCAGTTCGCCTCGATGGCGTCGATGCGCGCACTGCAGCCGAAGATGAAGGCGCTGCAGGAGCGCTACAAGGACGACAAGCCGCGCCAGCAGCAGGAGATCATGAAGCTGTACAAGGATGAGAAGGTGAACCCGCTCGCGGGTTGCCTCCCCACCCTGCTCCAGATCCCGATCCTCTACGCGCTGTACAAGGTGCTGATGCTCTCGATCGAGATGCGTCACCAGCCCTTCATCCTGTGGATCAAGGACCTGTCGGCTCCGGATCCGCTGCACGTGCTCAACCTGTTCGGGCTGCTCGACTTCAACCCGCCGGCATTCCTGGCGATCGGTCTGCTGCCGATCCTGCTCGGCCTGTCGATGTGGGCACAGTTCAAGCTCAACCCGACGCCGATGGACGACATGCAGAAGCAGGTCTTCGCGATCATGCCCTGGGTGCTGATGTTCGTGATGGCGCCGTTCGCAGCGGGTCTCCAGATCTACTGGATCACCTCGAACCTGCTCACCATCGCGCAGCAGAAGTGGCTGTACAGCCGCCACCCGGCGCTCAAGGAGCCGGCCGCCTCGACGGCAGGCGGCAACGGGAAGTCGGGGAAGAAGTGACGCAGTTCGAACCCGAAGCGATCGAGGCCGCACGAAAGACCTTCGCCGGCCCCGTCGCCTTCCTCAAATCCGCGCCTGCGCTTCACTTCCTGCCCGATCCCACGGTGCCGGAAGTGGCGTTTGCGGGCCGGTCGAATGTTGGCAAGTCGTCGCTGCTCAACGCATTGGCCGGCCGCAACGGCCTTGCCCGCACGTCGAATACGCCCGGGCGGACGCAGGAACTGAACTTCTTCGACATCGGCGATCCGCTGAAGTTCCGGCTGGTCGACATGCCCGGCTATGGCTTCGCCAAGGCACCCAAGGATGTCGTCAAGAAGTGGCGCTTCCTGGTGAACGACTATCTGCGCGGGCGCGACGTGCTCAAGCGCGTGCTGGTGCTGATCGACAGCCGCCACGGCATCAAGGAAGTCGACCGCGACATTCTCGACATGCTCGACGCGGCGGCGGTGAGCTATCGCATCGTCCTGACCAAGGCGGACAAGATCAAGCCGGCGGAGCTGGCCGACGTCACCGAGCGCACCATCGCCGAGGCACGCAAGCGCCCCGCGGCGCACCCGGAAATCCTCTCCACGTCGAGTGAGAAGAGCGACGGCATCGCAGAACTGCGTGCCGCGGTGCTGGAAGCAGTGAGCGTCTAACCGCAAATCCTCGCGCGCAGAATCGAGTTGCGCGACAAATTGCCACCAACAATACTTCCGTCATCGCCTCCGGGGGGAGGCGATTCGGAGGGGTATTTCATGAAGAAGGCACTTTGGGCCGCGACTGCGGCTGCGTTTGTTATGTCCGCAGCACCGGCAATGGCGAAGGACAAGAAGGCGGAAGCCAAGGTCGAGAAGAAGGAAGAGCCCGACGACGCCGAAAAGGTCGCCGCGTCCATCGCCAGCATTTCAGCGCCCAAGGAAGCGCCCAAGGCCGTTGCGCTGACCTGGCCGACCGGAGTCACCGCGGATACGCCCACAATCGCAGCCGACGCCATGCTTCCGGCCAATACCGAGATCGTCCTCAAGATGAGCGCGGAGCTGAGCTCGAAAAAGGCACGAGAAGGCGATGTCTTCGTTGCGTCGGTCGCGCAGGACGTGATGCTCGGCAACCTGGTCGTGATCCGCAAGGGAACGCCCGCGAACGGCGTCGTCACCTGGCGCACCGGCAAGGGCGCGTTCGGCAAGAGCGCCAAGATGGCCTATGAATTCCACAGCCTCGAGCTGGAAGGGCAGCGGGTTCCCGTCTCGGGCCAGTTCCGTCAGGAAGGCAGCGGCAATACCGGTGCCACGGTCGGCGCGGTCGCCGCGGCGGGCGTGATCGGCGGCCTGTTCGTCACCGGTCGCAGCGCCGTCGTCGAGCAGGGCCGCGAGCTCAAGGTCCACACCACCACCGCAATCCCGATCCTGCTGCCTGCAGTCGCAACGCCCGCCACGGCGCCGGTCGCGGAAGCGGTCGCGCCGGCGACGACCACCAACTGAACATCCCGAGTAATCGCCTGACCATGGCTGGAACGCGCCCGGATGGAAGTCCGGGCGCGTTCCGGTTCGGTTGGGTCAGGCCGGGTTATGCTTGGCCAGGAACGCCTCGAGCGCTTTCAGGAATTCCAGCCGGTCTTCCATCCGGCTGAAATGGTGATCGGCCTCGGGCTGGACGATATAGGTCACGTCCTTCCCCGCCGCCTTCAGCTTCTGGGCCAGCACCTTCGACTGGACCGGCGGAACCACGCGATCCTCATCGCCGTGGACCAGGAGCACGGGGATCGAGAAGTCCTCCGGGAAGTTGAGCGGCGATACGTTCTTGAGGTCGGGCGCCTGTTCGCGCAGCCAGTCGCCGCGCGCGCCGCCGAACAGGAAGTTGCGCGTGTGCTTGAGCATGCGATTGAGGTCGGAAACGCCGGCATAGGATACCGCGCAGCGATATTTCTTGCCGTCGCGCTGCGCCGCGCGAATCGCCGCGTAACCGCCATAGGAAGCGCCGACCATGCATACGCGGGCCGGATCGGCGATGCCCTGATCGGCCAGCGCCTTCACCGCATCGTCCAGATCGTCCTGCATGGCGAGGCCCCATTGCCCCTCGCCCTTCTTGGTGAATTCGGTGCCATAGCCCGACGAACCGCGATAATTGGGCTGGATCACCACATAGCCGCGGTCGGCCAGGAACTGGGTCCACCAGTCCCACGTCTCGCTGTCGCGCGCGAACGGCCCGCCATGCGGCATCACGATCAATGGCAGCTGGCCCTTGCGCCCGGCGGGCGTCGTCAGCACCGCCGCGATTTCGAGCCCGTCGCGCGCCTTGTAGCGGATCGTGCGGACCGGATGCATCCGGCGCATCTTGAACGTGCGGTTGTTGTAGCCCAGCAGCTCCATCGCGTTCTCAGGGCGGTGATACAGGAAATAGCCACCGGGCGCGTCCGCCCCGCCCACCGCGAGGATACCACGCGTGCGGTCGCTGTTGAGCGATGAAATCTGGACCTGGGCGCCCTTGACCAGACCCGACACCGCCGTCTGCATCGCCGTCATGTCGGGGTCGGTCCAGTGGACCTGTGGCCGGTCCTCATTAACGCTGACACCCAGATGTCCGAAGCCACTTGAATCACGAATGATTCCGCCAATGTCATAGCCTTTGCGCGCGAATAGCTGCTTGCCGCGTTCGAGCGTCGCCAGATCGAGTTCGTAGAGCGCGGAATAGCCCCCCTCGTCATCGTCGATGACCAGCGCCTTGCCCTTGTCGTTCAGAAACAGCGCGGGCACCGTCAACCGGTCGTCGCGGGTCTTGGTCCTGTCGAGAAGGCGAAACAGGACATTGGGCCGGTCGCGGTAGAGGACACGGCGCGACCGTCCGTCCTCGCTATAACCGATGCCCATACGGACCACGCCCGCACCATCGGCATACCAGTTGAACACCCCCTGCTTGCTCGCCGTGATCGTTCGCCGCTTGCCCGTGGCGAGATCGATCTCGTCGACCTGCGGCCAGAACCCCAGATCGTTGGAATAGATCGACGTCTGATAGGAGAGCATCACCCGCGCCGATCCATCACGCGCGACCCAGATGATGTCGTCACCATTCTGCGCGGCGGTACGTGGCGCGACGTGCATCGCTTTCCCGGTGGGAACATGGAAACCGATCGCGCGGGTGACGTACCAGGTATCGCCCTCCACGGGCGCGTCCTGCCCGACCCCGACGACCAGCCACTCGTCATTGATCCAGCGCCACCAGTTGAGATCCGCCTTGCCCGCGGTAAGCAAACGCGGCGGCCCCGCCGCGCCGGGCGTCAGCACGGCGAAATACTGTTTCCCGTCGATCGCGACCTTCGCGGCAATCTGTTTGCCGTTCGGGGAAATATCGGGATCCTCGAGCTCAGGCAGCTCGGCAAAGGCCTCGATCGGCGCAGGAGGCCGCACCGCGGGTACAGGAGGCCGCGAGGGTGCGGGCGCGGTTTGCGGTGCCGGCACCTGGGCCGCAACGCTCCACGCCGCGCCGCCAGACAGGGCCAACGCAGAAAATTTCAACCAGACCGCACGCGGCATTCACCCCTCCCCTTGCCCCAACGGGCGGGATGGTGCCGCCAAACCGTTACGCCCGCAAGGGGCGGTACGCCGTCAAAACAACAGCGTCTTCAGATGGATGACTCCATCGGGCGCGCGGGCTTCCTGCCGGATCAATTGCTGATTGCCCTTCGCGAACCAGAAGCGCGCGGGCGGGGATTGCGGACGGTTATAGTCCGTCTCGACCACCCAGCAATCGATCCCGCGGCCATCCGGTCCCGTCAACACCTCTTCGGCAGCGACGCGCCACAGATAGCGCGCGGGCACGCCACCGACCGGATGAAAGAACGGGATCGACACCGCGTAGCCGCGCGCGAGCGGAAGCGTGCGGAGCATCTCCATATCCGTCTCGAAATTGTACATCGGTTCGGGGAACGCGACCTCAACCGCGGCCTGACTGTTGTCGGGCAGGTCGCGCATGCCGGTCAGCGCCTTCTCGCCGAAGACAAAGCCCTCCACCACCGTCTTGCCACCCGCACGCGTGGTACGGACATGGGTGAGCGGACGGAAAGTGCCGGTCTCGAACAGCGAATCGCGCTCGACCAGCGACGGCTCCTTGCCGGTGCCGTCCCAGCGCTGGACGATCCGCAGCCGCTCGACCCCGGCGACCCGCTCGAACCGCACCTCGCGCTGCCAGATGTCGGTGGCGATATGCGCCCCGCCGCGAACCTGCGAACGCAGATAGCTTTGCCGCCCGGGCTTGAGCAGACCGAACCGCGCGAGGCGATCGCCCACATTCAGGCGATTCGGCGTGGAGGGCGTGGCAGCGGCGGCCAGTGCCGGCGTGACAGCGGCCAGCGCGAACACGGCGCGGCGCGAAAGGCGATCGGTCATATCCATGGCGGGATTGTTTCGAACGCAACCATTCCGCGCAACGCAACCGGTCGAGCCCAGTTGCAGTTCGTCGAAACGCGGCATGCCATTCGCGCAGCCTGTCCAACGGCGTTGCCCCCGCTCCGCCGCGCCGCTATCCCGCAGCCATGCTCAAGCTCATCATCGGCAACAAGGCCTATTCCTCCTGGTCCCTGCGCGGCTGGCTCGCCTGCAAGCTGTCGGGTCTTCCGTTCGAGGAAGTGGTCGTGCCGCTCTACGATCAGGACTGGGAACAGCGTCGCGAGGGCGACGAGTTCGCGCCGTCATCGGGCAAGGTGCCGATCCTGTGGGACGGCGACGCGGTGGTGTGGGACAGCCTCGCCATCGTCGAATATCTCAACGAAAAGTCGGGCGGCGACAAATTCTGGCCCACCGATCCGGCCGCACGCGCAATGGCGCGGTCGATGGCGGCGGAAATGCATTCGGGCTTCGCCGCGCTGCGCCGCAAGCACAGCATGAACATCCGTCAGGTCTATGAGCCGAAGAAGCCCGACGACGACGTGATGCAGGACATCCAGCGAATCATGGAGCTGTGGGCGCAGGCCCGCGCCCGCTTCGGCGGCGATGGCGAATTCCTGTTCGGCGAGTTCGGCGCGGCAGATGTGATGTTCGCGCCGGTCGTCACCCGCCTCGTCACCTATTCGCTGCCCGTGGCGCGCTTCGCCCCCGCCTATATGACTGCGGTGCTCCAGCATCCTTTCATGCAGGACTGGATCGCAGCAGCGCAGGAAGAGGAATGGGTACTGCAGCAGTTCGAGCAGACGCCGGCGTGAACCGGCCTGCGCGGTGAGAAGCCGGGACGATTATAAGTCCATGGGCATGATGGCGGTCAGCATCGCCATTGGCACGGCACTTGGCGCCGCGCTCGGAAACAATGCCCTCGGTCTGGCAATCGGCCTCGCGATTGGCGTCGGATTCGCGATAACCGCAGGTGGCGTCGGCGGTTCGAAGCAGGACTAGAACTCCGACCCGTCCTTGCGCCTGAACCCCTCCCCCGCGAACAGGTGCAGGTCGATATCGGGATAGTGGCAGGCGGTGACCGACGGCCTGCCTATCGCGACATAGACGCAATCGGAATCGCTGCGGTTCTGCAGCACATGGCCGTTGCCATCGTTCTTGGGAAAAACGGCGACATCGCCCGCGCGCAATACGGTGTCGCCGCTGTCGTCCACCAGCACAGCCTCGCCCGCGATCATCACGACCATCTCGTCCTCACCCTCGTGCCAGTGACGCTGCGCCGACCAGGCGCCGGGCTTGAGCACGACATGGCTCGCGCCGAAGTCTGTGAGTCCCGCGGCGGGCGCCAGCCGCCGGTACCAGCGTTCCCGCACTACTCCCGCGCATTCGGGCGGATAACCGGTCGCGTTGGTCTGCGGGATTGTGTCCAGATCGAGCTTGGGCAATGGAGCCTCCACGCTATTCGTTGTCGCGCAGTCCGGTCCGAAACCGCTCCACCTTTCGGACTGCGCTTGCTGGAGGCCAATTTGCCCGACGTCGTCGAACTCACCAAGGCCTTGATCGCCGCCCCCAGCATCACGCCGGCGCGCGGATCGGTATTCGACGTGCTGGAGGCGGCATTGCTGCCCCTCGGTTTCACCGTCGACCGCTTCGTCGCGGGTGAAGCGCCCGACGGCCCGGTCGAGAACCTGCTGGCCGTGCGCAAGGCCGGACCCGGGCCGCATTTCGCCTTTGCCGGCCATCTCGACGTCGTACCGCCGGGCGAGGGCTGGACCTCGGGCGCGTTCGAGCCGCAGATTCGCGGCGATCTGCTCTATGGTCGCGGCGCGGTGGACATGAAGGGGTCGATCGCGGCGTTCGCCGCCGCGGTCGCCGCCCTGCCCGCTTCGGGCACGCTCAGCCTGATCATCACCGGCGACGAGGAAGGCCCGGCCACATATGGCACGCTCGCGCTGATGGAGCGGATGGCGGCGGCGGGGCTGGCTCCGGACCTCTGCCTTGTCGGCGAGCCGACCAGCGCCCATCGGCTGGGCGATACGATCAAGATCGGGCGGCGTGGATCGACCGTGATCGACATCGAGGTACCGGGGCGTCAGGGCCATGTCGCCTACCCCCATCTTGCCGACAATCCGATTCCGCGTCTGGTCCGCGCGCTCGCCGAAATCGACGCCATCGTGCTCGACGAGGGAACCGACTGGTTCCAGCCATCGAACATCGAAGTGATCGATCTGACGGTGGGCAACCCCGCCACCAATGTGATTCCGGGCAAGGCGTCGGCCCGCATCTCGATCCGGTTCAACGACCGGCATCGCGGCCAGGCGCTGATCGAGCGGATCGAGCAGATCGTCCATGCCCATGCCCCCGCCGGCATCGTCCGCGGCCGCGTCTATGGCGAGGCATTCCTGACCGAGCCGGGGAAGCTCTCGACGCTGATCGCCGACGCGATCGAAGCGGAGACAGGGATCCGCCCCGAGCTGTCGACCAGCGGCGGAACATCCGACGCCCGCTTCCTGTCGCGCATCTGTCCGGTGGTCGAGTTCGGCCTGCTCAATGCGACGATGCACAAGCTGGACGAAGCGGTCGCGCTGGACGACCTCCACAAACTCACCGCGATCTACGAGAATCTGCTGAAGCGGGTCTACGCCTAGATCCGCTGACCGGCACCGGCCCGCTCCCCCACCCGGCCACCCCACGCCAGTATCCCATGGGTGGCCGGGTGGGGGAGCGGGCCGGTGCGGCACTACTCAAGAAACGCCTAGCCGGCGATCCGCGCCTCAAGCTGCGGCGCCTGCTGTGCCCAGGCGATGAAGTCATGCTCGGACATCGGTTGAGCGATGACGAACCCCTGCAGCACGTCGCAGCCGATCACGCGCAGGACGTCGAGCTGGCCCTGTGTCTCGATCCCCTCGGCGACGACTTCGCAGCCGATCCCGTGGATCAGCCCGATCACCGCCTGAGCGATCGTCCGTGCTTCGGCATTGGTCGCGACATGCTCGACCAGGCTACGGTCGAGCTTGACCCGGTCGAGCGGAAGATCGCGCAGTCGGGCGAGATTCGAATAGCCCGTCCCGAAATCGTCGATCGCGATGCTCGCCCCGTCTGCGCGCAGCGCGGCAATGGCCTCGATCACTTCTTGCGAGCAATGCATCGCCAGCGTCTCGGTAATCTCGAGCTCGAGCAGTCGCGCGGGCGCGCCCGCCGCCTGCATCGCATCGCGCAGCCTGCGGAAGAAAGCGGCATGGTCGAGCTGGCGCGGGCTGATATTGACCGCCATGCGCTGTTCGACGCCCAGCTTGCCCCAGCGGGCGATGGTGTTGGCGACATTTTCGACCACCCATTCGCCGATCTCGACGATCAGGCCGGTCTCCTCGGCGCGGGCGATGAAGGTGCCGGGCAGGCACAGGCCGCGCTCGGGATGCTGCCAGCGCAACAGCGCCTCGGCGGCAACGATGCGCCCGTCGGTCGCGCTGATCTGGGGCTGGTAGACCAGAGCGAACTGATCCTGTTCCACCGCGCCGCGCAGGTCGCTCTCGAGCTGCGCGCGCTCGGCGATCTCGGTCGCGAGCTGTTCGGAGAAATGCTCCGCGCGGCCGCGGCCATTGCCCTTGGCGTGATACATCGCCGCGTCGGCCGCGCGCATCAGGTCGGTCAGCGTGGTGCCATGCTCGGGCCGCAACGCGATCCCCACCGATGCACCGATGCTCACCTCCTGATCGGCGAGGTCGAACGGCTCCGACAGTGCGAACAGGATGCCGCGGCCGATGCGGTCGGCGTCGCGGATATTGGGGATCACCGGAAAGAAGATGGTGAACTCGTCGCCCGAAAGCCGCCCGATCAGCGGCTGGCGCAGATCGCCTTCGACGATGAAGCGGTCGGCCACCGCGCGCAGGCGGTTGGCGACCATGCCCAACAGCTGATCGCCCATCGCGTGGCCGAACGTGTCGTTGACCGCCTTGAACCGGTCGAGGTCGATGAAGAACAGCGCCGCCATCGCTTCGGGGGGAAGCTCGGTCAGCACCCGCTCGCAGCTGCGGCGGAAATGGGTGCGGTTGGGAAGCGCGGTGACCGGATCGAACAGCGCAAGCCGCTGCACGCTCTCGAGATTGGAGTGGAGCTGGCGAAACAGCCCATCCATCGCGTCGGCGAGCGGAGGGACACATTCGGCGACCTCGGCGGGGATCTCGCTCTGAAGGTCGCCGTTGGCGGCGCGCGAGAGGCGGTCGATGGCGGCATCGATCGCGGCGGCGGTCGAGGCGATGGTGCGTTCGGCATAGGCCCAGCACATCGCGGCGCAGATGATCGCCGCAATCAGGGCGCGGCCGGCATTCTCGGTGTCGAAATGTCCGCGCGAGGTAGCCGCGAGCGCAAGGATGAACACGAACGCTCCGGCGCAGATCGCAAACACGATCGCGCGACTCTTGAGCGAAAACCCGTTCATCGCGCCTGCGTGATCCCCCATAGTGCCCGATCGGTTGCGGACGACGGGCCGATATAGGTCGCAAAGGGTTAAGATTTCTGCGCCGGGCCCGATCGTTGTCTTTTCAGAACGATATAGAGCGCGCCCTGTCCGCCGTGCCGCGGATGGGCGTTTCGCACCGCCGCGATTCGGTCGCCGTGCCGCGATGCGCCGAGCCAGTCGCCCACCGCCGCGCGGATCGCGCCGCGCGCATGCGGCCGTTCGGATTCAGGCCGCGGCGGCTTGCCGGTGATCAGCAGCAGCACCCGGTCGCCCCGTGCGATCGCCGCCTCGAGCCCGCGGTCGAGCCGTGCGTGTGCGCCGGCCAGCGTGTGGCCGTGCAAGTCGATCGCGCTTTCCGGCGACACCAGCCCACGCCCCAGCCGGCGATCCCAGCCAGCATCGAGCGTGTCGGCCGAAGGTGGTGCAGGCTTCGGTTTCGGGACAGGCGCGGGCGGCACCCGACCCTTCACACGCGCAGCGGGCGCGGCTTCCGGCGGCGATGGAATGGGCGGTTTGGGGGGTGGCGCCTTTGCCGGCACCGGCTCCCGCGCGATCGGCGTCACCGTGGCGATCACGCGCGCCCACAGCGCCCGTTCCTCGGGCGTTATCGTGCGCGGCGGTCTCATGGCTTCAATCCACGCCGAGGCGTGCCAGCGTCCCCTTGGGCAGCAGCAGCCAAGCGGTGCCGCGCGCGGACATGCCGCCGGCAATCGCGCGCGCATCGTCGCCCGCACCCCAGAAGGTATCGAAGCGGTTGCTGCCCTTGATCGCACCGCCGGTATCCTGGTTCACCCAGATGCCGGTCGCGTCCTGCCGGTCCATCGACAGGAAGACGGGCGCACCCATGGGCACGAACTTGGGGTCGGCTGCGACGCTGCCGCGCCCTGTCACCGGATAGCCCATCGCACCCAGCGGTCCTGCTCCGGTCAGTTCGCGGAAGAACACATAGCTCTTGTTCTCGCGCATGATCGCACGGCCCTGCTCGGGATTCTCCCGCAGATAGGCCATGATGCCCTGCATGGACGCCTGCCCCTTGGGCAGGACGCCGCGGTCGAGCATCAGCTTGCCGATGCCGGTGTAGTCGCGCCCGTTCTGGCTGGCATAGCCGATCCGCATGATCCCGCCGTCGGGCAGCCGCAGCCGCCCGGAACCCTGGATCTGCAGGAAGAACAGCTCGACCGGATCGGCCGCCCAGGCGATTTCAAGTCCACGTCCTGCAAGGCTGCCCTGCTCGATCGCGGTACGATCGTAAAAGGGCACGAACTTGGTGCCATCGACCCGCCCGCGGATCGAGCGCCCCTTGAGGTTGTCGGAGAAGGTGCCGAGATCGACGTCGATCAGATCGGCGGGCCGACCATAGATCGGCACTTCATAGCCCGAGCGGCGCGTACGCGACCCGGCGATCTCCGGCTCGTAATAGCCCGTGGCGAATGCCTTGCCGTCGGCGACCTGCACCGCTTCGAAATAGCGTGCGAAGAACGCTGTCGCACCGCCCGCCTGCGTGGTCCGCGCGGCGTCGCATGCCGCGCGCCAGTCCTCGGCGCGGGTCAGGCCGCTGGCATCGGTGCGTTTGATCAGGCTCGGGCAGCTGGTCCGGAACGCCTCCAGCGCGCGGGTGGCCCCGGCGGAGGTGATCGGAAGGCTGGCGATATCCGGCCCGGCCACGAGGCCCGCGGCCGCGGCGGTAGCCGTAGTGGCGGTCGCGGCAGGCGCAGGCTTGGGCGCGAGCGGCGTCGCGGCAGTCGGCTGACGGACCGGGACCGAAGGATTGGCGGGTGCAGGACGGATCCCCCCGGGCCGCGAAGGCACCACGCCCGACGAACAGGCGCTAACCGCGACGGCCAGCGCCGCTACCCCCCAAGCGCGCATATCTACCCCTTACGCTTCGTCGGTATCGCTGAGCTTCCAGTTCGGATCGTCGCTGCGCAGATCGCGGCTGAACGTCCATACGTCATGCGTGTCGACCGCATCGGTCAGCGACCCGGCGATGACGTTGCCGTCCTTGTCGCGCGTCACTGCAGCGATATCGGCGTCGAATCGCATCGTGATCCGGGCCATGCGGCCCTCGACCGCGATTTCCGAGATCGCAGCGCGCTCGATCGAGATCAGGCGGTTGTCGAGCGTCTCGCCCGCAGCCTCGCGGGCGTCGATCGCGGCGACGAAGCTGTCGCGAACCTCATCCTCGACCAGCCAGACCAGCGTATCGCGGTCGCCCTTCCAGAAGGCTTCGAGGATCATCTTGTAGGCCGACTTGCCGCCATCGACGAACTGGGCGACGTCGAACGACGGGTCGGCGGCGACCAGCGCGCGCAGCCCGCCTTCGGCGCCCGGCTCCACCGCACGCGGACCGGTGTCGCGAACCTCGGCCGGCATGTCGATCGTACGCGGCATCGGCGGCGCGCCGACGCGCTCGTCCGCTGCACGCGGCAGCGGCTGCTGCTCATGGCCGGTGCGCTTGCCCAGCACCGAATAGAGCCGGAGCGCCAGAAAGGCCGCGATCGCTGCAAACAGGACGACTAGATACACTTGGGACACCTCGTTTCAGCTCTCCACATAGGCAGGATACGCGCCCGATTCAAATATAGCATGAACAGCCTCGTGAACCGAGGACAACGCACGCCCGTTGAAACACCGGATCGCCCCTGCTAGGCGCGACCGTCATTCCAACGCGGATTGCCGCGATAAATATCCCAGACAAGAAGGACTTTCGAACGATGGACGAGCCGGAAAACGCAGCGCCGCAGGGTGAGCCGCTCGCGAACGGCGCCGATACCGCCCCGTCGGTGGGCGTTATCTCGCAATATGTGAAGGACTTCTCGTTCGAGAATCCGAACGCGCCCGCCATCTATCAGATGCAGGGCCAGCCCGCGTTCGATGTCCAGTTCAACATCGGTTCGGGCGAAGTCGCACAGGACGTGCACGAAGTAGTCCTGAAGATCGACGTGCGTGCCGAGAACGAGGGTCAGGTCGCGTTCGTCGTCGACCTTTCCTATGCCGGGCTGTTCGCGATCCGCAACATTCCCGAAGAGCATCTCCAGCCGTTCCTGCTGGGCGAGGCGCCGCGCCTGCTCTTCCCGTTCGCGCGCCGCGTGCTGGCCGATGCCGTCCGCGACGGCGGCTTCCCGCCGCTTATGCTCGAGCCGATCGACTTCAACGGCCTCTACTATCAGCAGCTCGAGGCGCGCGCCGCCGAGGGTCTCGCCGGGGAAGCCGGCCAGGCCTGATCCCGGTTCCGGGAGCAGCAGATGAACCTAGTCCGGGCACTCGGGTCGATCGGCGGGCTGACGCTCGCCAGCCGCGTGCTCGGACTGGTCCGCGATTCGCTGTTCGCGCGCTATGTCGGGGCGAGCTTCGCCTCCGACGCTTTTCTGATCGCCTTCCGCCTGCCCAATCTGTTCCGCGCGTTGTTCGCGGAGGGGGCGTTCAGCGCCGCCTTCGTGCCGATGTTCAGCAAGAAGGTGGGCGAAGCGGGTGGCGACACCAAACCGGCGCTGTCCTTCGCGGAAGAAGCGCTGTCGGTCCTCCTCCCCATCCTGATCCTGCTCACCGCGATCATGGAGATCGCGGCCTATCCGGTCGTATGGGCGATGTCGGGCGGATTCAACGACATCACGCCCGGCCAGTTCGCCTTCGCGGTCGAGCTGTCGCGCATCACCTTCCCCTATCTGTTGCTGATCAGCCTCGTTTCGCTGCTCGGCGGCATTCTCAACTCACTTCACAAATTCTGGGTCAACGCCGCCGCGCCGATCCTGCTCAACCTCACGCTGATCGCCGCGCTGCTGTTCTTCCATAATAGCGACACGCTGCTGACCGCGCGCAATCAGGCGATCGCGGTGACCGTTTCCGGCGTGCTTCAGCTGCTGTGGCTGTTCCTCGCCTGCCGCGCCAATGGCGTAAAGCTGCGCATCCGCGCGCCGCGCCTGACGCCCGATGTAAAGAAGCTGCTGTCGCTGATCGGCCCCGCCGCTGCGGGCGCGGGGGCGACGCAGATCAACCTCATCATCTCGACCGCACTCGCCGCCAGCCTGCTGGCCGAGGGTTCGGTGTCGTACATCTATTATGCCGACCGGCTGAACCAGCTCCCGCTCGGGCTGATCGGCATCGGGCTCGGCACCGTGCTGCTGCCCACCATCGCCCGCCAGCTTGGCGCGGGGAATGAGGGCGCGGCGATGCACACCCAGAATCGCGGCGCGGAGCTGGCTCTGTTCCTCACCCTCCCCGCCACTGCGGCTTTGGTGATCTGCGGCGGCCCGATCGTCGCGGCGCTGTTCCAGCATGGCGCCTTCACTGCCGAGAATACCGTCAAGACCGCTCAGGCGCTCGCCGCCTTCTCGGTCGGCCTGCCCGCTTATATTCTGGTGAAGGTGCTCACCCCGGGCTTCTACGCCCGCTCCGACACCAAAAGCCCTGTACGATACGCCACCGCATCGATCGCCGTGAACCTCGCGCTCAACCTCGCGCTGATCGTACCGCTCCAGCATATGGGGCCGCCGCTCGCCACAGCGGTCGCGGCATGGGTCAACGTCGCCCTGCTCTATCGCGCGCTGGCCAGGCGCGGCCATTTCGTCGCCGACGACCAGCTCAGGCGTCGCGTCTGGCGGCTGGTCGGCGCGTCGGTGGCGATGGGCGTGGTGATGTTCTTCCTCAACGATCTGTTCACGCCGTATATTTCGGGAGCCTGGACGATCCGCACCGCGGCCATGCTGGTGCTGGTCGGCGCGGGTTGCGTGGTGTACGCGGTCGCGTGCTTCGGCACCGGAGCGGTACGGATCGGCGACCTCAAGGCGCTGTTCCGCCGCCGCGCCGCCTAGGAACTATCCAGATACAGAGAAGTGCAATGCGCGTCGTTTCCGGCATCAAGCCTACGGGCAACCTCCACCTCGGCAACTATCTCGGTGCCATCAAGCAGTGGGTGGGGATGCAGGCCGAAGTCGACGCGGCGGGCGGCGAGAGCATGTACTTCATCGCCGATCTCCACGGCCTGACCGAGTGGATCGAGCCGGCAGCGCTGCACGCCAACACGTTCGAGATCGCGGCGGCGATGATCGCGTCGGGCATCGATCCCAGCAAGTCGATCCTGTTCAACCAGGCCCGCGTCCCCGCGCATAGCGAGCTCGCCTGGCTGCTCAACAACGTCGCGCGCGTCGGCTGGCTCAACCGCATGACCCAGTTCAAGGACAAGGCGGGCAAGAACCGTGAGGGCGCGAGCGTCGGCCTGTACGACTATCCGGTGCTGATGGCGGCGGACGTGCTGATCTATTCCACCACCCACGTCCCGGTGGGCGAGGACCAGAAGCAGCATCTCGAGCTCGCCCGCGACATCGCCGCCAAGTTCAACCTCGATTACGGGGTCGAGCTGCTCGTCCAGCCCGAACCGCTGGTGAGCAAGGAGGCGCCGCGCATCATGAGCCTGCGCGACGCGACGCAGAAGATGTCCAAGTCCAACCCCTCGGACGCGGCGCGGATCAACCTGATCGACGACGATGACGCCATCGCGCAGAAATTCCGCAAGGCGAAGACCGATCCGGAGCCGCTGGGCGAGACGTTCGACGACCTCAAGGACCGGCCCGAGGCGAAGAACCTCGTCACCATCTTCGCCGCGCTCTCGGACCGCACGCCCGACGACGTGGTCGCCGAATATGCGGGTCAGGGTTTCGGCAGCTTCAAGCCCGCCCTGGCCGACCTCGCGGTGGCGAAGCTCGGCCCGATCCGCAACGAGATGGTGCGCCTGACCGCCGATCGCGCCGCGGTCGATGCGGTGCTGCGCGACGGCTCCGACCGTGCCGCCGCCCTCGCCGCCCCGCAACTGCGCAAGGTGCAGGAAGCGATGGGTCTGCTCGTCTGAACAGCTGGCCGGGGCGCTAGATCAGCAACCAGCCGATCAGCGCCCCGGTCTGAACCGCGACAACCAGCAGCAACAGCGCCGAGAATGGCTGTTTGCGCGTCTTGTGCCGGAACAGACGCCGCGCGAGCAGGGCCGCAGGCGATCCGCCGATCGAAGCGAGCAACAGTAAATCCGCCTCACGGACTCGCCGGCCGCCGGTAATCGCGCGCCGCTTGTCGTGCCGGAAGCTCAGAAACGTGACGATGTTGACGAGCGCCAGGAAGATCGGGATCGCGGCGATCGACAGGATTCCTAGAAGCGGTTTTCGGCGTACATCCGGCAGGCGTCGCCGTCCCACTGCCCGCGATAATGCTCAAGCAACAGTTCCGCGGGCACCTTGCCCGTCCGCACGATCTCGCGCAGCGGATCGAGGAAGCCGCTTTCATTGTCGCCCGCCGAATTGAGCCGCGCCCGCGCCGTCAGCCCCGCACCGGCGATATCGACCACCTGTCCCGCGATGTCGCGCAGCTTGCCGCCACCCGGCAGCGGGGCGTCGAGGCCCAGCTTCGGCACGGAATCGCGCAGTTCCTGCCGCCCGGCCATGTCCCAGTCCTTGACCAGATCCCACGCCGCATCGAGCGCGCCCTGATCGTAGAGCAGACCGACCCACAGCGCCGGCAGCGCGCAGATGCGGTTCCACGGCCCGCCATCGGCGCCGCGCATCTCCAGGAAGGTCTTGAGCCGCACTTCCGGGAAAGCGGTCGAGAGATGATCGGCCCAGTCGTCGATCGTCGGCTTCTCGCCGGGCAGGACCGACAGCTCGCCCTTCAGGAAGTCGCGGAAGCTGAGGCCTGCCGCGTCGATATACTTGCCCTCGCGATAGACGAAGTACATCGGCACATCGAGCGCGTACTCGGCATAACGCTCATAGCCGAACCCATCCTCGAACACGAAGGGCAGCATGCCCGTCCGTGCCGGATCGGTGTCCGACCAGATATGGCTGCGGTAGGACAGATAGCCGTTGGGCTTCTTCTCGGTGAACGGCGAATTGGCGAACAGCGCCGTTGCCAGCGGCTGAAGCGCCAGGCCGACGCGGAACTTCTGCGCCATGTCGGCTTCGCTCGAATAATCGAGGTTGACCTGAATCGTGCAGGTGCGCAGCATCATGTCGAGGCCCATGCTGCCGACGCGCGGCATATGGCGCAGCATGATGCCATAGCGGCCCTTGGGCATCACCGGCAGATCGCTGCGCGCCTTGTCCGGCCACATGCCCAGACCAAGGAAGCCGAGGCCGAGCTTCTCGCCCACCGCCTTCACCTGATTGAGGTGCCGGCCGGTCTCGGCGCAGGTCTGGTGGAGATTCTCGAGCGGTGCACCCGACAGCTCAAGCTGCCCCGCGGGCTCGAGGCTCACCGTGCCATCGGGACCGGACAGTGCGATCACATTGTCGCCCTCTGTCACCGGCGTCCAGCCGAACTGGGTCAGCTCGGCGAGCAGGTCGCGAATGCCGCCCGGCTCGTCATAGGACGGCGCGTGGTGGTCCTTGGTCGAATAGACGAACTTCTCGTGCTCGGTCCCGATTCGCCAGCGCTCGGCGGGCTTCTCGCCACCGGCAAAATAATCGAGGAGCTGCTGGCGGCTCTCGATGACAGGCGCGTTGCTGCTTACAGCCGTCTTGGTGCTCATGCGCGGCATGTAGGCGCGCGTAACGATCCGCGAAAGAGGGGACGAAACACCCTATTTTCAGTGGGAAATTACCAGTCCCCCGCGGCGCCCATCCACAGGCTTACCGCCGCTGCCGCCGCGGTCTCCGCGCGCAGGATCCTCGGGCCGAGTGAAATGCCGACCGCGCCCGGCGCCGCGCGGATCGCGTCACGCTCCTCCGCATCGAAACCGCCCTCGGGCCCGATCAGGATCGCGGCGGGTCCGCGATGCGCCCGCATCGCCTCCAGCGCCGGCGCACCACCGGTCTCGTCTGCGAAGAACAGCGCGCGATCTGCAGGCCAATCCTTGAGCAGCGCGGCAAGCTTCACCGGCTCCACCAGCTCGGGCAACGCAGTGCGCCCGCATTGCTCGGCGGCCTCGATCATATGGCTGCGCAGCCGGTCGAGGTTGAGCTTGTCGACCACCGCTCGCCGCGTCAGCACGGGTGCCAGCCGCGCGACACCGAGTTCGCACGCCTTTTCCGCGACCCAGTCGATCCGCCCCTTCTTGATCGGCGCGGCGCACAACCACAGGTCGGGCACCGCCTCACGCTCGCGCAGTCGCTCGCGCAGCTCAAGCGTCACGTCGCGCTTGCGCACTTCGGTCGCCACCGCGAGCCACTCGCCGGTCGCATCGTCGAACAACTTGACCGGATCGCCGGCCTTCAGCCGCATGACGCTCGCCAGATAATGCCCCTGCGGCCCGTCGATCCGTCGCAACTCGCTCGCAGAGAGAGCGGACTCGACGAACAGGCGTGGGGTCGATTGCGGCGGCCAGGCGGGAGTGGCGATCATGCGGGTTTCCTAACGACCGCGATCTCCTTCGTCACCCCGGCCTTGTGACCGGGCCACGATGCGGTTCCAACTGCGTTCGAGTGCAGGGCACATCGCTCGCGGCACGCTGGATTCCGGCACAGGCGGGATGGCGGACGAAACCGATGGAGGCCGGCCAAGGAGAAATCGTTTTCCTACACGCCCTCCGCTGTGGCAGCAGGAATTCATGTCACGGTCCGCTTTTCCATGCCTCTCCCCGCCGCCCTTTTGCGAGCGCGGGCAAAGTTTAAAAATGACCCGCGCATCCCGCAACTTTGCCGCATGGCGCGCGTCGTGACCGAACCCGCCCAGACCGTCCCCGATAGCGAGCATCGCGGGCTCGTCCGCCTGCTTCCCGCCGCCGTGCGGCCCTATGCGCTGCTCGCGCGGTTCGACCGGCCGATCGGCTGGTGGCTGCTGTTCTGGCCCGGCGCCTGGGCAATCGCGCTGGCGGGCGGTGCGGTACGGCGCTGGGACCTGATCCTGTGGTTCCTGCTCGGCAGCATCGCGATGCGCGGCGCCGGCTGCGTCTATAACGACATCGTCGACCGCGACCTCGACCGCCAGGTCGCGCGCACCCGCTCGCGCCCCCTCGCCAGCGGCGCGGTCAGCCTCAAGGCGGCATGGATCTGGCTGGTTTCCCTGTGTCTGATCGGGCTGCTGGTTCTGGTCCAGCTCAACCCCTTCGCCGCGATCATCGCCCTCGCCAGTCTGGCGCTGGTCGCCGCCTACCCGTTCATGAAGCGGATCACCTGGTGGCCTCAGGCATGGCTGGGTCTCGTTTTCTCCTGGGCCGCGCTGGTCGGCTGGGCAGCGATTGCACGCGAACTGCCCGCCCCTGCTCTCCTCCTCTACGCCGGCTGCATCTTCTGGGTAATCGGCTACGACACCGTCTATGCGCTTCAGGATGTCGAGGACGATGCGCTGGTCGGGGTCCGCTCCTCCGCCCGGCGCCTCGGCGAGAATGTCCAGCTCGGCGTTGCAGCCTTCTACGCCATCGCCCTCACCCTATGGGGTTCGGCGCTGTGGCAGGTCCGCCCCGACAAGCTCGTCCTCGTCGCGCTCGCGCCGGCCGCGATCCATCTGCTGTGGCAGGTCGGAACGCTGATGCCCGCCGACGGCGCCAACGCGCTGCGCCGCTTCCGCTCGAACCGCTTCACCGGACTGCTCGTCTTCGCCGCCTGCTTCGTTGTCGGGACCACCGCATTTTGAGGGCGACCTTTTGACGTTGAGGCACCGAATTCCTAGATCGCCGCGATGCTGACCCCAGAACAGGCCCGAGACCGAGTCCAGGACGCCATCGACCGCGCACGCAAGGCAGGCGCCGACGCCGCCGACGCGATGCTCTCAGGCGGCGAGTCCCTTTCCGTCTCCGTCCGTCTCGGCGCGCTTGAGGATGTCGGCCGCGCCGAACAGGAAGAACTGGGTCTGCGCGTCTTCGTCGGCACCCGCTCGGCCAGCATCTCCACCACCGATCTCACGCCCGCGGCGCTCGACACGCTTGCCGAACGCGCCGTGGCGATGGCGCGCGAAGCGCCCGAAGACGAATGGGCCGGCCTCGCTCCCGGCGATCGGCTGCTCAAGGGCAGCGTTCCCGACCTCGACCTCGACGACGGAGACCTTGGCGACCCCGCCGCGCTCAAGGCGCTCGCGCTCGCCGCCGAGGACGCCGCGCGCGCCGTACCCGGCGTCACCAACAGCGAGGGCGGCGGCGCGTCGGCCAGCCGCGGCATCTGGGCGCTGGCGACCAGCCATGGCTTCGCCGGCGCCTATGCCGTGACCAACCATGGGCTGTCCGCAAGCGTGCTTGCCGGCGAAGCAGGCGCGATGGAGCGTGACTATGCCCATCACAGCGCGCGTCACGCCCGCCATGTCGAGTCCCCCGAAGCAATCGGCCGCCGCGCGGGCGAACGCGCCGTCGCCCGTCTCAACCCCGGTCGGGTCAAGAGCGGCGCAATGCCCGTCGTGCTCGACCCGCGCGTCGGTTCCAGCCTGCTCGGGCATCTGAGCGGCGCGATCTCGGGCAGCGCGATCACGCGCAAGACCAGCTTCCTGCTCGACGCGATGGGCACGCGCATCTTCGCGCCCGGCATCCGTATCCAGGACGATCCTCACCGCCCGCGCGGCCTGCGCTCGCGCCCGTTCGACGGCGAAGGCCTGCCCGTCTCCCCGGTCGCGCTGGTCGAGGACGGCATGCTGGAAACCTGGCTGCTCGACAGCGCCGCCGCCCGCCAGCTCGGGCTGGAAGCAACCGGCCATGCCAGCCGCGGGATCGGCGGCGCGCCGGGTGTCGGCCCCAGCAATCTGTTCATGGAAGCCGGCAAGCTACCGGTCGAAACGCTCATCGCCGATATCGGCTACGGCATCTATGTGACTGAGCTGATTGGACAGGGCGTCAACCTGATCACCGGCGACTATAGCCGCGGCGCGGCGGGGTTCCTGATCGAGAATGGCGAAATCACTCGCCCCGTCTCCGAATTCACCGTCGCCGGCACGCTCCAGTCGATGTTCGCACAATTGGTCCCGGCCAACGATCTGGAGTTCCGCTACGGCATCAACGTGCCGACCCTGCGCATCGATGGGATGACCATCGCCAGTGGCTGACACGCTCGCCCGGGCCGTCAGCGACATCGCCGCCGAGGCAGGCCGGCTTGCGCATGCCCGCTACGGGCAGGATGTGCGCAAATGGGAGAAATCGCCCGACAATTTCGTGTGCGAGGTCGATCTGGCGGTGGACGACCTGCTCCGCGCGCGCCTGTCGGCACTGCTCCCGGATGCCGGCTGGCTGTCGGAGGAAACCGCCGACGACCTTGCCCGCCTCTCTCGCGCGCGCGTCTGGGTGGTCGATCCGATCGACGGCACCCGCGATTTCCTGCGGCATCGTCCCGGCTGGGCGATCTCGGTCGCGCTGGTCGAGAATGGCCAGCCGCTGATCGGCGTGCTCGACGCCCCGGTCCGCGGCGAGCATTGGCTGGCCGTCAAGGGCAAGGGCGCGACGCTGAACGGACGGACCATCGCCGCTTCGGACCGTACCGAACTTGCCGGTGCGCGCGTTCCTGCCGATGACCTTCCCAAGGTCGACCGGCATCTGACGATGGTCCACAAGCCGAACTCGATCGCGCTGCGCATGGCGATGGTCGCATCGGGCGATGCCGACCTGCTCGCCACGTTCCGCTGGGGCAATGAATGGGACATCGCCGCCGCCACGCTGATCGCGCGTGAGGCCGGGGCGAAGGTCACCGACTCGCTCGGCCGCAAGCTACGCTTCAACACCCCGGCAGGCGAAGCCTTCGGCGTCCTCGCCACCGCGCCGGGCATCCATCAAGCGACAGCCGATCATCTGCGCGAGCGCGCCGTGGCGGCGCTCGGCCGTCCGCGATAGCGGGCTATTGCGGGCCGCCGTCCAGATCGCCGACACATTGCGTCTCGGGCTCGCTCGCAGCCATCCGCTTCAATTCGCGCGCCCGCGCGGCGATGCCGGGAAACAGGGCATCGGGCACGACATTGTAGGATCTGATCAAGCGCAGCACCCATTCATAGTGCCGCGCGCCCGCAGCGCAGCTGTCGCTGCCACCGTCGCCCTCGCTCCAGACCACACGCCACGGCGCACCGCCTTCGCGGGTCAGGATCGCCTGGAACCCGCCGATATCGCCCTCGCCTTCGACATAGGAGATGGCGCGGCTGCGCTGATGCAGGACGCGAAATCGCTTGAAAGTGTAGCGCGACCCGGAGTCGCCATCACCCTTCAGCGTCCGGATAATCGCGGCACGCTCCGCGCTGCCGACGGGCGGGGTGTAGATGGCGTTCGATGGAAGAACGGCCGGTGCCGCCGCGATCAACACCGGCACCGCGATGAGCATGGCCGGCATCAGGCGCCGGAAACCTCATCGTCGCCGCGATATTTGACCTGGAGATACCGGCCCCGCGTCGCCAGCGCGTCCAGATCGCCCTGGGCGAGCTGGGTCGACATCTGGGAGATTTCCTGGTCGATCAGCGACAGGCCATCGACCAGCTGCTTGTCCGGCGACTGACCGAACCGGTCCACCTTGCGCAGCTGATCGGGCACGCGCTGGTATCCCTTGACCAGCTCGGGCAGCTGCTCGCCGATCAGCTTGCGCACTTCGGCCGCGGCGGGTTCGCCTTCATTCAGCGCCCGCAACTGCCCCGCCAGCACGTCCAGCTTCATGCCGATCGAATCCAGCAACGGCATCGCCGCGCCCGGCAATGTCGACCGCTGACGGTCGAGCCACTCCTCGGTGCGCAGCGGAAGCGAGGCCAGCGGCGCCTCACCGAACTTCTCCGGCGCGACTTCCTTGCTCGCCGGCGAGAGGCCGAAGAACAGCGTCGCGGCGATCAGCAGCGCCATGACGGCCAACGCGCCCCCCATGCCGAGCGGGAAGAACCAGCCCAGGATCATTGCGCCGATCACGATCGCGCCGACCGCGCCGGCAATGCGGCCGACACGGGTCAGGATCTCGGTATCGCGGCGTTTCTTCGCGCGCGCGTTCAGCGTGGTGTAGCGCTCACGCGAGCGGTTGAGCACCGCATCGGCACGAGCGATTTCGCGGTCGATCTCGCTGGGCATCGCCGCTTACAGCGCCTCCAGCTTAAACTGCTCGGCGCCACCCGAAATCTGGTTCTGCGCGGCGCCCTCGGCCCGGGCGATATAGCCCTTCGACTTCTCCATCTCGTTCGACAGCACGTTGACGGTGGTCTTCATATTGTCGAGCGCCTTGAGCTTGAACGTGTCGATCGCGTCCATCGTGTCATAGATGTTCTGGAAGGCGCGCTGCAGCGTCTCGATCGGGATCGTGCTCGCCGCGGCCTGTTCATGGACCATCGCGGTGTTCTGCTTGAGCAGGTTTCCGGTCGAATCGATGATGTTCGCGGTGGTGGTATTGAGCGCGGTGATCTGGTCGAGCACCAGCCGCTGTGCGGTCAGCGCCTGCGCCACCGTCACCGCGGTGCGCAGCGCCCCGACGGTGGTGGTCGACGCGCGATCGACGCCCTTCACCAGCTCGACATTGTTCTTCTTGACCAGATCGAGCGCGAGATAGCCCTGCACGGTTACCGCCATCTGCGTCAGCAGATCCTGGGTACGCTGGCGGGTATAGAACAGCGCGGTCTCGCGGATCGCCTTGGCCTTGGCCGGATCGGTGTGATCGAGCTCGAGCGCCTTGTCCTCGAGCCGCTGATCCATCTCTTTCGAGATGTAGATCATCTGCTCGAGCCGACCCATCGACGCCCACAGGTTCTGCCGCTCCACGTCGATCGCGGCGTTGTCCATCAGCAGCTCGTCCTTGCCCGACTGCAGGCTCTTCAGGATCGATGCGATGTGCGTCTGGCTCGACTTATAGCTGTCGAAATAGTTGCGCAGCTTGTTGCCCATCGGGATGATGCCGAACAGCTTCTTGCGCTGCGTCAGGTCGCCCTTTTTGCCGGGATCGAGATCCTCGACCGTGCGGCGCAGCTCGGCCAGATCCTTGCCGACGCCGACATCCTTGTCCATCGCCCGGACCGGCCGGTCGAGGAAGCGGTTGGACTGGCCGGCGGCGTCGCGGATCTCCTTCGATCCCATCGCGGTGATCGCGTCGACACGCTTGCCGAACTCGGGCGAGTTCACATCCTGCGCGACCAGATCGTCGATGAAGCTCTCGACCCGGGTGACCAGCTCGGCCTTCTTCCCGTCCTCGACGGGAACCAGCCCCGCCATCTTCTCGGGCGCCCGTTCCTTCAGCGGTTCCGGCGCGGTCAGCACCAGATCGTCGGTCTTCTCGGCAGTCGCAGTCTCGGTCACCATGTGCCCATCTCTCCAGCACCAGATTTCTGGCGGTTCCGTGCAAGATGAACGGGAACCGCAAACGCTTCAAGTGTGTCGCCAATATAATACACTTGTATTAGGGTGCAACCGACCGATGTTGTCGGTGGTTCCAACGACGCGGCCTGTTAACAAATGGCTGCTAGGGTGAACGGCATGGAACGCAGGCTGAAGATGATGATTGCCGGTTCGATCGCGGTATGGGTGCCGGTCTCCACGGCTGCCCAGGCATCGCCCGCGGCAGTCGATCTGGACAAGGCGTATCGGCTGAAGGCCGAACCGGCCGACGAGTCGCCGGTACTTCCCGCGCCGCACAAATTCCGCTAAGGGCGCGCGCAACCCGCGATTCCGCGGCATCCAGGATATTCGCATGAACCTTCGTAACGTGGCGATCATCGCCCACGTCGATCATGGCAAGACCACGCTCGTCGACCAGCTTTTCCGCCAGTCCGGCACCTTCCGCGACAACCAGCGCGTCGAAGAGCGCGCGATGGACTCGAACGACCTCGAGAAGGAGCGCGGGATCACCATTCTCGCCAAGCCGACCTCGGTCGAGTGGGAAGGCACGCGGATCAACATCGTCGACACGCCCGGCCACGCCGATTTCGGCGGCGAGGTGGAGCGCATCCTGTCGATGGTCGATGGCGTCGTTCTGCTGGTCGATTCGTCGGAAGGCGCGATGCCGCAGACCAAATTCGTGACCGGCAAGGCGCTCGCGCTGGGCCTGCGTCCGATCGTGGTCGTCAACAAGGTCGATCGTCCCGACGAGCGCATCCAGGAAGTGCTGGACGAAGTGTTCGACCTGTTCGTGTCGCTCGACGCGACCGACGAGCAGCTCGACTTCCCGGTGCTCTACGCCTCGGGCCGCAACGGCTATGCCAATGAGGATCCGACCCTGCGCGAGGGCACGCTGACCCCGCTGTTCCAGAAGATCGTCGATCACGTGCCGCCACCCGCACTCGAAGTCGAGGCACCGTTCACCTTCCTCGTCACGCTGCTCGACCGCGACAACTTCCTCGGTCGCGTGCTCACCGGCCGCGTCACCAGCGGCAAGGTCAAGGTCAACCAGCCGATCCACGCGCTCGACATGGCCGGCAACGTCATCGAGACCGGCCGCGCGTCGAAGATCATGTCGTTCCGCGGCCTCGACCGCGTGCCGGTGGACGAAGCGCAGGCAGGCGACATCATCAGCCTTGCCGGCCTGACCGTCGCGACCGTTTCCAACACCATCGCCGACACCAATGTCAGCGACGCGATCCAGGCGCAGCCGATCGATCCGCCGACGCTGTCGATGCGCTTCGCCGTCAACGACAGCCCGATGGCCGGTCGCGAGGGCACCAAGGTGACGTCGCGCATGATCCGCGACCGCCTGTTCCGCGAAGCCGAATCGAACGTCGCGATCAAGGTGACCGAAGCCGACGACCGCGATTCGTTCGAAGTCGCCGGCCGTGGCGAGCTTCAGCTCGGCGTGCTGATCGAGACGATGCGCCGCGAGGGCTTCGAGCTCGGCATCAGCCGCCCGCGCGTGCTGTTCCGTGACGAAGACGGCCAGAAGATGGAGCCGTACGAGACGGTCATCATCGACGTGGACGAAGAGCATTCGGGCACGGTCGTCGACAAGATGAACATCCGCAAGGCCGAGATGACCGACATGCGTCCCTCGGGCGGCGGCAAGACCCGCATCACCTTCAGCGCCCCGTCGCGCGGCATGATCGGTTACCATGGCGAGTTCCTGTCGGACACGCGCGGCACCGGCATCATGAACCGGCTGTTCGAGAAGTACGGCCCGCACAAGGGCAGCATCGAAGGCCGCAAGAACGGCGTGCTGATCTCCAACGGCGCCGGCGAGGCGAATGCCTATTCGCTCAACACGCTGGAAGAGCGCGGCATCCTGTTCGTCGGCCATGGCGAAGCGCTGTATGAGGGCATGGTCATCGGCGAGAACGCCAAGCCGGACGACCTCGAGGTCAACCCGATGAAGGCGAAGCAGCTTTCCAACGTCCGCTCGTCGGGCAAGGACGACGCGATCCGCCTGACCCCGCCGAAGAAGATGACGCTGGAACAGGCCATCGCCTACATCGACGACGACGAGATGGTCGAGGTGACCCCCAAGACCATCCGCCTGCGCAAGCGCCACCTGGACCCGCACGAGCGCAAGCGCGCGAGCCGGGCGAAGGCGGCCTGAACGTAAAGCTCTCGGGCGCGTTAGTTCGTCATGGCGGACAATCGCAGCCCCGAGAGCCGCAGCGCATTGATGTCGCGCATCGCCTCAAAGAATACAGCGCCCGAACTTAGAGTTCGAAAATTGCTGCATTCTCTGGGCTATCGTTTTCGGCTTCATCGCCGGGACCTGCCCGGGACACCAGATATCGTTCTGCCATCGCGACATGCGGCAATCTTTGTCCACGGATGCTTCTGGCATGCTCACGGCTGCCGGATCGGTCGACCGCCACGAACGAACGTTGAGTTCTGGACAGCAAAGCGGGAACGCAATGTTGCTCGCGATCAGGAGAATCGCGCAGCCCTGGAAGCCCTCGGCTGGCGAGTCCTCGAGGTCTGGCAGTGCGAAACGCGGGACCTCGAATTCCTATCGGATCGGCTCCAAGATTTTTGTCCATTCCCGAGCAAAATTCGATCCACAATGGAGTAAACTCGCGGTAGGTCTGGCGTCAGTGGAGTATGAAGTAGCATGGCACGACCGATCGCAATCGACCTTTTCGCCGGCGCAGGGGGCATGAGCCTAGGCTTCGAGCAAGCAGGTTTCGACGTCGTCGCTGCGGTCGAAATCGACCCCGTTCATTGCGCGGTGCACAAATTCAATTTTCCGAACTGCACAGTGATGTCGCGGTCCGTGGTCGGATTGTCGGGACACGAGATTCGCACAGCCGCGGGCATAGGATCGCGTAAGGTGGACGTCGTTTTCGGCGGCGCGCCATGTCAGGGCTTTTCAATGATCGGACAGCGAGCGCTCGACGATCCGCGCAACGCATTGGTGCGCGATTTCCTTCGCATCGTAGCGGAATTGGATGCCTCCTATTTCGTTTTCGAAAACGTCAAAGGCCTCACCCTTGGGCAACATAGACGATTTCTCGATGAAATCGTTACGATGGCGAAATTGCTTGGGTATGCTGTTGAACTTCCGTGGAAGGTATTGGATGCGGCTCATTTCGGCACGCCGCAACATAGGGAGCGTCTGATCCTTTTTGGTGCGAAGGAGAATTTACGACTTCCCAAATACCCTAGCCAGCTCACACGCGCTGCCGATGGACGGGGAAAAGCTTCGCTCGGCTTACCAAAGGGTCCCAATGTAGGCGATGCCCTAGACGACATCCCCGATGCGGAGCAATTCAACGAGCTCACCGCGAGCGATGAAGTTAACATCGACGCGTGGGGAACTCCCAGTCCGTATGCGAGCGAACTCCGCTGCCTGACCAACGATGCTTGGCACCTTGGCTACGTTCGCGATTGGAATCCTCTCCTACTAACCTCTAGTGCGCGCACCGATCATACTGCGATCTCGCGACGCCGGTTCGCCGAGACGACGGGGGGCGATACGGAGCCTGTTTCAAGATTCTACAAGCTCGCTCCCGACGGCCTTAGCAACACATTGCGAGCTGGGACGGATGGCGCGCGCGGCGCTTTCACGAGCCCCAGGCCGATCCATCATCGTGCCAATCGTTGTGTAACGGTCCGAGAAATGGCGCGGCTGCACGGCTACCCAGACTGGTTTCGGTTCAACGAGACCAAATGGCATGGCGCACGCCAGATTGGAAACAGTGTCCCCCCGCCGCTCGCGCGCGCGGTTGCAGCGAAGGTGATCGATGCTCTCGGTGTGCATATACAGCGACCATTTGAGAGAGTCGCGTTGGGTGATTCAAAACTGTTGCGCATGAACCTCTCGCAGGCAGCCGCCCACTTCGGCGTAGACGCCATACCCTCGAAAAGGGATCGAAAGAGCGGAACCGCGAAGCGCCGACAAGTCGATATCGAAGCCCAGCGCGAAGCCGGACGAACACTTGTAGCTTAGCTTCCGGCCTAGATTTCCGGCTTAGTTACGCCGCGCTTTTTGGATCTGGAGGCGTTGAATCCAATTCCGGGCACTGGCGGAACCAATCGATAGATCCCACTGCAATCAACGACCAGGTCTTTCAAGCTCTCCTCGACAACCTCTGCTTCGTCAGGCAGCCAACACTCAAATTCCACGACGTAAATTGCCTCCCTTCCCTTAACCGCTTTCAGGGCGATAGGGATGATCATACCTACATTTAAATCCAGCGCCTTAACGCTTTGATATGCCGAAACAACTTGTCGGACGATCTGATCGCCAAGTATAGGGTCCTTCTGTTGTTTTGCCTCACACGTGACCAGCGCGTTCAAGAGCTCCCCACCCTCCCCTTCGATGACCGCCAAGAACAGGCTATCGATTTCGGTACGATTGAGCTTGATGCCGGTTTGGAGATGATTGAGCTCCAACACCTTGCGCTTGGAAAGGTTGGCAAAATGAGTTTCCAACACTCGCAGATTGACGGCGACCTGGATCAACCACGACTCATCCAACCGCCCCAATGATTTGGTGGTGAGCGGAATGCTGAGGGATTGAATAATGAGCTCTCGCTCTTCGCCATTCAGTTCAAATGGATTCGGAAACGGCTCAACCTGCCCCTCAGAAAACTTCACGAACTCGAAAATTCGATTGCCTCCAGTAAGCTGCCGGCCGGTTATCCCGATTTCCGTGAGGCACTGAGGCCAGTTCTTCGATGCATTGCCACCTCGCAGCAAATCTTTCATAAAATTCGCCGGATTGTCGGCTTTTAGATCGTTGCCGAACTCTTCATTGCAGTGACGGATTGCAGACCCGACATCGTCGAAGGTTGCGACCGTACGCTGCTCCTCAGAGAGCTTCTTCCAAAGATATTCGACTACGATGGTCTTCTTCGATGCCATAAATCTTCCCGCAGCGCTCAGGGACGCGGATTAGGTAGACTAGAATCGCACGACTGACCAAGCTGAGAAACCCTCCCGCATCATTCGGAACAAACCATAAACAAACACCTTTCCTACACGCCCCCATTCTGCCTACACACTGGCCGGTTGGGCGACTTATAAGGAGGGGGCGATGCGGAATCGGGTTCCTGTGAAGCGGGAGGATCGCCCGCCCCTGCCCGCGTTCACGCCGGTGCCGCGCAGGCACAACCGGCATGACGGGTGGACGCCGGAGCGGCAGCGGGCGTTTATCGAGGCGCTGGCGGATACCGGGTCGGTCACGCGCGCGGCGGCTCAGGTCAATATCGCGCAGGCCAATTGCTATACGCTGCGGCGCGCGCCGGGGGCGGAGAGCTTTCGCGCGGCGTGGGATGCGGCGCTCGACTATGGCGTGCTGCGGCTGAAGGACATTGCATTCGAACGAGCGATCGAAGGCCAGCTGGTGCCGGTGTTCGTCGCGGGCAAGCTGATGGGCTTTCGCAGGAAGCGCAACGATGCGCTGCTGATGTTCTGCCTGCGCCATTACGGCCAGGACGCCGATGGGCGCCGCACGACGATCAATTACTTTTCGACGCGGGCGAGCGCGGGGGGATCCGGCGCGGAGGGCAAGGCCGAGGCGCAGACCACGACCGTGCGCACCACCATCACGGGGGATGGCGACGGCGCGGCGCGGATTGCCGGGGCCGTAGAGCGGATCGAGGATTTTGCCGGGGTCACGTTGGACGACGAGGCGCAGGCAGCGATCAATGCCGCGCTGGAAGCGTGTGCGGCGCGGCGGCGGGCACTGGATGCGGCGATCGACGCGGGCGGCATCGCCGGGCGCGACGCGGAAGAGGACGATCCGGACGCCCCGTTCGTGCGGGTGCCACCCGGCTCGGTCGAGTGGCGCGGCGAGCTGGAACCGACGGTCGAGATCGAGGAATGGGTGCCCTTCACCCGGGACGAGGCGCCGTGGGAGCAGGCCGGAGCCGAGCCGGCAGACCCGGCGCGCGGCGCGGGCAAGGCGTGAAAGGCTCTCTCCCGGCTTGACGTCGGGGCGGGTCCAGAGTGCCTCCAGTGCTACCCTCCCCCCACCCCCGGCGGCGCAACCGCGCCTGCAGCGCATCGGTCCGTCGCACGATGCGCACCAGTTAACGGCACAACGCCACGGCACCGGGATCGTTAATTCGAGTGAGCGGTTGCGCTGATCACCCAGCTACCCGTGGGGTTAGAGTGCTGCGATTTTGCGGCGCATCCCACGAAACAAGATGGAGGGGGCTTTTGACGACCGATTGCGCCTTCCGGCGGGCGGGGATTGGACGAGCGGCTGCGAGCGCGCACGCCCGACCGGTCGAGTTTAGGAGTGAAGTATGCGAGTGATTTCGAATAGCCCGAAGGGGTTGCTGTTGCTGGCGCTATGTGCCGGCGCGGCGCCCGCCAGCCTGGCCGCGCAGGAACAGACCCAGCAGCCGGCAGACGTATCCATCTATGGCACCGCCCCGGCGGCGCCAGTCGCGGCTGAAATGGCCAAGGGACCTGAGGTCAAGGGCATCATCTCGGCCCGCAGCGGGGACAAGGTGCAGGTCACCACCGCCGATGGCGCCAGGACGGTGGTTGCCGTCACCGAGACAACCAAGATCAAGTCCAGCGGCGGTTTCCTGGGCCTGGGCGGCAGCAAGCTTGCGGCGGGCCAGTTGCTCAACGGCCTGCCGGTGACGATCAAGACGCTGCAGGCCGGCGACACGCTGGTGGCGAGCCAGATCAACCTGCAGAACAAGGATCTGCGGACCGCATCGATGATCCACAACGGCACCGACCAGCGCTTTGCCGAGCAGACCGCAGCAACCGATGCGCTGCGCAGCCGCGTGGGCGATATCGACCAGTATAACATCAAGGGCACGACCAACGTGAACTTCGACACGGGCAAGGCGGTGCTGTCGGCCCAGGCGAAGGCCGATCTCTGCGCCGCGGCGCAGCAGGCCGAGGGGATGGACAACGCCCTGCTGCTCGTCGTCGGCTATACCGATTCGACCGGAAGCCAGGAGCTCAACCAGACGTTGAGCGAGAAGCGCGCCAGCAGCGTCGTCAACTATTTGCAGCAGGCGTGCAAATGGAAGCCTTATCGCGTGCTGACCCCGACCGGGATGGCCGAGGCCGACCCGCTGGCGGACAATACGACGCCTGAAGGCAAGGCGCAGAACCGCCGCGTCGCGGTGAACATCATGGTCAGCAAGGCCGTCGAAGGCCTGTAACAGGTACGGGGTGGGCGGCGCTCACCCCGTCATGAAGATCAGGTATCGAACAGCCCATCCTGCGATCCGGCAGGCGGGTTGAGGCCGAGATGCTTCCAGCCCGCCGCGTTGAGGCAGCGGCCGCGCGCGGTGCGGGCGATCATGCCGATCTGGATCAGATAGGGTTCGATCACCTCCTCGACCGTATCGCGCGGCTCCGACAGGCCGGCGGCGAGCGTCTCCACGCCCACCGGTCCGCCCCGGTAGATGTCGGCGATCATCATGAGGTAGCGGCGATCCATCGCATCGAGGCCGAGTGCGTCGACCTCGAGCCGGTTGAGCGCGGCGTCGGCGGCGCGGGCGTGGACCATGGTCTCACCCGCGACATTGGCGAAATCCCGCACGCGGCGCAGCAGGCGGCCGGCGATGCGCGGGGTGCCGCGCGAACGGCGCGCGATCTCGGTCGCGCCATCCTGCGCGATACCGAGGTCGAGCAGGCTCGCGGCGCGGGTGACGACGCGGGTCAGCTCCTCCACCGTATAGAATTGCAGGCGCACCGGGATGCCGAAACGATCGCGCAGCGGCGTCGTGAGCAGCCCCTGTCGCGTCGTCGCGCCGACCAGTGTGAAGCGCGGCAGATCGATGCGCACGCTGCGCGCCGACGGCCCCTCCCCGATCATCAGATCGAGCGCGCGGTCCTCCATCGCGGGGTAGAGCACTTCCTCCACCGCGGGATTGAGCCGGTGAATCTCGTCGATGAACAGGACGTCGCCGTCCTCGAGATTGGTGAGCAGCGCGGCGAGATCGCCCGACTTGGCGATGACCGGGCCGGAGGTCGCGCGGAACCCCACGCCCATCTCGCGCGCGATGATCTGCGCCAGCGTGGTCTTGCCGAGGCCGGGCGGGCCGAAGAACAGCACATGGTCGAGCGCGTCGCCACGGGTTCTCGCGGCGTCGATGAACACGCGCAGATTGTCGCGCGCGGCGCGCTGGCCGACAAACTCGTCGAGCGATTTCGGGCGCAGCGCCGCGTCGACGTCCTCGGGACGGCGGGAGGCGGTAAGGATGCGGTCGTCAGTCATGCCTGAAATTTCTCAAGCCAAGGCGATGCATCGCGCTTCTTGTAACCTTCAATGCGCTCCGCAATCTTGGCAAAAAATACGTCTGGGCTTCGCCGACGGAAAATCGCCGAATGCGATTTCCTGTGTATAATATCCCAAATTTCTGAATTAGGCTTCCCATTCACCAGTGAAAAAGAACTACCATCGACAAATCTACTATAGTTATAAACGGCGTCATTCAACATAGCCACTTTTGAGGCATCCAATAGAATTCCATAAAATCCATCAACGCGGTTAACAACGCTCATATCGAAATCGTTATACCGAGCAAGAAGAACCTGAATACTAGAAATCATTTCCGCAATATGCCTGATCTCAGATTCATTGTGCAGAGTTTCAACAAAACCCTGAAAAGAACTGAGGACACTTGAATCGAGTGCGACCCGCACAAGCTCTGGCTCAGACTTGTCGCGAGCAGCATCGTTGAAGGCCGTTTCGAAATCTGGATCGTCCGAAGATTCAATCGCAGCCGCGATATTACCCACGATCTCACTGACCATGCTGCTGACAGCTGCGAGGGAAATCGGGAGTGCTACGCGAGCCGCAGCATGTCGACGACTTAACTCATCACGGCGAAATGCTTCCGCTTGAGAAATTTGACGATGAAGCATCCAGACGCTCACCGCCGCCGCGCTGATTGCCAAAACACCGCTTATGAGCGTTTGCCAGTCATACAGCCATCGACCCGCGATCGTAGCCCAATTGGGCAGATCTAAGCAGTACCTCACTTCGCCGCCTTCCGCAGCGCGAGGCGGACCAGCGCGTCGAGGGTCGCGGCCGGGCCGAGTTCGTCCATCGCCGCATTGACCGCATTGCTCGCCTCGGCCGGCTTGAAGCCGAGGTTGAGCATGGCCGAGACCGCGTCGTTCGCAGCACCGCCAGCCGGAATCGCCGCCCCCGCCCCGCCGCCGAGCGCGATGCCGCCGGCCTTGTCCTTGAGCTCGTTGACGATGCGCTGGGCCAGCTTCGGGCCAACGCCATTGGCGCGCGCGATCATCGCCGCGTCGGCGCGGGCAACGGCGGTCTGGACTTCGGCGGGCGAGAGGATCGAGAGGATCGCAAGCGCGACCTTGGCCCCGACCCCCTGCACGCTGGTGAGCAGTCGGAACCAGTCGCGTTCCTCGGCCGAGGCGAAGCCCATCAGCCGCATCGAATCCTCGCTCACCAGCATCTCGGTGTGCACGGTGACGAAGTCGCCCAGCGCACCCAGTGCCGCCAGCGTCTTCGCCGAGACGCCGACGAGATAGCCGACGCCGTTCACGTCGATCACCGCGTGGTCGATGCCGGTCGCGGCGAGATGGCCGTTGAGATGCGCGATCATCGAGCGGTATCCAGATACCGGAACGTCTCAAAAGTCCCGCCTTCACGCGCGCGCGCGTCGCCGGGCGACCTATATTCGGTGATATCGAGCGGGAAACGACAGGCCATGCCGGTACATAAACGGAACAGCGCGGCGTAGGAAAGCGAAAAGGCGTTGCTCAACCGATCGCCGGCAAGGGCGGACGCGCTGTCGGGCGCGCCCGCCCCCTTCCGGTCACCGGAACACGTTGTAGATCACATCGGCGATCCGGCGCGTGCGCAGGTTCACCAGCAGCAGATCGGGCCCGTAGCGGACCCAGCGATAGCCGCGCGGCGGCGCGCCGAAGCCCGCATTGTAATAGTTGTCGTAGTAATAGGCCTGCGACAGGAAGATCGCCGGGAGCAGCAGCCCCGCCCGCCAGCGGCGATACCCATAGCCGCGCGGATAGCGATACGACGGGCCGGCGATCGGCCGGAAATTCGGCGGGCGATAGCCGGGCCGGTGCGGCGGACGCGCGTGCGGCGGCCGGGCGACCGGCGGACGCACCTGTGGCGGACGGGTGGAAGGCGGGCGCGTTCCGGGCGGACGCCCTTCGGGCGGGCGGGCGACGGGCGGACGCACCTGCGGCGGACGGCTCGCCGGCGGGCGGACTTGCGGCGGACGATCCTGCGGCGGTCGGGCGGAAGGAGGCCGGTTCTGCGATCCGCCGGGCGGATGGTTCCCCGCCTGCGCCATTGCGGCTTCGGGAACCATCAGGGCCAGACTGGTGGTCAAGAGAAGAAAGCGTTTCATGCTCGTCCTCCAGGATCGGCGCCCGCAACCATTCGGACTCGCGCGGGACGCTCTCCACCCTGCCCGTTGCAGGGCGGCGCGCGATCATGACGGAAAGCGGAACCCGCGGCAAATCGCGGAACGGGCGGGGTACTGCGTGCGCCGCGCGGCGATGTGCGGAACCGGATAATTGCGCGCCCCATCTTGGCAGTCGCGGCCGACATCCCATCTCTTCCGCAGAAGGGGATATAGCGGATGCTGACGATCGCATTGCTGTTGGGATGGGCCGCGTTGCTGCTGGCCGGAACCACGCCTGCCGGGCAATCGATGCGCACCATGCTGATCGAGCGGCCAGCCGCCTGGCTGAACCGCTTCAGCCGTGGTCAGGCGATCTTCGCTGCATCGTTGATGCTCGTCGCCGCCCTGATTTTCTGGATCATGGGAGAGGCAGGGCTGAGGGTCGCCAGCATGTTTGCCCCGGAGCTGATCGGGCTGCTGGCCAGCATCGAGTTCACCGCAGCAATCGATGCCATCGCAGTGGCGATCGCCACCGCTGCCTCGGTGCGGCTGCGCGGGGTGGTAGCATGGGTGAAGATGCACCTGCCGGGGCAGACATCGCGCAGCCGCCGTGCGCGGCGGACTAAGCGGCCCAGCCCTCCCGCCAACGACACCGACCGGCCTGCGCCCGCCCTTCTCCTCGCCCGCGCCGCCTGACGCTAGCGCAGCGCCCGCGCGCTCGCCAGATGATGGGCATGGCAGATCGCCACGGCGAGCGCGTCGGCGGCGTCCGCGCCCGCGATCTTCACGCCGGGAAGCAGGCGGGCAACCATTGCATGGACCTGCACCTTCTCGGCATTGCCGGTGCCGACCACCGATTTCTTGACCAGACGCGGGGCGTATTCGCCCACCTCCAGCCCCGCGCGCGCCGCCGCGGCGATCGCGACGCCGCGGGCATGCGCGAGCTTGAGCGTCGATTGCGGGTTGGCGTTGACGAACACTTCCTCCACCGCCGCTGCCTGCGGCGCGTGATCGGCGATCAGCGCGACGAGCATCGCGTCGAGATGCGCGAGCCGGCGCGCCAGCGGCGCCTTCGCATCGGTCTTCAGCTGCCCATTGGCGAGGTGGCTGAGGCGATTGCCCTCCGCGCGGATCAGCCCCCAGCCAGTGGTGCCGAGGCCGGGATCGAGGCCGAGCAGGATCATCAGAACCAGGCTTCGAATTGGGAGTCGTCTTCCTCGGGCGCGTCTTGGGCGAGGTCTTCCCAGTCGTCCGAAGGCCAGGCGGCGCGCTTGCAGCGCAGCGTGGTAAGGTCGGTCTTGCCTTCACTCACATGGATGCCCGACCAGGTCGCGCCCGGACTCTGGGTATATTGTCCGGCGACACCCCAGAAGACGGCATAGCTGTGATCGCCGCGGATGAAGCGCAGGTGCCGCTGCGATCCTCCGCCCCCGCCGACGATGAAGCCGCGGCGGACATTGCTCCACTCGCCGTTGCTGGCGATATCGATCGCCGGGCGGCCGGCCGGGCCGTAGCGATAATGGAGCTTGCCGCCATTCGCGCAGATGCTGCCCACCGACTTGCCGAAGCTACAGCTATAGACGGTCTTCTCGCCCGCACGGCACTGGCTGGCGGGTGCGGACGAGGGTGCGGCGGTCAGGGGCGCTACCGCGGGCGCGGCCAGCGTCAGCGACAGGCCGGCGAGCGACAGCGCGCGCACGGCCATCTCAGAGCCTGAGGCCAAAGCGCGGACCGATTGCCGTCATGCCGAGATAGAGCGCGAAGGTGAGCGCGCAGCCCGCGACGAGCGCGATCCAGAAATTGACGCCGCTGCGCAACAGCACCGGGATCAGCAGGAACATCGGCAGCGAGGGCAGGACGTACCAGAAGGTCGCCTCGGCATGATGCGCCATGTTCTCGGCGTCCGGCCGCCCGCTCCACAGCAGGATCATGCCAAGGATCGAGACCAGCGGCAGCGAGGCGACGAGGGCGGCAAGCGCGGGCTGGCGCTTGCCGATCTCTGCAATCGCCACGATCAGCGCGCCGGAAAGCAGCGCCTTGGCGATCAGCGCCCACATTGGGGTCTAAACTCGCTCAGGACGGGGATCGTGATCGTACGCAGGAAGACGCTGGCAAGGAGCGCCGCGCAGCCGCGTAGCTGCGCTACGCGCAAGCAAGCGACGCCGACCAGCGCCTTCCTGCGTGCGACCGCGCAGCGGCGGGCCGATTTTGGCGCCAGGCAGCGTCGCTCGTCGGTCACGATGCAATTACATCGCTCCACTCCTCGCTTCTTGCCTGACATCAAAATCGGCTCCGTCACGACCCCGTCCTGAGCGAGTTTAGACCCCTATCCGAGCTTTTCCATCACCGCGTCGGAGACTTCGTAATTGCCCCATACGGTCTGGACGTCGTCATCGTCGTCGAGCGCGTCGATCAGCTTGAACAGGGTCGCGGCGTCGCTTTCGTCGACCTCGACCATGGTCTGCGGGCGCCAGGCGAGCTTCGCGCCCTCGGCCTCGCCCA
>Ga0247823_10000399_pt1 | contig 37572 bp, 34 predicted proteins | sample 13C_PalmiticAcid_2_FD_192426 | JGI IMG/M metagenome (GOLD analysis project Ga0247823, IMG submission 192426) | Soil microbial communities from agricultural site in Penn Yan, New York, United States - 13C_PalmiticAcid_Day30 | ecosystem: Environmental > Terrestrial > Soil > Agricultural land...
GTGGTGGGCGAGGTGGAGGCCGCGGGGGGCGCGGTTTCCGACAGGGGCCGCGAGGCCACGCCCGAGCTGGTCACCGGGCTCGTGGTGGGGCCTGTCGGTGCCGTGGCCGTGGTGGTGGCGCCCGGCGGCTGCACGCGCAGCACCTGGCCCACTTCCAGCGCGTTCGGGTTGGTGAGGTTGTTCCAGGCCTGGATGTCGCGCCAGTTCTGGCCGTTGTCCAGCGCGATGCGGAACAGGGTATCGCCCGCCTTGACGGTGTAGTAGCCCGGCTTGCCGGCGTTCTCGGCGCCCGGCATGGGCACCACCTCGGCCGGGCGAGGGGCGGCGGAACCGCCTCGGTCTTCCACGGGCGCCGGGCGGTCCAGGCGGGTGGAGGAACAACCGGCGGCGACCATCAGCGCCGCCAGCATGGACATGACCGCGACGCCTCGCCATGCAGGACGACCCGACTCCTGGGGACGCCCCGAGCATTGGAAAACACGCTTGTTCATGAAAACTCCCACGAATTGCAAGGAACCCTGGCCGCCTGCGCGGTCAGGGCCCTGAAAAAGACACGTTGCACCGCCCGGGAGGCGGTGCAACATCATGCGACACCCGATTTTAGAGGCACAAAGAGCACGGCCTCCAGCTCGGTGCGGACGATGCCGGTGGCGGTTTTGTCCACCACCACCAGGTTCTGCCGACCGGCCGCCGTGACCGCGGGCGCCACCAGCCGGCCACCCACGGCCAACTGGTCGATCCACGCCTGCGGAATGTCGTTGCCACCCGCCGCCGCGATGATGGCCGCATAGGGTGCCCCTTTGGGGTAGCCCAGCATGCCATCGCCAAACAGCAGGTGCAGGTTGGAGAGGCGGAACCAGCGAAGGTTCTCGCGCGATTTTTCATGCAGCCCCTTGAGCCGCTCGATGCTGTAGACCTCGCGCGCCAGGTGGCTGAGCAAGGCGGCCTGGTAACCACAACCGGTGCCGATCTCAAGCACCCGGCCCATCTTCTCGCTGCGGCCCTGGCAGAGCAGCTCCAGCATGCGCGCCACCACGCCGGGCTTGGAAATCGTCTGCCCCAGGCCGATGGGCAGGCTGGTGTCTTCATAGGCCTGGTTGACCAGCGCCGAATCGACGAAGCGGTGGCGTTCCACCGCCTGCAAAGCCGACAGCACGCCCGGGTGCGTGACGCCCTGCCCCTGGATCTTGCGCACCATGGCGGCGCGCACCGCCTGCGATTCCATGCCCACGCCGGTGGGCGCCACCGGGTGCACCGGCACCCGGGGCGCGGCCTTGGGCTGCGGCAGGGCCGGCGGTGCCACGGCGCGCGCCGCCGGCCGGGGCTGCAGCTGGTTGCGCGGCACCGGTGCGGGCGCGGCGGCGGGCAGGCGCGCCGGAAAACCCGGCCTGGGCTTCGCGCCCGCCGCGGGGGCGGAAGACGGTGACGGTGGAACCGGCAGACCGCGCTTCACGAGCCGGCACCACCCGTGGACAGGCTCGCGGCCGTGGGCGCCCAGTAGGCGAGGCGGTCGTGGTCGGTCAGGTCCACCTGCAGGGGCGTGATGGTGGCATAGCCCTGCAGCGAGGCATGGAAATCCGTGCCTTCGGCGTCGTCCTTGGCCTTGCCCGCGCTGCCGATCCAGTACATGGTGTCGCCGCGCGGGTTGGTCTGCGAGATCACCTGCTCGGCCGCGTGCCGGCGGCCCAGGCGCGCCACCTTGAAGCCGCGCAGCTCGGCCAGCGGCCGGTTGGGGATGTTGACGTTGAGCAGCCAGGGCTCGGCGGGCGGGCCGTTTTCCAGCGAGGGCAGCAGCTGCGAGACCAGGCGCGCGGCCATCTGCCCCGCGTCTTCCAGGTGGCCCCAGCCCTTTTCGGTCTGTGAAAAGGCGATGGCGGGCACGCCGAACAGGTAGCCCTCCATGGCCGCGCCCACAGTGCCGGAATAGATGGTGTCGTCGCCCATGTTGGCGCCGTTGTTGATGCCGGAGACCACCAGATCGGGTCGGTAGCCCAGCAGGCCGGTGAGCGCGATGTGCACGCAGTCGGCCGGCGTGCCATTCACATAGCGAAAACCGTTGTAGGCCGTGTGCACGTAAAGCGGCGAATGCAGCGAGAGCGCGTTGGACTTGGCGCTGTTGTTGTGCTCCGGGGCCACCACCTCCACCTCGGCCAGCCCCTTGAGGGCCTCGTAGAGCGCCACGATGCCGGGCGCCTGGTAACCGTCGTCGTTGGAGATGAGTATTTTCATTGCCGCGATTTTAGGTGGATCGCCCCGGTCACGCCCCGGTCACGCCCGGGACACGCAAGGGGCTTACCCGCTGCGGAAGACGGCCCCCGCTGCCTATCATGGAACGGTTTCATGACCATTTGAACGAGGACACACCATGCATGCCTGGCTCTGCGAAAACCCCGTGGGCGTCGACGCCCTGACCTGGAAGGAACTGCCCACGCCAGCACCCAAGGCGGGCGAGGTGCTGATCGAGATCCAGGCCGCGAGCCTGAACTTCCCCGATCTGCTCATCGTGCAGAACAAGTACCAGATGAAGCCCGCCCTCCCCTTCGTGCCGGGGTCGGAATACGCCGGCGTGGTGCGCGCGGTCGGCGACGGCGTGAAGCATCTGCAGGTGGGCCAGAGCGTGGCCTGCCTGAGCGGCACGGGTGGCTTCGGCACGCACACCATCGCACCGGCCTCGCTGTGCATGCCGCTGCCGCCCGGTTTTCCGGCGGTGGACGCGGCCGCTTTCATCATGATCTACGCCACCTCGTGGCACGCGCTGATGGACCGCGGCGCGCTCAAGGCCGGCGAGACCGTGCTGGTGCTGGGCGCGGCCGGTGGCGTGGGCACGGCGGCGATCCAGATCGCCAAGGCCGCCGGGGCGCGCGTGATCGCCGCCGCCTCCAGCGACGAGAAGTGCGACCTGTGCAAGCAGCTGGGGGCCGACGCCACCATCAACTACAGCGTGCACACCCCCAAGGAGGGCCTGCGCGATGCGATCAAGCAACTCACCGACGGCAAGGGTCCGGACGTGATCTACGACCCGGTGGGCGGCGATTTCGCCGAGCCCGCGTTCCGCTCCATCGCCTGGCGCGGCCGCTACCTGGTGGTGGGTTTTGCCAGCGGCCCGATTCCTGCCCTGCCGCTGAACCTCACCCTGCTCAAGGGCGCGAGCCTGGTGGGCGTGTTCTGGGGGGATTTCGCGCGCCGCGAAGCCAAAGCCAACGCCGAGATGATGCAGACGCTGGCGGGGATGTACGCCAAGGGCCAGGTCAAGCCGGTGATCGACCAGACCCTGCCCATGAGCGAGCTGCACAAGGCCTACGCGATCATGGGATCGCGTTCGGTCAAGGGCAAGCTGGTGATGGTGAACTGAAGAAGGCCGCGAAGCCTTCTTCGTTCAGAACGATTCCCAGTCGTCCGCGCCACCCGCCGTCGCGGGCACGGGAGCGGCCACCGGCGCGGGCTTGGGGCTCTTCGCCACCGCGACAGGGGCCGCGGCGGGCTTTACCGCCGGTGCCTTGGCCACGGCCTTCACGGGAGCAGGCGCCGCTTTCGGCGCGGCTGCCGCAGCGGTCACCGGCTTGGCGGCCACGGCGTTGCCGCGCTTGTGCAGGTCGTTGACGTTCAGTTGAGCGATCGAGCTGGCCGCATCGGCCGCGTCCACGCGGAAGATGCGCACCACCTCCGACAGGCGCAGCGCCTGGTCGTTCATGCTCGATGCGGCGGCCGCGCTTTCCTCGACCAGCGCCGCGTTCTGCTGCGTCATCTGGTCCAGGTTGGAGACAGAGGCGTTGATCTGGTTGACGCCTTCGGCCTGCTCGCTCGACGACGAGGCGATCTCGCCGATGATGTCGCGCACGCGCACCACGTTCTCCACGATCTCGCCCATGGTCTGGCCGGCCTGGCCCACCAGTTCGGTGCCGGCGGTCACCTTGTCGACGCTGGCGCCGATCAGCACCTTGATTTCCTTGGCCGCCTGGGCACTGCGCTGCGCCAGGTTGCGCACCTCACCAGCCACCACGGCGAAGCCCCGGCCCTGTTCGCCGGCCCGCGCGGCTTCCACCGCCGCGTTCAGCGCCAGGATGTTGGTCTGGAAGGCGATGCCATCGATCACGCCGATGATGTCGCTGATCTTGCGCGAGGCCTGGTTGATCTCCTCCATGGTGGACACCACTTCATTGACCACCTGGCCGCCCTTCTGGGCGCTCTGGCCGGCCACATCGGCCAGCTGGTTGGCCACGCGCGCCGAGTCGGCCGACTGGCGGATCGCGCCCGACATCTGCTCGATGCTGGCGGCGGTCTGCTGCAGGTTGGCGGCGGTCTGTTCGGTGCGGGCCGAGAGGTCGTTGTTGCCCGAGGCGATCTCGCGCGCCGCCACGGTGATGTTCTCGGTGCCACGCTTCACGTCGGCCACCACGTGCACCAGGCGATCGCGCATGTCGGAGAGGGATTTGGTCATCGCGCCGAACTCGTCGCGGCGGTCGTTGCGGATGCGCGCGGTCAGGTCGCCGCCGGCCACGCGTTCGGCAAACGCCACCACTTCGCGCAGCGGCGTGCGGATGTTGCGGATGAGGAAGAAGGCGCCCGCGATGATGCCCAGGATCAGCAGGCCGATCTGCGCACTTGCCATGGTCAGGTTGCTGGCGCGATCGGCGGCGAACTTCACCTGGGCCTCGGCCTGCATGCTCACCTGCATCTGCGCGAACTCGCGCAGCGCCGCCACGTAGGGGGGCACGGCCGCGTTGAAGCGGGACGTGATTTCGGCCACGGCCCCGGCGGTGTCACCGTTTTTCTTCATCTCGTTGGCCTTGGCCAGCGAGCCCAGCACCGCCTGGCGCAGCCCGGCGATCTTCTCGAGTTGGGCCTTCTCGGCGTCGTTCATCGGCATCGCGTCCAGCCGCTTCTGCAGCGCGGAGATCGAGGCCACGCCCACGGGAATGACGTCCTTGTAGAGCTGGTCGATGGACGGGTCGGTGCTCAGGATCGAGGCCTGCACGCGCGTCACGTTGGTTTCGGTGAGGCCGGCCCATTCCGTGGCGATCACGGTCTTGTCGGACATCCGGCCGAGCACTTCGTCGGCTTCCTTGGTCAAGGCACTGGAGCGGGTGCCGGTGAAGGACAACATCGCGCCCAGGGCGAGCACGATGGCAAGAACGCCGGTCCAGAGTTTGGCGTTCACGGTCATGTGGCGAAAAAGGTTCATGTTGGGAGGTTCAGGCAAAAGGATCGGATCACCTCCGGCCTATCGACATGAACCGCCGGCACTGAAATCCAGCCGACGAACGCGCTGTCCCCCTCGGGACGGGCCCTCTCGAGGCCCCGTTCAGCCGCCCGCGATGCGCTGCGCCAGGCGCCAGACGGCCAGGCGGTGGCCGGCCGCCAGGGCGTCGGGCGAGCCGTCGGCCAGCGGGACCTCGATGTCGGCCTGACCCAGCGTGGGCGGCGTGGCGCCGCCGCGCAGGTCGGTGAGCCACCAGCGGGCCTGCAGGCGCAGGGTGCGCCGGCCGCTGTCGGCCATCAGCGAATCGATCTCGACGCGCAGCTGCCGCGTCACGTTCGCCCCCGAGGGCGCGGGCGCGCGCCAGACCAGGCCCTCCCCCCGCAGCAGGGCCAGGTCGGCCACCAGGCGGCGCGGCACGCTCTCGCGCAGCGGCTCGGCCCAGCGGTGCCCGGGCAGCGGCAGCAGGGACGACGCGCCGCTGGAGACCATCAGCACGTCCCGGTCCAGGGAACCGGGCAGGCGCACCAGGCCGGAGACCTCCCACACAGCGCCATCGCCCGGGCGGGGCGCCGGCCGGGGTTCCGGAGGCTCCGCGCGCAGCTCGTACCAGCGCGTGGGCGGCGCATCGGTGCCGGCGCAACCGGCGGCGAACACCACGGGCGCCAGGCCCAGGGCGGCGAGCAGGCCGCGTCGGTTCATGGCTGGGTGGTTCATTCGTTGACCTTTCTGCCCCGCAGGAGCGCATCGGGTTGTTGTTCCAGGGCCTCGGCCAGGTCGCGCAGCGCGCGAGCGGCGCGCGAGAGGTCGTCCAGCGCGCGGTCGGCCCCCACCATCAGCTGCGAATCGCCCGCGGTGGCCTCGCGCAGCGCGCCCGCGGTGCGGCTCACCTCGTTGGCCGCGCGCTGCAGGTTCTGCACCAGGGGCGCGTCGGGCGCCAGCAGGTCGGACACGCGCTCGGACGTGCGGCCAAAACCGACGGCGCTCTCGTTCACCGATTTGGCCGCCTTCTCCATGCCATCCATCGCGGTGCGGGTGGACACGAGCGAGCGCTGCAACTCGTTGGCCAGCGGGTCCAGGCGCTTGTCGAGCCGCTCGGACACGCGCTTGAAGGTCGCGGTGATCTCGGCCAGGTCGCTCAGGGCCTGGTTGAGCTGAGGCCCCGAGATCACGGCGCGGGCCGAAGCCGCGATCGCCGCCAGGTCGTCGGTGATCTTGCGCAGGTCGATGCCTTCGAGCTGGTCGCGGAAGGTCTGGATCGCGGTGGGCGCGGTCGGGATTTCGGTCAGGCCGCGCCGCGTGCCATGCGTGCTGGCCACGCGCTTGGGGCGCAAATCCAGGTCCACATAGAGCAGGCCGGTGAGCAGGCTTTGCATCGAGAGTTGCGCGCTCATGCCCCGCTCCACCAGCGCGGGCAGCGCCAGTTCGGAATCGGAGGCGGCATCGCCGTGCTTGCCATCGAGCCCACGCAGGGCATCGCTGTCGAGCGAGGCCACCACCGGGATGGAGAAGGCGTCGGTCTCGCGGTTGTAGGAGACCTCGATGGACTCCACGCTGCCCACGCGCACGCCACGGAACACCACGGGCGCGCCGACCTGCAGGCCGTAGACGGAGCCGCTGAAGTACATCACGGTGCGCTCCTTGCGCGTGAAGTAGCTGCTGCCGGCCAGCGTGATGATGGCCACCGCGATCAGCGCGAGGCCGGCCACCACGAAGGTGCCGATGAGGGTGGGATTGGCCTTGCGCTTCATGATGGGGTTTCCTCTTTGACGGGGGCGGCGGCACCGCGGCGCAGGAAGCGCTGGACCTCCTCCGGGCCGTCCTGCCGCAATGCCTTGGGCGGGCCGAGCGCCGTCATGGTCTTGCTTTGGGCGTCCAGGAACAGCAGGCGATCGGCCAGCGCGAAGATGCTCTCGAGTTCGTGGCTGACCATCACCACCGTGGTGCCCAGGTCGTCCCGCAGGTGCATGATCAGTTCGTCCAGGTGGGCGGAGGTCAGCGGGTCCAGGCCGGCGGAGGGCTCGTCCAGGAACAGCAGCTGCGGATTCAGCGCCAGCGCGCGCGCGATGGCGGCGCGCTTGCGCATGCCGCCGCTCAACGTGGCGGGCTCGGCCTCGAAACTGCCCGCCAGCCCCACGAGCGCGAGCTTGAAGCGGGCCTCCTGCTCGCGGCGTTCGGGCTCCATGTCGGTCAGCACCTGCATGGGCAGCATCACGTTCTCGCCCACGGTCATGCTGCTCCACAGCGCGCCGGCCTGGAACATCACGCCGAAGGAGCGCAGCAGCGCGGCCTTCTCCTTGTCGTCGACCGCGTACAGGTCCTGCGCACCGTAGAGCACCCGGCCCTTGGCGGGCACCTGCAGGCCGATGAGGTGGCGCAGCAGCGTGCTCTTGCCGCAGCCGCTGCCACCGGCCAGGGCCAGCACCTCGCCAGGCGCGATCTCGAAATTCAGGTCGCGCTGGATCACGTTGCTGCCGAACGCCATGGTCAGGTTCTCCACGCGCACCAGCGGTTCCGCACCGGGCTCGGGCGGGGCGGGTTGGGAGTGCAGGTGTTCGTTCATCTAGAAGTCCAGGCGTTGAAACACCACGGTGAGCGCGGAAGCGACCACCACGATCCACACGATGGCCTGCACCACCGAGGCCGTCGTCGCGTCGCCCACGGCCTGCGCGCTGCGCCCCGCCGCCATGCCCTGCAGGCAACCCGCGAGCGCCACCAGCACCGAGTACGTGGTGCCCTTGATCAGCCCCACCACCACGTGCGGCAGCGTGATGGCCTGGGCGCTGGCGTACACGTACTCCAGCGGTGTGACGCCATAGATGCCCACCGCCACCAGCCAGCCCACGGCCATGCCCACCAGCGCGCCGAAGGCGGTCAGCATGGGCCCGACGATGAGCAGCGCCAGCACGCGAGGCAGCACCAGGAAGTCCACCGGGTTCACGCCCATGGTGGCCAGCGCGTCCACCTCTTCGTTGGCGCGCATGCTGCCGATCTGCGCCGCGAAGGCCGCGCCCACGCGACCGGCCAGCACGATGCCCACCAGCAGGGCCGCGACCTCGCGCACCACGCCCACCGTCACGAGGTCGGCGATGTAGTTCTGCGCACCGAAGCGCTGCAGCTGGGCCGCGCCCATGTAAGCCACGATGAGACCGACCAGGAAACACACCAGCGCCACGATGGGCAGGCTGCGCGGCCCCGTCTGTTCGATCTGCCACGCGAGGTCGGAGGCGCGCATGTCGCTGCGCCCGCGCAGCCAGCGGCCCAGGGACAGCAGCACCTCGCCGAAGAAGGTCAGCGTCTTGCGGCGCAGGGCCCACCAGGCCGTGACGCGCGCACCCAGGCGGGCCACGCGGCCGCGTGTGGCGGCCGGGGCCGCCGCGGCGGGGGGCGGGGTGTCCAGCGCGAGCGCCAGGATCTGCTGGAGGCCTTCGGGCAGGGCCTGCAGGTCGACATCCGCGCCGCGACGCGCGAAGGGTTCGATCTGATGCCACAGCGCGGAAGCCAGGGGCGCGTCCCACGAGCGCAGGCCGCCCGCGTGGACGCGCACGGCGCCCACGACCTCGGTGGCCGGAAGCTCGGGGAGAGGGGCGCTGTGTTCGCGCCAGGCGCCGCTGAGTTCCAACACCCAGTCGTCACCTTGTGAGAGCCAGCGTGCATCCGGGGCATGCGTCTCGTCATTCACCTCCATCGTGTCCGACACGGCATCTCCGCTCGGGGCATCGCGCATGGAAGAACCCATTCAGATTCGGAATCTGGATTCTATCGACCGACCTGCGGGCTGGCCGCCGCCGCCCTGTAGGACAAGGCCGCGTCATCGGGCCGAAACCGAACGATGCGGCCCATGCTGCGTTCCAATGAAGCGTGGACGCTCAGACCAACCCTCCCCCATCGAAGAGGCGACGCCTTCGAACCCTCTGGATCGCCGGTGGCGTGCTCGCCGTGCTCGGTCTGGGCGTGGCATGGGGCGAATACAGCGGCTGGCCCGTGCTGCGCCAACCCATCGAGAACGCCGCCACGCGCGGCGTCGGCGTGCCGGTGCAGATGCAGGGCCAGGTGCGCACGCACCTGCTGTGGCGGCCCCGGCTGGAGGTGGAACACCTGCGCATCGCCTCGGACGCGCGCTTCGGCGCCCCCCATCTGCTCGATGCGCGCCACATCACCCTGGTCTGGCACTGGGGAGACATCTGGCGCTGGCAGCGCGGGGACCGCCTGCTGCTGCAGCGGCTGCAGGCGGATCAACTCGACGCGCACCTGATGCGTATCGCCGGTGGCGACGCCAACTGGCAGCTGGGCAATAAGGACGACAAGCCTCGCGCCGAAGAGAACAGCGATCCGCTGGGTGGCCTGCCGCGCTTCGGTTCGCTCGTGATCGGCCAGGGCCAGGTCGCCTGGAAGGACGCGGTGCAGGACGTCGATCTGGCCATCGGCGTGAAAGGCAGCGAAGGCGAGGCCTTGACCGGCGCCGCCTCGGGTTATGAAGCCACCTTCAAGGGCCGCTACCGCACCATGCCCATGGACCTGCAGGTGCGCGCGGGCAGCACCCTGCCCTTGCTGCAGGACCCCGAGGCCGCGCCCGATGCGCAGTGGGTGCCGGTGCGCGTGGCGGGCACGGTGGCCTCGGCCAAGCTGCTGTTCGACGGCCAGGCCGCCGCCTTGCTGGGCACACCCCGGCTCGATGGCGCGCTGTCGTTCCAGGGCCGCTCGCTGGCCGAGGTGGGCCGCCCGCTGGGCATCACCCTGCCGCAGACCCCGCCCTTCGACCTGCGCGGCCGGCTCTCGCAAGCCGACGGCGTGTGGCGTCTGCAGGCCTCGCGCGCCACCATCGGCAGCAGCCGCCTCGCGGGCGACCTGCGCTTTCACCAGCTCACCAGCCCGCGCCGCCTCACGGGCGAACTCACCGGCCCCAAGCTCGCGTTCGCCGACCTGGGGCCGGCCATCGGTGGCGAAGGCGGCACCGCCAAGGCGCCACCGCAGCAGGAAGCCCAGGGCCGCGTGCTGCCGCAGCGCCGCTTCGACCTGCCCTCGCTGAAAGTGATGGACGCCGACGTGAACGTGGCGATCGATGAAGTGGACTTCGGCACCGACGCCATGGCGCCCTTGAAGGGACTCAAGACCCGCATCCACCTCGACGCGGGCGTGTTGCGCCTGGACGACTTGCAGGCCTCGGTGTCGGGCGGCCAGTTCAAGGGCATGACCCAGCTCGACGCCAACGCGCAACCCGCGAAATGGCAGGCGCGGCTGGACGTCGCCGGCGTGGACATCGCCGGCTGGATGCGCGGGATGCGCAAGGACGCCGCGCCCCCCGCCCCCGCGGCCAACGCCACCAAGGCCCTGAAGAAGGAACGTGAACAGGCGCGCCAGGGCGGTGAACAGGCGGTGCGTTCCTATGTCACCGGCGTGCTCTCCGCCAAGCTGGACGTGCGCGGCGCGGGCAACTCCACGGCCGACATCCTGGGCTCGCTGAACGGCCCGGTCGATCTGACGCTGCGCGACGGCACCATCTCCCACCTGGCCACCGAGGCCATGGGCCTGGACCTGGCGCAGGCCCTGGGCGTGCTGATCCGGGGCGACCACCCGCTGCCCCTGAACTGCGCGCGCTTCGACATGGTGGCGCGCAACGGCGTGCTCGAACCCCGGCTGGCGGTGATCGACAACCGCGACAGCACCGTGCGCATCGACGGCCACGTCAACCTGCGCGACGAGTCGATGGCCCTGCGCCTGGTCGCCAAGCCCAAGGACTGGTCGCCGCTCTCGCTGCGCACGCCCATCACCGTCACCGGCACGCTGGGCAAGCCCGATGTGGGCATCGAGGGCCGGCGCCTGGCGGGCCGGGTGCTCGGTGCGCTCGCGCTGGGCGTAGCGGCGGGCCCGGCGGCAGCGGTGATCCCGCTGATCGAACAAGGCGACAAGACCTCGGGCGACCCGTGTGTTTCAGTGGCGGCCGCACCCGCGCCGACCAAAAAACCCTGACATCGGCGGGGCGCGACAATGGCCGCATGTCGACCCCGCCCACTTCCACCTTGCCGCCCCGGCTGCTCAACAGCGCCTCCAACTTCCGCGACCTCGGCGGCCACACCGGCCTGGACGGACGGCGCGTGCGCCAGCGCCGTGTCTACCGCTCCGACCACCTCGCGGGCCTCACGCCCGAAGACCGGGCCACGCTGCAAAGCCTGGGCGTCACGCACCGCATCGACTTCCGTGGCGTGGCCGAAAGCGCCACCCTGCCCTCCGAGGTCGAGGGCCTGACCACACTGGCGCTGTCGATCGAACCCACCGTGGTGCATCGCGTGCAGGAACTGCTCGCGGCCCAACAAGTGCCCACCGAGGCCGAGACCGTGGCGCTGATGTGCCAGACCTACCGGGGCTTCGCGCGCGAAGGCGCGCCGGTGTACGCGCGCTTCTTCCGCCACCTGCTCGACCAGCCCACGCCGCTGGTGTTCCACTGCACCGCCGGCAAGGACCGCACCGGCTTCGCGGCCGCGCTGCTGCTCAGCGCGCTGGGCGTTTCGCGCGACGACATCGTGCAGGACTACCTGCTCACCAACCACCTCTACGTGCGCAGCCCGCTGGTGGAAGCGCGCGGCCCCGCGCATGTGATGGACGTGCTCTGGAGCGTTCAGCCTGCCTTTCTCGACGCGGCCTTCACCACCATCGAGCAGGAGTTCGGCGGCCTGCCCCGTTACCTCGCAGGCCCCATGGGGCTGGACGCGGGCGCACTCGATCGCCTGCGCGCCTCACTGCTGGAGGCCTGAGCCTTCGCAGCTCAGCGCAGCAGGCGAAAACCACGCAGCGCCGCCCAAGCCAACCCCTCGAACACCAGCAGCACCACGGCCTGCGTGACCGCAAATGAGCTAACCCCACCGCGTGGGCGGGCGTGATCGGCGTGGCCGGAAAAAAGAAGCCGGTCACGCTGGTGAGAAGGGTGGTGAGGTGGATTTCGGTGGCGATCCGCGCACCGTTGCCCGCCATCTACAATTCGCGCCCCACCCTCTTCCCCCAGAGCCCCGCCCCCATGCACCTCACCGTCAACCCGGAACTCAAAGCCTACATCGACCCCCTCACGCCCGACGAGCACGATGCGCTGGAGCGCAGCATCCTCGCCGAAGGCTGCCGCGATGCGCTGGTGCTGTGGGGCGACGTGCTGGTGGACGGCCACAACCGCTACGGCATCTGCCAGAAACACGGCCTGCCCTTCCAGACCGTGCAGAACCCGCGCTTCCAGACCCTGGAGGACGTGCACCTGTGGATGATCGACCAGCACCTGGGCCGGCGCAGCGTGTCGGACTTCCAGCGCGGCGTGCTGGCCCTGCGCAAGCGCGAGATCCTGGCCGAGCGGCGCACGCGCATCCTGGCGACCTCGCCCTCGCCGGAGGACCTGCCGCCCGATGAGGAAGCCCCCGCGCCCGTGGCCGCGCAAAACCCGGCCGTCGCCGCGCTCGAACCCCGGCCGCTGCACAGCCGCGAAGACATCGCCAAGGCCGCGCGCCTGAGCAGCAGCCAGGTGGTGATGATCGAGAAGATCCAGAAGCAGGCCGCGCCCGAGCTCGTGGACGCGCTCAAGGCCGGTGCCGTGTCGCTCAACGCCGCCGCGGCCGTGGCCAGCCTGCCGCCGGAAGAACAGAAGGCCGCCGCCCTGGCCGGCAAGGACGAGCTCAAGCTCGCGGCCAAGCGCGTGCGCGAGGCCCGCCGCAAGCCGCCCGAGGCCGATGCGGACGGCGAAGCGGCCGAGCCAGGTATCGATGAACTCACGGCCCTGCGCCAGAAGGTCGCGGCGCTGCAGGCAGAGAACACCGCGCTGCGCGAGCAGGTGGCCACGTTGCGGGCGCAACTGGAAGAGGCGCCGTCGGCCTGACGGCCCCGCCTCCCGGACCTTCATGGGCACCTCGTCCGGCGATCTGATCAGTCTGGTCCTGGGCACCCTGCGCACGGACCGCGCCGTGACGGCGCGCTTCTCGCTCACGGCGCCGTGGGCGCTGCGCTCCGAAGGCGTGGAAGGCCTGCTGATGCGCGTGTGCACCGGCGAGCCCTACTGGATCCAGATGGACGGGCTGGACGCGGTGCACGTGCAGCCCGGCGACATCGTGATGCTGCCGCAGGGCGGCCCCCACGTCGCCGCCGCCGAGATCGGCCTGGACGCCGTGCCGTTCCGCTCGCTGCTGCAGCGGCACATGCGCGGCGCGCACGGTGACCACCCCATCACCTTCGCCCACGGCGGTGGCGGCGCGGCCACCGAGCTCTTCTCGCTGCACCTGTGGATGCCGCAGCACCAGGGCGTCTCATTGCTGTCCTGGCTGCCGCCGCTGATCGTGCTGCGCGCGGCCGAGATCGCCACCACACGCACCCTGGCGCTGGCCACCCAGGCCATGGTGGACGAGACCATCGAGCAGCGCCCCGGTTGGCAGCTGGCCACCGCGCGCATGGCCGACCTGCTGCTGGTGCACGTGCTGCGCGAGCACCTGCACCATGGCCCGGCCGGCGCCCAGGGCTGGCTCAACGGCGTGCGCGACAAGGCCATCGGCAAGGCCCTGGCGCAGATGCATGCCCACCCGGAGCTGCCGTGGTCGGTGGAGAGCCTGGCCCGCGTGAGCCACCAGTCGCGCTCGGTGTTCAGCGAGCGCTTCGTGGAACTCATGGGCACCACCCCGCTGCGCTACCTCACCTCGGTGCGCATGGGCATCGCGCGCCAGCAGTTCCTCAAAGGAGCGGACGACGTCTGGCGCGTGGCGCAGGGCGTGGGTTACGGCTCGGAGAAGGCGTTTTCCCGCGCGTTCGAGCGCTGGGCCGGGCAGACGCCCAGCCAGTGCATCAAGTCGCGGACGATCGGTGCCCAGATCCGGCGCCCCGAAGGTTGAACACGGGCGGGGCCTGACCAAGAATCGACCGCGTCCGCGTTGGTCTTCCGGTTCCCCCATGAAAAAAGTTCTGATCGTTGGTGCCGGCATTGCCGGCTGTTCCGCCGCCCTGGCGCTCGCGCAGCGCGGCTGGCAGGTCGAGGTGATTGAAAAACAGCCGCAATGGCGCTTCCAGAGTTCGGGCATCTTCGTCTACAGCAACGGCCTGGACCACTTCCGCCAGATCGGCGCGATGCAGGACCTGGTCGAGGCGGGTTTTCCCATCGCCTCCGGCCGCAACGTCTACCTGGACCAGGACGGGCGGCACCTGGTGGACGTGGTCTACCCCAGCCTGGGCTCACCGCCCGCGCCCGCCATCCTGGGCATCAAGCGGGCCGAGATGCACCGCGTGCTGTCCGGCCGGCTCGACGCGCTGGGGGTGCCGGTGCGCCTGGGCACCACGGTGTTGTCCCTGCGGCAGGACGAGGGCGGCGCGCACGTGCGCTTCTCCGATGGCGGTGAGGCGTCCTTCGACCTCGTGGTGGGCGCCGACGGCATCCGCTCGGGCCTGCGCGCCCTGCTCTGGCCCGAGGTGCAGCCCACCTACTCGGGCTTCGGCGTCTGGCGCAGCGTGCACCGGCGCCCGCCCGCGCTGGTGGACAAGATCATGATGATGGGCCTGGGCAAGCGGCTGGGCATCATGCCGATTTCGCCGGAGCGCCTCTACATCTTCGGCACCGTGGCGCAGCCGAAGGACACCTGGTTCGAGCCCGCCCACTGGCCCGAGACCATGCGCGCGAGCTTCACCGAATTCGGCGGGCCGGTGCGCCCCTTCCTCGACGAGATCTCGCCCGACACCGAGGTGCTCTACACCGCGGTGGAAGAGGTGGTGATGCCCCTGCCCTGGCACCAGGGCCGCGTGGTGCTGATCGGCGACGCCGCCCACGCATCGACCCCCTTCATGGGACAAGGCGGCGCCCTCGCGGTGCAGGACGCCGTGGTGCTCGCCCGCCTGCTCGAAGACGGCGCCCCGGTGCCGGCGGCCCTGGCCCGCTTCGGCGAGCGCCGCGCGCCCGTATGCCGCTTCGTGCAGGAGGCCTCGCACCGCGTGGGCCGCGCCGGTGCCGAGCAGGACCCGGCCCGCCATGCCCAGGCCCTGCAGGCCCTGCCCGCCAGCGCCCAGGCCCACGTGGACGACTTCTACCGCCAGCTTCACACCCTCAGCCATTGAAAGGACTTCCCATGCCCCGACTGTTCCGTCCCCTGGCCCGCACGAGCCGCCGCAGCGTGCTGGCACTGCTCATGGCCAGCGGCACCGCGTTCCCGCTGCTGGCCCACGCGCAAGCGCAAGAGGTCACCTACCTGCTGCCCGCGCCGGCCACGCTGCCGGCCTTCGGCCCCTGGATGCTGGCCCAGGCCAAGGGCTACTACGAGCAGGAAGGCCTCAAGGTCAACTTCGTCACCGCGCGCGGCGGCGTGGACGTGGCCAAGCAGATCGGTGCCGGCAACGCCGTCATCGGCGGCGCCATCGGCGACACCCCCATCATCGCCCGCGCCCAGGGCATCCCCGTCAAGGCCGTGGCCGTGCTCGGCGCCGGTTCGCTCACCCAGCTCGTGAGCCACAAGGACGAGAAGATCGAGAGCCCGCGCGAGCTCAAGGGCAAGACCGTCACCGTCCTGGCCTACACCGACACCACCTACTACGCCCTGCTCGGCATGCTCAGCAAGGTCGGCCTGACCAAGAACGACGTCAACATCCAGGCCGCCGGCCCGGGCGGTGTGTGGCAGCAGTTCGCGGCGAAGCGCGCATCCGCCATGGCCACGGTGCCCGATTGGACGGTGAGCGCGATGGAAGCCGGTGCGCAGGTCGACATCCTGCCGGCCGACATCTACTTCAAGAGCATGGCCCAGGCCATCCTCGCCTCCGACGAGACCATCGCCAAGAACCCGCAGCTGATCCAGAAGCTGGTGCGCGCCACGCTCAAGGGCATGAAGGACATCATGGCCGACCCCAAGGCCGCCACCACCGCCTACGTGGCGCACGTGCCGGTGCACAAGGGCAAGGAAGCCAGCATCCAGAAGGCCTTCGAACTCTTCAACAAGTACGTCTACGCCGCGCAGAAGGTGCCCGGCACGATGGACGAGGCCCGCCTGGCCGAGCTGCAGAAGTTCTACGTCACCAACGGTGTGGTGCCGCGCGAGACCCCGGTGAAAGAGCTCTACACCAACCAGTTCGTGCCCGGCGGCCGCTAGGGCTCAGTCGATCTTCACGGCGCCCGAGCGGATCAGCCCCCGGTAGTGCTCCAGCCGGTCCTTGATCAGGCTGCGGAATTCCTCGCGGGAGTTGCCCACGGGCTCGTAGCCCATCGCGGCGATCTGCTCGCGCACCTTGGGCAGCTTGATGGCCGCGCGGAAGGCCTCGCTCACGCGATCGAGGATCTCCTTGGGCACACCAGCGGGCGCCACATAGCCCACCCACCCGTCCGTCCGGAAATCGACGCCGAGTTCGGCGAAGGTCGGCACGTTGGGCAGGATGCCCACGCGCTGGCGGGACGTCACCGCGATGGGCTTGATCTTGCCGTCCTGGATGTAGGGCCGCGCCGACTGCCCGGCCAGCATGAACTCGATGGAGCCGCCGGCCAGATCGATCAGCGCCGGCGCCTCCCCACGGTAGGACACGTGCGTGGCCTGGATGCCCAGCTTGTCCGTCAGCACCACGGTGTTGAAGTGGAAGCTGCTGCCGCTGCCGGGTGTGCCGTAGTTCATCTGCCCGGGGTGGGCCTTGGCCTTGGCCACGAGTTCGCGCAGGTCCCCCGTGGCCGAGACGCGCGGGTGCGTGACCAGCACGTTGTACGTGTCCACCGCGATCGTGATGGGCTCGAAGTCCTTCAGGGGGTCGAACTTGTAGGTCTTCTCCGTCAGGGGCTGGAAGATCATCATGCCCGGCACCGTCGCGGCGAGGGTGTAACCGTCCTTGGGTGCGCGCGACAGCTGCTCCAGGCCGATGCGGCCGTTGGCGCCGGGCCGGTTCTCCAGGATCAGCGGTTGGCCCAGGATGCGGCTGACCTCCTCGGAGAGCGAGCGGCTGACCGCATCGGCCAGGCCCCCCGCAGGGAAGGGAACGATCAGGGTGATGGGCCGCTCGGGCCAGGCGGCCGTGGCCGAACCCGACACCGCCAGTGCCACCACCGCCAGCCAGTTTTTCCAGAATTTCACGTCTTGTCTCCTTGGTGCATTTCAAAACATCACAACCACCGGCCGCCCGGCCGTCAAGCGGTCTCTGCCGCCCGCTGGCCGAACCGGCGCCATTGCCGGGTCGCTTCCCCGTACTCGCGCTCCAGCTCGTCCACCACCGCCGCCACCGGGCTGATGCGCTTGATGGCGCCCACGCCCTGGCCGGCGGTCCAGGTATCCACCCACTTGCGCTGGGTGAACGAGCGGTTGCTGTCGTAATTCCGGGGCGGTGTGGGCGGCAGGTCGTCCGGGTCCAGGCCCGCGGCGCGCAGCGAAGGCTTGAGCCAGCTCGCCGGGGTGCCGGTGATGCCGCTGCTGATGACGAGGTCTTCCGCCGTCGAATCGATCAGCATCTGTTTGTAGGCGGGTGAGGCCATGCTCTCCTGCGTCGGAATGAAGCGCGTGCCCATGTAGACCAGGTCGGCGCCGGCCATGGTGGCGCCCGCCACGCTGTAGCCGTCGGCGATGCCGCCACCGATGACGACGATGCCGTCGAAGAATTCGCGCAGCGCGCGGACGAAGGCGAACGGCGACATCCAGCCGGTGTGCCCGCCCGCGCCCGCGCTGACACAGGCCAGGCCGTCCACGCCCGCGTCGGCCGCCTTCTTGGCCAGGCGCAGGTTGACGACATCGGCCAGCACGATGCCGCCGTAGCCGTGCACCACCTCCAGCGCGGGCTTGGGGCTGCCCAGCGCCGTGATGACGATCGGGGGCTGGTGCTTCTCGATCAAGGCCAGGTCCTGCGACAGGCGTGCGTTGGACGAGTGCGTGACGACGTTGGCGGCCCACGGCCCCACGATGGCATCGGGGTGGGCCTGCCGGTGCGCCCTCAGCCCTTCGGTGATGGAGAGCAGCCACGACTCCAGCGTTTCGATGGGGCGCGCGTTCGGCGTGGGGAACGCCCCCACGATGCCGGCCTTGCAAGCTTCGAGCACCAGCTCAGGGCCTGACACGAGGAACATCGGCGCGGCCACCACGGGCAGGCGCAGCGGCGTGCGGTTGAAGAAGGACGTGACGGTGTCTGTTTTCATCATGCAATGCGTTGATCGATGGCGGTGGACGGCGGAGGGTCGATCGCGTCCAGCCCGTCCAGGATGTGTTGAAGGTCCTCGCCCACCCGAGGGAAGCGCGGCGGCGTGCGGCGCCCATGCCAGGGCGCCGCGCCGGGCACCCTGACCAGGGGGCACGGCCCGGCGTCGGGCAGCGCCAGGGTTTCGATCAGATCGAGCCCGTCGCTGTGCTGCGATGCGAGGAAGTGGGGAATGTCGCGGGCCTCGCAGGCCATCACACCCTGGGGCGCGAGCAGTTGCTCCCATTGCGCTGCGGTCCGGGCTTGCAAGACCGCCGCCAGTTCGCGCCGCAGGGCTTCGGCGTTCTGCAGGCGGGAGGCCGGCGTCGAGAAACGCGCGTCCTGCAGCAGCTCCACCCGGCCCAGCAGCGCAAACAGCTTCTCCACGTCGGCCGGTTTCTGCACCGCCACGACCAGGGTGCCTTGCCGGGTCGGGTAGTCCCCGGTGGGCGCGGTGAATTCCGCGTTGCCCACCTTGCCGTCGCTGAGCGCGCTCGAGATGATGCGCGGCGCCAGGAACGCGGCCATGGCGCCCGCGAGCGTCACCTCCAGTTGCTGCCCCGTGCCAAAGCGGAAGCGGCGAAGCACAGCACTGGCGATGGCCTGGTAGGCGTACAGCCCCGTGATCTGGTCCGCCAGCACCACGTTGCGCGTGCGTTGCGGCATGCCGCTCTCGTTCGCGTTGACGTGCATCCAGCCCGAGTAGGCCTGCGCGACGTGGTCGATGACCGGCCGGTCCCGGAGCTCGCTGTCGCGACCAAAACCGGTGACCGAGCAATAGACCAGCGTGGGCCGGTCCTGGCACAGCTGTTCGGCACCGAGTCCCAGGCGCTCGACCACGCCGGGCCGGTAGCTCTCGACCACCACATCGCAGGTCTGCGCGATGCGCTGCGCGAGGGCGAGTTCGTCCGGGTTCTTGAGATCGAGCTGAATGCTGTGTTTGCCCACGTTGACGGCGATCGCGGCCGGCGCGTGCCCCCGGATCTGGTTGCGGGCGTTTCGGATCCAGTCCCCGCCCGGCGGCTCGACCTTGATCACCTCGGCCCCGTGCGCCGCCATCAGCATGGTGGCGTAGGGGCCCGCAATGCCCTGGGTCAGGTCGAGCACGCGGATGCCGTCCATGGCCAGTGGTGTGCTGTTGTGGCTCATGGGGTGCGCACGATCCATTGGGACAGGGCATCGGCCACCGCCTGCGGTTGCTCCAATGGCAGAAGGTGCCCCGCGCCCGGGATCTCCACGTACCGGCAGTGCCGGGCCTGGGCGGCCTCTTCGGCCTGCTGCTGGACGGGCACGACCGCATCGTGCGAACCCGCGAGCCACAGCATGGGCACGGACCCATCCAGCAGGTGCGAGCGGTCCTGGCGGTGCATGGTGGCGCGCACATGGGCCAGGTAGCGCTGGGCGCCGTAGGCCGATGCCAGCTCACGGCGGCGGGCCACGAGGTCGGGCCGCTGGCGGTTGTCCGGGTGGAACGGGGCCACCGACGACGACGCGGTCTCCACGTAGGTCGCGGCGTCGAGCGACTGGATCGCCTGCTGCCGTTTGAGCTTCTGCGCGTCGGAGTCGGCGCGGGCGCTCGACCCCATGAGGCACAGGCCCCGCACCCGCTCTCGCGCTTTTTCGAGCACGCCCAGGGCCACATAGCCGCCGAAGGAATACCCGGCCAGATAGAAGCGCGCCGGTGCCGCGGCCAGCACCGCATCGGCCAGGGCCTCTATGTGCTCCAGCGGTGGCAGGTCCGGGCAATGGCTGCGCAGGTGGGCCGGCAGCGCGGCGCTCACGTCGCGAAAGACGTCGCCGGTGTTGTTCAGACCGGGGATGAAGACGATGTCCATGGCTTTTTTCCTCAGGGCAACATGCGGCTGTCGCGGTGCTCGCCGTGGATGCGATCGCCTTCGACCCAGCAGGCATGCACACCCACCGAAATCCGCTCGGGCAGGATCACCGTGGCCAGGGGCCCTCGGGCGATGTCGGTGGCGTCGAACACCAGAGCCTCGGAACGGTCCTGCACCATGTCGGTGACGTAGACCAGCAGGTAGCCGTCGTCTTCGCCCGTCGCGCCCAGGCGGCGCGCCATCTGGGGCTCGCTGCCATAACGGCCGGGCCCGTACTCGAAGCGCTGCGTGGCGCCGGTCTGCAGGTCGAACTTCTTCAAGCCGCAGAACAGCCACTCGCCCGGCTGGTAGAGGATGTTGTAGCTGTAGCGGTACGGACGGCCCACGTAGTCGTTGCTCACCACCGGGAACTCGGTGATCTCGTCGTCCAGGTACTGCTCCGTCGTCTGCCCCGTGCGCAGGTTGAAGCGCCAGCGGTGCATCATGGTCGGGTTGTTGTGCTTGTCCAGGCGCGCCTTCATGCGCGCATACACATCGCCGCCTTCGGTCTTGCCCACAGGGTGCATCACGGGCCTGGGCATGATGCAGCCGTCCATGACGATCTCGTCACCGTCCTCGTAGCAGTTGGACAGGTGCAGGATGTGGCAGGACGTGGCCTCGAACCACTTCACGTCGGCCCCACTGCCCCGGCGCGGGATCACCCCGAAGCGCGCCGGCACCTCCGGGTGGAACGCCAGCTTTCTCACCCCCTTCTTCAACAGCTCCGGATCGAAGAACTGCGGCGTGTCGTGCAGGATGGTGTAGTTCTTCGTGATGCCCAGGTCGTGCGGCCAGCGCGCGCCGGGCAGTTCCACCGGCACGTAGTGCACCAGCTGGTTGTGGCGGTCCACCACGCCGTAGTGCATGTAGGGCCAGACCTCCGGGTAGTTGAAGAACATCATTTCGCCGGTCTCCGGGTCCACCTTGTAGTGCGATCCGATGCCGTGCGGCATGACGTGCCGGGCCCAGCTGGCGTCAGGCCCCTGCGTGTCCAGCGAGATCGGGTCCAGGCGCCAGGGCTCGCTGCCCTGCGACATCGTGGCCAGCAGCCTGCCTGCGTGGCAGATGATGTCGGTGCCCGCGTTGTCCTTCATCGACCCCATCGCACCCCAGCCGCGCCGCGCGCCCTTGTCCGGTTCGAGGATGCCGGTCCACAGCGACGCCTGGGCCGCCTGCTCCGCCAGGAAGCCCGTGGTGCGCACGAAGCGGCTGCGGTAGGACGCCTGGCCGTTCTGGAAATGCACGGCGTGCAGCATGCCGTCGCCATCGAAGGGGTGGTAGATCCCCATGGGCTCGTGCACCTGGTTGTGCGTGTTGCGGATGTAGAGGCCGTCCAGGTCCCTGGGAATCTCCCCGATGACCTTCAGGCTGCCCACGTGCGCCACATGCTCGTTGAAATTGGGCCGGAAGGCGCCGTTCAGAAACGGGTTGTCGGTGGGCTTGAGGGTGCTGTGAACGGTGTTGACGACGGTGCTGCTCATGTCGATGCTCCTCTTCTGTGGGTCTCAGGCGCGCGGGGCCGGCAGTTCGGACAGGAAGCCCAGCAGCGCGGCGTTGAACGCCGGCGCCTGCTCCGCGAAGGCGTAGTGCGCGGCGCCGTCGATGCAGACAAAGCGCGAATCGGGAATCAGCGCGGTGAGCGACTGCATGCCCTCTGGCCGCCCCACCTTGTCCTGCGCGCCCGCGATCAGCAGCGTCGGCACGTTCACCGCCTTCAGGTTGTCCTCGCCGTCGTAGCCCACGATGGCTTCGATGGCGGCGCAGAACGTCTCGGCGCGCATGCCGGAGGCCACGTCCACCACCAGGTCCACCAGGGGCCCCGACGAGGTCGGTGCCAACATGCCGCGAATGACCGGCAAGGCCGCTTCCTTGAACGGCAGGCCGCGCCGGATGGGGCCGATGCGTTCTTCGGCGAAGGTCGCCTTGTCCTGCGCCGACTTGCGCGAGAAGGTGGCGACGGTGGCCGAGATCACCACGCCGTGCACCCGGCCCTGGGAGAGCAGCGAGGCCAGTGGCGCCACGATGCCACCCATGCTGTGGCCCACCACCACATTGCGCCGGCTGCCTTCGCGTTCGATCAGACGCGCGGCGGCTTCGGCCAGGCCTTCGATCGACAAGCCGCCTTCCGGCAAGGGGCTCAGGCCGTAACCCGGCGCGTCCCAGGCCACCACCCGGTAGCCGGCCCGGACCAGGGTGTCGATGAGCGGGCGGAAGTAGGCTCGGCTGCCGTACGCGCCGTGGAGCAGGAAAACCGTGGTGTCGGCATCGCCGGCCACTTCGTAGTCAGGAAATCGGTAGGTGTTCATGCGGTGCAACTCTAAGAAGCGGCCCGCATTCGGGCGACCGATATGCGCAGCAGTTCCGCATGCCGGAACTGAAGAGGGTTCCGTGGCCGATGGCGAGTGTTTCGATACCATGGCTGGCGACCTCCGCCTGCCCCCCCTACGCACACCGACCGCGCATGTCCTCCATTCCCCACCCGAACGACCGGGGGTTCGTCGCCTCGCTGGCCAAGGGCTTGTCCATCCTGTCCGCCTTCGAGCAGTCGGACGTGCTGGGCAACCAGGAGCTGGTGGAGATCACCGGCATGCCCAAAGCAACCGTGTCGCGCTTCACCGGCACCCTGGAGAAGCTGGGCTACCTGCGGTTCGACGACCAGGTCCGCAAATACCGGGTGGGCGGCCGCACGCTGAACTTCGGCTCCATCACCATGCAAAAGCATGGCATCCAACGCATCGCCGCCCCGCTCATGCGGCAACTGGCTCAGACGCTGGACGTCACCGTGCTGCTGGCCACGCGCGAACACGCCCACATGCTGCTGCTGGAGGTGGTCCGCCCGCCCGTCAGCACCATCACCATCAACAAGGCCGTGGGCGACCTGCTGGCGATGGAGACCACCTCCCTCGGGCTGGCCTACCTGGTGGCCGCCGCGGCCAACGAACGCACCGCCATCCTGAAAAACCTCCAGCGCATGGCCTCGGTGGACTGGACCAGCTACCGCGCGGACGTGGAGCGCGTCCATGCGGAGTACAAGCGGCTGGGTTTCGTCGTGTCCCGCCGCGTGCGCGGCGGTGTGTTGAGCGCGGCGGCGGTGCCCATCGTGACAGGCTCGGAAATCTTCGTGCTCTCCTGCGCGGGGCCTTCGCAGCAATTGAGCAAGGCCCTGCTGGAAAAACGCGTCGGGCCCTTGGTGGCCCAGGCGGCCCGCAGCATCAAGGACGCCATGCGCGACCCATGATTCGTCGCGCGCCCGGCCCCCGAGCCCTAGGGCTTGCGAATCACGTAGGCCAGGGTCGCCCAGCTGTCGCCGGCAATGCGCCAACCGCCCGCCGTGAAGACCTCGCTGTCGGTGGCCTCCAGGTTGCGCGCCGCGAGCGTGCCGGATACCGCGCCGCGATCCACGCTGTTCAACGTGGACCAGGCGCTGGCGTTCGCGATCACCGGGTCATCGTCCACGGCGCCCCAACACACCAGTCGCCCACCCCCATCGGTCGAGCCCGCGCTGAAGGTGGGCGACAGCACCGTGGTCTCAGCGCCCCCCGCGCTCGCGCGCGTGGCGGTGGCGCCAACCGGTGTCGATGCGTCGAACTCGCCCGCGCGCACCTTGAGGACAGCGGCGGTCCACTGCTCGCTGGCACTCGGCGTGAACGTGCGCGTGCCGGCACTCCAGGCGCCGGTGGCGATGTACCGCCAGGCCTGCGCCCGCACCTCCGTGCCACTCGATGCGATCGGGCCTGCGATGGACGTGGCCACTTCACCGTTCGGGCCGGTGGGCGCGCTCACCGACGTGGTGTCCGTGCTGTCGTCCCAGGCCAGATGGAAGGTCAGCAGGTCGCCAGCCGCCGCGGCCGGATGGCTGACCGCCCAGCTGCTGCTCGCGGTGTTGTTGCCGCTGACGGTCACGTCCGCCGCCACCGGGAAGGCGACCGTTGGCGCGACCGTGGCGAGGCTCGCCGGGGCCCAGGTCGCCAGGGTGATCGGCCCGGCGTACGTGTTCTGCGTCGTGGCGGTCTCGGTGCCCGTGGCCGTGATGGGCTTGGACCGAAGGCGGGAGCTCGCCCAGTAGCCGAAGGTCCCGGAGGACTCTCCGGTGAGCACCGAATCCCAGCCCGACTGGTTGCCGGGAAAGGCACCGGACGACGCGTTCAGCCGGGTGTCCAGCGCGAGGGCCAGGCCGCCCGACATGCCGGACGCGCTGGCCACGCCCGGCGTGGTGCCATCGCCCGTCGCCTGGCCATAGCCACGCGCGGTGACACCCGTGGTGTCCTGGATGAAGCAGACGAAGGCGTGTGCGCCAGCCAGCGAATTCGCCTGCGTGAACGCGATGGTGACGCTGCGGCCGGCGGCCCAGTTCGCCACCGGTGCCGTGCACACCCAGCCACCCGCCGCCGTGGCGATGGCGCCGTTGCCCGTTTGGCTGAAGGCTGCCGCGAAGTCCGAAGCGATGGAGGCCAGATCGGTATAAGGCACAGCCGTGTCATCGCTGCCCACGATGTGCACGGCCACGAATTCCGCCCACTGCGGCACGTTGACGGTGCGCGCGCCGGGCGTGGCCGAGGTGCCCAGGTCCACGACCTGAGGCACACCGAGAATGCTGGGCAGGTAGGTGAAATCGCTGCCATCGCCGCACGGCTCGGCAGGGTTGTCGGCCAGCGGGGGCTCGCCGGGCATCGTGTCGTCGAACCGCCCGCTGCCGGCATCCATCGGCCAGTTGTGGATCAGGTTGCGCGTGCGAAACGGCACCGTCGAGCGGTACTCGCGGCGGTGCTCCGCCTCGGTCAGCACGGCCGTCCACATGCGCCAGCGCGCGATCGTGCAGTCGGTGTAGCCCGCCAGCTCGCCATAGCCGCCCCATTGCAGCGAGCGCTCGCCGGCCGTGCCCGCATTGGGCACGAACGCCATGGAGAGCACCACCGCGCCATCGAGCAACATGCGCACGGTGCCCGCGCCGTTGTAGTCGATGGCCAGGCGGTATTCCCGGCCCACCTCCAGCGTGTAGCTGGAGCTGACCGTGGGCGACCCGCCGTTGTAGCCCTCGAGCTGGCAGGTGATGCCGTCGGAATTCATGTACAGCCCGACCCACGAAGCCGCGTTCGTGGTGCCGTACAAGGCGACGATCAGGGTATTGAGGTTGACGTCGGCTTCGAACCGGAACAGACCGGCCACCGACCATGGCGTGTTGAGCGCCGGGACCTCATGCCCCAGCGGCTCATGGATGTAGACCGCCTGATAAGGCGCGTTGACGCGGATGGCCACGGTGTTCTCCCTCGGCGACCATGGGGCTCAACGCCGGTGGTTGAGGTTCAGGCTTTGCCGTTCGCCGGCCATTTTGGCTTAACGGCGTGCGCCGGCGCTTACAGCGTGCGGATGTAGGCCAGCAGTTCGTCGCGAAGCGCCAGCGTGGCCGGCGACAGCGTGCCCTCGCGGCGCCGATAGAGCGCGAATCGGCGCACGGAGCGAACGTCCTGCAGAGGCAGGATGCGGATCGCACCCTCTCCCGGCCCGGACAACGAGGTCACGAGCTGCCGAGGCATCCAGCCCAGGAACGAGCCCCCGGCCACCAATTGGCGCAACGCCGCCATGGACCGGGACTCCACGGTGGCCTGCGGCGGCGGCAGGTGGTGGTCCAGGTACATCTGCTTCAACTCGTCACGCGGCTGGGTTCCCCGTGGGGCCAGCGCCCAGGCCTCGCCCAGCAAATCCTGCAAGCGCAGGTCCTGGCGCCCGCACAAACGGTGGGTGGCCCCCGTGACCACGTGGCAACCCTCCTGCCATTCGCTCTGGGAAACGGTGGTGATGTCATCGGAGGTGGACACGGCAAACGCCAAGGCCAGGTCGATCTCGCCACGGGCGAGCTGCTGCAGCAGGTCTTCCGAGAGCCCTTCGACCAAGACCACCTGCAGACCCTGCATCCGGGCCAGCAAGCGTTCCACCACGCCCGGCACGAAGCTCGCGAGCGCGCTGACCACCGCGCCAAAACGCACGACGCCCCCGGGCTGATCGCGCAGGGCATCGACTTCCTGCACGGCCCGGGAAGATTCGGACAGCATCAGCCTCGCATGAGGCTCCAGCCGCCGACCGAAGTCCGTCAGCGCCACGCCGTACTGGTGCCGCTCGAACAAGGCCACGCCCAGTTGCTCCTCCAGCCGCCGAATGATCCGGCTGAGCGCCGGCTGCGTGATGTGCAGGCTCTCCGCCGCCTTGCTCAGGGAGCCCGCATCGATCACCGCCTGAAACGCATGAAGCTCGCGCAGATTCAACAGCATGGAGGGCATGGCCGCGGCCTTGGAGGAAGGGGATCGGATCTTAGTCTGCTCCGGTTCTTGAGCATTCCGATTCGGTATGCCTCAGGGCCCACATGGCATGTCTGGCGCGAAGGGGCGTCCCTAGACTGCGCCACACCACAACGTTGCCCCACCAGGAGACACACATGCCCCTCTTCAGACAGCTTGGCGCGGCCCTCGTCGCGTCGTTGGCGATCACCGCCCTGGCCGCGGACCCCTACCCCACCAAGCCCATCAAATGGGTGGTGGGCTATGCGGCGGGCGGCGGAACCGATGCCTTGGCCCGCACGGTCGGCGCGCAACTGGCGATCCAGATGGAACAGCCGGTGCTGATCGAAAACCGCCCGGGTGGCGCCACGGTCATTGCCGCCGATGCCACCGCAAAGGCCGCAGGCGATGGCTACACCATGATGAGCGTCGATGGTGGCACCCTGGTCTACAACACGGCCTTGTTCAAAAAGCTCAGCTACCAACCGTCCAAGGACTTTGCTCCCGTGGCCCTGCTGGGGCGCTTCCCGTTGTTGCTGGCCGTCAACGCCACGTCCAACCTCACCGATGCGCGCCAGCTCATCGAAGAGATCAAGCGCAACCCCGGCAAGCTCAGCTACGGATCGCCCGGCGTGGGCGGGCCTCACCACCTCGCCATGGAAATGCTCAAGGACCGCAACAAGCTCGACGTGGTCCACACCCCCTACCGTGGCGCCGCCCCCGCCCTTCAGGACCTGCTGGGCGGCCAGATCCCGCTGATCGTGGTGGACACCGTCGCGGCCATGCCCATGATCAAGGCCGGCAAGATCAAGCCGCTGGCCACCTTCGGCAAGGCCCGCCTCGCCTCGCTGCCCAACGTGCCGTCGCTCATCGAACTGGGCTACGCCGACATTGAAATGCTGCCCTGGCAAGGCATCGTCGTTCCCGCCGCCACGCCCAAGGACGTGATCGCCAAACTCAGCGCGGAACTGCAGAAGGCGGTGGCCTATCCGTCGGTCAACAGCCGCCTGCTGGAGCTCGGCTTGATTCCGACGCCCACCGACACCGCCGCGATGGCGCTGCAATGGAAACAGGATGCGGACTACTGGCCCAAGCTGATTCAGCAAAAGGGCATCTCCGCCGAGTGACACCAGGGCCCGCGAAGTGCGGCGCTCCTGCGCACCGCTCGCTCCCACGATGAAAGATTGAAATGCTGAACAACGACGAACTCGCCGTCTTGCTGAAGGAACGGAAACAACTGCGCGAACAGGTCTCGCCCGAGGAATGGGCGGCCCGGGTGGAGCTGGCCGCCTGCTACCGACTCATCGCCCATTTCCGCATGACCGACTGGATCTACAACCACATCTCCGCGCGGGTTCCAGGGTCGCACGAGCACTACCTCATCAACCCCTTCGGCCTGCTCTACGAAGAGGTGTCCGCCTCCAACCTGGTCAAGGTGGATGTGCACGGCAACCTGGCCGAGGACGTGCAGCTGGACGTGAACCCGGCGGCCTTCGTCATTCACGGCGCGATCCACAGCGCGCGCCCGGATGTGGGTTGTGTCCTGCACACGCACACCGCAGCCGGCGTGGCGGTGGCGGCGCAGCAGGATGGCCTGCTGCCCATCTCGCAACACGCCATGCGCGTGTACGGGCAGCTCTGTTATCACGACTTCGAAGGCATCGCGCTGAACAACGACGAGCAGCAGCGATTGATTGCCGACGTGGGCGACAGAAACGTCCTGATCCTGCGCAACCACGGGCTGCTCACCATGGGGCGCACCGTGCCGGAGGCGTTCGAGCTGATGTTCTACCTGGAGCGTGCCTGCCAAATTCAGATCGCCGCCACCTCGGGCACCCAGAAACTCATCTACCCCGCTGAAGACGTGTGCCGACACGCCATCGCGCAATTCGATGGCTCACCGTCCTACATCCAGGGACGTGATTGGCAAGCCTTGCTGCGCCTGCTCGACCGAACCGACCCTTCCTACAAGGAGTGAGGTGGGCGGCGGCCGCCTCGTGCGCTACTTGCCCTTGCGCGCCTTCGCCACGCCCACGCCGCGGACGGGCTTTTTCACGGCAGGCTTGTTCACCGAAGGCAAAGGGGATCCCCTGCCTGCGGGTGTCTGGGGCGACATGCCCGCGGCCAGCAGCGCCATGTGCTGGACCGCTTCCATCTGCCGCTGCGGGGAGCACTGCGCCAGGCTGCCCAGCACGGCGCTCTGGATGGGGTCGAGGGTCAGCTTCGCGGAGAGTCGTTCACCGGTGACGACGTAAAGAACGTCCACGCCGTGTTGGGCCACGACGTTCAGGAAGTCGGACTTCACAGCCGACACGCCGCGTTCCCAGTCTTGTTCTGTGCGAAGCGAAATGTCTCCCAACGCACCGAACACGAGCTGCGAGAGCCCGAGGCGCTCGCGCTCTTCACGCAATCGAGCGCCCAGAAGTAAGCGAATATTCTCATTCATCTGTTAAAATAAGCGAATTTCAGCTCTTCTGTTAAGTCATTTGTGTATTTTCCCGTTACTCAATGCTAACTGAGTGACGCGGTCACGCTCTGGTGAAACATGGTCAAACCCGCCTTGCCCGCACGACGCAAACGAGCACCCAACGGCGCGATCAGCGAGCGCCCCATCGCGCTGCGCCTGCTCCCAGACGAACTCGAACGCGTCAAAGAAAAGGCCGACAGGGAGCAACGCTCCATGGCCAGCGTGTGCCGCCTCGGTGCTGCGAGATCTGGGCCTGATGAAGAAGGACAAGCCGTGAGATTCCCCTACCCCATTGCAATGCCCTGATCGGGCCACCGCAGTCGCGCGGCGCTACAACTCTCTGTCGCCATCCATCTTTTGAAGCGCGGCAGGCGGCACGCCCGTGTTGAATGTGAGGAGCTGGAGGTGCTGGCGCAGCTCATGCCATCCGGTCTTGACCTGGCCTCCGAACCGCTCCTCCGCGACCACGTGGCAGCGCCCCTTGTGGGCGTGCAGCACCTCGGAGGTGTCATCGTCACCGGTCATCTTGCGAAAGACCACAGCACCCGCGTCGGCGTCGTCGATCCAGCTCCCGCAAACGTCGCAGCAGATAACGGGCACGCTCCGGTGACCCTTGCTCATGACCTTGATCATCGCCCCTCCTGTTACAGGGTGAGTGAATGTCTCCGCCATCCATCTTTGCATGCCTGCCCATCTCTGGGGATGGGTACAAATCCCGACCTCAGACCTGCGACTCGGGTAAGCGCTTGGTCAGATTGCGATGGCGCAGCGTGGAGGGCGCGATCCAACCCACCAACAAAAAAGCCCGGCAGGAGCCGGGCTTTTTGGGGAAATCATCTGGGGTGGCTGATGGGACTCGAACCCACGACAACAGGAATCACAATCCTGGACTCTACCAACTGAGCTACAGCCACCGCAAGCTAAGCATTATAGCCCGAACCAAAGCCCTCTCATCGGGCCGGTGCCGGCGTGGTGGCCGGCTCGGGCACCAGGATGCGGGCCTTGAAGCGTTCCTTGAGGCCTTCGACGTAGGCTTCGTTTTCGGCCGAAGCCCACCACTGGTTGTATTGCTGCACTTCCTGGGCCAGGGCTTGCGCCTCGCGCACATCGCGCGGCAGCACCTTCTCCACCTTCACGATGGCGTAGCCCTGGTCGGCCAGGTTCACGCCCGTCCAGGCGGGCAGGCTCTTCGGGTCCACGCTCAGGGCGGCGGTCAGCACTTGCTGCGCGAGGCCTTGCGGGTTCTCGCGCGAGACCACCACGGCATTGCCCAGGCCCTTGGCGTCGCCGCCCGCCTTCCAGGCCTGCAGCTGCTTCTCGCCTTCGGCGCGCGCCAGTTCGGCCGTGCGCTCGGCGACCAGGCGCGCACGCACCTGCTCGCGCACCTCCGCCAGAGGCTGGGTGTGGGCAGGCGAGTGCTTCACGACGCGCGCCGAGACCAGTTGGCCCGAACCCGTGTCGATCGCTTCGGTGTTGCGCTTCTTGTCGATCGACTCGGTGTCGAACAGCGCGCCGAGCAGGCGTTCGCTGGCCAGCGCGCCGGTGGCACCGGGTTGCGGCTGGCGTTGCACCGTGGCCTTGCGGACCTGCAGCTTCAGGCGATCGGCCGCGGGTTGCAGGGAATCGGCCTGTTCGTAGACGAGGTTGCTGAAGGTGTCGGCGGCTTCGGCGTACTGCTTCTGGGCCTGTTGCTTTTTCAACTCGGCCTCGATCTCGGGGCGCATGGATTCGAAGCTGCGCACCGGCGGCGCCTTGATGTCGGTGAGCTGGATGATGTGGAAACCGAAGTCGGTTTCGACCACATCGGAGATCGTGCCCTTGGCCAGCGAGAACACCGCGTCCTCGAAAGGCTTGACCATGGCACCACGGCCGAAGTAGTCGAGGTCACCGCCCTTGGCGGCCGAGCCCGGGTCTTGCGACTGGGCCTTGGCCACGTCGGCGAAGCTCGCAGGCTTGGCGCGCACCTGCGCGAGCAGTTCTTCGGCGCGCTTGCGCACGGCGTCCTTGTCGGCGGCGGGCGCGCCGGCCGGCACGGTCAGCAGGATGTGGCGCGCGCGGCGCTCCTCGGCGCCGGACAGGCGCGAGGCGTTCTGTTCGTAATAGGTCTTCACGTCGGCTTCGTTGAAGGTCACGCTGTTCTGCAGCGCCGCCGCGTCGAGCACGAGGTATTCGATCTCGGCCTGCTCGGGCGCCTGGAACGAGGCCTGGTTCGCGCTGTAGAAGGCTTCGATGTCGGCATCGGTCGGCTTGACCTGCGAAGCGAAGTCGCTGGCGGCGAAGCGCGCCACGCGCACTTCACGGCGTTCGAAGAAGGCGTTGAGCGAGACGTTGGCCAGCGCGGTGGGCGCGAAGCTCGAACCGAGGATGCCTTGCGACACCTGGCGCTGCGAGAGGTCGGCGCGCACGCGCGCTTCGAACATCTCGGGCGTCAAGCCCTGGCGGGCAACGAGCTGGCGGTAGGCCTCCACATCGAGCGCGCCATCGGGCTTGCGCAGCGCGGCGATGGCTTCGTTCTGCTGCAGGTCGCGCGCCAGGCGCGCGTCGCTGGTGTACAGGTTGAGCTTGGTCGCGGCGGCGGCCAGCAGGCGCTGGCGCACCAGGCGCTCCAGCGTCGCGTAGCGCGCACCATCGCTGTCGAGCAGGCGCGAGTCGAGCGAGGGCATCGCTTCGCGCAGGCGCTGAGACTCCTGCTGGTGCGCCTGGTCCCATTCGGCCTTGGTAATGTCTTTTCCATCGACGACAGCCACTGGTGCGCCGCTCTCGTTGAAGCGTGTGTAGCCTTCAATGCCGAACAGCACGAACGAGGGAATGATCAGGATCATCAGGAAGCCCATGAGGTACTTCTTGTGATTGCGGATGGAATCGAACATGCCTTGAATCCTGCTACGTGGTGCTGCCGTTTCCGACAACAAAAAAGGCGAACCCTGGTTCGCCTTTTCGATGGTGGTGGGTGCTGACGGGGTCGAACCGCCGACCTACGCCTTGTAAGGGCGCCGCTCTACCGACTGAGCTAAGCACCCCACCGGAAATCCGGTGAGCGCTTCAGTTCAGCGCATCCTTGAGTGCCTTGCCCGGGCGGAACTTCGGCACTTTGGCGGCCTTGATTTTAATCTCAGCGCCGGTGCGGGGGTTGCGGCCCTTGCGAGCGGGGCGTTTGGTCACGGCGAAAGAGCCAAAACCGACGAGCGACACAGTGCCACCCTTCTTGAGCGTGGTGCGGATCGCGGTGATGGTGGAGTCCAGTGCACGCGTTGCAGCCGCCTTGGAGATGTCGGCGTGCTTGGCAATGTGTTCGACGAGTTCTGTTTTGTTCACAAATAGCCCCTCTTGAAGGTGAAATGAATGTTCCGTAAGGACAGGTTTTTTCCGAAGACGGCGCGGGCCGCGGGCAAAAAACCCCAATCGCTCTAGACCGCAGGACGATGCCAACACCGTGGCAAACGCTGGGTGATTAGACCCACTGGGCACAACCCCTGTCAATACTGAGGAGCCTGGGCCCGGTGCCTGTCGGCGCAAGAGGCGAGATTCTAGACGCTTTCATCCAACGGATGTCGCGCGCAACAATCTGTCGCAACTCCACCCATCCTTCACGAGGCCGCGAGCACCCCGGCAATGGCCTGGCCCACGTCGCGCGTACCGGCCTGGCCCCCCAGGTCGGCGGTGCGCGGGGCACCGCTGCCGGGCTGCAGCACGGCCTCGATGGCCTGCATGATCGCGTCGTGTGCACCACGATGGCCCAGGAAGTCGAGCATCATTGCACCGCACCAAATCTGACCAATCGGGTTCGCGATCCCCTTGCCCGCGATGTCGGGCGCCGAGCCGTGCACCGGCTCGAACAGCGAGGGATGCTGGCGCGTGGGGTTGAGGTTGGCGCTGGGCGCGATGCCGATGGTGCCGGTGCAGGCCGGCCCGAGGTCGCTGAGGATGTCACCGAACAGGTTGCTGCCGACCACCACGTCGAAGAAGTCCGGGCGTTGCACGAAGTGCGCGGTGAGGATGTCGATGTGGAACTTGTCGACCTTCACGTCCGGGTATTCCTTGGCCATCTCGACCACGCGCTCGTCCCAGTAGGGCATGGTGATGGCGATGCCGTTGGACTTGGTGGCGCTGGTCAGGTGCTTCTTGGGGCGCGAGCGCGCGACCTCGAAGGCGTGGCGCAGCACGCGGTCCACGCCGATGCGCGACATCACGGTTTCCTGTACCACGATCTCGCGCTCGGTGCCGGGGAACATGCGCCCGCCGATGCTGGAATATTCACCTTCGGTGTTCTCGCGCACGATCACCATGTCGATCTCGCCGGGCGCGCGCGGGCTGCCGTCGCGCCGCACCACGGGCGCGGTGACGCCGGGCATGAGTCTTGCCGGACGGATGTTGACGTACTGGTCGAACTCGCGGCGGAACATCAGCAGCGAGCCCCAGAGCGACACGTGGTCGGGCACCTTGTCGGGCCAGCCCACCGCACCAAAGTAGATCGCGTCGTGGCCGCCGATCTGGTCCTTCCAGTTGTCGGGCAGCATCTTGCCGTGGCGCTCGTAATAGTCGCAGCTGGAAAAATCGAAGTGGTCGAACTGCAGGTCGATGCCGAACTTCGAGGCCGCGGCCTCCAGCACGCGGATGCCTTCGGGCATGACTTCGGTGCCGATGCCGTCTCCGGCGATGACGGCGATGCGGTGTTTGCTCATGGTTGCTCCTCGGGAGGGGATTGAAAAAAGGACAGGGCTTCGGCGATGAGGCGTTCGGGCGCCTCTTCCGCGATGTAGTGGCCACACGGCAAGGCATGGCCCGAGACCTTCGCCGCGCGCTCGCGCCACAGCGCCAGCACGTCGAAGCAGCGCGCCACCGTGCCGTGCTCGCCCCACAGCACGCGCAGCGGCTGTTGGAGCTGGTGGTGGGCCGCCACATCGGCGCGGTCGTGATCGAGGTCGATGGTCGCGCTGGCGCGGTAGTCTTCGCAGACCGATCCGGCGGTGCCGGGCAGCGCGGCGCAGCGCTCGTACTCGGCCAGCGCGGCTGGGTCGAACGGCGCCAGGCCCGCGTGGCGGCTGCCCATGACGCTGCGCACGTAGCGCGCCGGGTCGGCGCTGATGAGCGCCTCGGGCAAGGGCGGTGGCTGGATCAGGAAGAACCAGTGCCAGTAGGCGCGCGCGAAGGCTTCGCCGGTCTGCTCGTACATGGCCAGCGTGGGCGCGATGTCCAGCAGCAGCAGGCGCCGCACCGCCTCGGGGTGGTCGGCGGCCAGGCGGTGTGCCACGCGCGCACCCCGGTCGTGCGCCAGCACATCGAAGCGATGGAAACCGTGGTGCGCCATGACCGCGATGGCGTCGAGCGCCATCTCGCGCTTGCTGTGCGCGAGGTGCATCGCGTCGGCCGCGGGCCGCGCGGAATCGCCATAACCGCGCTGGTCCATCAGCACCAACGTGAAGTGCCGGGCCAGGGTGGGCGCCACGCGGTGCCACATGGCCATGCTCTGCGGGTGGCCGTGCAACAACAACAATGGCGGCCCTTCCCCGCCGATGCGGGTGTGCAGGCCGACGCCATTGCGGTGCACGGTGTGGGGCAGGAATCCGTTCAACATGGGCGCCAGCATAGCCCGCATTGCGGCAATAATCCGGCAATTGATTCATTCCCAAAAGGAAACAATTGGACCGCCCCGATCTGGAACTCGTGCTCGCCGTCCGCCAGCATGGCAGCCTGGTGATGGCCGCGCGCGCGCTGCGCGTGGCGCCTTCGGTGGTCACCAAGCGCCTGGCCGCGCTCGAAGCCCGCCTGGGCCTGCGGCTGTTCCAGCGCACCACGCGGCGCGTGAGCCCCACGGCCGAAGGCGACACGCTGTGCGAGCGCGCGGTGCAGCTGCTGCGCGCCTTCGACGAAGTGGAGGCCGAATTGCGCGAGCGCCAGGCAGAGCCCGCCGGCCCGATCCGGCTCGCGGCCACCTTCGGCTTCGGCCGGCTCTGGCTCGGGCCCGCGCTGGCCGAGTTCCAGGCGCGCCACGCCGGCATTCAGGTGCAGCTGCAGCTGACCGAGCAGTTGCCCGATCTCGCGGTGGAAGGCTTCGACGGCGCCATCTGGCTGTGGAACGCGCCCACCGAGCGCGCGGCCGAGTGGGTGTCGCGCCGCCTGGCGGCCAACCAGCGCGTGCTGGTGGCTTCACCTGCCTACCTCGAGCGCCACGGTGCGCCTCGCAGCCTGCAAGAACTGCAACAACACGCCTGCCTGGTGGTGCGCGAGAACGGCGGCGGACCGGGCCAGCGCTTCGACCACTGGCGCCTGCAGCGCGCGGCGGACGCGCAGGTGCAGCACGTGCCGGTGAGCGGCCCGCTGTCGAGCAACTCGGGTGAGCTGGTGCGCGACTGGTGCCTGGCGGGCCACGGCCTCATGTTGCGCAGCCTGTGGGACATCGCGCCGCAGATCGCCAGCGGCGAGCTGGTGCGCGTGCTGCCCAGTTACGCCATGCCCGACGCCGACATCCACTGGCTGGCGCCGTACCGACCGCAGACGCCGCGCCGCATCCGCCTGCTGGTGGACTTTCTGGTGGAGAGCTTCCGCAAGGAGCCCTGGAAAAAACGCGTCAGCGCGACGAAGAGCGCACCACCAGCGCCACGCCAAAAGCGGTGAGCGCGGTGCCGGTCAGTGTGACGGCCGTGATGGGTTCGGCGAACAGCAGCCAGGCGATGAGCGCGGTGCACGGCGGCACGAGGTACATCAGGCTGGTGACCGAGGCGGCCGCACCGCGCTGGATCAGCAGGTAGAGCAGCGAGCTGCCGCCCAGCGTGAGGCCCAGCACCGACCAGGCCATGGCGCCGATGAGTTCGCCGTTCCAGTCCATCAGCTCGGCTTCGAGCAGCGTGAGCGGCAAGGTCACCAGCAGCGCCGCGAGCAGTTGCACCGCGTTGGCGGTGCGCACGTCGCAGGCGGCCACGAAGCGCTTCTGGTACAGCGTGCCCACGGTGATGGCGATCAGGGCCATCACCGCGAACGAGAGGTTGAGCCAGTTGGCCTGGTCGCCCGGCCCGCCCGCGCCGAACTTGCGCGAGACCACCAGCACCAGGCCGGCAAAACCCAGCAGCAGGCCCAGCCACTGGCGTTTGGACACCTTGGAGCCCGTGCCCGAGAGCCAGATGGCGGTGAGCACCGGCTGCAGGCCGACGATGAGCGAGGACAGGCCCGAGCCCATGCCGGCCTTGACCGCCGCCCACACGCCGCCGAGGTAGCCCGCGTGCATGAGCACACCGGTGACCGCGAGGTGGAACCACTGGGTGCGGTTGCTCGGCCACTTCACACCGGCCAGGAAGATCCAGGGCAGAAAGCAGGCGATGGACAGCGCGTACCGCACGGCGAGGAACTTCATCGGCGGCGCGTGCGGCATGCCGTAGCGCGCCACGATGAAACCCGTGCTCCAGATCAGCACGAACACCCAGGGCATGGCGCGCAGCCATGCGTTGTCTTGCGCCGGAGAATTCATGGCAGCGCCTCAGCGCGACTTGGCGCGGATCTCGGGGATGGCCTTCTGCAGGTAATACACCATGGACCAGATGGTCAGCACGGCGGATATCCAGATCAGCCAGGTGCCCCACAGCTGCGTGTCGATCATGCCGAACAGCGGGCCGTGGAATAGCAGGAAGGGAATCGCCACCATCTGCACGGTGGTCTTGACCTTGCCGATCATGTGCACGGCCACGCTCTTGGTCGCGCCGATGATGGCCATCCACTCGCGCAGCGACGAAATGGCGATCTCGCGGCCGATGATGATGAGGGCCACGAACACGTCGGCGCGGTCCAGGTGCACCAGCACCAGCAGGCTGGCGCACACCAGGAACTTGTCGGCCACCGGGTCGAGGAAGGCGCCGAAGGCCGAGGTCTGGTTGAGTTTGCGGGCCAGGTAACCGTCGGCCCAGTCGGTCAGCGCGAACACGATGAACAGCACCGTGGCGATCAGGTTCTGCTGGGCCGGGCTGAGGTTCTCCAGATAGAACACCCCCACGATCAGCGGGATGGCGACGATGCGGGCCCAGGTGAGCAGGGTGGGGAGGTTGAAGAACATGGGCCGATTATGCGTTGGCAACCCGGAAACCGCAGCAAGCGGGCTCTTCAGTGCAAGGCGCGGTAGATCGCGTCCGCCAGCTCGGGGGAGATGCCTTCCACCGTGCTGAGGTCTTCCACGCTGGCCGAGGCCACGCCGCGCACGCCGCCGAAGCGCTGCAGCAGGCGCGCGCGCTTCTTCGGGCCGACGCCGGGAATGTCCTCCAGCCTGCTGCCGCCGGTGCGCACCTTGGCGCGCTGCGCGCGCATGCCGGTGATGGCGAAGCGGTGGGCCTCGTCGCGGATCTGCGCCACCAGCATGAGCGCGGCGGAGTCGTGGCCAAGGTAGACCTTCTCGCGGCCGTCGGCGAACACCAGTTCCTCCAGGCCGACCTTGCGGCCCTCGCCCTTTTCCACGCCGACGATGAGCGACAGATCCAGGCCGAGCTGCTCGAAGACCTCGCGCGCCATGCTGACCTGGCCTTTGCCGCCGTCGACCAGCACCAGGTCGGGCATGCGCGGGCCGGCCACGGACTCGACCGTGGGCTCGGTGGCCAGCGCCTCGTCCGGTGCGTCGGCGGCCACCGAGCCCACGGTCGAGTCCGTGGC
>Ga0247823_10000400_pt1 | contig 37508 bp, 24 predicted proteins | sample 13C_PalmiticAcid_2_FD_192426 | JGI IMG/M metagenome (GOLD analysis project Ga0247823, IMG submission 192426) | Soil microbial communities from agricultural site in Penn Yan, New York, United States - 13C_PalmiticAcid_Day30 | ecosystem: Environmental > Terrestrial > Soil > Agricultural land...
TCTAAGAACAAAAAATTCATCGACTCCACGCCCAACGCTGCCGGCAGCCAGTGAAAGCCTTCGCCGGTGTCGCCGCGGCCGTGCAGCACAATCATCAAACGCCGCGAAGGCGCCTCGAGCGCGGGCCAAAACTCATAGTCGAGCGGCGACGCGAAGGTCTTGCGTAAGAGTGGCGCAAAGATATCGCTCACCGCCGTCCGTCCTTTCCTACTTGCGCTTGTTCAGCTCGGCGAGAGCCGCAAAAGGGTTTGAGCCGAACTTGGGCTGTGACGAGCCCGGGCGAGAACCGCTTCCACCACCGCCACCACGCTGAGGCGCGGACGACGAGGGGCGTTGGCCCTGAGGAGCATGTCCACCGGAAGGGCGCGATTCCCGCGGCATTGCCGCACGGCTTGCCGCTGCGGCGGGATCTTTCATCGTGAGGGAGATCTGTTTGCGCACGGGATCCACCGCTTCCACCCACACCACCACCTTTTGACCAGACTTCACAACATCGCGCGGGTCCTTTACAAAAGTGTCCGAGAGCTTGGAGATGTGCACGAGTCCATCTTGGTGCACGCCGATGTCTACAAAGGCTCCAAAGTTGGTGACGTTCGTTACAACTCCAGGGCATTTCATACCGGCTTCGAGATCTTTGATTTCAAAAATGTCATCGCGGAAGGGGCTGAGCTCAAAAGCATCGCGCGGGTCGCGACCGGGTTTTTTGAGCTCTTCGACGACGTCGGCAAAGGTGAATTCGCCGAGGTCGGCTTTGAGCTGCGCATCTTTTTGCAGCTTCGCTACGCCATCGGAGGTCAAGAGGCCCTCAAGCGGTAGCGAAGCGCGCGCGCAAAAGGCTTCGAGGGCGGCGTAGGCTTCGGGGTGAATCCCCGTCTTGTCAAAGGGATGAGTCGCTCCGGCTATGCGCATGAAGCCGGCCGATTGTTCAAAGACCTTGGCCGAAAAGCGTGGCACGCTCAGCAAGTCTTTGCGGTTTTTAAAAGGACCCTTCTCAAGACGGTACTCGACAATCGCCTTGGCGATACCAGGGCCGATGCCCGAGATGTACGAGAGAATGTGCACCGAGGCGGTGTTCAGATCCACGCCCACACGGTTCACGCAGTTGATGACCACCTCGCCAAGCGATTTTTTGAGAGCCGGCTGCGAAACGTCGTGCTGGTATTGGCCCACGCCGATGCTCTTGGGATCGATCTTCACGAGTTCCGAGAGCGGATCCTGCAGACGGCGGCCAATCGAGATCGCGCCACGCACCGTGACATCGAGCTTGGGGAATTCGTCGCGCGCCACGGCGCTCGCGCTGTAAATACTAGCGCCGGATTCGTTCACGAGCACCACGGGAATTTGCTTTTCCATGCCGACGCCCTTGAGCAGCGCCTTGACCGCGATTTCAGTTTCGCGTCCGTGCGTTCCGTTACCTACCGCCACGACTTCCACTTTGAATTTGTCGAGCAGGGCCAAAAAGCGCAGACCGTCTTCGGCCTTGCGATCAAAAAAGAAGACGTCATCGAGCAGATAATCGCCATTAGCGGAGAGCAAGGCGGCCTTGACGCCCGTACGGATGCCGGGATCGAGAGCCATCAATCGCTTCGACCCCAGGGGCGAGGCCATAAGCACCTGGCGCAGATTGTCGGCAAAGACCTGAATCGCTTCGCGATCCGAGACAGTTTTAAGTTCGGTGTGCAGCTCATTGCCGATAGATGGCAGCACATAGGCTTTGAGCGCAAGGCGAGCGGCCTTGCCCTTGGCGGTGTTGAGCGTGCCCACCTTGGCAGTCTTGGCATCGAGTCCGATAACGGATTCAAAATCGGCGAGCCACTTGGTTTCGAGCTCATCGACACCCGCTTCGTTCTTTGCACCACCAATATTCACTGTGAGTTCTTCCTCTGTCCAGCCGCGGCGGATGGCGAGGTAGCGGTGCGAGTTTTTCTCCTGAATCAGCGAGGAAAGCTTTTCGGCGTGCCCAAAATAGCGATCGAATTTCGACGGCTCCTTGGCCTTTTCGCCCTTCTCCACGTAAACGAGGCCGCTGTCCGCGTAGGACTTGCGCACACCGGCGCGCATTTCGGGAATCTCGGAGAGGCGCTCGGTCCAGATGTTCACCAGACCCTCGAGCACCTTCTCAGGGGTCTCGAATCCAGCGTCCTTGTTGAGCGCCGCACTGAGCTTGGCATTGACCTCTTCGTCGGAAACCACGCGGGCTGCGAAGAGTTCTTGCGAGAGCGGCTCCAGGCCTGCCTCTTTGGCAATGGTGGCCTTGGTCTTGCGCTTTTTCTTGAAGGGCAAATAGAGGTCTTCGAGCACGTTCAGATCGAAGGTGGTAAGAATTTTAACCTTGAGGGTGTCGTCGAGCTTGCCCTGGGCTTCGATCTCTTTGGCGATGTAGGCCTGGCGCTTTAAGATCTCTTCGTACTGCGCCGAAGCATCGATGATGGCCTGAATGGCGACCTCGTCGAGGCCACCAGTTTTTTCTTTGCGGTAGCGGGCGATGAAGGGAACGGTGGCACCCTCGGCGGCGAGCTCCACGACCGCGGTGATCATGAGCGGAGACACCTTGAGGGGCGTCTCGGTTTTGAGGGATTTTAACTCTTGGCTGACAAATTCAATGTTATTCATAGTCCGCATATATTTCTATGCGGACATGAATTCTCGTGCAAGCGCCTAGTTCACCGAAGCAGAAATCTTAGAATAAAAACTCGTTGCAAAAATCAAATGTGCGGGCACTCCGGAGCACAGTTCCACGTAACGCGAAAAAGCCCCGTCCATTCTGATCTTGATATCTTGACAATTCGCCTGGGGCTTGAGCAACGGCAACGACTCCAGCACCCAGTTGCGGATGTCATCGTAGCGGGCATCCACACGGGCCACTTCACCCACCTCGCTGATCTTTTGGCTGGAAGCGGCTTTCGTTTTTCTTGCGTAAGAGGTGAGAATCCATTCGTTGCTCTTGCGCTCCAGGCTCACACTTTTCTCCGGCGATTCGATACGAAACCGGGGTGCCGGGATCACTACGGATCTTTCGCTCGCCACTGCGGTAACCGAAAACAACGTTATCAAAATCAAATTTTTCATCTCATCCCCTCTCAGATTCCGCAATAGGGCGCTTCAGCACTCGTCGGACGACACCCCAGCACTGCCCGGATTGACGGGTGTGCACCCATGATGGCATTGATGCGTTTGCGCGGCGACGGGTGCACGCTCTCGCCAAAACGGGTTTCGCTATCGAAAGCTGGTCCCTTACCGCCCAGATGCTCCTCGCAGGCCATCAACATGGCGTCGCTGACCATCATCTTCTGCGCATCCTTGGGCATTTCTTTGAGCGTCGCAGCGAGCACTTCGGTCGCAAACCAATCGGCAAAGCATTCGCCATGCTGATGCGCCAGCGCCCCGACGGAGTTTTGCGACGAAAGGCAATCGAGAACCTTTTGCCAAGCCGGCGGAAAACGCGTTCCCAGCTTGCGAAAGACTTCGGGATCCATGGTGTGGGCGATTTCATGACTCATCGTAAAGAACATCGCGCCGTCGTGATCGCCATAAGCACGTAAAAACCCGGGGTACACGTTCACACCCTCGTACTTACGAAAGCGCGCCAAGAAGCGGTCGCCCGTCATGAAGGCACCAAGTCCGGTGAGCGTCTCGAGGTCATTATCGATGAAAAAGTTATAAAAGGTATCGTCCGCCGTGACCTTTTGAAAATCGATCACACTCAGGCCCGTTCCGGGATCGATCTTGAAGGCATCTTTTTTAAGATTCGGATCGTTCATACTGAGGTTCTCAAATACACGGCGCATCGACTGCACTTCGACGTCATCGCCGAGCGTAGGGGCGAATTCGTCGAGCTTCCTGCGCATGCGATCGAGCACGTTGGCGAAGAGTTCGCGCTGGGCATGCATCTGATCGGCGGGATACATCTTCTCGCGCACCTTCGTCACGACCGCCTCGGAGCGGCGCACCGAGCGCTTGACGCGCTCGTATTCGAAAGCGAGGGCTTCGTTGTCAAAGAGGTCCTGGCGTTTTTCGCAGAGAATGCGGTACTTCACTTCATTGACGTCGCCGGGGTACACGAGGGGGCTGAGTTGGGCGTCGATTTCACTCACGATCTCTTCCGACCCGGCCACCCGACTCACGACCTTGGTAAAATCGGCCTCGCTACGCGCTCCGGCGGCGCCCACAAGGTCAATCAACCGACCGCTCATGTCCCAGTCGTGGTTCACAGCGTCGGCATCACTCTCGCTCGCGCCGCGAAGATTGGCCGCGTAGGCGCGGTAAGCGCGGCGGCGTAAGTCCACCAATTGGCGATCGATGTCGGATTTTGCCTTGGGACTCACCACGGAAATGTCGTCGGTGCTCCAGACGTCGAGAAAATTTCCCGCATCGCATTCGCTCTGTTCGCTGCGCTCGATTTGCTCCCGAGTGACGAAGTTGCAGAGCAGATAATATTCCTGCAGCTTGGGGCGTAGCGTGGCGATGAGGCGCTGCCCACTCGCAACCTGCTCGGCGATGCCGGCGGTATAGGCGTTTACGAAATCTGCGTAGGCCTTGCCGTACTTCTCGACGCTGGCCTGGTTGTCGGCCACATAATCCCCCTGAGCGTTCACAAGGGCGCTTGCGGCGCTCGAAGCCTGCATCGATTTGCGAAACTGCTTCAGGGGAGCGACTTCGTCGGCCGGCCCCGCGCTGAGAATGCTAAAATTCTGTTGCCCTGGAATCATGAGCGAGGCGCCGAGCGCAATGTCGCGAGCCACAGTCGCAATGTCGCCCTTTTGGTCACAGCTTTGTTCTGTGAATCGAAACACCGATTCGGCCTCCTGACCATTTTCTACCATCTTGTAATGCTTTTCGAGATCGGAATCCTTGAGCCCTGCGCGTAAGGGAAAACCGCGATTCCTCAGCGAGGTCAAAAGATGCGGAAAGAGCTTTTTATCGCTCGAGGCGGCTTTCGCGTCTTCGACGATAAGGTCGAGTTGCGGCTTGGTCTCGGCTATACGCACGGCTAGGGGTTTCACGCCGGGAATTTGAGGACAAAATCCGGCCGCCAAATCGCGACAATAGGGCTCTTCTTTTTGCTCATCGTCCGCATCGCGGTGAATCGCGGGATTGCGGTAGGTGTTCTGGGCGCGAGCGCTAAAGGTTGTCCACGTGGTAACGACCGCCGCGGCCGCCATCCACCCAAAGGTGCCGGATTTGAGATTGCGCATAGGTGCCTACCAGTATACCCGGCGCCCTGGGCCCCCACCCCGTCAAGATTCCGCCGCCAAGGCTTTGCAACAAAACCATCCCATCAAAAGGTATCCGTTACCTTAACCCGGTACTTTAACCCGTCCCCACTGGATTGCTACAGACGTTAGGACCAGCTGGGATCTTTCACGCGTGGCACTGGGGAGTGAATTCGCAGAGCGAAGAGAGGGGGCTCGGCCCCCTCTAGGTGCCGCGCGGGGAAGATCCCAGCTGGTCCGAGCTTCGGCTCCAAACCATAGGTGCCAGGTTAAAGTACCGGGTTAAGGTAACGGATACATTTTAGAGCAAGGTGCCCTTGAGAAAGAAGGAAGCGATGGTGAAGTAGATCACCAGGCCCGTGACGTCCACCAGCGTGGCCACGAAAGGGGCCGAAGAGGTGGCAGGGTCCAGGCGCAGCTTGCGCAGCAAAAAGGGCAGCATGGAGCCGATGATCGTGCCCCAGAGCACGACGCCCACAAGCGAGAGCGAAACGACAATCGAGAGACGAACGTAGTGCTCGCCGTAAACACTGGGGTCGATAGACTGCCAGAGCATGATGCGCATGAAGCCCACGGAGCCCAGAATGAGACCGAGCGTCAAGCCCGAGGCCAGCTCCCGGCCCGCCACACGCAGCCAATCGCGCATGCGCACTTCGCCCAGGGCCATCGAACGGATGATGAGTGTGGTGGCCTGCGAGCCCGAGTTGCCGCCGCTCGAGATGATGAGCGGTACAAAAAGTGCGAGCACCACGGCCTTGGCGATTTGGTCTTCGTAATGACCCATGGCAGTGGCGGTGAGCATTTCGCCAAAAAAGAGCATAAGCAGCCAGCCGGCGCGTTTTTTGATCATCTGCCCGAAGGAGATTTTTAAGTAAGGAGCGTCGAGGGCTTCCATACCACCGAGTTTTTGGATGTCCTCAGTGGCCTCTTCTTGCAAAACGTCGACGATGTCGTCGACGGTGACGATACCCTTCACTCGGTGCTCGGCATCCACTACGGGAATCGCAATGAGACCCGTGTCACCAAAGAGACGAGAGATCTTCTCCTGGTCCATCTGCTCGGGCACAGTGACAAGGTCTTCGCTGCTCATGATGTCACTCACAAGGCGATCGGGCCGGGCCACAAAAAGTTCGTTGATCGAGACCACGCCCAGGAGCTTCTGATCGCGCCCCAGCACGTAGGCATAGTAAATGGTTTCCACCTGCTCACGCACCTGCACGCGCAGGTAGCGAATGGCCTCTTCAACCGAAATGTCGGGGCGCAATCTCGCGAAACGCGAATTCATCAGACCGCCGGCCTTGTCTTCGGCGTACGCAAGGAGCGCCAAAACTTCGAGTCTGGTTTGGTGGTCGAGCAGTGCGAGCGCTTCGGCCCGCAGGTCGGTGTCGGGATCGAGTTCTTGGATCAAGTCGGCCGTGTCGTCGGGGGCGAGCAGACGAATCCACGAACGGCGCTGCTTGGGATCGATCTCGATAAAGAGCTCGGCCTGTTCGTGGGAGGTAAGATTCAAAAAGATGTCTTCGGCTTCGGCGCGCGGCAGTTCATGAAAGCGGTCGAGACGTTCCCAATGCGATTGGGCCACGTCTTCTTGGTCCTGAACCTGCTGCTCATCGTTCTGAGGATTTTCGTTTTCTGCCATGACCTTATTTCGCCCCGGGGCACCCCAGTTACACCCGGGGTTTCCCTATGGCAATGATAAAAGCAAAGTGGGAATTATAAAACCTGTGTGAGGTCGAATTTTCCTTTGCCGTCGCGGTAGCGACGCAGCTCGGTTTGCGCCTCGCTCAGCGTGTAGCCGTGACTCTGTTTGGTGTCGCGAAAGCGAGAGGTGCGCAGTGGCGCCTGAGCCTCGTACCACGCTTGCGAGTCTGTTCCCTGCGCGCAGCCCGCGAGTTCCGTGCCCGTGGCGCCCCAGCGCAGCTCGGGGCAGTGGTAGGGGTCAAAGGACATGCGATCAGCACGCTTCATCACGTCCACCAGGCTCAGCGGCACATTCGTACCGCGCGAATTGCGGTAAGAGAGCGTGCAGGCCTGTGATTGACGTTTGAGCTCGGCGCCCATGTCGGCCTTCAGGTTTTTGCCCCGGTAGGTGGTCTCTTCGATCTGATCGGAGCTCATGGAGAGCATTTCGTTCGTGAAGACGATCGTATCATGCATCATCTCGCGCATGTTTGCGTCACGTCCGGGTGTCGAGAAGGTCTGCCACTCGGGATCTCCCCCCGAACCGAAAATGTTCGACGGCAAGCGCTCGGGATGCGCCAACTGCGGCAACCCGCGATCCAGCGCATGATTCACCGAGCTGATACGAGCCTTCACCTGCGCGCAAAGCGCCTCGAGACGCTTGCCCAAATCACCGACGGGATCGCGGCGCCAAGCCTTGGTGCTGAGCTTAGCCGTGACGTAGTCTTCCCAGCCGAGTTTTTGGCCGCGCAAGTCGAATTTTCCGTTCACGCGTCCGTACTGTTCGAGCGAGAGTTTGCCCTGATCGCGCAGCTGATCGTCGCTCATCCCCTCGACGTGGCCACCCAGGTAAACGTTCATTTGCACACCCGGAGGCTGAAAGGTGGTAGCGCCCACGAGTTTGAGCGGACGCCAGTTCTTAAAGCCCGCGCCATGTTCGGTGCGGCTCTGGGGATAAGACGTGTTGTTCAGGCGAATGCGCGAAATGTCGCCTTCAATGCCCGACTGCAGAATGTACACGTTGCCGTTCTCATCCACCCGGTGCACGATGCCCACGTGGCCGTGAGGGGCGTAGACCACCGTGCCGGGGCGAATCTGATCGCGAGTGATCGCGGGCGAGTAAAAGTCCGAAAAGAATTTCGGATCAGGTTTGCGTGGATCGGTACGGTACATCGCCGAAGAGAGAATGTTCTGAGCGTGGTTCCACATCTCGTCTAGGGTAAAGTGGTTGCCACCATTCACGCGTCCCTCTTTGTTGTAAACAATCGGCGTGGTGAAGTCCCTGCGGGCGGCGATGAAGTTGCCACTTTGCGTGTAGCGAATGTCGAAGTCTTTGCCTTCTTCGGGCTTATCCGCAGTGCCCACTCGCGAAGCTACCGAAAAGGGCAGACCGCGTTTCCACGCGAAATAGGCGCGCAGCATGTACGGAAAATCTGCGCAGTCGGTAAAAAAGCTCAAATCGTCGGGGTCGGTATTACGAAAGGGATTCGCTTTGCCCTTAAGGCAATTCTCAAGCGTGCTGCAACCCGAAGCGCCCAGTGCGGCGACAAAGTTCGAGAATTCTTGCTCATCGCTCTCATCCCATTCGGGTTTTACGATGATGTAGTGCTTAGACTGGGTCACCGCACGAGCACGCAGAGGGGCCTCATCCACCGGAACGGCTTTGTGAATGACCGTTTGCGACTGCGACCAAGCTTCCATCGACGCGAGAAGTGAAAACGCTACTAGAAATCCCGTTTTCATCGCTGAGGTCCTTTCGAGTAGTCCACCGAAGCGAAGGTGGGCGCGGCGTCCATAGCACGGTCGTAGCCAGTACAGAGTTCGTTCAGACTACGCGAGGTTTTGGCGTTTCCTTTGCGGATGGGATAGCGCGCGGCCATGCCTCGCAGCGTGAACTTGTGTGCGCCCAGCTCATCGCCGAGCGATTGGTAATAGTCTTTGAGTGGGCCGTGGGTTTCGGTCGAACTCAAGTAAAAAACCACAAGCGGAGCGACTGAGTTGTTGGGGTCCTGCAGCGACTCACCCCAGGCGATCTGAACCAGCTTTTCGCGCGGCGTTTCTCCAAAGTGGATCTGCATCAATTCGCGCTCCACTGGGCCCGCCCAGCGCTCGGCTTGGCAGACAGGTTTGGCAAAAGCATTTGGGGAGAGCGGGGCGCGCGAAGCGGGAATGGAGGTTCCCGCTTGGGCCACTACCGAGAATCCCACCACGAACGACAAGCAAATCCATTTTCGTGTCGGCATAGAACAATTTTAAACTTGGACCGTGGTGACCGCACCTCTAAAAGGCGTCAAAATCCCGTCCCTACTTCAAAAAGACGGGCAGCGTGCCTACAAGGATGAGGATGATAATGATCCACTCGAGCAGTTCCATGCGCCGGGTGGCCTGACGATCGTAGATATCGTCGATAACATCGCGAATCACCTCAAGCTTGCGATTGATCCCGCGAATCATGGACTTCAGAAACATGGCATCCACGCAGAAAACGTGAATGCGCGAAAGGTAAGAATCACGCGAGATCTTAAAGCTTTGCTCTACACGATCAGCGATGATCACCGAGTCGAGGTGAATCGTATTGAGACGTTGTGCCGCAGTGGAGCGCGCACCGTAAAAAAATCCCCAGGCGTTTTTGGGTTCTGCCTCGTAGAGTTCCACAAAAGTCTGCTCAAGACGCGAGTCCAGGTAACTCAGCTCACCCGCCTGCAGGTTGGCGAGCTCAAGCACATCGAGGGCTTCATGTGGGGCTTCGTCGTAAATTAGCGAGAGACGGTCCGATACGATCACCAAATCGCGCTCCGAATAAGTCACGCAGCGTCCGAGAGCGAGGTCGATCTGCGATTGGGCAAGCTTTTCGGGGGTCATCGTCACAAGACCCGCAAGCGTGGCGCGCTGACCGGTCATGAAATCCACTGCCGAACGCGACTCGTAGGGGTTGCGAATAACAAGCACCATTTGCTTGAGACCGGTGCTCGAGAAGGCCGGATTCACGATGGCCTTTTTGATTTTTTCGTAAATCGAACGTGCGATCTCTTCCATGGTGCGACTCAAATCGGGCGAACCGTAGAGACCTTCGATACTAGGCACAAGCGAAGCGAGAGTGCCGTCAAAACGAAAGCTCACATCGAGGCTCAACGCACCGATCGAATAAAAGGTCGCGGTCACACGTCCCGGAGCGCTGAGAAATGAAAAGCCCGGCAGAGTCACCGTCTCGCGCAGCCCGATGCGAAGCAATTCCAGGTTGCGTTTGAGTGAGGGCACGAGAGGACGCACTTTCACATCGTCCGACACCACTTGCGTGATTTCTTGATTGAGCTTGGCAAAATCAAATTCAAAGCCCAAATCAAACGCGATACGGCAACGCAACTCGCCGTCTTTGACTTCAAAACTAGGATGAGGGTTTTCTAAGCTGCCGTCCAACACAGCTTTCAGTATAACCTTCTTTTATTTTGAATAAGTGGCAAAAAGTGGTGACTGGTAAATCTTCGAGAGCCAAGAAAATGTCTTTTTCCAAGCTTTTTCTTGAGCCGCGTTGCATTGGCCCGTCTTGACTTCTCCCCCACCCTTGGGCTTCGTCACCACTTTGGTGGCACAAGTATAAAGGGGATTTGTCGCGGTCGAAGTGGGCGCCTGAACAGCGAACGTCGCCAGCAAGAGTGCCGATGCGGTTTTGAGTTGATCTACTTGTGACTGAGCCGTGGCGCCGTTTGGCAATTTGGATTGACCTACTAGAAGCTTCAGATTGTCCAGGCCACCGAAGAGCCCATCGACAAAGTTCACATTTGCGCGCGAGTAATTGAACTTTTCAAGATTCGTACGCAGTCGCGAAAATTCCGAATTGTAATAACGAGCCTGATTCGATTGCCATATAGGAAGCTGCTTGAGATAGGCGCCAGCCTTGAAGGCCACCTCGGCCATCATCAGCGCCGATTCGATTGAGGTCTCCACCTGCGCACTCGAGCCCGCTGTTCGCGGTGTTGACGAGACGCGAATGCCCACGACATCTGCGGCACGCTTGGTTTCTTTAAAGTCCGAGTCCACCTGAACAAGGTGGTTTTTGAGAATGCTATCGACCACGATCTGCATCAGCCCCAATGCAAGAGCGTGGTACTGATAGGGCAGCACGGCACCGCCCTTTTCGATGGTCTCAAAATCTTCGAACTCTCCGAGTGGAAACCCGGCAGGTGATTTGGCCCACCAATCAGAACCCGGGTTGAAGGCAGTGAGTTGGTGCGAGAGCACGCGCATGAGCGCCAGGTTATCTTCGGCCGTGGCACGCGCAGAAGATTTTCCGAAAGCGATGCGCTCCGAACCCTTGACGTCGTAGAGCTTGGCTTCGCCAGCCGAGCAGCGGCGCAAGGGCTCGATGCGGCCCGAGATTTGAATCGTCTCCCCCGAGCGGGCGTAACCGCCGATTTGTTTTTCGTTGAGCATGAGCCGCGTGCCGTCTTTACGCACAAAAGACCCCGGTGCGGGGCAGGTGCGCAGACGCGTGCCCGAAGGCGTGTCGAGCATCTGCGAAAAGGGCACTTGAAAGTGCGTGTTGCCCGAAGAGTTGGTCGACACCGGCAAACGCGCATAGCCGATGATGCGGATCATCTGCGCAAAGTTTCGGTGCATGAGCGCCATGGCGCAGGCGTGCTGTATCGAATCCGAGCCTTGCAGCGAGCGCACCGAAGCGTTGATGCTCGCCAAGGCGTCGTTGCTAAAATCGCTCCATGAGCTCGTCTGAAAATACGCCATCGGCTTAGAGAGCACCGCTTCGAGTTGCTTCATGACCCCGCGCTTTCGGGATTTCTCCTTCTCAGAGTCGTAGGGCAGGATCAAGAGCGAGGAATAGTTCGGCAAGGCATTCAGCACGAGTGCTAGCGAGAGCGACTCTTCCATCTTAGAGGTTTTGCCATCATAAGTGAACGCTCCAGGAAAGGCCTGATCCACGCGCTCTTCGATGATTTGGTTGCGCATCTCGATGGCGTCTTTGATTCCGAGTTTGATAAGGCTGCGATAGGTTTCAAAGAAAGGCCACATCACCAGGCCGTACTTGGAGCGCTCTTTTTCGACGAGGTTCATGAACTCGTCGCGCGTGGGAAGCTGCACGCTCTGCATGGCGATCTCGTAAAGAGGGTGCGTGCCAATTCCTACCCTTCCCCACACGTCCACCAGGTCTAGGGGCTCTTCTTGGCATAGGCGACAGCGTTCGGATCCCCAGTGACGAGGATTCACGCAGATAAAGGTGCAATCCTTCTTTTTGATGTTGCCGTCGGGCCCAATATTCGGACCCGGGTACACGCTAGCGGATTCGAGAATGCGAAAACGCTCCTGGCTTGTGTTGGCGCGCGGAACCGAATTGAGGCGCTCGCAAGCACTTTGAACCTGCGGCGAGGTGAAAAACAAATTGATCAGTTCTTGAGAGTTGAGCTCACGCCCTTCGAGCTTGATAGGCTTTGTGGTGACCGGACGCGGTTTATCGGCGCGCTTGGCGCCCGGTTTGTACGCGGGAGCACAGGCCACAAAAACCAGCGCCAGGACTACGAATTTAGAATAAAAGCGCAAAGTCCATCCTCCCGTACGGTGTGTACATCGCATGCTTGCCCCGGAAGGGTTGGTACCACGCGAAAACCAATTTTCCCGGTATGGGGAACATTTCTTTCAAAAAGAGCTGAATGCTCGACACTTCAAAAGAATACTCCACGCCGTGTTCTTCGCTTCGAGTGTTCTCAGATAACGACGCGTAGTCAAGCGAGCGATCGCCCGAATAACGATCTTGTGCGTGAAGGGTATAGAGATACGACGCTGCGATCCAAATCACACCATCAAAAAAGGAGCGTGAAATCCCCACGTCGCTCGCCAAGTCAAAACCGCGCTTCTTGCGCAGCATCTCAATCTGCTGAGGGTCATGCAGATCGGGCAAGAGCTGATCGGCACTTTTGCGAACCGCCTTGCGCTCGCGTCCCTCAAAGTTGTGCGTAAAGAAGAGCCCCGAAGAAAGGATCCAGCGCGGGCCAAAGGGACGGAAGTCCTGCAGGAGACCCAGTTTCAAGGCGTAGTGACCGTTGCCGAAGGGACGGTCGAGCAAATTGGTGGGGTCGGCATTGGCCTCGCCGGTAGGGAACTTGAGATTCGCACGCGCCGACATGTTCAGCATCTCCGAACGAAAGTACAAATAGCGGGTCTCGAACTCCACGTCGCCCAGTCCGGACTTATGATAGTTCGTGGGGGTTTGATAACCGTGTTCGGCGAAGATCTTTTCGGTAAAAAGCGCCGTGTTCACGTTTGCATTTTGCAGTTGCTGAGCGGCTTCCTTGAGCGCGGGGATCTGACCCACGAGCTCACGGAGCTTGCGCCCTTGATTCGTGACCTCGGCGTCGAAACTCGCCTCAATGCGACGCTTGGAGATAGGCACCATGGTGCCCAGCGAAAGACGGTCGGTGATTCCCCACAGAAGCGCGGGCACATAACGCTGCTCGTGCACCTTGGCGTCGGCATAAAGATCGGCCTGCAGCAGCTGATTGCCGATATTCTGCGGATAAATAGAGTCGATGACGTTCTTGAGACGATTGAGTTCGGGTTCGAACTCGGCAAGTTCCTCAAAAGTCACCGAACGATTGAGGGGCGAGACCAGCGATTCGAGTTCGCCGTTGGCGTCAAAAGCCGAAGTCACTTCGGGAGCCACGCCGTAGACAAAGGCCGCCGCACGCACTCCGCTTGGCAAGGCATCACTCGACGTGAGCGCGTGAGCACACGGCACGAAGCTCGCGCTTAGGCTCACCGCAACGGTGAGAAGATAACATCTTGCAGATCGGTTCATGTTTCGCTAAGAAAAGAAGTATCAGGGGAGAGGTTCAGTTAAAAATGAAAAAGTCTGACATTTGTCGGTTCTTTGTGTCAGCTTCGGCACTTTTTTGCCTGAGCGCCGCCTTTGCCCTACCCTTGAACACCACCGACCTCAGCCCCGGCACCCGTCGCGGCGTCGAAGGCGGAAATCACAAAATCCAGTGCTCCTTTAGCCTTGGGGGCCTTCGTCGCTCGCCTAGCAACAAGCGCTATCGCAGCATGATCTTCTCACACAATGGCAACACGTGGAACCTCATCGACTTTGAACCCCGCGAGCGCATTGCCCTACGGCACTACAATCAGCAGGGCTATTACGGTTACGACGTGTGGGCGCGCAGTTATGGCGACGAGAGCTTTTTTGTGCGGCTTTGGATGAATTACCAAAAATCAAAACGTATCCCCGCCACAGCCCAGCTTTTTGCCGTATCCAAAAAAACGGGCATCACACGCATTCTCGGCGATTGCGCCTACCTCAACTAGCGCGCTTAAAAATTTGAGTAATTGAACGAGAGACTCACGCGGTTATTGGCCGTGAGGTTGGGCTCCACTTCGTGGCGCAGCCACGACTCAAAAAGCACCACGTGTCCCGCGCGGGGTTCGAATTCCACGAAGGTTTGGTTGATGAGTTTGGCGTTTTCTTTGCGGGCCGGTGCGGCCATGAATTTCGACAGCCGAGGGTCTTCGAATTTCAGATTGCCCGAGTTCTTGGGAGTGGCGAGATAAATGGTGCCCGAAATCACCGATTGCGGGTGCAGGTGCATCGAGTGATGGCCGCCGCGGCGAGTGATGTTGATCCAAGACGAATTCATCTGCAGCGTGCGGGGATCGACATTGTATTCGAGCGCGCGGACAAAGCGATAGACGTGCTTGTCGATGAGCTTGCGGAGCGCGATGAAGTCCGTGCTGCGCTCGTGCAAATCAGGAATCGAAGAGTACGAGGTGTAGCCACCGGGATACTGCAACTCCGACCAATCGGAGCCCTCTTCGTCCATGGCCTCGATACGGTAGGCGTCTTTGAGCAGGCGTTTGCCGAGCGAAGCCCACGATTTCTTTGGACAAAGTGGCGCAAAATAAATCGGGGTGGCGAAGAGGTGTTTTACGCTCATAGATTCAGCTGTATAGATATCTTAAGGCGCAAATCGTTGCAACGCATTAATCGCTAGGTTAGCCCCATCGACATGAACATCACCCAACGACTGGTTAGACTCTGCTCCACCTCTGCTCTCACCCTTTCCTTGGCCACCTCCCTTTCGGCTCACGCCCAACACGACCGTCGTGATGGCGTTTGGCGCATCAAACAAGATCGCTGGACGAACGAAGACGAAGCAGGGTACGCAAAATTCATTCAAGCCATTGGCGAGAGCAAATGCTCTACCACCGGACGCTGCCTCACCTCAGATCAGAACCCCTACAAAGCGCAAAACCCAAGTTGGATGAGCTCCGGTTATTCCGACTGTGCGGATCTGCCCTATGTTCTGCGCATGTACTACGCGTATATGAACGACTTGCCCTTTAGCTACCAAAACCAGATGTCCCCGCGCGGCTCGTCGCGCGACATCCGCTACTCCGCCAATGGCAACTCGGTAAAGAGCCGACGCGTGATCTCAAACGGCGAATCGCTCAAAGACACCATGCTGCAAATGCGCAACGCTGTTTCCACCGCGATGTTCCGTGTGCCGCCTGATGCGGACGCCGCCGAGGGCACCACGCTGTTCCCAGACCTCTACCCTGTGAAAATCGATCGGGGCGGCATCAAACCCGGCACCAACATCTACGACCCCAACGGTCACGTGGCCGTGGTGTACAAAGTCGAAGCCGACGGTCGCGTGAAGTTCATGGACGCGCACCCCGACAACTCCATCACACGCGGCACCTACGGCGCGAAATTCATTCGCTCGCGTCCCACTAGCGGTGCGGGATTTAAAACCTGGCGCCCGATCGTGGTCTCCGGTGGCAAAGTCACAGGCACCGTCAACGCCAAGCTGCCGCTCTATTCTACCGAGCAGTATTACGGCAACCACAACGCCTCGAACAAAGTGGACGCCTGGAAGCAAGGTGGATTCGCCAAGGCTGGCACCAAATACGAATACTATGATTACGTGCGCGTAATGCTCGCCGAGGGCAACCTTCGCTACAATCCGCCCGAGGAGTTTAAAAACATGCTCGACGCCCTCTGCGGCGACATCAAAGACCGCGTGATCGCGGTGAACGAAGCCATCTCTGCGGGCATTCAGAACCAGTCGCACCCCGAGCGCCTGCCTACAAACATTTATGGCACCGAAGGTGAGTGGGAAACCTATTCCACGCCTTCGCGCGACGCGCGCCTCAAGGCTTCCTTTGTGGAGATGCAAGAGCGCGTGGAGCAGTTCGTAAAACTCGTGGCTGAGAAATCTCCCCGCGTGCAGTACCAAGGCAGCGTGGCGCAGCTGAAGCAGGACCTGCTCGACGAGCACGTGCGCGCGGTGAACGAGTGTGTGGTGAGCTATAAGAATAGCGCTGGCAAAGACGTGGAAATCAGCCTGGGCGACGTGGAAGAACGCCTATGGGATCTCTCCTTTTCGCCCTACCACTGTATTGAATACCGCTGGGGTGCCCGCGGCCAAGAGCTCGCCAGCTGCCCCGACGGCAAGAACAAACAAGCATGGTACGCGGCCCAGCAGCGTCTGCGCAACCAGATCGAGCGCACCTACGAAGTCCGTATGGATTTCACGATCGACGAGCTGAACGCCAAGAAACCCGGCAGCGGTGTCGACTCCGCGCCGAACGTGGCCCTGCGTGAGTTCCTGACGCGCTAGCTAGGCGCGTCTAGATGAAATTTTAGTAAAGCTGTACGTTGTCGCCGGGTGAGAAGCCGCCGCCGCTTTGGAGCACGCCCACGGCGCCGTCGTCCCCAAAGAACTGGATGATCTTGATGGTACCCTTGATGCGGCCTGGAACGTTGCCCACGAGCTTGCCCGACTGAAAGTCGGCGATCTGCTTAAAGGGCTCAACGACCTTGAGAATATCACCCATGCGAATGCCGGTTTTCTCGCCGGCGTTGAGGAACACGCGCGCGTTCTCGACGCTGAGCACGCGCCCCGTCCAGCCCATGCGCGCCGATGCGGGCAACACCGCATGGTAGATTTTGAGCGCTACCTTTTTGCTCATGGCTTGCAGGCGTTTTTCGATCTCCGGGTATTTGAATTCAAAGCGGAGCACATCCGAGCGCTGCTCTACATGTTTGTCTTCTTCTTGACCGCGAAAAAGAAGGCGACCCGAATAGGCGTCGTAAAGCTCGTAAGCCACACGCAGCACCACGCGAAATTCGTTGGTTTTCACAAGGCCATCAGGAAGCTCCGTGCGCAGCACTTCTGCGGTGACCACTGTGCCCTTGAGATAGCCGTCAGCACCCGAGGCCTGCGCGATGCTCTTTAGGTCTTCGTCAGAATTGTCTGAATTGGCCTGCGAATCGTCGAGGCCCTGGTCAAAGGGCTTGGCAATCAAAAAAGGGCCCTTCGCGTCGGAGAAGATCTGCTTCATGTTCGCGAGGAGAGACTTGGAGAGCTCGGGGTCGGCGCCCTGCTTGGGATCCCAAGCGATGGATTCGGTAAAGGGCACAATCCAAATCCGCTTTTTGAGGTCGGCTTTGTCGTATCCGGGCGGGGTGAGCACCTCGTCGGTTTTGTTCTGATTGCGGCGGATCACAGGTTCCACACAGCCGGACAAAAGACTCAGGGTGAGGAGGGCAAGCACCGAACGCATGAACATGAGTTCAGTATACCGTAGGCTCCCCAAAAGTCATGGGGGTCGACCTTAGAGCACCTTGTCTACCGCAACGCATCCCGGAATCGAAACAATGGAGTTCAGCTCACGCATCAACTCGGCGTGCGGATGCACCTTAAAGCCGTCGCCCAGCTCTAGCGAGGTCTCAAAATAGCCGCCCTTAAAGAGCTGCATCTGCACGGGCACGGGCCCCGCATGCGCCTTGAGGATGCGCGAGATCTCGCCGTAGAGGCGATCCGCACCGTAATGCTGCGTGACCCGGTCGATGTCGACCTTGAGCCGCACGAGCTTGGGCCACTTCTCCTCGAACTCCTCAAGGTACTCAACCCCCAGAGCGCCTTCGACGGTGGCGTCACCGCCAATGAGCTTGGCCTTGTCTTCTTCGAAATCCACTTCGGCTCGCACGAGGAGCGGCCTGCCAGAACGGTAATGAGCGGCAAACTCTTTGAAGTGATCCGGAAAGGAGACCATCTCCACTTGGCCGGACTCATCCTCTAAGCGCAAGATGCCCATCATCTCACCCACGCGGCGGCCGCGCTTGATGCGCACCTCGCGAAATTCCGAGACGATGGCGGCCACGCAGATCTTGGTGCGCGGCGCCTTTTCGCCAAGGTCAAAGATGGAAATCGCGCCGGCCTGTTTGCGTTTTTCTTCGAAACCGTCGAGCGGTGAGCCCGTAATGAAAACGCCGAGATATTGTTTTTCCCAGCCGAGCATCTCAAGTTTGCCCGGTGTGCGGCCGCGGTCGAGCTGCGGTGTCATCACACTTGCTGCTCCTCCAGGCGAGGCCTCGCCAAAGAGCGAGACTTGGCCCGAGGCCTCGTCGCGGTTTTCTTTGGCGGCCCATTCGATGGCCTTCTCTAGCGTCGCCAAAAAGGAGCCGCGCAGTTCAGCGGCGCTCTGCCCTTCGGTGGCCAGGGTGTCAAAAGCTCCGGCCATGATGAGGGCCTCAGCCTGGCGCTTGTTCACGCCGCAGGACTGCGTGCGTTTTAAAAAGTCAAAGAGGTCCTTAAAGGGACCATCTTTTTTGCGGATGCGAATGAACTGCTCCACCGAAGCTTCGCCCACGTTTTTGATGGCCGAGAGTCCGAAGCGGATCACACCTTCTTCGAGGTTGGTGAAGTTCGTGTCCGACTGGTTGACGTCGGGAGAGAGGATTTTGATTTTGTGCAGCTTGGCGTCTTGAATGTAGCGCGCCAGCTTGTCGGTGTTTTCTTTTTCAATCGTGAGCAGCGCGGTGAAGAATTCCGTGGGGTACACAGCCTTCAAGAACGCGGTTTGTACGGCGAGTTTGGCATAGGCCGCGGCGTGTGACTTGTTAAAGCCGTAACCCGCGAACTTGGCGATAAGGTCGAAGAGCTCAGAGGCCTTTTCAGCGGGCTTGCCCGCCGCCACGGCGCCGTCCACAAAGACCTTGCGCTGAGCTTCCATCTCTTCGGGAATCTTTTTACCCATCGCGCGACGCAGAAGATCCGCGCCGCCGAGCGTGTAACCCGCCACCACGCGCGCCAGGTTCTGCACCTGTTCTTGGTACACGATGATCCCGTAGGTTTCATCGAGCACCGGGGCCATCTCTTCGAACATCACCTCGATTTTGGCGCGTCCGAATTTTCGGTTGATGTAGTCGTCCACCATGCCCGTCTCAAGAGGGCCTGGGCGGAAGAGCGCGTTGATCGCCGTGACTTCTTCGAACTTGTCGGGCTTGAGGCGCACACAGAGGTTCTGCATGCCGCCCGATTCGAGCTGGAACATGCCAAGGGTGTCACCGCGCGAGATCATCTCGTAGCCGCGAGGATCGTCGATGGGAATGTTCTGGTAATTGAGCTTTTTCGAGAACTCATCGTCTCGCTGGTTGATCAGCTTGCAAGCGAGATCGAGCAAATCGAGCGTGACGAGTCCAAGGAAGTCGAACTTCACAAGTCCGGCTTCTTCGCTCATCTTCATATCCCACTGAGTGATGAGGTTGCCGTTAACGTCGCGCGAGACGGGAGCGATTTCGTATACCGGGCGCGAGGCGATGATCACGCCCGCAGCGTGCACGCCCGCCTGGCGCAAGGCGCCCTCGATTTTCATGCCCACGTCCACGACTTGCTTCACGCGACCGTCTTGTTCGTAGATCTGCGCAAATTCGGCGACCTCTTTGAGCGTCTCTTCAATGGTATAAGGCTTGGCTTGCACCACCGGAACGAGCTTGGTGAGTCGGTTCGTTTCACCAAAACTGAGGCCGTAGACGCGGCCCACGTCCTTAAGAGCGTTCTTCGATTGCTCTTTGGCAAAGGTCACGATCTGGGTCACCTGATCGCGGCCATACTTTTCAGCCACGTACTTGATCACTTCGTGGCGCCGCGCTTGGCAGAAATCCACGTCGAAGTCGGGCAGCGAGACGCGCTCGGGGTTGAGAAAACGTTCAAAGAGCAGTCCGTACTTGATGGGGTCAAGATCGATGATGTCGAGCACATAGGCCGCGAGCGAACCCGCCCCCGAACCACGACCCGGACCTACCGGAATGCCGTTGCGTTTGGCCCAACGAATGAAGTCCGATACGATCAGGTAGTAGCCCGAGAAACCCATGTTGCGAATCACGCCAATTTCGTATTCGAGGCGATCTTCGTAAGTTTTGCGCAGCTCGGCCGAGAGGTCGACCATCTCGTCGAGGCGTGGCTTCAAACCGTCGCGGCACTCTTTGGCAAAGAGTTCGTCTTCGCTCATGCCTTCGGCCGAAAATGAGGGCAGGTGATAAATGCGTTTGCCCTTGTCGTCTTTGAATTTGAATTTGACGTTGCATCGCTCGGCGATCTCTTGCGTGTTGTCGCAGGCTTCGATGACGTGCGAGAAAGCCTCGCGCATTTCTTCGGGCGACTTGATACAAAAGTCCGCGCATGTGAGCGAGGAGCGCGGGTTCTGGTCTTCGGTAAATTTCTGGCCGACCATCATCCACACTTCTTGTGCCAGGGCGTCTTCGGGCTTCAGATAGTGCGCATCTGTAGTGGCTACTAATGGCAACCCTTCTTCCCTAGCCCAAGTGATCAGCTGTTCGTTGCATTTTTCCTGGGCAGAAATTTGAGACGCTTGCAGTTCGAGAAAGAGGGAACCGGTGGGAAGATTTTTCTTAAGATAAGATAAAACTTCTTTGGCTTTTTCTCTTTGATCCTGAAGCAGATAGGAATTGATCAGTCCTTTGATTCCACCTGTTAAGGTGATGAGTCCTTCAGAATGCTTGACTAGTTCTTCAAGGGGAATCTGAGGACGCAAACCTTCTTTTTCATCAAAGCCATACTTTGTATGAGCCTCAGAAACTAAGAATTTGAGATTTTCAAAACCTTTGTTGTTCTGGGCCAGCAAAACTGTGTGTCTGAGAATGTTGGAATTTGAGTCAGTAACGACGCCTAATTCTGCGCCGTAGACAGGTTTGACATTCGAACCGTCGGTGGTCTTTTTAAGATAGAGCGTGCCGTAGAGGTTGCCCCAGTCGGTGAGCGCCACGGCGCCCATGCCGAGCTCCTGAACGCGAGGCACGAGTTTTTTGACCCGGATGAGACTCGATGAGAGCGAAAATTCAGAGTGAACGTGCAGATGTACAAAGCTCAAGCGTCGGATACCTCGTCGGTACCCCATTTAAACCATGAAGACGCCCGGCAGTCATCACGCCGGACGTCAAAATCTCAACGTAAATTCAGTGACTTAGGCCTAGTTAACCACTGCCGAAATCGCCGAGCCCAGAGTCGATTGAAGTTCTGCGGGCATCTTGAAGGATTTTCTCTCCAAACCACCTGGGCCGATTTTGGTCACCTCGAAGCAGTTGACGGCGGCGACCACGGGATCAGAGGCAATGTTTTTGTCTTCGGGTTCTTTGAGCGTGCGGTAGACGAAGTCGAACTCAGTCATCTCAAGTTCAACAAATTTGATTGTGCGTCCCTTTTCGAAAGTTCCGGCTTTGCCATCAAAAAGATTGAAGGCACAAACCTTGGCGCCCACTTTGGGCTTGTACTTGGTGGGGTCCATGATGAGCTCTCCGTCGACCGTGTAAAACTCGGAGTACTTGTATTTGACGTCTTTGTTAAAACACAGCTGCAAGCCGGTATCGATCGCTTCGAGATCGCGCGTGTCTACGGCACCACGGCTGGGTTTTGGAAAGGGAACCCCGTGACCGCCATTGCCGGCTTGAGCCGCAAGGCTAAGGGAACCCAGGAGGATGGTTAAGGATAGGGACTTGATCGATGTCATGGAGATTTACCTTTCTCGAGCTGGATAAAATTGTGGTACTAGAAAAATGGTACCGCATGGCTAGAAAGCCACAAGCCGACCTACCAAGGTTGCTAAAAAGCAACCGCACGCCGTGTGCTCAGTAGTAAGGCAGGACTTTTAATTAACGACCTTCGCTTTGCCAGAAGCCTTTTTCATCAATGCGAGGCAGGCTTGGTTGATGGAGTAATGAACCACCTGCGTCGCTGCGGCGACGCGTTCGAGGGTTTTGAGTGTCGCTTTGTCAAAGCGATTTGCAGCGATCGCTTCTTGACCGCGTGGCGTTTGCAAAAGTCTTTCGATGAAGAGTGAGAGGCTGGGATTGCCGATGGCAAGACCGGAAAGATTTTTGATCACGGAGTCCGAGTAGACCGCGTTGAGCGCGTCACCGTCAAGTCCGAGGGGCGGGACGAAGTTTGCAAGGCCTGAAAGGTTGCGTCGATCTTCGATCATGCTACGCACCGTGAGGGCAAATTTTTCTCTCGACTTAGGATCCAGGTGCCTGCCATCAAGATTTCCCAAGACCTGCGCGAGGTCTCGAATTTCCTCGTTGCGATTATTGATCACAAATTCGTCTTCCTTGTTGTCCCTCTCAAACGCGTCGGCTTCGCGCGAACTCTCAGTATCCACCCAAGTCTGGCGGAAACCTTGACTGATGCGATTGCCTTCGGACATCTGGCGATTGAGATAGGCCTTGGTGTCTTCGAGGAGCCAGTTGGGCAAGGTCACGTTTGCCCGATTGCTCCGCTCGACAACATCGTGGAAGGCCCGCATCGGAACGCCGCGCAAGCCGTTGCTGCCAGTAGACGCCATCAAATTTCTGCCCTTGAGCACGCTCGCCTGAGCGTCGGGGCCACGAAAACTATGCTCCATGTCACGGGCCAACACGCGATAGGCCTCGTTCAAAATTTCTTTTGCGTGCCAATCGTGTGCTGCATAACCACCAGGCTGAAGGGTAAAATGAGATGCGAGTTTCACGAGCACCCCCTGCTCGGCAGAACTGAGGGGCTTGAAGCTTGGTTCTCGAGCTTGATCCCCCAAATCGCTCAACATCTTCTTGAGCTCTTCGTAACGTTCGTCGTTGTCATAGGTCGCAATGATCGCGTCGGCAGGCATCGCGAGCAGATCCCTCGTAAGTTTCTGATCCGTGTTTTGGGCGAAAGCAAAAATCGAAACCACGGCAAAGGGGAGGATATAGCGAGAGTGAAATGCCATTTCCATATCCTAGCAGCCGGCTCTGGAGTTCCGAGAATTTAGGGCGCCAAAAAACTGCCAGAACCGCGCGTAGTCAGGTTGCAAGTCTGCAATATAAACGAATCACGTTTGCTGATACCATAAATGGGCATGAAGGCTTCACACTCGTTCCTTCTCCTCCTACCCATCTCGATCGTCACCTCGGCTTGGGCTCACGGTCCCGCAGTGCTCACGCCTCCTAGCGAATGTGCCCGTATCCTCAATCACATCCGCGACTATGCCCTGCCCATGTACGCCAAGGCCGACGAAGCCGCACAGCTCCCTATCGGAGGCGTGTCCGCCGCGACGCTAAGCGGAGCGGCTTACTTTGCCGATCACGGCACGGGGCACGTCGAAGACATCGTGCAGCAAGTGCCCAAGGTGATCCGGGTTTTGAACGGCATCGAAAAGATTCCCGAGACCTCGCCACGCGCGAAGTTCCGCCACGGCTTGGGCGAAGCTCAGGCCTACTTGCACGATATCGCGATGGCCGATCCCGCCAACCGCGCCATCCACCCCGAACTCGCGGCCAAAGAAGTTTTCAAGCCCGCCTTCGCGGACAACTTCGACGCTTTCTATCGCGACGCTAAAAAACCAGGCCATGCCTACCACGATCTCTACAAACACAGCCTCGACGTCTACAAAAAATGGAAAGGCACTAGCGTAGGTCACGACCGCTTCCTACGTGAGCTGCTCTCCATGTCCAACGCGCATTCCAAATCCAAAGTTCCTCGAGAACTTTTGAACTCCGATCGCTCCGGAGATTTTCGCGACCTGATGATCAAAACAACTTCCAAAACCGACGAGTACCACCGTCTCGCTGCCGAGATCACCAAGCTCGAAAAAGATCTCAAGAAAAAAGAAGATCCTGCCAAGCGCCGCGCGCTCAGCGCCCTAGAGGCGCAGCTCAACGCACAAACGCGCATCGTGGATGAGAACTTCAAACGTGCTTACCCTTCGCCTGATGAGGCCTATGCATGGCTCAAGCCCTCGGAAATGGAAAAGCACCCCGCCCTCAAAGACTTCTGGCAGGACATCATCGCCGTCGAAAAGGGTCTCAGCATCGCGGATGTTTACCGCCAACGCGATACGCGCCTGCGTACCTCCAACGGCAACCAAATCGTCGCTACCAAGGACGGCGACTCGGTGATCATTCTCGACGATCCTCAGAACCCAGGCTCACCGCTCTACATGCGCTCCAGCGATCCCGTGCACGCGGGCGAGGCGAACATCTCCGAAACCACGCTGCTGCCCAACGGAGATGTGAAGATCGTAGTGACCGATACGGATTTTTCGGACCAGCCCCTACGCCAGGGTGAAGAGAGTCCCAAGGCGAAGGCCCTGCGCGCGGTGTCTATGGTGATTAAAGACATCGGCAACGACGCCATGATCCTGGGCCCCGACCAAAAACTCTACGTCGAGATGCCCCACGGCACCTCCGCGGAATTCCAAAGAGCGCTTCAGCAGGAACTCGCCTCCACCGCCTACGGAAATCGCGTGAAGATTGTCCCTACCTACTCTCCGCGCAAGGGCCGCACTTCGCTAGAATCCCAACTTCTCTCCGGCGACCGGGCCAGGCCGTCTACCAGCTTAAGCCCCGCGGAATTGAGCGCCGCCAAAAAAACGCTCCTCGACAAATGCAAATCCTGTCCCGTGGACGACGTGCTCGCGGGCACCAAGGTTTTGGACCTGCAGCCGGGCGAGATGTTTTTGAAGGAACACGATTCGGCCAACTACGCTTACGTCGTGCTCGGCGATAACGGCGTCGAAGTGACACGCCCCGGATATTCCTCCATCCATTTGCCAGGGGGTTCGCTCCTCGGTGAGGCGGGCATCATCCGTGACAGCGGACGCAACGCCGACGTCAGCGCCGGTCCCCGGGGAACACGGCTCCTCGCCATTCCCAAAGACGTTTACATGAAATACCTCTTTCATCCTCAAGATGCCGCCGCGGTGGCTAGCGAAGTCCGCTCGCGCACGGGAATCCTTGCCAACGTCAACTTGCCGGGTGGTCAGCAGGTACACCTGAAGTTCACGCCGCCCACGACCGTGAGCGACGCCGTCCAAGCCGGACGCCATGTCGTCGCCCTCGATTATCCGCAGGCACGTGGCCCGAGCGACGCAACTCTCCAAGTATATGATCACCACGGCCCCTATCGCGATGCCGAGAACCCTTTCGCGAACACCACAACCAAAATCATCGACGCTTTTGAAACCTCTCAAGCGGACACAAAGGGTCCCGTCGATCGCGAAGCTTTCGTACGTCAGCTCATCGGAGCGCACGACACCACGCAGCCCCTGCCCAAAGACGTCATGCTGAGTTCCGACAATATCTTTGATACCGAAATGGCGATCGCCCTGATTCAAAACCCAGACCTCATGAAAAGTCCCGAGCAGCGCGCGCTTCTTCGTGAAGCCGCCCTGGTTCACGACTTTGCCCACTTCGGAGACTTGCCCAAAGGAGTGGATTCGCGCGCCAACACCCTGAGCAAGGCGCTCTATCAAAACGGCGACCGCTTGATCCAAAAATATCCGGAGCATTTCATGGGAGATCGCCTCAAGGCCGAGACGCCGGCCGAGATTCAGCGACGTATCTTTGATGAACTTCACCAGAGCACGATGGACATTACGGCCCGGGCTCTGCGCGGCGACGATTCTCTGCGCACCGAAGCCGAAGCCTACGAGCAACGCATCACGAGCGAAGCGGCACGCATTCGCAAAGAGGCGATCGTCACTCCCGCGACAGATCCCAATCAGTGGCTCAGCACGATTCCCAGCGCGCGACGCGAGAGCTTTTTAAAGAACCTCGCCATCGTCGATGCGAACAAACTCAATACCGGCACTCCGCACCCAGGGCTGACCTGGGGCGCAAGCAACCTGGCACACGACAAAGACGCCGCGGTACGCATCGAAACGCGTGCAAACGGAACGGCGGGGCTATTCATTGCCGTTCCCTATGGTCGGGAGCGGCCGGCTTTTGTAAATGCGAAATTAGCGGAGGCCCTGCGTGCTTTGCACCGGGCCAATAGTGGTAAGGATCAGCCGGAGCTCGTTGGATACCGCGAAGACGGACTCATCTTTAGCTTCGCGGGTATCCAAGCAACACCCCAGCAGATCCTTAAGGTGATCGAAGAGAACTCTTAGTCTTTGTACTTCACGCCGCAGCCGTAAGGCTTGGTGGCGGAGACCTTGACGGCTTCGCCTTTTTTCACCGACGCGAGAGCTTCGCTCACGTAGGATTTGGCGCCTTTGACGTCTTCTACCTTGGTGCTCGCCTTGTCATCGATCGCGCCATTGTACACGAGCTTACCCGTGCCATCGATCACGTACATGTGCGGGGTGACCTTAGCGCCATAAACTTTGCCCACGGCGCCCGAGGCGTCGAGCAGCACCGCGGTGGCTTTGGATTTTTTCTCAGCCGAAACTTTCTTTGTAGTGACGGCGTCCATGTAGCCTTCTTTTCCGGGGGCCGAAGACGCAATTGAGAGCCAGATCACGCCGTCTTTGGTGGCGCTCTCTTGCAGCTTTTGCATGTTGCCCGAGTCATAATGCTTTTTCACAAAGGGGCACTCGTGGTTCAGCCACTCGAGCACCACGGTCTTGCCCTTGAACGAAGCGAGCGAATGCGCCTTGCCATCGACATCTTTGAGTTCGAAAGCCGGGGCGGCTTCGCCCACCTTGGCTTCGGCCCGCGCCTGGGTGGAAACCACCGCCGCGAACACCATTGCTAATCCAAATAGTTTTTTCATTTCGTTTCTCCTTCTGAGTTGTTGGATGCGGACTGACCCATGAACTTCTGAACCTCATCGCTCAGAAGACTCAAGCTTAAGATCTCGGGGAGCACGGCGTAGGTTTTGCGATCGCGACGGAAGATCGCATAAGTCGGCACGCTGCTGCGGCCTAGCGATTCCAGAACTTTGCTAATTTGAGGGTCCTGATGTGTCCAATCAGCACGCATCGCGGTCACCCCTCGCTCGGCAAAGAATTCCTTGGCGGCGTCGGTATTGAGCACAACCTTTTTGTTGACCTGACAAGTGATGCACCACGAGGCCGTGAAATCCACGAAGACATATTCCGAAGTCGCCAGCGCCTCGTCAAAAGCCTCTGGCGTAAAGGGCTGCCAAAACGAGTTGGATTCGGCTTTGATTTCGCTCCCCGCTTCGCTGATGAGGCGCATCGAATTCCCGAGCCAGAGCCCGCCCGCGAGCGCTAAGAGTCCCAAAATCGCCTTCGTCGTGCGAGCCATCACAGCGCGCGTGAGCCACACCACAAAACTCACTAGGAGCCCCATCATGAGCACATCAATCACGAGATCGGGATTCTGTTTGAGAATCACCCACAAGAGCCACAGTGCGGTAGCGAAGATGGGAAAGGCAAGTAACTGGCGGAAGGTTTCCATCCACGCGCCGGGGCGCGGCAGAAATCTTAGCCACTGCGGAAAATGGCTGAGCAGCACATACGGAAGCGCCATGCCGAAACCGAGCCCCGTAAAGATCAATATCGAACTCAGCGGCGGCAGTGCGAGCGCTGCGCCGAGCGCCACGCCCATAAAGGGCGCGGTGCAGGGCGTGGCCACCACCGTGGCGAGAACGCCGCTCAAAAACGAGGAGACGTAGCCTCCGCGCGTGGCACCCGCTGTGGCGAGGCGTCCACCGGAGAAGTTGAGTTCAAAGAAACCGATGAAGTTGAGGCCGATCAGCAAAAAGAGCACCGCAAGCGCCGACACAAAGAGCGGCGACTGCAGCTGAAAGCCCCACCCTAAGGCGACGCCACTTCCGCGAAGCACGATGAGCAGACCCGCCAGCAGCCAGAACGACACGAGCACCCCTAAGGCAAATACCCAGCCGTGGCGTCGCAAGCGCGAGCGCCCCTGCGCCCCCTCGCCGGCCTCGTGCACAAATCCAAGGATCTTCAGAGAGAGCACGGGAAAGACGCAGGGCATGACGTTCAAAAGGATGCCGCCGAGCAGAGCAAAGAATATCAAGAGAGCCAGCGGCTGATCTGGAGCCCCAACCACCGTTGTGGCGGCGTTTGCGACAATTTCAAAACCCACCCGGTCCGAGGCTTCTTTGCCTTGTGCCATCACAAGGCCCGAAAGGGTCGCAATCTCGGCAGGAGCGTTGGTGTCTTTGACAAGGTGAAGCTTCACACGTCGGTCGCTGAGCTCGAAGGTAGGAATCGGCGCGTGCTGGATGCGCAGCTCATCGCCCGAATAAAAATCCCACAATATCGCCGGTGCATCGAAACCTTCGGGTGCGGTAAATTCGACTTCGTATTCGCTACCGCGATCCACAACCACAGCATCCTTGATGGTGTCTTTGTCCGCATAGGGAACTTTATCAAAAAGGTGTTTGTCCGAGGAGAGTTCGCCCGACGACACGCCATCTCCGCGTTCGATGGGAATTTCGATTTCAAAAGTGCCCTCGGCCGGCAAACATTCCACTCGGCAAATGAGCCAATCAGCACGCGCGGTGATTTTCACCCGGCTCGCGCCGCGATCTTCGGTAGCCCAAGCGCTCGCTCTCTTCCACTCGAGATCAAAGGGAAGTAGCACCTGGCCTTCGTATCCATAGTTGGCAAGGGGACCCACGGGCAGACGTTTGGGTAGCGGCCATCGCTGTGGCAGCGTGTTCAAGCTCGAGGGGATGGACCACTTCACCGAGAGCGGCGTGCCCGAGTCGCCGGGATTACGCCAGTAGATATGCCACTCGGGTTCAATGTTAAAAAGAAATCCGATCTGAAAGGGTTCGCCTTCCACAAGGTGCGAGTGCGAAGCGACAAGTTTGACTTCGGCGTGCGGACTCTTGAGATTTTCAACGCGGTAAGCGGGTGTGGATTCTGTTGTCGCTTCGGCAGCAAGGCTGAAGCTAGCCATTAAGAAAACGTAGGCCCCCAAAAGGTTGGCTATTTTCATAGGCCTACTTTTCCGGGCTTTTGCTCAAACATCAAACGATAATCACGCGAGAGGCAAAAAAAAGCCCGCCCCGAACCGAAGTCCGGGGCGGGCCTGATGAGTCTCTTAGAGGCTAGGCTTGAAGAGCCACGGCCACTCGAAGCTCGCTTCGGAGCCGCCTTGCGGCGACGGGAATGTCCAGCCGCGCAGAGCGTTCACAATGCAAGAGCCGAAAGCCGCGTCGTTGGTGGAGTTCGAACCCACCGAAGCCGCGCTCACTTTGCCACCCGTGACGATGGTCGCGCGCACCATGATACGACCCGACATCGAAGGGCTGCGAGCCAGCGCTTGCTGGTAGCAGAATTCGATTTCGTTTTGGTGCGAGTTGATCACGCGCTCGATCTCTTTACGCGAGAGCGAACCTGCAACCGAGACGCCCGTGGTTTCGGTCGAGATCGCAAATTCCCCTTTGCCGGGGAGCGAACCCACGCCGTCGCCAGTAGCGCCGCCGCCGAAGCCCTTGGTGCCCAGACCACCCACGCCAACGGCCGTACCGCCGCCGCCCTTGCCAGTGCCCTGCAGGCCCGAACCACCCGAACCGATACCGGAGCGGATGGAATCACCACCGACGCCCTGGAAGGCTTTGTCGAGCGGATCATTGCCCGAAGCGCCGCCACCAGGAGAACCTTTGGCAGCGATACGCGAGCCGAGACCAGAGTTCTTGAGCGAGTCGAGTACCGAATCGCTCGAAGCTTTCACGGGGCCGTCTTTCACTTGGTTGCGACGGTTCGGATCGATCTTAGGACGGTTCGTGATACCGGTTTCGTGCTTCGCATTCGGATTGCCGCGCTTGCCTTCGGTGCCGCGTTCACGAGCGCCTTCGCCCTCGTTACCACCCTTTTGACTGACGGCCTTCTCGGCGACCTTCTTAGCGTCAGTAACGCGTTTGTCGGCCTTCTTAGGCAGGGTCTTCGGAGGCGGCTTAGGCGCTTCCATAGGAGGAGGAGGCGGAGCCACAGGAGGCGGCGGAGCGATTTTCTTCTCCTTGTACGCCTCGACGATGATCTTGCGCATTTTCTCAGGAATCTCTTTCACGCGACCTTCGATGGGCGCTTCGAAAATGCTGAGCAAGGTCAACATGAGTATGACAAAAGCGATCACACCAGCAAAGACCGTCCAGAAAAGCGGCTCGCGGGCAACGATCGCACCACCTGCGATGGGCGGCGCCTTGGGCACCGCCATGATGAAGAAGTGCACGTTGCCAACTTGAACCTTGGCGAGGTCGGGGCCGGCGAGCGAAATCACCGAGCGACCCATCTTCGCAAAGTCTTCGTGCGTGTACATCGTGCCCTGGATACGGGCCGAAAGCTTCATCGAGGGGTGAATCGCGATTTCGGTGCTGGCACCGCTGATCTTGAGGAAGTCGTACATCGGAGGCAAACCAACCGAAGGCACGAGGTAATCGCACTTCTCAGTTTCGCCGATCGTAACGGTGTGCGTGCCGGCGTAGTGGTCAACCGCAAGTACGGAATCGAGCCAGTACACGGTGACTTCGGTGGACTCGCCCACGCCCATGGGACGGTCGAGCACTCCGCGGTCTTGTGCGGTGGACTTGAGCGAGCGGATGACCGTCGCTTCTTTGGGCACGTTCACTTCGAAATCGCCCGCCGGAACAGAAACTTCGGGAGCCGCTGCCATGGGAGCCGCGTGAGCCGCTTGCGGAGCTGCACCGATCGAAGGCGAAGATACTGGCGCCGCCGTGCGCTCGGCCTTGACCGATACGGACTGCGGAGCAGGTTTTTCAACCGCGATCGCCGAAGGCGTCATCACGAGGCGAATGTCAGCGATCTTGATCTCGGAGCTCTTGTCGATCTTTTGCTCCAGCACGCGAGCGCCGTTCACGAAAACGCCGTGGCTCGAAGCCAGGTCGGTGATCTTGAACTCGTTCTCGCCCACTTTTTCGATCAGCGCGTGGATGCGCGAAACGCGAGGGTTAGAAATTTTGAAATCGGCCGACAAAATACGTCCGATGACGATCTTGTTCTGCTCGAAGCGCTGCTTGGCGATCAGACGGTCTCCGTCGTACGCCGCTAAATCCACGACAATTTTAAAATCAGCCATAGTTCCCCCAACCCAATTTATCTTTCTTGAAACCCGACAGCGTCGAGTCCTTCACGCCGAAACGAATATCTCTCAGGAATCAACGAACGACGCGTACGCGACGGACGCTTTTGTAGGATCGTCTGTCCCGGCGCAAGTCCTTTGCCCGAGATGTTCGATCCATCGAAAATAAAGATCTGACGTTTGGGGATCTTTACGATGCCCTTGTCGGTCTTCTGAATGATCCAGCCTTCTTGTCGATCGGCACCGTCGCCCTGCGCGAGAGCCACGAGCGACAGGCTCGAAAAACCGAGAACCATCACAGTACGCATTAGTATCTTTTTCATTCACGACTCCAAATGCTGATATAGCGACGCGCCGGGTGCGATCCGGCTGGGCTGGCGATGTCGACGAATTCTTTCATCGACGAGAGTGCCGCGCCCTTGTCGCCCGCGCGGTACTGCGCGAGGGCCATGTTAAAGAGCAGAGCATCTTGATTCGCGCCACGCGAAGAGATCCCACGCTTGTAGGCCGAAGCGGCCGCTTTCGCGTCGCCTGCGCCCATCAGCGCGTAACCGCGAATCCAAGCGACTCCGGGATCCGAATCTTTTAGCGAAGAAGCGACCGAAGCGGCTTCTTCAAAGTCTTCCACCGAAGCGTAAAGAGCAGCAAGGTTTTTGAGAGCAGCATCGCGCAAGCTGCGCGAATCGCCCGAGTCACCGACCTTACGAAGCAGCGTGGAGGCCGTTTGACCGCGACCTTGGTACCACTCGAGAAGGCCCGACATCAAATCGAGCTGACCGCGTTCGAGATCGCTCATACCACCGGGGTTCTTCGCCGCGATCGAAGCCGCAAGCTGGAATTCGCCGTAGCGTTTTTCGCTGAAGGCCTTGATCGCCGTGCGCATCAGGTCTTTTTCTTGCTTAGAGATGTCTTCGGGCAGCCACTGCGGCGTCGGAGCCATCTCGTCGGTCACGGTGACGAGTTGCGGTTTGAACATGCGCAAATCGTTCTTACAAGCTGCGAGACCCGAACCGGTGATCTTGAGTTCTTTGGCCTTGCCCACGCAAGTATCGAGGAATTGAATCCCCTTCTGGCGCAGCGGAGCCGCGAGGGCTTCGAGCTCTTCTTTGGGCGCTGGGCCTTTGACGATCTCGTCGGCAAACTCGCGATAGCCCACCGAGAGACGCTGTAGCGACTTCAGGGCGTGTTCGGGGCTACCGTAGGACACGACGTTCAGGTAACGCTTCTCAATAGACTCAAGGGCGTTGAGCTTTTCTTTGAGGGTCGGTACGAAACGCGATGCCGAAGTCGAAACCTTGCGTCTTTGATAAGCCGCAAATTCGGGTTCCATCAACGCGAAGGCCATATAGCCGAGGGCTTCTTTTTCGAAAACATCGTTGATACGGCTCGACGGGTAGCGCTTGACCACCATCTCAAACTGCTGACGGTTGTTGCTGCGTGCCGCATCGAGGATCTCGGCGGCTTGCAGCGACTCGCGTTCCTTCGCACCGAGCGATGGCAAGCCACGCACCAGTGCGAAATCAGCCGAGGTCGATCCTTTGGACAAGAGGAGCAGATCGATCATGGCGCCGCGGTTTTCGTTACGCGGGAATTCTTTGAGCGTTTGACGAACATCGTTCATCAGATCGCGCGAAGGCGTGCGACTGGGGAAAGTATCCACGAAGACGGCGTCCTCGAGGTGCGAGCGGATATAGATGATATTCCACTGCGCGTTCTCGAAGTCTTTGCCCTTTTGCTTGAAGTTCGTCTGATACTGATTGTACTGAGCGAGAGCTTCGCGGAACTTACCGTCGCGGGCCAGAGCATCAGCTTTTTGCAAATAGAGGTTTTTGGAGTACTGCGAATTCGGGAACGCTGCGAGCATCTGCTCACGCGCGTCTTTCAGTACGCTGTCATCCTTGGACTTCTCGGCGTAAACCACGGCGTTGTTCAGCGCGGTTTCTTTAAGAGAGCCGGCTACCTTCTTGGCGATGTCTATGTAAGCCAGGGATTTCTTCTTGGCTTCGGACTCGCTCGAGTCAGGCATGGCTTCGATACGTTTGAAGACAGCCTTCTCTTGGTACTCCTGGAGTTCCTTTTGGAAGGGTGCCCCACCCGTTTTCACGAGATCTCCATTGGCAAGAAACTTCTGCGCGGCGGCCACAGCAGCCTCGTAGTTGTTTTCTTTTTCGTGAATGAAGAGGATACGCTGAGCGGCTTCTACCCCGCGGGTAGAGTTCGGAAAGCGTGCGACCACTTCTTGAAGGGCCACGAGGGCGTCTTTGTAATCGCCCTTGTTAAAGGTCTCGTAAGCGCTGAGATAGATCATCTCGGCGGCGCGCTCGTCCTTAGGATACTTTGTTAAGAAATCCTTGGTAACCTTCTGCAGGTCGTCGGCGTCGGCTTGCTTTTCTTTGATACCTTCGCGTACGGCGAGGATGCGGTTGTAGTCCGCGGCGCTCGCGTATTTGCCGTTGCCCACCTGAGCGTAAACGTCCGAAGCGCGTTTGTACTCACGCAGTTGATACAGAGTCTCGGCAAAAAAGAAGCGCATTTCGTGCACGTTCTCAGCAGTGTCCGGATTGGGCTTAGGAATGTAGCTGAAGTACACGTCGTAGTATTCGGTGGCGCCGCGGTAGTAGCTATCGCGTTTGGTTTTTTGCGCCAACTGGTGCATGTCTTTGGCTTCTTTACGTACGGTCTGTACGAGCTCTTCGAGATAGAGCTTTTCTTCGTCGGCCTTCATGTCCTGACGCGAGAGCCAGCGCGAGCCTTCACCGTAAGTCTTGAGCAGGTCACCGAGACGACGGGAGTGTTCCGCGTAATTGTTGCGCACGCGGTAGAGGTCGGCAATTTCACCAGCGTAGGTGCGAGCTTCGCGATCGTTGGGCTTGAGCTCGATGAGCTGGTTGTAGCAATACTCGGAGATCTTATAATCGCCGTAATTGCGCGCAGTATTCGCAGTCACACGGTAAAAGTTAAAGAGCATCTCATCGTCGCCGACGCGTTTGAAGTACGCTTCACCGTCGTTGTATTCCTTAGACAGGGCGAAGGCGTAGGCCAAGTCATTGAGAGCTTCTTTTTTAAAGACGAGAGACTTGGCGGATTTGTTCGATTCCGAAAGTTCAACAGTCTTCTTATAAGCGAGTACGGCTTTCTTATACTGGTTCGTGTTGCGATAGCACCAGGCGAGCTTGTACATCGCGTAGCCCTTGATTTCCTGGGCTTCCGAGCCGGCTTTATCGGCGTCCGAAGCTACCTTGAGGTAGTGCGGTAGCGCTTCGGCAAAATCCGAGTTCTCGAAGTAGAGATCCGCGAGGTTCAAACGAGCCGCGAGGGCGCGGGTCGAGCGCGGGTAGCGGCGCGTGAGCTCTTCGTAATGAGAGATCGCGCTCTTGCGCTGACCGAGATCGAGGTAAGTCGACCCCAGGTAAAAAAGCACTTCGTCGCGGCGGATAGACGCCGAGAAAGCGCCGTTGCTGCGGCTTTTGACTTCGAGTTCACGGTAGAGCGAGAGCGATTTTTTGCGGAAGGAGTCCGTGCGCGGCGTTTTGAGCACCGGACGTGCGGTGCGCTGTTTTTTAGCGGAATCGAGACCTTCCCAGCGCTTGAGCTGCTCGGACCAATCTGCCGACTCGCGCTGCGCGAGAATCTGCGACTGGTCGTAGTACATTTCGGCGAGACGCATTTTCACTTCACCCTCGCGCGTGGACGAGGATGGGCGCTTGCTGAGGGCTTCGAGCTGCTTGATCAGCTCAACAGTTTTTTGGTCGATGCGGTAGCGAACGGCGCGCTCGGTGTCGAGATCGCTAAACTCAATGTTTGGTTTGGTGACTTCGATCGTGCGGTTGATCGTCACGCGATCGCGGCGCAAACGCTCGGGTTCTTCGGGCACGGTCATGGTCGACTTGAGCGACGAACGGATACCCCAATCCGAGGGGGGACGTGCGGCCTGGCCGGCGTTCGCCCACAGGAACAAGTAAGCGGTAAAAATGAGTTTATAGCGTGGCTGCATTACAATACCTCATTGTCGGCACATACGTTAGAAGTCGCGAAGGCATAGCCTCCAGTTTCGTCTCGCCAGAACTCTCCTTCGAAAGGCCAGAATTCGTAGCCTTTCTCGAGTTCTTTATCGAAATCAATCTCTTTGCGCACACCGGTCTTGCCCGTCACGAGACGTTCGCGCAGACGAGTGTTCACTTCCACCTCAACCGAGAGCACGCCTTCGAGCGACTCGGCAATCTCTTGCTGCATGCGATTCACACGGTTGCGGGCATAGCCCGCACCAAAGCGCATGAATTCTTGCTTGGCGTCTGAGAACTCACGCTCCGCACGCGAGGCCGAAGCCCCTTCGAGCGAGCGCGAAAGAATTTCTTCGCGGCGGATTTGAGCAAGGCCTTGATCGAGTTCGGAAACTTGCGGTTGACCCAAGATGCCGTCCATCAGCGCCGGCCAATTTTTGCGTTCAAAGCCCGAAGGCACGTCCGTCTTGCCAGCCGAGAATCGCAGTGCCTGGCTGAGGATCGCATCGCCACTCATGTTCTGCAGGCGGCGCACATCGTTCACCATGGGCTGGTACTTCTCGCGCAGCTTCTTGATCGAGCGGCTCGCCGAATCAAAGTAGCAGAGGCGGTAAAGCGTGGCCGCTTCAAGAAGATAAGATTCTGGGCGGAATTTGTTCATGAGGTATGGGTTGTGCACGTTCATGAGTTGGCCGAGCGTCAAGTTGAGGTCGTCCACGTGATAAGCGGCCCAAGCGCCAACAATAGTACCGTCGAACCACGAGGGAGAGGTTTTGGGCAGCATCAGCAGTTCGTCGAGAGCGCTGGAGTAGCGTTTGACATCGAAATAGATGCGCGCGCGCTGCAGATAGATAAACCCCATGTCCTTATTAGGGACTTTGTTGAAGTTCGCACCGAGGATGCTGAGCGCTTGCGACGGACGATTGAGTCCGTAGAGAATGCCCGAGGCTGCGGTAAACGCCTTGAGGCGCACCGAAGGGTCAGCGATTTGCATCAGCTGCTCGCGACGCGGAATCCAGCGAGCAGCGCCCAGAAGGTTTCCAAGACGCAGTTCATGGGCGGCAAGCGCCATACGGAACGAGGCGGGCCAGGTAAGCGAGTTCGCGCCCTTGCCAATCCAGAAGGTGGCAAGTTGCGAGGCCGTCTCGTAACGACCGAGCGCGAGAGCGGAATCACCGATTTCACTCAGTACTTTGTGTGTGCTGCTTTTGTAACCAGCCTCAACGCGCTCAGAGAGCGCGACAAAGTGCAGACCCATACGATCCATAATGGCCGCGCGTGCGAGATGCGCCGCTGCCGAAGAGCTTGCGTTCAGACTATTAACCGCGCCCTTGAGATTGCCCTGACGTACCATCGAGCGAACCTGCGAAGAACCTTGTTTCGCTTGCGAGCGCGAGCGACGCTGGTTCGAACGTTGTGCGAGGGCATCGCCTCCGGAGCTGACGCAGAGACCGATGAGGGTCAAACCTAATGCCGTACGGATGGGGAGTGTTCGTTTCATCTTAGTTGTCTCCAAAGAGCACGCTGGCTCCGGCTAAAATGTTCGCGCGGTGATCACCGTTCGTTGTAAAATCGTAATAGTCGCGTACTTCGAGTCTCAGAACGGCGCGCCTGTTGAGGTACAATCTTGCGCCAGCACCGAACATGGCCATGCCGACGAAAGCTTCTTCGGTACGGGTAGTGCCCCCACCCGCGTGGAAATAAGCTTCCCAGTGGTAGACGTTTTCGAGGGTGGCCGATTTGCCTTTGAAGGGTGCCCACCAAATCGAAGAACCGATTGTCGCTACGGGCTCCACGCGGCCAAAGCCGAGTTCGTCTGCAGTGTTATCGATCGCGTGGGTTGCACTGTTAATGTCCTTCTCAATCGAAGTGCGATAGTTGGTGTGGATCGCAGCGTGCAGGATCTCGATCGAGAAATCTTCGGAGAGGTGATAGGCGAGCGACATGCCGATACCGAGCTGTTTGCGGAAGGAGTCGGCAGGTTGAATGCCGAGCATGATAGGCGCAAGTTCAAAGCGCCCCTCTTTGGTGATGTAGCGGTGTTTGACAACAAGAATATGATCGAAGGGGATCTGCTTGGGGCCTGCGATGGCCTCATCGATCTCTTCGAGTGCCGAATCTTCAACTTCTTTACGCTCTTTTTCGTCGAAGGCGTAATCGCTGCCGCTATTAGAGCTGCCACGATCTTCCTTGGCGAAATCTTCGAGCAGATCACCGGCGGAATCGGACGAATCAAAATTCGCCGACGACGTCGAGGACGTAGCGCTCGAAGGAGGTGGAGTCATTTTTGACGGTGACGAGGGAGCCGGAGCGGCTTCCTCTACCGTCGCCGATGAAGACCCTTCTTCTAGCAACAGCTCTTTTTCAAGATCTGAGAGGTTTTGAGCGCGCAGCGTTGACGACGCACAAAACAGTGCCAAAACAGAAACAAAATGCCGATATTTTTGTCGATTTGCCATGAGCCTTCCCCAATTAAAAGTGTAAAGCACTTTGGGGGACTATGGCATAGTGCGACGCCCCAAAAATCAG
>Ga0247823_10000401_pt1 | contig 37454 bp, 29 predicted proteins | sample 13C_PalmiticAcid_2_FD_192426 | JGI IMG/M metagenome (GOLD analysis project Ga0247823, IMG submission 192426) | Soil microbial communities from agricultural site in Penn Yan, New York, United States - 13C_PalmiticAcid_Day30 | ecosystem: Environmental > Terrestrial > Soil > Agricultural land...
ATCGTCAATGTCGCTGCGGGGACCGGCGCGACCGATGCGGTCAACAAGGCACAGCTCGATGCCGTGGCCATCGCCGCGGGCACTGCACAGTCCACCGCCGACCTCGCCCGCACCGAAGCCGCGGCGGCGCTGACCGCCGCACAGGACGGCACCCAAGCCGCGTCCGCGCTCGCGACGGCGGCACAGGCAACCGCGGACACTGCGCTGACCAATGCTGCGACGGCACAGCAGACCGCCAACACCGCCCGCGGCGAAGCATCAACGGCGCAAGCCACTGCCGGCGCCGCGCAGGGCACCGCGAACCTTGCCCGCTCCGAAGCGGCAGGCGCGCAGAGCAGCGCCAACCAGGCGCTGGCGGGCGTCGCGGTGGTCCAGCAGGTCCAGGCCGGACAGGCTGTGCAGATCGGCGCGCTTCAGCAGGGGCACGCGGCGCAGGCGGCGCAGATCCAGGCGCTCCAGTTCGGGCAGACGCAATTGTTCGACCTGGTCGAGCACAACTGGCGCGAGGCGCAGCGCGGCATCGCGGCAGCGGTTGCGCTGGCGCCGGCGCCCTTTCCTTCCGAACCCGGCCGCACCAGCTACACCGCCAACACGGCGGTCTATCGCGGGCAGGTCGCGGTCAGCGCATCGCTCGCACACCGGCTCAATGTCGACACGCCCTTCGCGATCACCATGGGAGTGTCGCATGCCGGCAAGCGGGACACCGCGGTTCGCGCGGGAATTGCGGGCGAGTTCTAGCGCTCGAACCCCTCGTTGCCAGAGGTTTACCCGCCATGCGCCAGCCGATAGGCTCCAAGGTTGGAGGGGCGCGGATGCGGCAGCCAACGCCAGCGGAATGGTCGATTATCCGCGATCAGTTCGACCGATTGGGTGCTCTGGCCGCGGACGCACAGCTCGCCGCGCTCGCGCAAACCGGGCTGGACCCGTTCGTGGCGGACCAGCTGCGCAGCCTGTTCTCCGCAAGCCGACGTGCCGGGATGCTCGACGCGCCGTTGCCGGCCTCCGCCAATCCTGGCGTCCCGTACGCGTCGCTCGCCCCCGGTACCGCCTTTGACGGTTATACCGTCCGGTCGCTGATCGGGCGCGGCGGCATGGGCGAGGTCTATCTGGCCGAGCGTAGCGGCTTCGGTTTTGCGCAGCGTGTGGCGCTCAAGATGCTGCGGCCCGAAGCGGTCGAGCGAGTGGCCGCATTCGATTCCGAACGCGCGCTGCTCGCGACGCTCGAACATCCCGGGATCGCGCGGCTGATCGATGGCGGCATCTCGCCAGACGGGCGGCCCTACATGGCGATCGAGTATGTCGAAGGCCGTCCGATCGATCAGTGGTGTGCAGAGAACGAGGCTGGCCTCGAGACACGACTGCGCCTGTTTATGGAGGTCTGCGACGCCGTCACACATGCCCATGCGCGCATGGTCATCCATCGCGATATCAAACCGCACAACATCCTGATCGATGGCGAAGGGCGGGCCCGTTTGCTCGATTTCGGCATCGCCAAGCTGATCGACGCGGCGAGTGGCGAGCGCACCGTGACGATGGCGATGCTCACTCCCGACTATGCAGCGCCCGAGCAGCTGATGGATGGCGAGACGACCACCGCGACCGACATCTACGCGCTGGGCGCCGTGCTGTTCGAGCTCCTGTCCGGATCGCGGCCGTGGCAGACGCCGGGTGCGCGGCTGCCATCGATGCTGCGCCGGGTGCTCGACGATGACCCGCCTGCACCAAGCCGGGCGGCTGCCGCTGCGCCCCGTCCCCCAGTGGCGCCGCGCCGGATCGCCGGTGACCTCGACGCGATCACGCTCAAGGCGATGCGGCACGCACCGGGCCAGCGCTATGCCGCCGTTTCCGGCCTTGCCGCCGACGTACAGGCACATCTGTCGCTGCAGCCGGTTGCCGCCCGTTCCGGATCCACGATCTATCAGCTGAGCCGCTATATCCGCCGGCACCGCTGGGCCGCAGGCGGGGTCGCCGCCGCACTGCTCGCATTGCTCATCGGCACTGCCGGTGTCGCATGGCAAGCGCGGCAAACTGCGGTCGAACGCGATTTCGCACTGGCGGAGGCGACGCGGCTGGAGGCGATCAACCGCGCGATGCTGCTGATGTTCCGCGATGCCAAGGATACCAAGCAGCTCGAATCGGTTTCGGCGCGGGAGCTGATCGACAGCACCACGCGCCGGATCCTCCAGTCGGCCTCGCCCGATTCACCCGACGTCGCCTCGATGGTCGCTGCGCTCGCCGACCTCTATCTGATCGTCGAACGAAACGACGATGCCAAGGCACTGATCACCGGCGCGCTCGCGCGGGGTACCGGTGCGGGCGATCCGGCCGACCTTGCCCGGCTCAAGCTGAAGCTTGGCACGGTGCTGGCGATTCAAGGACAGCATGATGCGGCGCGGCGGCTGCTCGCCGAAATCGAACCGGTCTGGCGGCGCGACCCGGTGCGGTTCCGGCGCGAGCGGGTCGAAGCGATCGGCGCCGAGGCCCTGATGCTGCGCCATCGGGGCAAGAGAGACGCAGCGATCGCGCTCCTCGCAGAGAATATGGAGGAGGCCGAACAGGTCTATGTCGCCTATGATCGCGATCTCGCGACACGCTACACCGCGCTTGCCGGTCTGTTGATCGAGGCGGGCCGCCTCGACGAAGCGGCAGAGCTTCTTGTCCATGGCGACGCCAAACTCACGGGTCGCAAATCATCGTCCTCCAGTGCACTCAACCTTCGATGGCTCGAGGCCGAGGTGTTGGTGTTGCGCGGCGAAACGGGTCGCGCAGAGGCGTTGCTGCGTGACACGATCGCGCAGCGTCGGCGTCAGCATGGCAAGACCGGTGAGCTTGCGATCGACCTGCTCCGCTATGGCAGGCTGCTGAACCAGCTGGATCGGCCCGCCGAAGCATGGGCGGCGCTGCGCGCCACGATGCCGATCGTGACAGACTATTATGGCGGACATAGCGCAGCAATGCTGCAGGTGCGGGTCGCCGCAGTCGAGGCGCTGGCGACGCTCGGCCGCCTGGACGAGAGCCGGCTGATGTTGGCCATCGTAGATCGATCCGCCCACCTCGTGCGTCAGGATAATCTGTTGCAGGCACGCTATCTGCGTAGTCGCGCCGCCTTGCGCCTCGCCAATGGCGAACCCGGGGCGACGCTATCCGATCTCAACGCGGCGGAGGCGATCGCCCGCAAGGCGGGGCGCGGCAGCGATCTGTTCGTCTTGGAGAATGCGGCAATTCGAAAGCGGCTGAAACGCACTTACCCTGCTTTCATCTGAGCCATCCCGTCGTCCTCGAACCGCCATTTATAGTCGACCACGCCGAAGCAGGATATATTGCCGGGCGGTGCCGAGGCGCGCCATTCATGCTGTGGTTCGAGGCAAGTTCGATCTTCGTCGCAACGAAGATTTGCCGCGGGATGCGTTGAACGGGGCTGTGTCGGGGGCCGCAACAAACCGGTCGTCGGCGCCTGTATCCGGGGGCGATCCTTTCCACACTGCGCTGCCTGATCGCAAAAAAGTTTCCCGCCGACATTCGGAAAGCGGAATCGGCCGCGTCTATCTCCCAACAAAGAGAGCTTCTGACCGAAGTCCTACAGGGGGAAGACATGAAAACTCGGGATCTGCTGTTTCTGACCACGGCCTGCGGCCTCGCCATCGCCGCCGCGCCGGCCTGGGCTCAGTCCAGCGGCGACGCCGGAGCGCAGACAGCCGCCGGAGCGGCCGAAGCGGCGGAAGACGAAGCCCCTGCGGAACTGGTCATCACCGGATCGCGCATCGATCGCGCGGGCTTCGACGCGCCGACGCCGACCACGGTGCTGAGCGGCGACGCGCTGACGCAGGGCGACCGCCCGAGCATCGCGCAGGTGCTGAACGATCTGCCGCAGTTCCGCGCCTCGACCACGCCGGTCACTAACTTCTCGGGCACCGCGTCGGGCTCGTCCCCCGCCGATCTGCGCGGCCTCGGCACCACGCGCACCCTGACCCTGCTCAACGGCCGCCGTTTCACCGGCGCGGGCGATCTCAACACCGTGCCCCAGGGGCTGATCAGCCGGGTCGAGGTCGTCACCGGCGGCGCGTCGGCAGCCTGGGGCTCGGGCGCGGTCGGCGGTGTGGTCAACATCATGCTCAACGAGAATCTCGAAGGGCTGACCATCGGTGCGCAGAGCGGCGTCTCGTCGCGCGAGGACGCGTTCCGCTACGGCTTCGACGCGACCTTCGGGGTCAAGTTCGCTGACGGCGCGGGTCATTTCATGATCGGCGCGCAATATATGAACGATGAGGGCGTGCTCGACCGCGATTCCCGCCCGAACCTTGGCAGCACGACGCTGTTCTCCAAGCCGGGCGGCGGCCGGGTGATCGCGCAGGACGTGAACTATTCCAACGCCAGCATCGGCGGCCTGATCACCACCGGTGTCCTTGCCGGGCAGACCTTCGAGCGCGACGGTACGCTGCGTCCGTTCCGCTTCGGCAGCCCGAACGACGGGTCTTCGATGGTTGGCGGCGAAGGCACCAGCCTTCGCGACGAGACCGCACTGTCGGCACCCTATCAGCGGCTCAACGGCTATGCCCGCGCCAGCTTCGAAATCGGTGACGCCAAGCTGTGGGTCGATGGCAGCTATTCGCGGATGTGGGCGGAATATCCCTTCTACGCCGAAAGCAACCGCGGCAGCAGCAATATCACCGTCTCGCGCGACAATCCCTTCCTGCCTCAGGCGGTCCGTGACCGGCTGATCGCGGCGAACCAGACCAGCTTCCGCATGGGCCGCGTGTTCGAGGATTATGGCTATCGCACCTTCGGCTACACGCGTGAGACGATCGATGCCGCGATCGGTATCGACGGATCGTTCGGCGGCGGCAAGTGGCGGTACAGCGCCTACTACGGCCATGGCCAGCTGATCGATGATCGTGGCTATCTGAACCAGAAGGTGGACGCCAACTTCACCCGTGCAATCGATGTGGTCGCCGGTCCCAACGGTCCGATCTGCCGCATCGCGCTGACCGATCCGACCACTGCGTGCCGTCCGCTCAACATCTTCGGCGAAGGCAATGCCGATCCGGCGGCGATCGCCTATGCCTTTTCGAACACAGCGCATGTCCGCAATACGACCAAGCTCGACACGGCGGCGGTGAGCCTGCGTGGTGACCCGTTCTCGTTGTGGGCGGGGCCGGTGTCGATCGCGATCGGTGCCGAGGCGCGCTGGGAATCGATCGAATCCAGCGGGCTCGATCCCATCTCCGCTGCACGCGGGTTCACGACCTTCAACTTCTCGGACCTCAACGGCGGCTTCAACGTCAAGGAGGGCTTTGCCGAAGTCGCGGTGCCGCTGCTCGATCAGGATTTCAGCAAGCTCGAGTTCAGCGCCGCCGGCCGGTACAGCCATTACAGCAACACGGGCAGCGTCAATTCGTGGAAGCTCGGCCTCACCAACCGCGTCTATAGCGAGCTGCTGCTGCGGGTTTCGCGGTCGCGGGATATTCGTTCGGGCAGCCTCAGCGAATTGTTCACCAACCGTTCGACCACCCGCTCGACCGTGGCCGATGGGAGCAACGGAAGCTACGAGATCATTACCTATGGCGGTGGCAATCCCACGCTGGATCCCGAAATCGGCCAGACGACCACGCTCGGCGCGTCCTGGTCGCCCTCCTTCATTCCGGGTCTGAGCCTGTCGGTCGACTATTTCGACATTCGCATCAAGGGCGCGATCTCCACGCTGAGCGGCCAGGACATCATCACGCGCTGCGCCAATGGCAATACCGCGCTGTGCGGGCAGATCGTCCGTGGCAGTGACAACAAGATCGCACACATCTTCGCGACCTTCGTGAACCTCGCCGAATACAAGACGCACGGGATCGATTTCGAGGCCTCGTATAATCTTCCGCTCAGCAAGCTGTCGGCGGCATGGCCGGGCACGCTCAAATTCCGCGGCCTCGCGACCTATGTCCCGACGCTGACGACAGACGACGGCGTCAGCAAGATCGAATATGCGGGCGATGTCGGCGAAGCACTTCCGTTCGGCACCCCGAAGTGGCGCGCGACCGGCAGCCTGACCTATCAGGATCAGGCGCTGAGCGTGGATGCCCGCCTGCGTTATGTTGGTGGCGGCATGTGGAATAGCGCGCTGAAGGATCTTGAGAACAACGCGATCAAGGCGCGCACCTATGTCGACCTGGGCGCGCGGGTGACGATCGACAAGCTGACGCTGTCGCTCAACGTCAACAACCTGTTCGATGTCGATCCGCCGCTGACGACCACGGGCCAGATCCACTATGACCAGATCGGGCGCTATTTCTCGACCGCGGCAAAGATCAAGTTCTGATGCGGCAAAGCGCCGAGCATTGAGGGGAATGACCATGAACGCACCGTACCGGGCCCTGTCACGACTGGTCCGCGGGGGCGGCATTTCCCTGATGCTCGGCGCGGCCGCAACGCTCCCGGCGTCCGCCCAATCCGTGGCGGAACCGGCGACGCAGATCGATCCGATCTTTGCGAAGTTCAATTCGGATGCCGCGCCGGGTTGCGCGATCGCGGTCGAGCGGCCCGGCCAGCCGGTGCTGACCCGTGCCTACGGTATGGCGGACCTCGAACATGGCATCCGCAATACCGCCGACACGGTGTTCGAGGCGGGGTCGGTGTCGAAGCAGTTCACCGCCGCGGCGGTGCTGGCGCTGGTCGATGCGGGCAAGCTGAAGCTCGATGCCGATGTGCGGACGATCATTCCCGAACTGCCCGATTATGGCCGGGTCATCACGGTCGACCAGCTGCTCAATCACACCAGCGGGTTGCGCGACTGGGGCGCGGTGCTCGGCCTGGCCGGCTGGCCGCGGACCACGCGCACCAACTCGCAGAAGGATTTCCTGTTCGTCGCCGCCCGGCAAAAGGCGCTCAACTTCGAACCGGGTGCGGAATCGAGCTACACCAACACGGGCTATAATCTGCTGACCGAGATCGTCAGCCGGATCAGCGGCAAGTCGCTCGCCGAGTTCAGCCGCGAGACCTTCTTCGCCCCGCTCGGCATGACGCATACCCAGTGGCGCGACAATTTCCGCCGGGTCGTTCCGGGCCGCGCCCAGGCCTATGACTCGAAGAACGGTGGCTACGAACAGGACATGCCGTTCGAGGACGCGTACGGCAATGGCGGGCTGCTCACCACGGTCGGCGATCTGCTGATCTGGAACCGCGCACTCGACAGCGGCAAGCTCGGCGCGTTCGTGACGACCAAGCTCGCCGAACGCAGTACGCTGCGCGACGGCCGCAAGATCACCTATGGCCGCGGGCTGTTCAACTACAGCTTCAAGGGCGCTGACGAGATCGCGCATTCGGGCGCGACCGCGGGCTATCGCGCCTGGCTCGGCCGCTATCCGGCACATCGGCTGTCGGTGGCGCTGCTGTGCAATGCCGCCAATGCCGATACCGGGATGGGGCGCAAGGTCGCGGCGCTGTTCCTGCCCGGCCAGTCCGATGCAGAGGTCGCCAAGCCAATGCCGGCCGGGCTGTTCGTCGATCAGGCGTCGGGCACGCCGCTTGATGCCGCGCGCTTCCGCGCGAACGACAGCCGGATCGTGTCGGAGGATCGGATCGAGTTGACCGGGCGCGACGGCAATGTCTCGGTCTTCCTGCGAACCGCGCCGGTTGAGGCTGCCGCGGTGAAGCTCGCCGATTATGCCGGCCTCTATGCGAGCGATGAGGTCGGTGCGGCCTACAGCATCACCCCCGGCGCCGACGGCCTGACCTGGCGGATCCACGAACGGCCCGATTTCGTGCAGGTGCTCAAACCCGTCTATCGCGACGCGTTTCAGGGGGAGGGCGCGACCTTCCGCTTCCAGCGCGGTGCCGGCGGCAAGGTGACTGCCCTCACGGTCAGCGTCGAACGCGCGCGTAACGTCCGGTTCGCCCGGCTTCGCTGATGGCAGGCCCAAGGGAGGCCGGCGTTATGCAAATTTCGAATACCCCTTTCGACATCGGCATTGGACGCCTTCCGGCCGGCGCGGCAGCATCCGAATATGGAGCAGCGCCGGCAGAATCTCAGAGAATTCGAGATACGCTTGCGTTCCTTTGTTACGTCACGGGTCAGTAATCCCAGTGATGTGGACGATATCATTCAGGAAGCATTTCTGAGATTTTGTTCGGTCGATAAGGATGATGCGATCGGCAATCCGCTGGGATATCTCTACCGTATTGCTCTGAATATTATCATCGATCGCGCCAGGCGGCGCACACCGTTGACGAATTCGGTCGATATCGACGGCGTTGCCGAAAATTTTCTGGCGACCGGACCGTTGCAGGAGCAGGGGCGCGAGCTGGCCGATCTGCAGCGTGCCTATCACGCTGCGCTGGCCGAGCTGTCACCGCGCTGTGCGCAGGTTTTCCATCTGCGCCGTCATCGCAGCATGACCGCGCCCGATGTCGCCGCGCGCTTGTCGATCACGACCCGGATGGTGCAGAAACACATGGTGATTGCGATGGCGCATCTTCAGAACCGGCTAGGCCCGTTCCTGCACGGCAATCATGCCGGCCTGTCGGGCGAGGGCGGCGGTTCCAGCGTGCCGGTCAGGTGCCAGATGGCATCGAGTTCGCAGGCGCATGCATAGGCTTCGGGATCGTCCAGCAGCGCCGCAAGGGCTGCGTCCGGCAAGGGCGCGTCGCCGGTGATCCGCGCGACCAGCTGCTCGAAAATCTCGGGATCGATCACGCGCCTCTGCCCTGGCCGTCTTCGCAGCCATTCGGGCGCCGGATCCCTGTGCCTCTCTGCATTCTCTGCGCCTTTGACCGCATCGATACTGACAAGACGCGCAGATACGCCGATTGCGAACATTGGCCGAAACTATTCGACGCGATTCCCACGAAAGGTTGATTCATGACTGTTCTCGTTTCCCTCGCCGCTCTCCTCGCCGCCGGCGCCGCGCCCGCTGCGGACCCGCAGGGGGACAAGGCAGCCAAGGCGACGCTGGCGAGCGCATCCTATCGCGCCGCGGCCGCCCAGCTCGATCGCGAGCATGACCGGATCGTCGAGGAGATCGTCAAGCTGACCGAGATTCCGGCGCCGCCGTTCAAGGAGGCGAAGCGCGCGGCCGCTTATCGCGACATGCTGAGCGAAGCAGGGCTCACCGACGTCGAGATCGATGCCGAGGGCAATGCGATGGGCCTTTATCGCGGCACTGGCCCGGCGGGCGGACCGGTGATCGTGCTCGCCGCGCATCTCGACACGGTGTTTCCGGAGGAAACCAATGTGAAGGTGCGGCGCGAAGGCACGCGCCTCCATGCCCCCGGCATCGGCGACGACACCCGCAGCCTCGCCGTTCTCCTCGCCTATGCGCGCGCGCTCAAGGCCAATGCGATCAAGACGAAAACCGACATCCTGTTCGTCGGCAATGTCGGTGAGGAAGGGCCGGGCGACCTGCGCGGGGTCCGCTATCTCTTCACCAAGGGCAAGTACAAGGATCGGGTGAAGACGTTCATGTCGATGGACGGTACGAATCCTGAGCGGATCGTCACCGGCGGGGTCGGCTCGAAGCGCTATCGCGTCACCTACAAGGGGCCGGGCGGGCACAGCTATGGCGCGTTCGGCCTCGTCAACCCGATGGTCGCGGCAGGCCGCACAGTCACTGAATTCTACACGATCCCGGTGCCGAAGACGCCCAAGACCACCTATGCCGCCAGCGTCACCGGCGGCGGCACCTCGGTCAACTCGATCCCGAACGAGATCTTCGTCGAGTTCGACATGCGCTCCGAAAATCCGGCCGAGCTCGCCAAGGTCGAGGCGCAGTTCAAGACGATCGTCCAGGCGAGCGTCGATGCCGAAAATGCCGCGCGCAGCACCCGGGAAGGCAAGATCACTGCCGATCTCAAGATGATCGGCGACCGCCCGGCGGGCAGCACCCCTGCGACGGCGCAGATCGTGCAGATCGCGACCGCGGTCATCACCGCCAAGGGAATGAAGCCCGCAGCGTCCTTCTCCTCGACCGATTCCAACCTGCCGATGAGCCTCGGCATCCCCGCGATCACGATCGGCTCGGGCGGCAAGGGCGATCGCGCCCATTCGCTCGACGAGTGGATCGATGTCGAGAAGGGCGCGAGCGTGCAGGGCATGTCGGTCGGTCTCGGCATCCTCCTCGCGGCGGCAGGCGCCAAGTGAGCGCGGGCATGGTCCGCATCGCGCTGCTGGCCGCTGCGGCCATGCTCCCGCTCACCGCCGTTCCGGCACAGGAGCCGCTGGTCACCACGCCGGTTCCGACCACGCCGATCGCAGGCGAGTTCACGCTCGCCGCGGTCGGCGACCTCATCTACCTGCGCCCGATGCTGGCGACGCTCGAGGCGCGCAGCCCCGACATGGTGCGCCTGCTGCGCTCGGCCGATGTGACCTTCGGCAATTTCGAGATGACGGTGCTCGACCTCGCGACCACCAAGGGGGTGGCGCAGGCGGAATCGGGCGGGACCTGGATCCTCGCCGACCCGGGCGTTCCCGAAGACGTCGCCGGTCTCGGCTTCGACATCGTCAGCCACGCCAACAACCACTCGACCGACTGGGGCGTCGAGGGCATGGCGGAGACCGGTCGCCGCCTCACCGACGCGAAGCTCGTCTGGTCGGGCACCGGCCCGAGCATGACTGCCGCGCGCGCGCCGCGCTATCTCGACGCGCCCAAGGGCCGCGTCGCGATCGTCTCGGCAACCTCGACCTTCACCCCCATGTCGCGCGCAAGCGACGGCTATGGCGAAGTCGCCGGCCGCCCCGGCGCCAACACCGTCCGCACCGTCCGCACCGCGCTGGTGACGCCGGAGCAACTCGACACGCTTGCGGCCATCGCCGCCAAGTCGCCGTTGCGCACCGATGGTCGCAAGGGCGACGCGGTGACGTTGTTCGGCAATCGCTTCGCGCCGGGCGCGACCGGCGGCAAGCATCTCGACTACCGTTACACGATGAACGCCACCGATCTGGCCGCGAACCTGCGTGCGATCCGGCAGGCCAAGCAGAACGGCAATTTCGTGATCTACTCGGTCCATAATCACGAGCCGGGCAATGATTTCCAGGAGCCGGCCGATTTCGCGATCGAACTTGCGCGCAAGGCGATCGATGAAGGGGCGGACGCCTATATGGGTCACGGGCCGCACCAGTTGCGCGGGATCGAGATCTACAAGGGCAAGCCGATCTTCTACTCGCTCGGCAATTTTGCGATGATGAACAACTCGCTCGATGTCGTCGCGCCCGACATGTACGACCAGTTCGGCGTCGATCCGGAAAGCGGAACCGTTCCCGAGCTGCTCCAGGCACGCAACACACGGGCCTTTTCCGACCCCAACCTCTATGAATCGGTGATCGCGGTGTCGCGCTATTCGGGCGGGCAGGTGACCGAGATCAAGCTCTACCCGATCGATCTGGGGGTTGAGATCAAGGGCGCGGATCGCGGCGTGCCGCGCATGGCGTCGCGTGCGCATGGCGACCGGATCCTCGAACGGCTGCGCGCCTTGTCCGCCCCGCTCGGGACGACGATCCGGATCGAGAATGGCGTGGGCGTGATCCGCCTTGCCGCGCCCGGCGGCAAGCCCGCGCGGTAGCCCCGGCGCGCGTTGCCGTCAGGCGCCGCCCATGGCGGGCAGCGCGCTGGCGGCCTTCCACACCTGGTCGACCGATTGCCGCGTGCGATCGGCCGACCGGTACATGCGGATCTGCATCCGGACATCGGCGCCGAGGTCGCAGAGATAGCCGCTCGCCAGCTCCCGGCGGATCAGGCTTTCGGGCAGCCAGGCGATGCCATGCCCGGCAAGGACCATCGCCTTCAGGATTTCGGCCACGGCGTTGTCGTTGACATGGCTGGTCAGCAGCTGGACGCCGTAAACGCGCGCCGCGTGATTGCTCAGCCGGCCAAGGAACGAGTTCGGGCCATAGGCCAGCAGCGACGCTTCGCCGTCCAGTTTGAACACCGGCTTGCCATCTTCGCAGCGCGAAGCGGCCAGCAGCCGGTCCTCGCCCAGCACGATGAACGGGAACCGTTCCGGATCGAGCGACATCGGCACCGCGTCGTGGTGGAAGGTGAGCAGGAAGTCGCTCTTCCCCTCGACCAGCGACTGGATGCAATTGTGCGAATTGTCGGCGAGCACATCGGTCTTCAATGGCCCCAGCGTCCGCTCGATATCCTTGAGCCATTCGGGGAAGACGCTCAGCGCCAGCGTGTGCAGCGCGGCGAAGCTGACCGTCTTGCGGGACAGCACGCGGCGCGCCTGCATGTCGGCCCGTGCATCCCGCAGCATGTTCAGCACTTCGTCCGCGGTCTCGCGAAACGACCGCCCCTCGTCGGTGAGCGAGGTCGGAAAGGTGCTGCGGTCGATCAGCGATACGCCGAGCCACAGTTCCAGCGCCTGGATGCGCCGGCTGAATGCGGACTGGGTGACGTTGCGCGCGGCCGCCGATCGCGAGAAGCTGCGCGTTTCGCACAGGCTGACGAAATCCTCGAGATGCTTCAGGTCCATTGCATATCCGCCTTGTTTCATCGTCCGCCGGGTTCGCTTAACGGCAAAACCGGCGTCTTAGAACGCGAATGATAACCGGCGCCGCGAACGCCAACGCTGGAGAGAACCGCCCCAATGCGCAGAAGTGTCGAAGTCCTTGTGATCGGCGGTGGCATCGCGGGCATCTCTGCGGCGGCACGGATCGCGCGCCACGCGGAAACAATCGTCCTCGAACGCGAATCCGCGCTCGGCTATCACTCGTCGGGGCGCAGCGCGACCTTCTATCATTTCGGAATCGGCAATGATCCGGTCCGCGGCATGACCGCCGCAAGCAGCGACTTTTTCGCGGCGCCCCCGGCCGAATTTCATGACGGACCACTCTGGACCGCAAAGCCGGCGCTGTTCATCGCTGACCGGCAGTCCATGCCCGAGCTTGAGGCGCTGCACGTCGAGATGGACCGCTTCACCAGCACCGTCTCGCGCGTAGGGCCGGAAGAAATGCTGGGGATCGTTCCGGTTCTCAAGACCGGAGAGGACGGCATTGTCGCCGGGCTTCTCGACACCGGCGGGCGCAAGCTCGACGCCGATGCGCTGCTCCAGGCGAACGCACGGGCGTTCCGCGGCGCGGGCGGAACGATCCTGTTCGACGCACCGGTCGAGGCGATCGCGCGCGCGGGCGATCGATGGGAGGTCGAGACTGCGGCGGGGTCCTTCTCGGCGCGGATCGTGGTCAACGCGGCGGGGGCTTGGGCCGACCAGCTTGCCGGTATGGCGGGGGTCAAACCGCTGGGCCTTCAGCCGCTGCGCCGGACGATCATCGGCTTCGCGCCGCCGCCTGAGCTCGACGTCTCCGGCTGGCCCTTCCTCAAGACCGTCGCTGACGAGGGCTTCTACATGCTCCCCGACGCGGGCCTGTTGCTCGCCTCGCCGATGGACGTGACCCCGGTCGAGCCGTGCGACGTCCAGCCCGACGAATATGACATCGCGCTGGCGGCATGGCGGGTCGAGGAAGCGACCACGCTCAATGTCGGCCGGGTCAGCGCGCGCTGGGCCGGGCTGCGCAGCTTCGTCGCCGACAAGGTACCGACCGCGGGCTTCGCGCCCGATGCGGACGGCTTCTTCTGGCTGGCCGGGCAGGGCGGCTACGGGCTTCAGACCGCCCCCGCGATGGCGATGGCCACCGAAGCGCTGATGTTCGACCTGCCCTGGCCGGAGGCGCTGCTGGCGCAGGGGGTCAGGCCCGAGCAGATCCGCCCGGATCGCCTGTTCGGCTGACCTCGTCAGTCAGCCATTGGGCGACAAGGTGCCGAGCAGGGCGACCGCCAGGATCACGCCGATGGCAAACAGCGTCTCCAGCGTCACGCTGGCCCGCAAGCCGCCCATCGCCGACTGCGAGGCGGTTTCCAGCCGTGGCGTCAGGCGCCAGCGATTGAACCCGGCAAAGCCCAGCATCGCGGCGAACAGCATCAGCTTGAGGCCGAGGACGCGGCCATAGTCGCTGGCGGCCAGTTCCGGCAGCGAGTCTAGGCCGGCAATCGCCCACAGGTTGACGGCACCGGTGACCAGCAATGTGCCGACGATCAGCGTTCCCGTGACGGCGAACCGGCGAAGCGCCGCGATCAGGTCGGATGTGGCGGTGCGCGATCGGGCGAGTGCGAGGAACAGCAGGACCAGGGTCCCGAGCCAGGCCGAAGCGGCGATCAGGTGGAGAATATCGGACGCGCGATGAAGGGTGCCGGTCGTGCCTTCGCTGGCGCCGGCATGTCCGGTCCAGGCCAGCGAGCCCAGCGCAGCCAGCGCCAGCACGGTGTGCGGCACCCGGGTCCGCGCGGTGCGGGCCGCAAGCATCGCCATCGCCGCGAGGCACAGGAAGCGCACAATGGCGGACAGCCCCGCGCTGGTCTCGAATGCGATGAACCGCAGCATCGGGGCGTCGAGCACCGCGGTATCGCCGCCGGTCATTGCGAGCGCCGTCACCACCAGTTGCGCGATGGCGAGGATCGCCCCGGCGCCGGCAAGTCCGGCGATCACCGGCGCGGACACGTCGCCGGGCGCAGTCCGTCGTGCGCAGAGCAACAGCCCGGCAAGCAGCAGGAGGTCGAGATAGACCAGCGCGCGCAGCATCACCGCCGCGCCTTCTCCTGCTGCCCAGGCGACCATGTCAGTTCACGGCGAAGTTGTGCGTGCCGGTGATCCGGTGGGTATCGGCGCCCACCACATGCCAGTCGACGCGATAGGTGCCTGCCGGAAGCGGCCGGGCGGAGGTCAGGACGATCGTGGTGCCGTCGCTGCCGACCGCGGCGCTTACGCCGGTCATCTTCATGTCGGGATGGTTGGCCATGCCGGGCATCCCCGTCATCGTCAGCGTCGCGCCCGACAGCTTCGGCGTCAGCCGCTCGCTGAACTTGAGCACGATCCGCGACACGGCCTTGGCCGGCTTGTTCGCCGCGGGGGTTGCCGCAAGCAGCTTCGGATGGGCGGCCGCCAGGCCGGGCAGCGCGAAGGCGATTGCCGCCGCAAGCGATAGTGCGACTTTCGAGAAGGGATGCATATATAACTCCATGAATGTTCGTTCTGAATACGCGGCGAAATGCCCAACCCCGCGAAATTTCGAGGGAGGCGGCATCTGTCTGCGTAGATGCGACCGACGGAGACGATAGATGGCGACCGACCTCGACGAAACATTGCAGGCGCTGGGCCGCTTTCCCGATCACCCGCAGCTCGACGGGATCGAGGCGCGCGTGCTGGCGTCGATCGACGCGCGGCGCGCGGACGCGGTCGGCTCGCGCATGACCCTCACGCTTGCGGCCGGGGCGATGTTGCTCGGCGCCGCGGGGGCGACCTTGCCGTACAAGCCGGCAGTCGCTTCGACCCCTGCGACTTTCGCCGATCCTGGCCCGCTCGCCCCTTCGTCGCTGCTGCTGGGCTCCGCCGAGCGATGATGAAGCGCAATCTGATCATCGCGCTGATCGCCTTTGCGGCCGCGCTGCTCGGCGTCTTCGCGGGCCGCGCGCTCGCGCCCGCGAAGCAGCAGGGTCGTGTCGACATCCATACCGTGTTGCACGAGCGACTGGATCTCGATGCCGCTCAGGCGCGCAAGCTGGATGCGCTCGAAAGCGAATTCGCCGTGCGCCGGCGCGCGCTCGAGGCAACGATGCGTGCTCACAACCGTCGGCTCGCAGAGGCGATCGAGGCGGAGCACCGCAACGGCCCCGCCGTCGAGGCCGCGATCGACGCGACCCATGTGACCATGGGCGAACTCCAGAAAGCGACGCTGGCGCATGTCTTTGCGATGCGCGCGTTGCTTCGGGAGGATCAGGCCCGGATTTTCGACGAGGCGGTGACCAAGGCGCTGGTCGAAGAACAGCAGTGACCCTCGCGGCGGCGGAAAGCGATGGCGATCTGGCGGCGCGATCGCTTGGCGGCGATCAGCGCGCGTTTGCCGAGATCGTGAGCCGCCACAAACAATTCCTCTACGGCCTGACGGTGCGCCTGGTCGGAGGCCCCGACGATGCGCTCGACCTGGTGCAGGAAGCGTTCGTCTCCGCGCACGGGGCGCTCAAGCGCTACGACCCCGAGCGCCCGATGCGGACCTGGCTGGCGCGCATCGCGATCAACAAGGCGCGCGACTGGCGGCGGAAGGAGCGCGTGCGTGCCGTGCTGCGCAGCGTCCTGCCGCTCGGGGATGCGCCGGATATCGCGGCGGACGAGGTGTCGGTGGAACAGCAGGTTTCCGACCGCGCCGAGCTGGACGCGGTACGCCGGCAGATTGCGAAGATGCCCGCGAAGCTGCGTGAAGTGCTGGTGCTGCGGACGATCGAAGGATTGCCGCAGACGCAGGTCGCGGAGATGCTGGGCATCAGCGAGAAATCGGTGGAGACGCGGCTCTACCGCGCGCGGCGGCACCTCGCCGAACGCTGAGGCTCGTCCGGCGTGCGGCGGTTGCCGGGCGTCGCGATTTGAGGGGTTTGGGATCGTCCTGCGTAGAAGCGGGCAGTCACAGGAGTTTCGACAGTCTCATGAATTCGACCATTGACCGGCGGCAATTGCTGCACGGCGCAGGTGTGGGCGGCGGCGCGCTGGCGCTTTCTGCATGGATGCCCGCCTGGGCGCAGACCAATTCGCCGGGCCTCGTGCGCGACCTGCCCAAGGTGTCGGGCGAAGACATCCGGCTGAAGATCGCGCACCAGATGCTGACGATCGACGGCAAGCAGGGGCATGCGATCGGGATCAACGGCACCGTGCCCGGCCCGCTGGTCCGCCTGCGCGAGGGGCAGACGGTCCGCCTCCATGTCGAGAATGCGCTGGACGAGGACAGCTCGATCCACTGGCACGGACTGATCCTGCCCTTCCACATGGACGGCGTTCCGGGCGTGAGCTTCCCCGGCATCAAGCCGCGATCGACCTTCACCTATGAATTTCCGATCGTCCAGTCGGGCACCTATTGGTACCACAGCCATTCGGGCCTGCAGGAGCAGATGGGGCATTATGGCCCGATCGTGATCGACCCCGAGGGCACCGATCCGATCGCATCGGATCGCGAGCATGTGATCGTGCTGTCCGACTACAGCTTCCTGCACCCGCACAAGCTCTTCCAGAAGCTCAAGCAGATGGGCGGCTACTTCAACCAGCAGAAGCTGACCGCGACCGATGGCGAGCCGATGTCGATCAAGGATCGGATGGAATGGGGCCGGATGCGGATGGACCCGACCGATGTCGGCGACGTCACCGGATCGACCTATACCTACCTCATCAACGGCCATGGACCGCGGGACAACTGGACCGCTTTGTTCCGGCCCGGCGAGCGCGTGCGGCTGCGCTTCGTGAACGCCTCGGCGATGACGACCTTCAACGTGCGCATCCCGGGGCTGAAGATCACCATCGTCCAGGCGGATGGGCTGCCTGTCCGCCCGGTCGGGGTGGACGAATTCCAGATCGCGGTCGCCGAAACCTATGACGCGATCGTCGAGCCGGTGGACGACCGCGCCTATACACTCGTCGCCGAAAGCGTCGATCGCTCGGGCATGGCGGTCGCGACGCTCGCGCCGCGTCCCGGTATGGCTGCCGTGGTGCCGCCGCTGCGCAAGCGCCCGCTTGCCACCATGACCGACATGGGCATGGGGGGTATGGACCATGGTGGAGGCGGTGCGGCGGGCGGATGCACGCCCGAACATGCCGCGATGGGTCATTGCAAGATGCCTGAAGCCGGCGCCGCCGATCACGCGGCGGCGGGCGCCGCTCCTGCCATGGATCACGGGATGCGCGACTTCTCGGTCGCGCCGGGGGTGAAGAAGACCCCGACCGTCCAGTCGATCTCACCGATGCCGGTCGATCGGATGGGCGATCCGGGTCAGGGGCTGGCCGATGTCGGCCACCGCGTGCTCACCTATCGCGATCTCGTCGCGGTCGAGCGCAATCCCGACATCCGCGCGCCCGAACGGGCGATGCGCATCCACCTCACCGGCAACATGGAACGCTATATGTGGGCGTTCAACGGCGAGAAGCTGTCGGAGGTGAAGGCGCCGATCCCGTTCCTCGAGGGCGAGCGCGTGCGCGTGACGCTCGTCAACGACACGATGATGGGCCACCCGATCCACCTGCACGGCCATTTCTTCGAGCTGGTGACCGGGCATGGCGACTTTGCCCCGCGCAAGCACACGGTCAACGTCCAGCCGGGCGGGACCGCGACCTTCGACTTCACCGCCGATGCGGTGGGCGACTGGGCGTTCCACTGCCACATGCTCTACCACATGCATGCCGGGATGATGCAGGTCGTGACGGTGCGTCCGCGGGAGGACGCGGCATGATCCGGGTCCTTTCCATCGGCGTCGCCTTTGGCGCGCTTGTCGTGGCAGTTCCTGCTCTGGCGCAGGCGCATGACGGACATGGCCAGCAGGGTGCTACGCCGGCGCCGAAGCCCGCTCCCGCCGCATCGGGCTGCACGCCCGAACATGCCGCAATGGGGCATTGCAAGATGCCGGAGGCGCCGCCCGCGGCCCCGGCTCAGAGCAGCTGTACGCCGGAGCACGCCAAGATGGGGCATTGTACGATGCCCGAGGCCAAGCCCGAACCTGAGCCCGAGGCTCCGGCCGCGGCCGATCCGGATTGCCCGCCCGAGCATGCGAAGATGGGCCATTGCACGCCCAAGGCACCTCCGTCCGAGGAGGCACCTCCGGCCGCGGAGGCGGTCGGCACCGCGCTGCCCGCGGGCGACGCCCCCGCGCCGCGTCCGGTTGCGGCCAACTATGCCGACCGCATCTGGGGGGCGGGCGCGATGCAGCCCGCGCGCACCCAGCTCCATCGCGAGCATGGCGGCGGCACCTTCAGCCAGGTCATGCTCGACCTTGCCGAGGTGAAGATCGCCAAGGGCCATGAAGGCTACAAGTTCGAGGGCAATGTCTGGTACGGCGGCGACATCAACCGCTTCGTCTTCAAGGCGGAGGGTGAGGGCGAGTTCGGCGAGGCGATGGAAGGCGCCGAACTGACCGCGCTCTACAGCCGCGCGATCGACCCCTATTTCAACCTCCAGGCCGGTATCCGGCAGGACGTCGGGCCCGGCCCCGATCGCACCCATGCGGTGATCGGGGTCGAGGGGCTTGCCCCCTATTGGTTCGAGGTCAGCGGCTATCTCTATCTGTCGACCGAGGGCGAGGTGACCGCCAGCATCGCGGGGGAATATGACCAGCGCCTTACGCAGCGCCTGATCCTCCAGCCCAAGGTGGAGTTCGATCTCTCGGCGCAGGATATGCCTGAACTCGGGATTGGCTCGGGCCTGACCGGCGCCGAGTTCGGCCTGCGCCTGCGCTATGAGTTCGTGCGCGAATTCGCGCCCTATATCGGCGTCGTTCACGAGCGGAAGTTCGGCCGGACGGCCGACTATGCGCGCGCCGCGGGCGAGGACAGGGCTTCCACCAATTTCGTCGTGGGGGTCCGCGCCTGGTTCTGATGCCGTACTGAGCCGGCCCGGGCCATGCGGCCCGGGCCGCACTGCACCGGTTCTGCACATCCAGCAGACCGAAATCGCGCGATGCCTTGCGCAACGGCTGCGCAACGATCGCGCAAACCTCCCTGCGAAAGGGAGGAATTCAATGGACCTTCTCGCATTCGTCCGCCGGCGGCGGTTCGTCTGGCTTGGCGCTGCCGCGGCGGCGATCGTTGCGCTCGGCGACCTCATCTTCTGGCAATATGACCGCCATGGCGGGCAGCTCGGCGGCTATCTGATGGCGCTGATGCTGATGGCGGTGGCGGTACGTCCCGCCATGTGGCGCGACGGCCGGGCGATGGCGGCCGCGGCGGCGGCGATGCTGTTCGCCGCGGCGATCGTGCTCGATCCCGGCTGGCTCGCCCTGCTGCTGTTCCTGACCGCATCTGCCATGGCGGTGCTGCTGCCCGCGACGGGCCGGTTCGACGATGGCTGGCGCTGGTTCCAGCGGCTGCTGCTCCACGGGTTGCGCACGCCGCTTGCGCCCTTGCTCGATCTGCTGCGCGTGCTGCGGGCGCGTCGCCGGCGCAAGCGCGGCGGGCTCGGCCTGCCGCGCGGGCTGGCGGTTTTTGCGCTGCCGGTCGCGGGCAGCGCGGTGATCCTGATGCTGTTCGCTTCGGCCAACCCGGTGCTCGACCGGTTCCTCAGCAGCCTCACTCACATCGAGCTGTCGATCATGAGCATCGGCCGCATGATCCTGTGGTGCGGGTTGCTGCTGCTGGCCTGGTCACTCCTGCATCCGCGGCCGCGGCAGAGGCTGCTCGGCACCTTCGACGGTTCGGGCGATCTGCCGCTGCCTGGCGTGTCGGTCGCGTCGGTGACGCTGTCGCTGGTCGCCTTCAACCTGCTGTTCGCGCTGCAGAATGCGATGGACGTCGCCTATCTGGGTGGGTTGCTGCCGATGCCGGAGGGGATCACGCTTGCCGAGTACGCGCATCGCGGCGCCTATCCGCTGATCGCCACGGCGCTGCTCGCTGCGCTGTTCGTGCTGGTGACGCTGCGTCCCGGATCGACCACCGCCGCGGTCCCCTTGATCCGGGGGCTGGTGGTGCTGTGGATCGCGCAGAATCTGGTGCTGGTCGGCTCCTCGATCCTGCGCACGATCGACTATGTCGAGGTTTATTCGCTGACCGAGTTCCGCATGGCGGCGCTGGCGTGGATGGCGCTGGTCGGGCTGGGGCTGGTTTTCACCTGCTGGCGCATGCTGGCGGGCAAGAGCGCGGGCTGGCTGATCAACGTCAACCTCGCCGCCGCCGGGCTGGTGCTGGCCGCGTTCAGCCTGACCGACACCGCAGCGATCGCGGCCAACTGGAACGTCCGTCATGCGCGCGAGGCCGGCGGGCGGGGCGCCGAACTCGACCTTTGCTATCTCAACGGCCTTGGCGGACCGGCGCTCGCGGCGCTGATCGAGCTGGAGCAGCGCCCGGACCTGCGGCCCGACTTCCGCGAGCGGGTGCAGAGCGTGCGCAGCGAAGTGCATCACCGGCTGCAGCATGAGATCGCCGAAGGCGGCTGGTCGTTGCGCGGTGCGCGCCGGCTCGCGCATGCCGATGCGGCGGTCTTGCCCAGGCCCGTGCCGTTGAAGCCGGGCGTACGTGGATGCGACGGCGCGATCATCCCCCCGGCCGAACCGCCGGCCATGCTCGAAGGTCCCCCCGTCGTGGCTCCCGCTGCCTCCGCTGCCGAAGCGGCTGCGCGTGCGGCAACCGAAGCGGCCGCGCCCGTCGCATTGACAGCGGAGCCGCAGCAATGATCATGTGCCCCATGCCGCGCTCGATCCTGATCGTCGATGATGATCCCCACATCCGCCAGCTTCTGGTCTTTGCCTTCGGCAAGGCCGGACTGGAGACGATCGAAGCGGGCGATGGTGAGGAAGCGCTGGCGAGCGTCGCGCGGCATCTGCCCGACCTGATCGTGCTCGACATCAACATGCCGCGCATGGACGGGCTCGAGGTCTGCCGGCGCCTGCGCGCGGCGGGGGACGTGCCGATCCTGTTCCTCTCCTCGCGCGACGACGAGATCGACCGGGTGCTGGGGATCGAGCTCGGCGGTGACGACTATGTCGTGAAGCCCTTTTCGCCGCGCGAGGTCGTGGCGCGATCGATGGCGATCCTGCGCCGTACCGCCGCCGCGTCGCCGCCGGTCGAGAATGCCGCCCGGCTCGATTATGGCGCGCTCAGCATCGACAGCGATGCCTGGGCGGCAAGCTGGCAGGGCGTCGAGGTGCCGCTGACCGTGACCGAGTTCACGATCCTCCGCACGCTCGCCTCGATGCCGTCGCGTATCTTCTCGCGCGACATGATCATCGACCGGCTGCACGGCCCCGGCTTCGCGATCACCGATCGCACCGTCGACAGCCATGTCCGCAATCTGCGGCGCAAGTTCGCCGATGCCGGCTGCGCCGACCTGATCGAAACGCGCGCCGGGGTCGGTTATCGCCTCGGCGCGTGCAAGGGGACGATCGCGGCGGCATGATCGCCCGGCTCAAGGCACTGGTCGCACGGCACTGGCCGGTGCTGCGGCTGCGCACGATCCTGTTCGGCACGCTGCTGTTCGTTGCCGCGCTTCCGGGTTTCGGTGCCATCTTCCTGCGCGTGTACGAGAATGCGCTGGTCCGCCGTACCGAGGCCGAACTGGTCGCGCAGAGCGCGGCGCTGGTCGCGAGTGCCGCGATACTCTGGGGGCCTGAGCGCACCGTACCGGCAGGCGACCCGGGCGGCGAGGATGTGCCCGACGATCGCAGCCGAAGCTATCGCGAACAGCCGACCGAGGTCGATCTGCGCGCATCCCCGATCCTCCCGCCCCGGCCGGCGGCGGCGGCGCCCGCAACCACCGCACCGGAACCTGCCGCACTGGCGGTCGCCGGCCGGATGCTGCCGGCCTTTCTCGAAACCAAGCAGGCGACGCTCTCCTCGATCGTCATGCTCGACCGCAACGGCATCGTGCTGACCGGGCCGGACAAGGGGCGCTCCTTTGCGACGCTTCCCGAAGTGCGCTCGGCGCTCTCGGGTGCTCCCGCCACCGTCCTCCGGGAGAATGAAAGCTACGCCGCACGCTATCCCTTCGAATGGCTGAGCCGCGCGTCCAATCTCCGCCTGCACCATGCCCGGCCGATCGCTGCGGACGGGCAGGTGGCGGGGGTGCTGCTGGTCTCGCGGTCGCCGCGCGCGCTGTTCCGCGGCATCTATGAGGATCGCGGCAAGATCGCGCTGGGCGTGGTGCTGATCCTGATGACCCTGGTGGTCCTGTCCGGCGTCCTGTCGCGTGCGATTGTCCGGCCGATCGAGAATCTGAGCCGCACCACCCGCGCGCTGGCATCGGGGCGGCGGGTGGAGCCGCCGCGCCCCTCGCTCCAGGTGGTCGAGATTCGCGCCCTGTTCGACGATTTCGAGATCATGGCGGACAGCATCGACAAGCGTTCGCGCTACCTGCGCGATTTCGCCTCGTCAGTCAGTCATGAGTTCAAGACGCCGCTCGCCGGGATCGGCGGCGCGATCGAGCTGCTGCAGGATCATGGCGGCGACATGACCGTGGCCGAGCGCGAGCGTTTCCTGCGCAACATCGCGGGCGATGCCGAGCGGCTGTCGCGGCTGGTGCGGCGCCTCATGGAGCTGGCGCAGGCGGATCTGCACCAGCATGATGCCGAACCGCGCGCGGCGCTCGCCCCGGTCCTGGCTGCGGTCGCCGATGGACTGAGTGGGGACGGGTTCGCGATCCACTTCGCGCTGCCCGATGCGATGCCGCCGCTCGCCATTGATGGCCGCACGCTCGAGGCGATCCTGACCACGCTCGCCGACAATGCCCGACAGGCCGGAGCGTCCGAGCTGGCGATCGCGGTGCGGGTCGAGGATGATGCCGCAATGCTCGATCTGACCGACAACGGCCCCGGTATCGCGCCGGGCGACCGCGACCGGATCTTCGACCCCTTCTTCACGACCAAGCGCGCGACCGGCGGAACCGGCCTCGGCCTGTCGATCGCGCGGTCGCTGATGCAATCCTATGGCGGCACGCTGCGGCTGCTGCCCTCGAATAGCGGCGCGCATTTCGAGCTGGTGTGCGGGCTCGCCGGCGCGAACCCGCCCCACCCGATCTGAGCCTTCAGGCCAGCGCTTCGAACTTGAAGTTGGTGAACTTCGCCTCGCCCTCGCCCGCCGAATAGAGGCCGGGGCGCAGCATCAGGAAGCCGCCGCGGACATTATGGTGATAGCCCGAAACTTCCATGCCGCGGTCGAAGCGTTTCCACGTTCTCCCGCCGTCGCTCGACGTGTCGTAGGTGACGATGTGACGGTTGTTGGTGACGCGCATCCGCATCGTGCGCCCATGCGGATTGGCGGGGCGGCCGCGTTCGATGCCGTACTGGTGGGTAACGAAGCGCTTCTCGTCGAAGCCAAGGCCGCAATAGAGCTTCTCGTCATAGAAGAGGATCAGCCCCGCGGTGCCGCCCGGTGCGATCTCGATATCGCATTCGAAGCGATAGGCGGTGTCGCCCGCGATCAGCAGCAGCGGCGATGAGGTCGACGGCGCGGTGCCACGCCCTTTCAGGATCAGCGACCCGTTCTCGACCCGGGCGCGGCTGCGCTCATCGGCGGCCGGCTTGAAGAAGTTCCACTTGGTGCCGATCGCGAGGCTGCTGAAATCGTCCGACAGCTTCATGCCGTGCGGCCCGGCCTTCTCGCCACCCTTGGGCTTGGCGATCGGCTGCGACAGGTCGCCGCCCTTCATCCGGAACCAGCCGTCCGCGGTCCATTCGACCGGGTCGAGCAACGCCTGCCGCCCGAGCGTCCAATATCCGTTCTCGAAGCCGTGATAGACTGCCCACCAGCCCCCGTCCGGCCCCTCGACCAAGGTGGCATGGCCGCGCGACCACCATTTCTCGTCGATCGATGTGGTGCGCACCAGCGGATTGGCCGGGCAATTCTCCCATGGCCCGTGGATCGACTTCGAGCGCGCGGCGATCACCATATGGCCGGTCGGCGGCCCCGCGGTGCCGCCGACCGCGGTGATCATGTAGAACCAGCCCTTGTGGCGGGTGATCTTCGGCCCTTCCGGCGCGAACCCCTCGACCACCCAGTCGCTGGGGTAGCGCCACGGATCATAGACATGCTCGGGCTCGCCGATGCGGCTGAGGCCGTCGTCCGACAGCCGCACGCGGTCGCCGCCCGAGAGGAACAGCCAGCGCGAGCCGTCCTCGCCCACCGCATGACCCGGGTCGATATGGCCGGGGAGCTTCAAGTCGATCGGATCGCTCCACGGCCCCTCGATCCTGTCGGCCCAGATCACCCAGCTGGTCGTCGGGTTCTTGGTCGGGATGTAGAGGTAATAGCGGCCCTTGTGCTTGCAGAGCTCGGGCGCCCAGACCGATCCGATGAACTGGGTCAGCGCCGCGGTGATCGGGCGCCAGTTGATCAGGTCGCGTGAGTGCCAGATCACCAGCCCGGGATAGGAATCGAAAGTCGAGAAGGTCATGTAATAGTCCTTCCCGTCCTTGAGGATCGTCGGATCGGGATGGTCGCCCGCCATCAGCGGATTAAGGAAGCGCCCGTCGCCCAGGTCAGGGATGCGCTGGTTGTCGAAGCCGCGCTTCCAGTCGGGCGCGGGCTGCTTCGCCGTGGCGGCGCGTGCCGCGGCAGTCGTCGGGCTGAGAATGGTAGCGCTACCAGCAAAGGCTGCGCCCATGATGTCGCGTCGGTTCAGATGCATCCCACGATCCTTAGTTGCAATGAGGTTAGATGAGGAGGCCCTTGGCCCACTCGACGAACAATTCGGGCCAGGCTGCGACGGGCTTGCCCGGGGTGCCGCGCAGGCCGAAGCCATGGCCGCCGCGCGCGAACAGATGTGTCTCGACCGGGATCCCCTTCGCGCGCAGTGCGGCGCGCAACAGGATGGCGTTCTCGACCGGTACCGTGGCATCGTCCTCGGCATGGAGCAGGAAGACGGGCGGGGCGTCGGCGGGGACGTTGAGGTGCGGCGAATGTGCACGCTCGATCGCGAGGCTCGCGTCCTTGCCGATCAGTTTCTCGCGTGATCCCGGGTGCGCGTCGGGCGCTGACATGCTGACCACCGGATAGACCGGCGCCGCAGCGACGGGACGCGCGGACAGGGTATCGGCGGCATCGACCGGATCATAGGTGCGCACCGCAAAGCGCGTGAGCAGATCGGCGCACAGGTGCCCGCCGGCCGAAAAGCCCATCGCAGCGACCCGCGCGGGATCGATGCCATAGTCGCGCGCGCGATGGCGGATCAGCCGCATTGCGCGCTGCGCGTCGGACAGGGCGACATTCGGTCCGGCCGCCCAGCCTTCGCCGGGCAGGCGATAGAAGAGGACGAAGACGGTGAAGCCGCGCGCCGACAGCCAGCGGCCGAGCTCATAGCCTTCCTTGTCGATCACGATGCGGGTGTAGCCGCCGCCGGGCGCGATCATCACCGCGGCGCCATTGGGTCTTTCCGGGCGGAATACCGCGAGCCGCGGGCGAGAAATACCGCTCACCGCGCGATCGGCGAAACGCTGGCCCGTGCCGCGTTCGACGACGGTGTCGACCGGCGGGGTTGCCGGCATGCCCGGCGCGCCCTTGGGCCACAGGTCGATCGTCTCGGTGGGATCAGGCAAGCGCGCCGGCCCCGGCATTCCGGTGGCCGGCGGCGCGGTCTGGCCAAGGGCGGCGGAGGCGAGCACCGCCCCGCCGCCCGCAGCCGTTAGAAAAGCACGGCGGCCGGGCCGAAAAAGTCTCTCGTTCCGGTCCGCCATACTCCCCCTCTCGGTCACATCTTGAAGCGCGCGCCGACCAGAATGGTGCGGCCGAAATGGTTGTTCTCGTAGCTCCGCTGCGCGTCGAAGTCGGTGTAGCGGAAGCGGTACTCGTCGGTCAGGTTCACGCCCTCGACCGACAGCTCGACCGAGTCCGTGATCTTGTAGCGGACCGATGCGTCGAGATTCAGCGTGTCGCCATAGCCTTCGAACACGTTGCCGGTGGCCGAGTTCGCATCGACATAGCCCTCACGATACGACGCGCTGACGCGGGCGGAGAAGCGCTTGTCCTCATAATAGAGGGTGCCGTTGATCGCCGACTTGGACAGGCCGAACAGCGTGCTCTCGCGATCCGCCTGGACGTTCGGGCCCATGTTGCACACCCCCGCCGTCGTGGTCGGGACGCAGGCGTTCACGATCGGCCCGTTGACGCGATAGGTCGCGCTCGAATCGACCAGCGTGACGTTCACAATGCCGCCGAAGTTGCTGAGGAAGCCCGGCAGGAACTTGAACGGTGCCTGCAGGGAGATTTCGACGCCCTTGAGGTTCGCGCCTGTGCCGTTGGTGATCGACGTGATGTTCCACAGCCGGCCCTCGGGATTGATCGCCGCGGGCGAGCTGGGCGGGATGATCGACGTCGGCAGGCCGGTCGAGGCAAAGGTGCCCGTGCGGGTCACGCCGATCGGGAAGCTCTCGACATCCTTCTTGAAGACCGCGACCGAGAAGATCGACTGCGGCGCGAAATACCATTCGAAGGCCAGGTCGAACGCGGTGGCGCGGAACGGCTCGAGGAACGGGTTGCCGAAGTTCACATTGTAGTTGAACCCGTCGATCGTGCCGCCAGGCGTCAGGTTGCCCAGCGTCGGACGCGTCATCACGCGCGACACCGCGCCGCGGACGATGATGTCGTCATGCGGGAACAGCGCGACGTTCACCGACGGCAGCCAGTCCTCATAGTCGCGCTCGACGGTCACCGGATTGCCGCTCGACAGGCCGGTCGAGCTCTGCTCGGTGCGGACATAGCGGATGCCGGCGTTGAGCGCGTAGCGCAGGCCCAGCAGCTCGCCCTTGGCGTCGAACTGGAGATAGCCGCCCTTCACCTCCTCGGTCACGCTGCGGGTATTGCCCGCATCGACCGCGGGGGTGCGCGAATAGAGCTTGGTGAACGCCGCGGCGGCGGGGATGTTCGGGATCAGGAACTGGTTGGTGTTCCCGCCCGGCTGGCCGGCATTGCCCAGCGTGAACAGCTCGCCCATGTTGCCGACCGGGAAGCCATACACCGCCGTCGGGCCGAAGGCCGAGGACGGCGAGCAGGTGAGGGTGCCCAGCACGCGGTCGACGCCGCCATTGCCGCACACCACGGTATCGCGCGTGAACGCCTTCGAATCGAAGGTGAAGCGGCGATAGACTCCGCCCGCCTTCACCGTCAGCGCATCCGGAACGACATCCCACTCGGTGTTGATCTGGGCGGTGCGGAACTTGTTGGTGACGTTCGACGGGCGATCGCGGATCTCGGCGAGCTGGAAGTTCGCCGGATCGGTCACGCTGGTGCCGAAGGTCAGCTTGGGCGACTTCATGTCGCGATAGTCGTAGCTGTAGTTCTGCGCGTCGCGGTCGTCGAAGACGAAGGTCGTCTCGACCGGCACGTCGGCATTCGACTTCGAAATGCCGCCGCTCAGCGTGAAGCGGAAGCGGTCGCCGACCTGCTGCTTCCAGTTGCCGCCGATCTGGTAGAATTCGGTTTCGGACTGTTTCAGGAAATGTTCGGTGCGGACCCAGGCGTCGTTGAGCGTCGCCGCGATCATGTTGTTGTTGCTGTCATAGACCGGACTGACCACGTCGATCGAACGCTCGTTCGAACGCAGCAACACCTCGCCCCATTTCTCTTCGCGGTTCTCGCTGAACCTCGAATAGAGGCCGTCGATCGAGACCTTGGTCGCGTCGCTCGGCGACCACTGGACGCCCGCGGTGATGCCCAGGCGCTCGCGGTCGTGGCGGACCTCGCCATAGCGCGGGATGCGCGGGTGGAAGGCAAGGGCTGCCTGATCGCACGCGGCGCTCTGGCGATAGACGCCGCCGGCATTGGGCTGCGCCGCGGTGTTGGTCGCGCTGGCCTGGAAACAGGGTGTGCCGTTGACCGAGTCGAACCGGGCCTGCGACCAGCGCACGCTGTTGTTGCCCAGCTCAAGCGTGTCCGTCTTCTGATAGGCGGCGGAGACCGATGCGCCGAAGCTGCCGTCGGGCGACTTCCACGCGATCAGCCCGGCGACGCGCGGACCCCAGTCCTTCGACAGGTCGTTATAGCTGCCCTGCGCCGAGGCGACGAAGGTGAAGCCCTCCTTGCCCGCCAGCGCATTGCCAGTGTTGAGATCGACCACGGCGCCGAGCGAGCCTTCGTCCAGCTCGGCCGACGCGGTCTTGTGCACGACGATCGAGTTGAACAGCTCGGAAGCGAAGACGTTGAAGTCGAACGCGCGGTCGCGGTTCGATGCGGCGCCGTCATGGCTGGTGGCGATCGTCTCCAGCCCGTTCACGCGGACGCGGGTGAACTGCGAGCCGAGGCCGCGTACGGTGATGCCGCGGCCTTCGCCGCCGTCGCGCTGGATCGAGATGCCGGGAATGCGCTGGAGCGATTCGGCAAGGTTCTGGTCGGGGAATTTGGCGATATCCTCGGCGACGATCGCATCGACCGCGGTGACCGATTCGCGCTTCACGTTGAGCGCGGCGTCGAGCGATGCACGGAAGCCCGAAACGACGACTTCCTCGGGCTCCTCGACGGCAGGGTCAGCGGTCTGCGTGTCCTGCGCCTGAGCGGCGGTAGCGATAACAAATGCGGATGCGGCGGCGAGCAGCCGCGCCTCCCGGCGGCGTAGAGTGACACGCATGAAACTTCCCCTCTCAATCGGTGTCAGATGACACCGGTAGCTATTTGATGCCTGCCGCCGTCCGGCAGCGGGCAAAATGACATTCGGGAGGGGTGCCTTGCCGCGATTCGCGGCGAAATCAGCGCGATCCTCCCGTTTTCGCCGCGTTGTCGCGGTCTCGCACCGGTAATTTTCTGCTTGAGAAACCGGTGTCATTGGCACATTGTTCGCTAAAGCTGCCCATGTCAAGAAGGCGGTTCGAACAGCGAATACGGGCTGCCGCCCCGGATCTGCGGCGTAGAGAGGGATGCCGGAATGCGCTTGATTCTGCTGATTCTGGGCGCGCTGCTGCTCGGTGCCGCCGCCCCGCCGCCGCCCGCGATACTGATCTTCAGCCACACCACCGGATACCGCCATGCCTCGATCGAGCCGGCGATCGCCGCGATCAGCGCGGCGGCCAGGGCCAAAGGCTATGCCGTCACCGCGAGCGAGAATCCGGCGCTGTTCGACGACAAGGCGATGCTCGAACGTTTCGACGCGATCGTGCTGCTGAACACGACGACGCGGCCCAAGGAGAATGCGTCGGGCGAATGGCTGACCGGGGTACGGCGCGATGCGCTGCAGGCATTCGTGCGCGGCGGCGGCGGGATCGTCGGTGTGCATGGCGCGGCGGATTCGCACTATAATTGGGACTGGTATGGCCGGATGATCGGCGCCCGTTTCGCCCGGCACCCGTCGGGCACCCCCAAAGGCGCGCTGACCCGGGCCGATCTCGATCACCCCGCGATCCGCGATCTGCCCGCCGCGTTCGACGCGGTCGACGAATGGTATTGGTTCGACGACCTCGATCCCCGTTTGCGTCCGCTGCTGCTGCTCGACCCTGCTTCGATCGGCGAGAAGGGGGCGAACCCGCGTCCGCTCGCCTGGGCGCATGCGTTCGAAGGCGGGCGCGTCTTCTACACCGCACTCGGCCACGCGCCGGAGGCCTGGTCCGATCCGCGCATCATCGGCCATGTCATGGGCGGTCTCGACTGGACGCTGGGCCGCGGTGCGCGGGCGATGGTGGTGATCGACGAAGCCGACAAGCAGCGCGACGAGCCCACGCCGCACGGCAAGATCGGGATGAGCACCGCCTGGCGCATCACCGACGGCGTGCCCGGCAGGATGATGGAGTATCGCAAGCGCTCGCTTCATCCCGGCTCGGCGATCGGCGTCCATCCGATCGACCATGACGAAGTCTATGCGGTCGTTTCCGGTGAGGGCGAGGTCGTCTCCGACGGCAAGACCTCCAGGCTCAGGCCCGGCATGACCGCCTATCTCTACACCGGCGCACAGGTCGGCATCCGCCAGACCGGCACGGCACCGCTCGTCCTCATCATCAGCTATCCGCTCGAGAAGGTTCCCCAGCAATGATCTCACGCCGTACCCTGCTCGCCGCGTCGGCGACGCTCGCGCTGACTCCCGGTACCGCGTTGTCGCAGACCGTATCGAAGACGCAGATTGCGGAGACCATGAAACGCGCGACGCGCTTCATGGTCGAGAAGCTGGCCTATCGCGGCGGCTATCTCTGGTCGTACCTTCCCGATCGCTCGCGCGTCTGGGGTGAGATCGAAGCGTACAAGACGATGGTGTGGGTGCAGCCGCCCGGCACCGCGACGATGGGGCACCTCTATCTCGACGCCTATAGCGCGACCGGCGACGCCTATTATTACGAGGCCGCGGCCAAGGCGGCGGAATCGTTGATCGCAGGTCAATTGCCCAAGGGCGGCTGGGGTTACTTCATCGATTTCGGCGGCCCGGCATCGACGAAGCGCTGGTACGACACGATCGGCAAGAACGCCTGGCGTATGGAGGAATTCCAGCACCATTGGGGCAACGCCACCTTCGACGATCAGGGAACGGGCGAGGCGATCCGCCTGCTGATCCGCATCTACGCCGAAAAGCGCGAAAAGCGCTTCAAGGCGGGGCTCGACAAGGCGATCGAATTCCTGCTCGCGAGCCAGCTTCCCAACGGCGGCTGGCCCCAGCGCTGGCCGCGCGTCGCCAATGGCGGGCTGCACGGCAAGCCCGACTATACCGGCCTCATCACCTTCAACGACGGCGTCATCCACGACAATATCGACGTGCTGCTGACCTATCACCAGGCGATCGGCGACAAGCGCATCCTGCCCGCGATTGAACGCGCGATGGACATCTACCTCAGGACCCAGCAGCCTGCGCCGCAAGCGGGCTGGGGCCTTCAGCACACGATGGACCTGAAGCCTGCCGGCGCGCGCACCTATGAACCCAGGGCGCTGGTCACCCACACCACCGCGTCGAACATCGAGCAGTTGCTGAACTTCTACAAGCTGACCGGCAACGCCAAATACCTCGCCCCGGTCCCGGCCGCGCTCGACTGGCTCGAGAGCGTGCGCCTGCCCGCAGAACTGCAGCAGGGCGGGCGGCAATTCCCGACCTTTGTCGAGATCGGCACCAACAAGCCGCTCTGGGTCCATCGCCGCGGATCGAACGTCGTCAACGGCGCATATTATGCCGACTACGATCCCGCGCACACGATCGGCCACTACAACGCCCGCCGCTCGGTCGACACCGCCAGGCTGCGCCGCGACTATGAGAAGCTGCTTAAGACCCCGGGCGGGGCGGCGTCGAAGGACTCGCCGCTCCTCAAGGGCCGCCAGGCGTTGGCAAAATACTGGCTGGCGGCGGTCGAGCCGGGGTCGGACAAGAATGTGAGCGGCGGCAAGGACGCCGGAACGCTGGTCGGGTCGCTCAATGCCGAAGGCTGGTGGCCGACCCAGCTCAAGGCGATGAGCCATCCCTATTCGGGGCCGGGGTCGAAGACCGTCGCGCCGGGCGACTTCCGCTCGACCGATGTCGGCGACGTCACCGATACCTCGCCCTTCGACGTCGAGAACGGCCCGGTGGGCATCTCGACTGGCACCTATATAGATCATATGATAACATTAATTGGCGCGCTGCGAGGCGCTTCATGAGATAGAAACAGGAGGTGGCATGCCCGGGCGGGTTGTTTGCGTATCGTTGCTGGCACTGGCCGGCGCCCTTCCAGCCCAGGCAGAAGCCGCCTCTCTGCCCCCCACCGACCCCTGGTACGTCCGTGAGGACTTCAAGCCGGTCCGCCGCATCGCGATCCGCATCGCCAACGATCTCGACCAGCCGGTGCGCGCGACCCCGGTGGTCATCACCCCGGCGCAGATCCCCGAACTGGCGGGGATGCACGAGCTGACGGTGACGTTGGTGGACCCCAAGGGTACGCCGCGCCCGGTGCCGACCAGGGAACAGCTCGCGGTGATGGGTCCGCATGGCATCCGGCAGGAAATCAACGGCCGCCAGCTCGACCTGCAGATGGACGATCTCGACAAGGATGGCGTGTGGGACGAGCTGTTCTTTCAGGCCGACCTCAAGCCGCGCGAAACGCGGACCTATTATCTCTATCTCGGCTTCCACCAGCGCGGCTGGAACCCGCATGGCGCGGCGGCGGCGATCGGCAGCTATTCGCGGCACATGGTGCCCTTCTGGGAATCGGGCAATGTCGGGTGGAAGCTGTGGTTCCCCGACAGCGCCGATGTGTACGGCAAGCGCAAGAACATCCTCGTCGCGCCGCAGATCCTGACCCGGAATTGGGACGGCTATGCCGTGGCCTATGTCGACCCGGCCTATGGCTCGGACATCATGTCGGTCGATGACAGCTTCGGCGGCGGTGGGATCGGGCTGTTCGAGACGCCGGGAAGCGATCATGTCTCGCGCCCGCGCTTCTCGCCCAACGCCGATGCGGCGGAGCGGTGGAACACCAACCAGCTCAAGGACACGCGCTACGCGTTCGAGGTGATCGTCAACGGCCCGCTGCGCTCGATGGTGCGCGTGAAGACGATGAACTGGAACACCGGCAAGGGCCGCTATGCGCTCGAGCAGGTCTACACCGCCTATACCGGGCACAATTACGCGACGGCGAAGGTGAAGTTCGGCGAGTGGAGGCCGGGAGCCAAGGGTGTCGAGTTCGCCGCGGGCATCCGCAAGAAGGCGGGCGAGACCTTGGGCCTGCGGCAGGGCGGCGTGGTCGTCACCACCGCGCCTGAGGCGATCCGGAATCCCGACGACACGGATTCGACCCAGAATGCGCTGACCGTCGCCTATGCCGGTATCGGGCTGGCGGTGAAGGACAGCTACCGCGCGAAACATGTGTCGGTTGCGCAGCAGCAGGGCAACGAGGTGTTCCGCTTCCCCGAACGCGCCGATGGCAAATACGAATATATGATCGCCGCCGGCTGGAGCGAAGGCGAGATGCTCAAGACCGCCGCCGAGTTCCGCGACTACGTGGTGGGCGTGGCGAAGGAGTATAATTCGCCGGCGCGGTTGGCGGGGCATGCGATGGAAGTGCGGGAATAGCACACACGAAAGCGCCGGATGACAAAGCCATCCGGCGCCTTCCCGGCCGATGTCGGTCGATCAGTTGGCCGTGCCTCGGGCCGCCTTCTCGATGATCGCGGCGACGGCGGCCGGTTTTGAGACATAGAGCGCGTGGCTGGCCGCGACCTCCTCGACCTTGGCGCCGGCGCGGGCGGCCATCTGCCGCTGTGCCGCGGGCGGGATCATCTTGTCTTCGCTCGCCACCAGATACCAGCTCGGCTTCACCCGCCATGCCGGATTGGTCACTTTGCCGTCGAGCGCGGCGACGCCCCAGGGCACCTGCGAGTCCGCCATGAACGCCGCGAGATCGGGGCGGACATCGGCGGCGAAGGAAGCCGCGAACCGGACCTTGTCGAGAAACAGGAAGCCGTCCTTGGGCGGGAGGATCGGCGGCACCGGCGCGCCCGGCACCGGGTTGGCGATCAGGGTCGAGACCGACTCGCCTTTGTCCGGTGCGAAGGCGGCGATGTAGACCACGCCCGCGACCTTGGGATCAGTGCCGGCTTCGGAAGCGACCACGCCGCCATAGCTGTGCCCGACCAGGATCACCTTGCCCTCGGCCGCGGCGATTGCCCGCTTGGTGACCGCGACATCGTCCTCGAGCGAGAGCGTCGGGTTCTGGACAATCGTGACCTTGTATCCGTCCTTGCTGAGGATCTTGTAGACGTCCATCCAGCCCGATCCGTCGACGAAGCCGCCATGGACGAGGACCACCGACTTGACCGGCTCGCCGGTCTTGTCCTGGGCGACGGCGGGGGCCGCACCGAGGGCGAGCGAGGCAGCGGTGGCGAGAAGCTTGTTCGACTTGGTCATGATCAGTCTCCTTCCATTTGTTTGCTGCGATATGATTTATCGCGATAATTAATATCTACTTCTGCGGAAGCTGCCTTGTCCAGCATAAAGTTATCGCGATATGTATTTTTGTGATAAGCGGTTGATTCTGAAGTGAGGATTCACATGACCCAGACCCCCGGCGACCCGCTGCCGCTCGATGCGCAGCTCTGTTTTTCGCTCTATTCGACCACGATCGCGATCAACCGGCTCTACAAGCCGATGCTCGATTCGCTTGGTGTGACCTATCCGCAATATCTGGTGCTGAGCACCTTGTGGGAGAAGGACGGTCAGACGATCTCGGCGATCGCCGACCGGCTCGCGCTGGAGCCGAGCACCATCACGCCGCTGATGAAGCGGCTGGAAGCGGCCGGGTTCGTGTCGCGCCAGCGCAATCCGGTGGACGAACGTCAGGTACAGGTGTTCATGACCGCCAAGGGCAAGGGGCTGCGCCGCGAGGCTTCATGCCTCACCGATGCGTTGCTCGAAAATTCTGGGCTCAAGGTGGCAGAGATGATCGCGCTCAACGATCAGGTGCAGCGGCTTCGTGGTGCGCTCACACGGAGATGAGGTTCACGTCCCCGGCTGAATATACGGGATGCGGGAGAACAACTCGCGCTGCCATCTGCGCGGGTCGTTCACGACCCGGCTCTGCGCGTCGAAGGCCATCGTCGCCCGCTGGGGCAGGACATGCTTCGGCCACGCCGGCACGCCCGCGCCATTGGGATTGCCCTTGGCCGCGAGGTTGACGAAGGCGCGCATCATCGTCGCCGAAGCCGCCTGCGCCGCCGGGCCGGTGCCGGAAACGGAGCCCTCCGCACCGATCGTGCCGAACACCAGCGGAATGTCGTGGGTGTGCGCCGCGCCGCGTTCCGGCTCGACCGGGGAGGTGAAATCGAGCTGATAGACCCAGGCTGGCGCGCCGGCCCTTGCGCGCTCCTCGGCCTCGATCACCTGCCCGCGCCAGCTGCGGCCGGCGGTGGTCGCGGCGTAGAAGATCTCGGCCGGAGTCCAGTCCGGGAACTGCCTGCGATATTCGGCGACCACCCATTCGGGGTGCGCGTCGATGCGCAAACGGGGGGCGATGCGCTCGGCAAGGTTGGCCCAGTCGAGCGTGCGCACCAGCTCCGACTTGGGATCGTCGAACGCCCGGGTCTCGTCGCGCGTGTTGCCGAGGATCAGCGGGATGTCGTTCCCCTGCGGATTGGCGTCGGGCCAGAAGGGGTGGCGGGTCAGCCACTTCATGTCGAGCACCGGCCCCATATAGACGCCGCCGCCGAGGATCGGGTCTTCGGCGCGCAGGCCGCCGATCAGCCTTTCGACCGGCATCTCAATGAGGTCGCCGGCCTTCGCCTTGAGCCGGTCGAGCAAGGCCTGCGCGCGTCGCGTGGCGTTCAATGGCCCGCTGGCGGTGACCTGCTGGCCGGACATGGTCGCGGCGCGGTGGAACAGGCCCTTGGCGGCAGGCATCCCCATCAGCGTCGCGATCTTGGCGCCGCCGCCCGACTGGCCGAAGACCATCACGCGGCTCGGATCGCCGCCGAACCCTGCGATATTGTCGCGCACCCATTGGAGCGCGAGGATCAGGTCGAGCTGGCCGGTGTTGCCGCTGTCGGAAAAGCGCGGATCGAGCCGCGCGAGGTAGAGATAGCCGAGCGCATTGAGCCGGTGGTTGACGGTAACGACGACCACATCACCCTTCTCGGCGAGCGTCGCCCCGAACACCTGCGGCTCGATCACGCTGCCGTTGGAATAGGCGCCACCGTGGAAATAGACCATCACCGGACGGCGCGCGCGCGGGTTGGCCTCCGGGATCCAGACGTTGAGGAACAGGCAGTCCTCACGCTGGTTGACCGCCCGGCCGGTCTGCGGGCAGCTCGCCGCGAATTCGGTGGCAGTCAGCGTGTCACGCGCCATTTCGGGCACGGTTGCGGGACGGAAGCGGGTGCGGCTGGTGTCGTTGCCATAGCGGATGCCGAGAAACGCCTGGACCGCCCCGTCGCGCTTGCCCCGCCAGCGGCCGGTGGCGCCGGTCGCTACGGGATCACTCTGTGCGAACGCGGCGGAGGGCAGGGCGCTCAATACGGCCCCGGCCCCCAGCAGCGTCCGCCGGTCCATCACCGCCTGACGTCCAGCCCGCCTTCGAGGAAGGCGTCGATGTCCGCCTGCCGGAACAGGCTCGCATCGCCCGGCAGCGAATGCTTGAGGCAGGTGAGCGCGAGACCCGAGGCGACAATGCCCTCCAGATCCTGCCCCGACAGCACGCCGTGCAGGATGCCCGCGGCATAGGCGTCGCCGCCGCCGATGCGGTCGATGATCCCCGCGACCACGACGTCCTCGGTCTGGTAGCCGCGTTCCGGCGTATCGACGCGCGCGGCGATGCGATGGCGGTCGGCATCGTCGACATGGCGCGCGGTCGAGGCGATGCGCTTCAGGTTCGGGAAGGCGGCGAAGGCGGCCTCGGCGGCTTCGCGGCGGCGGTCGGCGCCATCGCCCGAGAATTGCTTGCCGAGCAGCAGCGAGACGTCGCGATGGTTGCCGAACATCGTGTCGGCAAGGCTGACCAGCTCGGTGAGGACGGCGCGCGGATCGCTGTCCCAGGCTTCCCACAGGCGCGCGCGATAATTGCCGTCGAAGCTGATCGCGACGCCCAGTTCCTTGGCGGCGCGCGCGGCCTGAAGCGCGGCCTGCGCGGTCGCCGGGCCAAGTGCCGGAGTGATGCCCGAAAGGTGCAGCATGGTCGCGCCGCTCAGCAGCGTCTTCCAGTCGAAGGCATCGGCGGGGGTCTTGGCGAAGGCCGAGTCCGCGCGGTCATAGACGATGTCCGACGCGCGCAGCCCTGCGCCCTGAGTCAGGAAGTAAAGGCCCATGCGGCCGTCGCGAACTTGCACGCCGCTGGTATCGGCGCCCTGCGACCGCACGAACTGAACCGCGGCGCGGCCCAGCGCATTGTCAGGTACCGCGCTGACCATCGAGACCTGATGGCCAAGATTGGCGAGGCCGATGCCGACATTGGCCTCGGCGCCGCCCACGACCACGTCGAGCCGCGGCGTCTGCATCAGCAGCTCGCGTCCCGGAGCGGTCAGGCGGAGCAGCAATTCCCCGAAACAGACGATACGGCCGGCCATGATGTCTCCTCGTTGATGCCGGCGCTCAGCGCGCCAGCCAGCCGCCGTCT
>Ga0247823_10000402_pt1 | contig 37341 bp, 36 predicted proteins | sample 13C_PalmiticAcid_2_FD_192426 | JGI IMG/M metagenome (GOLD analysis project Ga0247823, IMG submission 192426) | Soil microbial communities from agricultural site in Penn Yan, New York, United States - 13C_PalmiticAcid_Day30 | ecosystem: Environmental > Terrestrial > Soil > Agricultural land...
CCGTGGCCGAACGCTCGCTGCTGCGCTGGCAGCGCCCCTGAATCCCACCCCGCTCCCTCGGAGAACAACCATGCCCCGCAAATTCATCGACCTGTCCATCTACCTGGAGAACGACGTGGTGAGCGACCCGCCCGCGTTCGCCCCCAAGATCCAGTACTTCACGCACGACAACACCTTCGAGCAGATCGAGCCGTTCTTTCCCGGCCTGAAGAAGGAAGACCTGCCCGACGGCGAGGGCTGGGCGGTGGAGCTGGTGCAGCTCTCCACGCACAACGGCACGCACCTGGATGCGCCCTACCACTTCCACTCCACCATGGACAAGGCGCTGGGCGAGAAGAAGCCCGCGATCGCGATCCACGACGTGCCGCTGGAATGGTGCTTCCAGCCCGGCGTGAAGCTGGACTTCCGCCACTTCGCCGACGGCTACGTGGTCACGGCCGCCGACGTCGAGGCCGAGCTCAAGCGCATCAACCACACCCTCAAGCCGCTGGAGATCGTGGTGGTGAACACGCGCGCCGGTTCGCGCTACGGCCACAACGACTTCGTCTCCGCCGGCTGCGGCATGGGCTACGAAGCCACGATGTACCTGCTGGAGCGCGGCGTGCGCCTGACCGGCACCGACGCCTGGAGCTGGGACGCGCCCTTCGTGCACACCGCGCAGAAGTACGGCGAGACCAAGGACGCCTCGCTGATCTGGGAAGGCCACAAGGCTGGGCGCGACATCGGCTACTGCCACATCGAGAAGATGCACAACCTGGAGGCCCTGCCGCCCACCGGCTTCTTCATCTCCTGCTTCCCGCACAAGATCCGTGGCGCGTCCGCTGGCTGGACCCGCGCCGTGGCCATCTTCGACGACGCCCTTCAAGCCACCGCATAGCCCCCACGCTCCGCCGCTGCGCGGGTCGCTGCCCCCCCGAGGGGGCTGATCCGGCTTGGGGCGGCCCGGCGCCGGATCGCCTTTCTTTCGCAAGGAACTCTCATGGAACTCAACCACACCCACGACGCGAACACCCGCAGCTGGCTCGAATCGGCCAACGCCCCGGGCACCGACTTCCCGATCCAGAACCTGCCCTTCGGCGTCTTCCGCCGCAAGGGTTCGGGTGAAGCCTTCCGGGGCGGCGTGGCGATCGGCGACCAGGTGATCGACCTGGCGGCCATCGCGCGCGACAACGCGGTCTCGGGCCCGGCGGCGCAGGCCGTCAACGCCTGCGCGGGCGACGCGCTCAACGACTTCCTGGCCCTGGGCCCGGGCGCCTGGCGCGCGCTGCGCCACGCGCTGTTCGACCTGCTCAAGACCGGCGCCAGCGGCCCCGGCGTGAACGCGCTGCGCGCCAGCCTGGTGCCGCAGGCCGAGGTGGAAATGCGCCTGCCCACGCGCATCGGCGACTACACCGACTTCTACACCTCGATCCACCACGCCCGCAACGTCGGCCGCGTGATGCGCCCGGACGACCCGCTCACGCCCAACTTCCAGTGGCTGCCGATCGCGTACCACGGCCGCGCCTCCAGCGTGGTGGTCAGCGGCACGGCGTTTCGCCGCCCCATGGGCCAGGCCATGGCACCGGGCGCCGCCGCGCCGGTCTACGGCGCCTGCAAGCGCCTGGACTACGAGCTGGAGATGGGCTTCTACGTCGGCCCGGGCAACGCCATGGGTGCACCGATTCCCCTGGCCGAGGCCGAACAGCACATCTTCGGCATGTGCCTGCTCAACGACTGGTCGGCACGCGACCACCAGTTCTGGGAAATGGCGCCGCTGGGCCCCTTCCTGGGCAAAAACTTCTGCACCACGGTCTCGCCCTGGATCGTGACCATGGAAGCGCTCGCCCCCTACCGCGTGCCCTTCGCGCACCCGGCCGACGAGCCGCAACCGCTGGCCTACCTCGACAGCGCGGCCAACAGCGCCCAAGGTGGCGTGGACGTGCAGCTGGAGGTGCGCCTGGAAGCGCGCGAGCACCGCGAGCGCGGCATCGCACCCGACCGCCTCTCGGCCACGAGCTTTCGCCACCAGTACTGGACCATCGCGCAGATGCTGGCGCAGCACACGGTGGGCGGCTGCAACCTGCAGCCGGGTGACCTGCTGGGCACCGGCACCATCTCGGGCCCCACGCACGCCGAGGCCGGCGCCATCGTGGAACTCAGCGTCGGTGGCACGAAGGACGTGCCGCTGCCCGGCATCAACGCGCAGCGCCGCTTCCTGGAAGACGGCGACACGGTGATCCTGCGCGGCTGGTGCGAGAAGCCGGGCGCGGCGCGCATCGGCTTCGGTGAAAGCCGGGGCGAGGTGTTGCCCGCGATCGGCTGAAGACCTGGATCAGGCGTCGGCCGGGGCCCGGCTGGCGCTGCGAAGCTGCATGAACTTGCCCAGGCCGACCACCACCACGACACCGGTGGCGGCGGCAGCGTAATGCAACCACGGGTGCGCCATGGTGTAGCCCTGCATCAGGTGGTCGTTGACGATGGTCTCGCCGCCGACCCAGCCGATCAGGGCAGCGCCCAGGGTCACGATGATGGGGAAGCGCCCCATGAGCTTGATCATCAGCGTGGAGCCGAAGACCACCAGCGGAATGCTGATCGCCAGGCCCAGGATCAGCAGCACCATGTTGCCCTGCGCGGTCGCGGCCACGGCGATCACGTTGTCCAGGCTCATCACCAGGTCGGCGATCAGGATGGTGCGGATGGCGGCCATCATCGTGCCCGTGCCCTTGTGGTGCCCGTCCTCGTCGCCTTCGTCGCCGCTCAGCAGCTGGTAGCCGATCCACAGCAGCAGCACGCCACCGATGACCTGCAGGAACGACAGCTCCAGCAGCTTGGCCGCCACCACCGTCAGCACGATGCGCAGCACCACGGCCGCGCCCGAGCCGAACAGGATGGCCTTTCTTTGCTGTTCCGGCGGCAAGGAGCGCGCCGCCAGGGCGATGACCACGGCGTTGTCGCCCGACAGGATGATGTTGATCCAGATGATCTTCACCAGACCGACCCAGAAGTCGGCGGTGCTGAGGAATTCCATGGTGTCTCCAGCGTTTGAGGTTTAAAGGATGAGGCACTTTAGAAGCGAAAAACGGCGCTCGTCATTCGTGGTTCTGCGTAAACTTTCCGCGCTTTGGGGCCGAAACTTAAGCCTGTTAAGTCTGGAGCGTTCGAGAGGCTTTGCGGGCACAATGCCAGCGGCGCGAGGGGCGCCTTTTTCCACCACACAACAACGAGGAGACCGTGCCATGGGCATGTTCAACTGGACCGAAAAACCGGCCGCCACGCTCGCCAACGGCGGCGTGATCGCACCCGACGAGCGCCTGCCCTGGCCGCAGACCGCGGTGATGGGCGTGCAGCATTTGATCGCCATGTTCGGCGCCACGGTGCTGGCCCCGATCCTGATGGGCTTCGACCCCAACGTCGCCATCCTCATGAGCGGCATCGGCACGCTGATCTTCTTCATCATCACCGGCGGCAAGGTGCCCAGCTACCTGGGTTCGAGCTTCGCCTTCATCGGCGTGGTGATCGCCGCCAGCGGCTACGCGGGCACCGGGCCCAACGCCAACATCGGCGTGGCCCTGGGCGGCATCATTGCCTGCGGCCTGGTCTACACCCTCATCGGCCTGATCGTGCAGGCCGTGGGCACGGGCTGGATCGAGCGCTTCATGCCGCCGGTGGTCACCGGCGCCGTGGTCGCGGTGATCGGCCTGAACCTCGCCGGCATCCCCATCAAGAACATGGCGCCCACCGGCTTCGACGCCTGGATGCAGGGCATCACCTTCGTCTGCGTCGCCCTGGTGGCGGTGTTCACCAGCGGCATGATCCAGCGCCTGCTGATCCTCATGGGCCTGATCATCGCCAGCATCGTCTACGCCGTGCTCACCAACGGGCTGGGCATGGGCAAGCCGCTGGACCTCTCCGGCATCGCCAACGCCGCCTGGTTCGGCATGCCCAACTTCAGCGCGCCGGTGTTCCAGATGAACGCCATGCTGCTGATCGCGCCGGTGGCCATCATCCTGGTGGCGGAGAACCTGGGCCACATCAAGGCCGTGACCGCCATGACCGGGCGCAACCTCGACCAGTACATGGGCCGTGCCTTCATCGGCGACGGCGTGGCCACCATGGTGGCCGGCAGCGCGGGCGGCACCGGCGTGACCACCTATGCCGAGAACATCGGCGTGATGGCCGCGACCAAGATCTACTCCACCGCCCTCTTCCTGGTCGCCGGCCTCATGGCCGTGCTGCTGGGCTTCAGCCCCAAGTTCGGCGCGCTGATCCAGGCCATTCCGCTGGCCGTCATGGGCGGCGTGTCCATCGTGGTGTTCGGTCTGATCGCCATCGCCGGCGCCAAGATCTGGGTCGACAACAAGGTCGATTTCTCCGACAACAAGAACCTGCTGGTGGCCGCGATCACGCTGATCCTGGGCACGGGCGACTACACCCTGAAGTTCGGCGGTTTCGCGCTCGGCGGCATCGGAACGGCCACCTTCGGCGCCATCATCCTGTACGCGCTGCTCAACCGCGGCAAGGCCCCTTCGAAGGCCTGAGCTTCATCACCGGCGCGGGCGGGCCGGGGCCGGCGGCCCGCTCACCGCGCCGCCGATCCGGGACCCGATGGCGGTCCCGATCCCCGGCAGGATGGCGGTGCCCACGGCCGCACCGGCCACGGCCCCCCACGAGATCTCGACCTCCGGCTCCCGCGTCGGCCCATGCGCCGCGAAGGGCACGTTCACCAGCCCACCCCCGATCTCCAGCTCGCCCTGCGCATCGATCCGCTGGCGGTACAGCGTGGCCCGGCCGGTGGCGCTGTAGGTGCCTGCCACGGCCTTCACGTCGGTGAACTCGGTCCTCAGGCCCTGCTCGGTGTTCCGCGTCAGCATCACGCCGGAAAGGCTGTCCAGCGGCGTCTGGCCGGCGCGGTCCTCGCCCAGGGACTTGATGGCCTTGTCCAGGTCCAGGCGCAGCAGCTTCGCGCGCTCGACCTTCAGCTCGCTGCGCGTGCGCAGCGAACGGAACAGCTCGACCACCGTGTGGCCTTCGGCGCTCAGCTCGGTCTGTCCCGAGGCCAGTCCGCCGACGAAGGCGCGCCGGTGAAAGGCCTCGAGCAGCGACGCCACCTCCACGCCGCGCGGTGCGAGTTCGCCCGTCAAGCGCAGGCGACCCTCGGCCGAGGTCGTCAGCCGCGCCTGCCCGTGCGCCGTGCCGCCGCCGGCCTGCACGCGCAGCCGGTACAGGTCCGCACCGCCCTCGGCCTGGCCGTCGCGCGTGGCCTCCAGCGAGACCGTCGGCTCCACCTTCGGGCGGAGGATCTCCAGGCGGCGGGGGCGCCCGTCGTCATCGAAGTCGATCTCGCCGGCGTACACCACGGGCACGCCGCTGTGGGAGATGTAGCTGAAGTCCTCGAACGTCACCGAGCGCACGCGCACGGCGCCCTCTGCGCCCGAGGCCCGGCCCCGGTACACCGCCAGCGACTGGCGCGGCACCACGGCGCCCTCCACCTCCAGCCGGTCGATGACCAGCTGCCGGTGCAGCAAGGGCCACAGCTGAGGGTGGATCGCGACGCGGCGCGCGCGGATGGGTTCGGGCTGCACCGTGTGCGCGTCCAGCACTTCCACCGCCGGCACGCCCCGCACGCGCCAGCGCACCGCGCCCACCACCAGCTTCTGCCCCAGGCGCGCCTCGAACTCGGCCTCCACCCGGCGCGCCAGCTCCTCGTCGCCGGGCAGCACCGCCCACACGGCCAGGCAGGCGGCGGCCAGCAGCGCCACGAGGGCGCCGGCGGCCAGGGCCCAGCGGCGTGCGAGTGTCATGGGTGGGGTTGCTCCACCCCGGATGGTGGGGGCTTGCACGGCCACCGTCTGTAGGCCGACGCCGCGTCTCCTATAGTGAGGCCACCCTCACAGGAGCCCGACCTTGCCCATCTGGAAAAAACCCATCTCCGTCGAAGAACTCACCGCCATCCACGAGAACACCGCCGTGCAACACCTCGGCGTGGAATTCCTGGAGGTCGGCGACGACTTCATCCGCGCCCGCGTGCCGGTGGACACCCGCACCAAACAGCCGTACGGCCTGCTGCACGGCGGCGTGAGCGTGGTGCTGGCGGAAACGCTGGGTTCGTGTGGCGCGGCCTACAGCTGCCCCGAAGGGCACCGCGCGGTGGGCCTGGACATCAACGCCAACCACCTCAAGGGCGCCATCAGCGGCTGGGTGACCGGCGTCACGCGGCCGGTGCACATCGGCCGCACCACCCAGGTCTGGCAGATCGACCTGACGAACGACGCGGGCGAACTCACCTGCGTCTCGCGCATCACGATGGCGGTGCTGGCACCGCGCTAGGGCCTGTTCACCCTAGCCGGCCCGCCGCCCCATCGCGTGGGCCACCACGATGACGATGGGGAGCACCAGCTCGGGAATGAGGTAGGCCAGCCAGACCGCCGTGGGCTCGGGCAGGCCCACTTTCGAGATCGACAGCAGCCGGCCGACGGCCGCCATGAGCACGCCGAAGGCAATGAGGTAGACCAGCATGTCCTGCTGCCGCACCGTCCAGGCGGCCCAGAAGACGATGACGCCCATGCCGAAATACACCCCGGCCAGGAAACGGTGGACGTTGTCGAGACGGGGCGTCGTCTCCGGCTGCCCCAGGGTCAGCTGCAGCGTGCCCCCGAAGAGCGCGATGGCGGCCACGAGGAAAAGACTCACCTGAACGACGCGCTGGCTCAACGGCATGCTGGTCCCCCGGTTGTGCAAGCCGGCATGTTACGGCGCCGCGCGCGCGCCCGCAATCCCGCCGTCAGCCGCGTTGGCAGCGCCCCTGGCCCGTGGCCTGGCCGCGGAAATCGCTGGTCCAGGTCTGGGCGGCGGTGTCGATCTGGATGCGCTCGTTGTCGATCGCGGTGAGGATCACCGTCTCCTGCACCGTGAAGGTGTAGACCGGCACGCCGTCGATGTGCACCGAGCGCACGCGCTTCTTGTCGTAACCGATGCGCACGGTGCGCGTCCAGGTGGTGCGGGCCGGCTGGTAGGCGGCTTCGCACACCAGCGTGACCTCGTTCACCGCGTCCGCCTTCTTGCTCTTGCCTTGCGCAGCGGCCGGCCCGCCCACGGCGGCGGCCAGACCCAGCGCCAGCCAGGCAGCGGCCACTCTCATGATGCGTCGGCCTTCGCCAGGCGCTCGCTCTTCCAGTAGACGTCGTCGCCGCCGTTCATGCGGTTGAGCACGCGCGCGAGCACGAACATCAGGTCGCTCAGGCGGTTGAGGTACTGGCGCGGCGTGTCCTTCAGTTCTTCGACCTTGCCCAGCGCCACCACCGCGCGTTCGGCGCGGCGCGCCACCGTGCGGCACACATGGGCCTGGCTGGCCGCGCGGTTGCCGGCGGGCAGGATGAATTCCTGCAGGCGCGGCAGGGCCTCGTTGTGCGTGGCCAGCGCTTCGTCGAGCGCGAGCACGGCCTCGGGCTTGAGCAACTCGAACCCGGGGATGGACAGCTCCCCGCCCAAGTTGAACAGCTGGTGCTGGATCTCCACCAGCAACTCGCGTACATCCCCGCCCATGTCTTCGCACAGCAGCACACCAATGTGCGAATTGAGTTCATCCACATCGCCCATCGCGTGCACGCGCAGGCTGTCCTTGGAAACGCGGGTGTTGTCGCCCAGCCCGGTGGTGCCTGCGTCGCCGGTGCGGGTGGCGATCTGCGTGAGTCGGTTGCCCATGAAATGCCTCTTGTTGGCCGAAGGTGAAGCCCTGATTGTCCTTGAGCTCGGGCGCCAGACCGGAACCCGTAACCGGATGAGGGGAAATGTGTCTGAGGCAAAGGTGTTTTGAAGCGCGCAACGGCAGGCAAAAGCGCTTGGCCTGGGCGGTCGGTCCGGGCGTAATGCGGCTTCGACCCGGTTTCCCAGGAGTTTCCCCGATGTCCCGATTTCGTCTTCAGTCCCCTTTGTCCATCTCGGCCTTCGAGCAACGCAGCGTGCAGCTGATGGCCGCCTGCACCCTGGGGCTGGCCGGTCTCTCCGGCGTGCAGGTGGCACCGCCCACCCGCCATGCGCTCAACGTGTTCACACCGATCTCCCGCCACGCCGACGCACCCCGTCCCGTGCGCCTGGCCCTGGACGTCAAGCACCTGCCTTCGCGCCGCTGAGGACGAGGCGCCCGGGGCCGCACAAGGCGGCCCCCAAGGCTTAAACTGGCCGGCTGCACACCCCCGCTGCCGGAGACAAGCCCCATGAACGCCCCCACCGCCCTCAGCCACCTCGCCCCCGAAGTCCACCAGCGCGCCGTCCCGGCCGAGTTTCTGGCGGCCCTGCAGGCCCGCTTCGGTGCGCAGTGCTCCACCGCCCTGGTGGTGCGCGAGCAGCACGGGCGCGACGAATCGATCTACGAGGTGCCACCGCCGGTGGCCGTGGTGTTCGCCGAGAGCACGCAGGACGTGGCCGACGCCGTGACGCTGGCCGCCCAGCACCGCGTGCCGGTGATCCCCTTCGGCGTGGGCTCCTCGCTCGAAGGCCACCTGCTGGCCGTGCAGGGCGGCATCAGCATCGACGTGAGCCGCATGAACCGCGTGCTGTCCATCAACGCCGAAGACCTCACCGTGACCGTGCAGCCCGGCGTGACGCGCAAGGCGCTCAATGAGGCGGTGAAAAGCGAAGGCCTGTTCTTCCCGATCGACCCCGGCGCCGATGCGTCCATCGGTGGCATGTCGGCCACCCGCGCCTCGGGCACGAACGCGGTGCGCTACGGCACCATGCGCGAGAACGTGCTCGCGCTCGAAGTCGTCACCGCCCGCGGCGACGTCATCCGCACCGGCACGCGCGCCAAGAAAAGCAGTGCGGGCTACGACCTCACGCGCCTGATGGTCGGCAGCGAAGGCACGCTGGGCGTGATGACCGAGATCACCCTCAAGCTCTACCCGTTGCCCGAGGCCATCTCGGCCGCGACCTGCTCCTTCCCGACCATCGAGGCCGCCGTGCGCACCGTGATCCAGGTGATCCAGCTCGGCGTGCCGATCGCGCGCTGCGAGCTGATCGACCACAACACCGTGCGCATGGTCAACACGCACAGCAAGCTCGGCCTGCGCGAAGAGAACATGCTGCTGATGGAGTTCCACGGCTCGCCTGCGAGCGTGAAGGAACAGGCCGAGACGGTGCAGGAAATCGCCAGCGAGTTCGGCGGCAACGCCTTCGAATGGGCCGACACGCCCGAAGAGCGCACGCGCCTGTGGACCGCGCGGCACAACGCCTACTTCGCCGCGATCCAGAGCAAGCCGGGTTGCCGCGCGATCTCCACCGACACCTGCGTGCCCATCAGCCGCCTGGCCGACTGCCTGCTCGACTCCGTGGCCGAAGCCGACGCGAGCGGCCTGCCCTACTTCCTCGTCGGCCACGTGGGCGACGGCAACTTCCACTTCGGCTACCTGATCGACCCGAACAAGCCCGACGAGCACACGCTGGCCGAAGAACTCAACCACAAGCTGGTGGCGCGCGCGCTGAGCCTCGAAGGCACCTGCACCGGCGAGCACGGCGTGGGCCTGCACAAGATGGACTTCCTGATCACCGAAGCCGGGGCCGGCGCGGTCGACATGATGCGCACCATCAAGCGCGCGCTCGACCCGGACAACATCATGAACCCGGGGAAGATTTTCGCGCTCTGAGGGCCGCGCACCTCACGCGACCCAAGCGGCCAGCGACACCCCCACCGCCGTGCCCTTGCCCGACACGCTCGTCAGCGTGCTCAACTGCCCCAGCAAACTCGCCATGCGCTTGACGCTGTACAAGCCCAGGCCCATGCCCTCTGGCACGCGCTCCAGCTCCCCGCCGCGCTGGAAAGCCTCGAAGCATCGGGCTGCATCGGCCTCGCTCATGCCGATGCCGTTGTCGATCACCATGAGCCACAGGCGGCCCCGCCTGCGCCGGCAACCGATGAGAATGCGGCCGCCTTCGTCGGTGTAGCGCAAGGCGTTGGACAACAGGTTGCGCGCGATGCGCTGCATCATCTGAACGTCGGTGCGAATGAGTCGCTCGCTCGGCAGGTAGCGCAGCGTGACACCGCGCGCCCGCGCCCACTGACGAAATTCGTGCACCACGGGCTCGAGCACGGTATGCAGCCCGACCACCTTGAGGTCCAGCACCGGTTGCTCGCTGGTGCTCATCTGGCGCATGCTGACCATGAAATCGTTGACGGATCGCATGGCTTCGTCAATGCCGTGCAGAAGCCGCCCCTGCTCACGCAAAGGCGCGTGGCGCAGGGCTTGCGCATAGAGATTCACGCTTTGCAACGGCTGCAGAAGATCGTGCTGCGCCGCCGCGTAGAGCAAGCTGCGGTCCTGCGCCCGCGAGACGCTGGCGCGCAGCAGGTTTCGCTTGCGAAGAATCTGCACGCTGACCGCACAACCCAGCAAGGCAGCCACCAGGGAGCCTTGCACGAAGTTGGAAATCAGGGTGATGTGGATGGGCAGTTCGATCAGCCGATAGAGCACGTACAGCAGGCCTGAAAACGCGTAGACGCCCCACACGGCGAGGAACAGCAGACGGTGCATTTCCGCGCGCCGGATGGCATGGCGCAAAGCCAGAACCATCATGGCAAAAGCGTAAAGGGTGCCGCCCATCACCAGCATGCGGCGGGATGCGGGGGGCCAGATGCATGCCACCAGCGGCACGACCATCAGCCAGAGCCACGCCCCCACGCGCAACCAACGATCCGCCACCGGGTCTTCGGCGCGCGTGTCCAGAAACACCCGGGCATGCAAGGCGCTCAGTCCGAGCAGGCCCACATAGCCAGCCCAGCCCAGCCACCCGGTCTGCCAGCGGTCCAGCCATGGCAGCAGATGGTGCATCGCGCCAGAGACCCACATGGCGCCCAGCATCTCGCAGGCCGCCATGGCGAGGAACAAGGGCAGAGACCGGTCTGCTGCCACGGGGATCAGCGTCAGCACGTACAGCACCACCACCAGGGGCACGGCCAGGATCATGCCAATGCCCAGGTGCAGCTTGCCCTGCGTCAGCACGAAGGCGTCGTCCTGTATCGCGAACAAGGGAAAGCGCATGAGGTTGTAGCCATCGAGCCGCAGCATCAGGTGGACTTCCTGCCGGCCCTGCAGATGGAGCCGCCAGGCGGGATACAGCAGGCCCGAGGAGAAGGCCAGCGGGCGAAGACGCTCCAGTTGCACATGCTCCACCCACCGCCCCTGCGGGTCCTGCATCCACAGACGCACCTCATCCTGGGTCGGGAGCTCATGGGTCAGCACCCAGGACCGGGACTCCGCATCGGGATTGCTCAAAGTGAGTTGTGCCCAGTACGGATAAGGCAGGCCCTTGCCGAAGGCGTGATTGGCGTGTGGCAGGCGATCCGCCTGCCCCGCCGCCACCCTGGCCGCGACTTGCTCTGGACCATACTCACCCCGGGGGTCGGCCACCGCCTGCAAGGAGGACCACAGGGGCACCCGGTCCACTGCGGGATCCAGTTCCATCGCGGCGGCACCGACACAGGCCCCGAACAGCAGGGCCACGGTCAGCCAGCGCTTAATCCAGCGCGCCATGCGCCTTGGTCCACGCCATGTATTGCATGGAAGCCTGGGTCCGGTTTTGCACACCCAGCCGTTGAAAGATGGTGTTCAGATGGGTGCGGACCGTCTGCTCACCAATCTTCAGGCGCAGCGCGATCTCCCGGTTGCGATAGCCATTGGCCGCTTCGGCCAGCACCGCACGCTGGCGCTCCGTCAGCAGGTCGACAGGGTGCGGCATCTCCCTCGCGTGAGCCGTGGCCAGCGCTGAACGCCTCGCATCACCCAGCGATGTCACCCCCTGCAGAAAGGGCACGATCTTCTGCACGAAGCTCTGCGGCAGCGCCGACTTGGAGATGAAGGCCTTCGCGCCGAGGTCGAGCACGGCCTGCTCGGTGGACTTGTCGTCACTGGCGCTGAAGACGACGATGGCCACCGTGGGTGCCATGCCGCGCAAGGCACGCAAGGTGGCCAAGCCACGGGAATCCGGCAGATGGAGGTCGGCAATGAGCAAGCCGGGCGGCTCGCGCCCCTCCAGGCGTTTTCGCGCCTGCATCAACGACCCCACGATCATGACGCTGCGGCCCGCGTGCGCGTGCGGTTGCAGCACCTCCAGGCTGGCCGCGATCGAGCGAATCATCATCGGGTGGTCTTCGACGATGAGGATGTCAAAAGGCGGTGGCTTGCAGGCTGGAGATGAATGCTGGCGCGGCAACCCCATGAAGAATGCCCTCCCTCGGCTCTTGAACGGTCAGCCGCGCAATCTATTTCCGGTCGCGCGCGACAGCGCACATGACGCACGAATGCGCGCCATGCGTCATCGAAGAGCTCTATTCAGGGAATGAACGGAAAACTCAGGGCGCCGGGCGCGCCTCCAGCACCGCCACCTGCGCGCCCAGCCGGTCCAGCAGGCGCAGGCGCGGGCCCTGCATGGCCCACTGTTCGGTGGTGGCCAGCGCGAACATGAAGGCGCGTTCGCGCTCCATGTCGGCCGCGCACACCTGCAGTTCGCGGCGCGGGCCGCGCAGCATTTGCAGGGCCTGGCCGTTCAGGGTGTAGGTGCCGATGAGTTCGTTGCAGCCGCCCGAGCCGGTCACGCGGTGGCCGTCGCTGTTGAGCACGAAGTGCGGCATCTTGGCGGGGTCCTGCGCGGGCAGGGGCTGGCCGTCGAGCGCCACCAGGGTCCAGCGCACGTTCTCGATCCTGGGTGCGGCGGGTTGCGCGCGGGTGTCCACGGGCCGCAGCAGCACGTCGGCGTGGGTCTTGCCGGAGTGGCCGAGCACGAGGTAGGCGCTGTCGGTGACGTACAAGGCCTTGCCGTCCACCAGGATCTCGGCGCGCACCGAATAGCTGCCCTTCTCCTGCACCCGCCGCTGTTCCACCGGCAGGCTGAAGCGCAGTGGCTGCGGCCCGCTGGCGGGGCCGGCGAAGTGGGCCAGCGTGGTGGAAAGCCCGTCGGCGCGGGACACGTCGGCCACCGACACGTCCAGCACCGCGTTGGGCGGCAGGGCGATCGGCCCTTCGAAGCGGGCCGTGCCGGTCACGGTGTAAGACGGCGGGTTGGTCACGGGCGTGCCGCAAGCCGAGAGCAGCAGGCCGGTGGCCAGGGCGCCGAGCAAGGGGCGGCGCGCCATGCGCGCGTCAGAAGGATTCGACATCGTCATCGGGAGGCTCCTGAAAAATGGGGTGGTGTGCAGACAGCCACCCCATTGTGCGCAGAAGTGCCCCCCAGACTTGTGAAAGCCTGCAACCGGGCTCAGGCGGCGCTCAGGCGGAACACCGCCACCGCCCTGACGAGGTCTTCAGCCTGCTGCCGCAGGCTCGTGGCCGAGGCCGACATCTGCTCGACCAGCGCGGCGTTCTGCTGGGTGGTCTGGTCCATCTGGAGGACGGCCTCGCCCACCTGCGACACCCCCGCGCTCTGCTCGGCGCTGGCGCTGCTGATCTCGCCCACCAGGTCGGAGACGCGGCGGATGCTGGCCACCACCTCCTGCATCGTGGTGCCGGCCTTGTCGGCCAGCGTGACGCCGCGCTCCACGCGCTCCACGCTTTCGCCGATGAGGTCCTTGATTTCTTTCGCGGCCTGCCCCGAGCGCTGCGCCAGGTTGCGCACCTCGCCCGCCACCACCGCGAAGCCCCGGCCCTGCTCGCCGGCGCGCGCGGCTTCCACCGCGGCGTTCAGGGCGAGGATGTTGGTCTGGAAGGCGATGCCGTCGATCACCGCGATGATGTCGGCGATCTTGCGCGAGCTGTTCTCGATGCCCTTCATGGTGTCCACCACCTGGTTCACCACTTCACCCCCCTGCTGGGCCACGGCGGAGGCACCTTGCGCGAGCTGGTTGGCGGTGCGCGCGTGTTCCGCGTTCTGGGTCACGGTGCTGCCCAGCTGCTCCATCGAAGCGGAGGTCTCTTCGAGCGCACTGGCCTGGCTTTCGGTGCGGCGCGACAGGTCGCTGTTGCCCGAGGCGATTTCCGCGCTGCCGTTGGAGACGGCTTCGGCGCCCTGCCGCACGGCCTGCACGGAGGCGGCAAGGCGCTCCGTCATGGCGCGCAGCTTGGCCAGCGCGCTGTGCGTGTCGCCCTCGCGCACCCGCATCGACACGCCGAGGTCGCCGGCGGCCACCGCGTCGGCGATGCGCTTGAGTTCATTGGGGTCCGCCCCCAGGGAGCTGACCACCCCGCGCAGGTAGATCGCCAGGCCAGCCAGCCCGAGGGCGACCACCACCACGGACACCACGACGATGTTGCGGTCGAGCGTGGAGAGCGTTTCGATCTCGTTGATGCGGAAGGCCAGGCGATCGCCCTGGCGCTTCTTTTCCCTGGCCAGCGGCGCCAGCAGGGCGTTGCGGGCGGGGATCGTTTGGTCCACCAGGTAGGCGAAGGCCTCGTCCTTCTTGCCTTCCTGGATGAGCTTCACGTTGGCCTCGCCGATGCGCCAGAACTCGGTCATGAGGGCCGGCAGGGGCGCGAAGGCCTGTCGCCCCGCGTCATCGATCATGCCTTCGCCGAAGACCTTGAGCGCGTCGAGCAGCAGGCGCTTCTTTTCGCCGATGTCGGCCAGCGTGGCGTCGAGTTCCTGTGGGTTGCGCGAGAGGATCGCGTGGCGCACCTGCAGCGAGGTGCGGGTGACGTTGAGCTCCAGCTCGGCGATCGTCTGCAGCTGGGGCACGTTGGTCTCGTTGATGCGGTCGGCGGCCATCACGACCCGCCCCATCATCACCCAGACCGTGCCTGCCAGCACCAGCAGCAGCACGACGAGCGTGGTGTTGATGAGCAGCAACCGCTGCCCCAGATTCATGCGTTGCGACATGGGTAACCTCCTCAGGTGGCCCAGATCGAGAGGCAACTTTCAGAGCGAGATCAACGCCGCAAGACCGGGCCAGCTCAGGTTACGCGCCTGCCAAGCCCGCCAATGAACGGAAAAACCGGGGAAAACAGGCCCGGCGGGTCCGTTCCCCCAAACGTGCATCGATCAAGTCAGTGGGCTGCCGTGCCGCGCAGGCGTTCGATGATGCCGTTCAGGGCCTCCAGCGAGCCGAACTGGATCGCCACCTCGCCCATGTCCTCGAAGCGGCCGTGGCGCTTGACGCGCTTTTTCACCCGCACTTCCACGTCCGCCGTCAGCAGGTCGGCCAGCTCTTCCTCCACCCGGCGGATGTCGCGCGACTTCTCTTTCTTGAGCTTCTGCGGCGCCAGCGTGAACTCGGCGCCCAGCTTCTTCACCAAGCCCTCGGCCTCGCGCACCGACATCTTCCTGGCGGCAATCTGGTTGCCCGCCGTGATCTGGTGGGCCTTGTCCAGGGACAGCAGCGCGCGCGCGTGGCCCATGTCGAGGTCGCCGGCCATCAGCATGGTCTGCACCGGCTCGGCCAGTTGCAGCAGGCGCAGCAGGTTGCTGGCCGCACTGCGCGAGCGCCCCACGGCCTGGGCCGCTTGCTCGTGAGTGAGCCCAAACTCTTTTACCAAGCGTTGCAGGCCGTGGGCCTCTTCCAGCGGGTTGAGGTCTTCGCGCTGGATGTTCTCGATCAGCGCCATGGCGGCGGCGGACTCGTTGGGCACGTCGCGCACCAGCACCGGCACGCTGTCGAGCCCGGCCAGCTTGGAGGCGCGGAAGCGCCGCTCGCCAGCGATGATCTCGTACTTCCCGGCATTCGGGCCGTCCGCCAGCTGGCGCACGAGGATGGGCTGCATCACGCCCTGGACCTTGATCGACTCCGCCAGCTCGTACAGCGCGCCCTCGTCCATGCGGGTGCGCGGCTGGTACATGCCCGCGACCAGCTCGGTCACGGGCAGGCTGCTGGGCGCGCCTTCGGCGGCGGCCGGCGCGGCAGCGCCCTCTTCCACCTTGGGGCCCAGCAGGGCTTCGAGTCCGCGGCCGAGGCCCTTGGGTTTCTTGGTGACCATGGGTCTTCTTCTTTCGAAAATCAGAGGTTCATGAGTTCGGCCAGCACGGCGTGGCCGGCCGGCCAGTCGCCCAGGCCGGATTCGGCGTTGATGTGGCCGGCTTCGCCCAAGTCGACGAAGCGCGAGCCCCAGGCCATGGCAAAAGCCTGGGCCCGCTCGAAGCTGCAATAGGGGTCGTTGCGGCTGCCCACCAGCACGCTGGGAAACGGCAGGCGCTGCATCGCGATGGGTGACCAGCTCGGCAGCACCGGGCGCATCTCTTCCCGCTCGGCATCACCGGGCGCCACCAGCAAGGCGGCCTTCACCCGCGCGGTGTTCTGGGAGTGCGACGCCCAGGCCGCTGTGTGCAGGCAGCCCAGGCTGTGGGCCACCAGCACGGCCGGCTCATCGCAGCCCAGCAGCACCTCTTCCAGGCGGGCGATCCAGTCACCGCGCCTGGGGCGCATCCAGTCGTGCTGCTCCACCCGGCGGTAGCCGTGCGTGGCTTCCCACCGGCTTTGCCAGTGTTCGGGGCCGCTGTTCTGCCAGCCAGGGAGGATGAGGATGTTCTGAGGTTTCACGTGAAACACCCCCGCTTCACATCTTGCCGATGCGCGCGACCATCTCCTGCGCGAACGCCACGAAGGCCTGGCTGCCCCGGGCCGCCGGGTCGAACACCACCCCCGGCAAGCCGTAGCTGGGTGCCTCGGCCAGGCGCACGTTGCGCGGGATCACGGTGTCGAACACCTTGTCGCCGAAGTGGGCCTTGAGCTGGTCGCTCACCTGCTGCTGCAGGGTGATGCGGGGGTCGAACATGACGCGCAGCAGGCCGATGATGGCCAGATCCTTGTTCAGGTTGGCGTGGACCTGCTTGATGGTGTTGACCAGGTCGGTGAGGCCTTCCAGCGCGAAGTACTCGCACTGCATGGGCACGATCACGCCGTGCGCCGCGCACAGGCCGTTGAGGGTGAGCATGGACAGGCTGGGCGGGCAGTCGATCAGCACGAAGTCGTAGGCATCGCCCACTTCGGCCAGGGCGGTCTTCAGGCGCTTCTCACGCCGCTCCACCTCCACCAGCTCGACCTCGGCACCCGCCAGCTCGCGGTTGGCGCCCAGCACGTGGTAGCCGCACTTCTCCGAGTACACCGCCGCCTCGGCCACCGAGGCCGACTCCAGCAATACGTCGTACACCGAGAGCGCCATCTGGCGCTTGTCCACGCCGGAGCCCATGGTGGCGTTGCCCTGGGGGTCCAGGTCCACCATCAACACCCGCTGGCCCACCTTGGCCAGGCCGGCGGCGAGGTTGACGGTGGTGGTGGTCTTGCCCACCCCGCCCTTCTGGTTGGCCACACAAAAGATTTTTGCCATGCTGCTGCTTCTTATTTGGAGAGGGCCAGCTTGATGCCGAAGCCGATGAGGAAGACCCCCGCCAGCTTCTCCAGCGTGCGGCCGATGACCGGGTTGGCGCGCAGGCGCGCGGCCAGGAAGTGCGTGAGCAGCACCGCGACCAGGCCATACAGGAAGGTCAGCATGGCCACGGTGGCGGCCATGGCACCGAAGGTGATCAGGCCCTGGTGGCGGGCCGGGTCCACGAACAGCGGGAAGAAGGCCATGTAGAACACGATGGCCTTGGGGTTCAGCAGGGTGATGACGGCCGCCTGCTGGAAGTACTGCCGCGGGCGGATGTTGAGCACCGGGGCATCACCCGGTTTGGCGGTCAGCATCTTCCAGCCCAGCCAGGCCAGGTAGGCCGCGCCCAGCCATTGCACCGCGCTGAAAGCCGCCGGGTAGGCGGACAGCAAGGCCGCCACGCCGGCCACGGCCAGCCACATCAGCACCTGGTCGCCAGCGATCACACCGAAGGTGGCGGCCAGCCCGCCGCTCACGCCACCCTTGCTGGTGGAGGTGATCAGGGCGAGGTTCCCGGGCCCGGGAATGAGCAAAAAGAGGACGATGGCGGCCACGAAAGCGCCGTAATCTGCAATGCCGAACATGGAGGAACCCCGAGAAGTGGAGGGTCGAGTTTAAGCGCCCGCCACGCGCTGGCTGTGATGTTCAGGCAACAGCGGCGGGGCCCGGGCGCATCCAGACGATGCAGCGCTCGGCATCCAGGCCGGGCACCTCGAGCTGTTCCACGTGAAACACGTCCACCGCAGGCGTGGCGGCAGCCAGGGCGCCCAGCTCATCCCCCGGGTGTTTGCCCTTCATGGCCATCCAGATCCCGCCCTCGACCAGGGCGCTGCGCGACCAGTTCGTGAAGTCCACCAGGGACGCAAACGCCCGCGAGCACACCACGTCGTAGCCCTGGCCCGAGAGGGCGTTGAGACTCTCCACCCGGGCGTGCAGCCCGCGCAGGTTGGGCAACTTCAGCGTGGCCGCCGCCTGCTGGATGAAGGCGGCCTTCTTGGCCACCGTGTCCACGCAGGTCACCTGGATCTGTGGACAGGCAATGGCGATCACCACGCCGGGCAGCCCACCGCCCGAACCGACGTCCAGCAGCTGCAGCGCCCTGCCCTGCGTCTGCCGCAGCAGCGGGCCGATGGCGGCCAGGCTGTCGAGCAGGTGGTGCGTCATCATCTCGGCCGGGTCGCGCACGGCCGTGAGGTTGTAGACCTTGTTCCATTTCTGGAGCAGGCCCAGGTAGTCCAGCAGCAGATCCACTTGACGGGCATCGAGGTCAAGACGGAGCGACTGCAGCCCGGCCTGCAGGGTGGTGCGCAGATCGGTCATGCGGCGGCGTCGGCAGGCAAGGTGGCGAAGCCCTTGAAGCCACCCTTCTTCAGGTGGATCAGCAACAGGGAGATGCTGGCCGGCGTGATGCCCGAAATGCGGGACGCCTGGCCCAGGGTCTCGGGCCGGTGCTTGGCCAGCTTCTGCCGCGCCTCGAACGACAGCGCCGTCACCTGCAGGTAATCCAGGTCGGCCGGCAGCTTCAGGCCTTCGTAGTGGGCGGCGCGCTCCACCTCGTTCTTCTGGCGATCGATGTAGCCCGAATACTTGGCGGCGATCTCCAGCTGCTCCACCACCGGCTCCAGCAGCTCGGCTAGTGTTTCACGTGAAACGTCGGATGCCGCGTGCCTGCCACCGTCCATGCCCACGAGATCGGCGTAGGCCACCCCGGGTCGGCGCAGCAGGTCGAACAGGTTGTGCTCGTGCTCGATGGCCTTGCCCAACACCCGCTCGCTTTCTTCCGCCGGCAGGTTGCGCGGGTTCACCCAGGTCGCCTTCAGGCGCTCTGTTTCACGTGAAACCGCATCGCGCTTGCGGCAGAAGGCGTCCCATTGCGCGTCACCCACCAGGCCCAGGCGGCGGCCTGCTTCGGTCAGGCGCATGTCGGCGTTGTCCTCGCGCAGCTGCAGGCGGAACTCCGCGCGGCTGGTGAACATGCGGTAAGGCTCGGTCACGCCCTGAGTGACAAGGTCGTCCACCAGCACGCCCAGGTAAGCCTCGTCGCGGCGAGGCAGCCAGGCCGCCTCGCCCCGGCATTGCAGGGCGGCGTTGAGCCCGGCGAACAGGCCTTGCGCCGCCGCCTCTTCATAACCCGTGGTGCCGTTGATCTGGCCGGCGAAGAACAGGCCCTGGATCTGCTGGGTCTCGAAGCTGTTCTTCAGCAAGCGCGGGTCGAAGTAGTCGTACTCGATGGCGTAGCCCGGGCGCAGGATGTGCGCGTTCTCCAGCCCCGGCATGCTGCGCACCAGCGCGTACTGGATGTCGAACGGCAGGCTGGTCGAGATGCCGTTTGGGTAGACCTCGTGCGTGGTCAGGCCCTCGGGCTCCAGGAAGATCTGGTGGCTGTCCTTGTCGGCAAAGCGGTTGATCTTGTCTTCCACGCTCGGGCAGTAGCGCGGGCCCACGCCCTCGATCTTGCCGGTGAACATGGGGCTGCGGTCGAAGCCGGAGCGGATGATGTCGTGCGTGCGCTCGTTGGTGTGCGTGATCCAGCACGGCACCTGCTGCGGGTGCATGGCCGTGTTGCCCATGAAGCTGAACACCGGCACCGGCCGGTCCTCGTTCATGCCGCCGGGCACGCCGTCGCCGGGCTGCTCGGTGCACTTCGAATAGTCGATGCTGCGCCCGTCCAGGCGCGGCGGCGTGCCGGTCTTCAGGCGGCCTTGCGGCAGCTTCAGCTCCTTCAGGCGGGCCGAGAGCGACACCGCCGGGGGGTCGCCCGCGCGGCCGGCCGCGTAGTTGTTCAGCCCCACATGAATCTTGCCGTCCAGGAAGGTGCCGGCCGTCAACACCACGGTGCGGCCACGGAAGCGGATGCCCACTTGCGTCACAGCCCCCGTCACCCGGTCCCCTTCGACCATCAGGTCGTCCACCGCTTGCTGGAACAGCCAGAGGTTGGGCTGGTTTTCCAGCGTGCGGCGGATCGCGGCCTTGTAGAGCACGCGGTCCGCCTGAGCGCGCGTGGCGCGCACGGCCGGGCCCTTGGAGCTGTTGAGAATGCGGAACTGAATGCCGCCCTCGTCGGTGGCCAGCGCCATCGCGCCGCCCAGGGCATCCACCTCTTTCACCAGGTGGCCCTTGCCGATGCCGCCGATCGACGGGTTGCAGCTCATCTGGCCCAGGGTCTCGATGTTGTGCGTGAGCAGCAGCGTGGCGCAGCCCATGCGCGCCGCGGCCAGCGCGGCCTCGGTGCCGGCGTGTCCGCCGCCAACGACGATGACATCGAATTCCTGTGGGTACAACATGGTGCTTCTTCCGGGGAAAGGCAGGCCCGGTGCGCCCGGGCAACCTGCGATTGTCCCACCGTTGGCGATTTCCTGCCCCTTCCACCCTCTCACCGAACGCAGGAATGCTGCGCGGCGGCGGTGCCAGAATCCCGGCCATGAGCACCCATCCACCCCTTCTCGTCTTCGCGGGCAGCACCCGCGCCCAGTCTCACAACCGCCGCCTGGCGCAGGTCGCCGCCGACATCGCCCGCGACGCCGGCGCGCCGGTCACCCACATCGAACTCGCCGATTTCGAGCTGCCGATCTACAACGCCGACCTCGAAGCGCGCGGCACTCCGGCCGCCGCGATCCGCCTCAAGGAACTCTTTCACGCCCACCCCGCCTGGGTGATCTGCTCGCCCGAGTACAACGGCAGCTACACCGGCCTGCTCAAGAACACCATCGACTGGGTCTCCAGCCCCGTCAAGGGCGACCCCGAGTGGGGCGACGGCCTCAAGCCCTTCGAGGGCAAGGTGGTGGGCCTGCTGAGCGCTTCACCGGGCGGTCTTGGTGGCCTGAGAAGCCTGTCCCACCTGACTCCGTTGCTATTGAATTTGCAGTGCTGGCTGACCCCGCGTCAGTTCGCGCTGGCGCGTGCGGGCGAGGCCTTCGACGCCGACGGGCAGCTGGCCGAAACCGCGCGCATGGGTGTCAAAGGCGTGGTCGATCAGGCGCTGTGGGCCGCGCAGCGTCTGGCCCCCTGAAACGTCAGCCTTAGCGCTAAACGCCGAGAAAGACCTCCCACGCTGCCTGCACCGAGTTGCCATGGCGCTCGGTCCAACGTGCAATCGCCGGGTCAAGCACCGCACTCATCTGCAGCAGAGGAACCCGATCCCCTGCATCCATGCCTCGAACAATCTGCCGAAGCAGGTTGTTAAAGGCAGGATAGATGCCCTCTACGTTCTGATTCAGGTTCGCCGCGATTTGCCGCGCAGCCGCCAGATACAGCGCCGACACGACCTGCGGGTACCGCGACTGCACCATCTGCTCGCGGCATCCAGCAAGGAGAGCGATGGGATTGTTGGGGTAGCGCAACTTCTGGAGCACGGGCAAGCCATCTGCGATCTGCAGCAACTGCTCGTTCAGTGCCGGGTCGTGAGGCTGCCTTTTGGCAATCGCAGTCAATCCATACAGGCACTCGCCCCATGCCGACTCCACCACCTCGGCGGGCTCCAGACCACGCACCAGAGGTACGAACTCGCCGATCAACCGGGCTTGCTCGTGCGCTGGCAGACCGGATGCGCACACCTCATTCAGCCACTGCCCGAGCGCCTGCTTCTTCTCGGTCCTGTTCAAGCCATCCAGCGACGCAACCATCTGGCTGCGCGCCCGCCGCAGGTCTTCCATCGGCTGGGACAGCCCGAGCCCGTCGATCGGCGGCCCACCGATCGAGAAATCCGAGACGCCCTCCACCAGGGATGTGGCATCGAACGTGGAGGGTGTGACCAGCGACCACATGCTGTCCACCCACTGCCGGGTGATTTCCCGCTCTCCGGCGGGAAAGTCTGCCGCCAGTCTCGTCAGATTCGGCTCCAATGCGCGCCACAGCTGGGGTGCAAGCATGAGCATCAATTCCAGGTCGTTCAACACCGTGGCAAATGAGCACTCGTTGCCTCGTGGATAGTCCTCGGGAAAGAGGCCGTGGTTCACAGCCAGCTCCCGGATGGCATTGCCGGGGGAAGCAGGCTGCAAAAAGCTCATGGAAGTCGATTCAATGCGCAGGCTGGGAAAAGAGGTCGAGTTCAAGAAGGCACACACTTTCTGACGGTTCAAAAAAACGCGCACAGGCGCATCGAGATGGGCGCGCTGCACGCGATCCAACCCGTCGAAGTGGTGTGGGTCATCGAAACGGTTCGCCTGGCCGTGCGAACCGTGGGCGCCCGGCTTCAGCGCGTGCGCCGCAGGATCTCGTCAGCCAGCTTCTGGTACTCGCCGTTGAAGTGGTGGTCGCCCGGCAGCGGCACCGGCGTCACCTGGGTGGCGGGCACGCGCGGGCAGATGGTGTCGCGGTCGTTGGTGCCGTACACGCACAGCGTGTCGGCCGCCGTGAGCTTCTGCAGCTCGGGCTTGAGCGGCAGGCCGCCGCTGTCGCGCTTGACCCAGTTGCTGAGCCGGAACTCGAACGAGGCTTTCTCGCCCGGTCCGATCAGCACCGTGTGCGCCACCAGCCCGCGCGAACCCGCCGGCAGGCGCGGCACCGCGAAGGGCAGCACGTCCGCACCTTGCGAGTAGCCGATCAGCAGCGCCCTGCTCTTCTTCCATTGCACCGCGAAACTGCGCAGCACGCGGTCCAGGTCTTTGGCCAGGCCCTCGGGCGTGCGCGCCGACCAGAAGTAGCGCAACGAATCCAGCCCCACCACCGGCACACCCGCCGCCGCGAACTTCGCGGCCAGCTCCTTGTCGATGCCCGCCCAGCCCCCGTCGCCCGAGAGCAGCACGGCGAAGGTGTCCGAGGTACCGCCGGCAGGCACAGGCACCAGCGGCAGATCGGCCACCCCGGTGTCCGGCGCCAGCGGCGCCGCCGCCGGCGCGCGGCTGAGTCGGCGCTGCGCGTCGAGCAGCGCCGGCGTGGCATCCGGGCCCGCCACGTTCACCAGCTCGGCCCCGCGCACCTGCGCCACGAAGTCCTGCACCGCTGCGGGCGCACAGGCCTTGTCCTCGCTGTCCTGCAACACCGTCCAGGGGCCGTGCAGCTGCGGCGATGGCAGCAGGTTCAGCGCGCTCTTGTCGGCGCGCCGCGTGAAGTGCACGCCCTCGCCCTTGCACAGCGGCCGCTGCACCGCCAGCGCGGGGCAGAAGCCCATCGAGACCGCGCCGCCGAACGTCTGCTCGGGCGCCTGCGCCAGCATCGCGTAGGCCAGCGTGCCGCCCTGCCCCTCGCCCACCAGCAGCGGCGGGAAGTAGGCCGGCAGGCGCGCGTAACCCTGCAGGAAGTGCGAGAGGTTTTCCAGGTCGCCGTCGGGCAGCAGGCAGTCGCCGCCGTCCTTGGTGAGCGCGGCCAGCAGGCGCGGCATGTGGATGCCCGCCACCAGCGTGCCCTGCCCCGCCAGGGCCTGCGCCTGGGCGGCCAGCGCAGGCGTCCACCCGCCCTCGCCGGAGAGAAACAGCACGAAAGACTTGGCCTCGCCCGGTGGCCGGTACAGCGCCAGGTTCTTGAAGTTGCCGTGCGACAGCGTCTCGGCCACAGCGGCTTTCGCTGGCGCCTGCGCGAACGACAGGCCAGGGAGCGAAAGGGCGGCCAGCAACAGGGCGGTGGCGAACAAAGCGCGGGTCATTTGGAGATCACCTTCCGCAGGCCGCCCGCGATCAGCGCGGCCACGTCGGCCAGAATGAAAAACGGCGCGAAACCACCCGGCGAGGCGAGGTAGCGCGGCTCCCACACCGGGTCGAATTTTTCCTTGAACGCCCGCAGGCCCTGGAAGTTGTAGAAGTTCTCGCCGTGGTTGAACAGCAGGCGCCCCAGTCGGTGCCAGTTCGGCGCCAGCGGGTGCTGCGCCATGCCCGAGAGCGGCACCATGCCCAGGTTGAAGCGCTGATACCCCTGCGCCTGGAAATACAGAATCGTCTGCGCGAACAGAAAGTCCATCGCGCTGCGCGGCGCATCCGGCAGCTGGCGCATCAGGTCCACGCTCGCCTCCAGCTTCTGGTCGGTGCGCAGCAGCGTGGCGAAGGCCACGATGCGCTCGCCCTGCCGCACCACCGCCACCGGCTGGCGCAGCACGTAGTCGCGCCGGAACGCGCCCAGCGAAAACGCCTTCTCCGCCGTGTGGTGCTCGCTCAGCCAGGCGTCTGAAATCGCCTGCAGCGAGTCGAACACCGCCGCCACTTGCTCCGGCAACAGCACCTCGAAACTCAGCCCGTCGCGCTGCGCGCGCGCCACGCCATGCCGCAGGTTCGAGCGCGCCTTGCCTTGCAGGCTGAACGTGGGCAGATCCACCAGCGCGCACTCGCCCAGCTTGTGCACGCGCAGGCCCGCGTCCAGGTACACCGGCAGGCCCTCGGGCCGCACCTGGTAGAAAGCCGCGCGCCCGCCCGACTCGCGCGCCTGCTCCACGAAGCGCCACACCAGCTCGGCCCACTCGTTCACCGGCCCCACCGGGTCGTACAGCGCCACCCACGAGCGGCCGCGCCGCCCGAACATGATGAAGGCGCGCTGCGAGTCCGAAACCATCAGGCTCTTGTCGCCCATCATCACCAGCCCCGCGCCCGCCGACGGCTGGCTGCGCACGATGCGCGCCGCCTGGTCCAGCGCACCGTTGTCCGGCTTGACCAGCACCGCCTGCGGCCGGCGCAGCAGGCGGCTCAGCGCCACCGCCAGCGTGATCAGGCACACCGCCACCAGCGCCCGCAGCGAACGCGGCGCGTAACCGTCGAACTCGAACTGCCACCAGACCTGGTTCACGTAGTCCACGTCGCGGTACACGAAGAACAGCAGCGCCGTGACCGCCAGCACCACCGCCGCCACCGCCGCCAGCCAGCCCCAGGTGAAGGCCTGCGAGAACAGCGCCGCGCGCCGGTTGAACTGCTTGCGCGAGAGCGCCAGCGCCCCCGCCAGCACCAGCAGCAGCACCGCCTCCGACACCGCGATGCCCTTGGGCAGGCACAGCACCAGGCTCACCAGGGCCAGCCCCAGCCCGGCCCACCACGACGCGTCCAGCCTCAGGAACATGCCGCGCGCCACGAACAGCAGCGCCAGCCCCGCAATGCTGCCCAGGAAGTGCGCCGCCTCCACCACCGGCAGCGGCATGTGGTGCGCCAGCAGCTCGGTCGCATCCTCCGTGGCCGGCGTGACCCCCGAGACCAGCAGCACCACCCCCACCACCCAGGTGAAGGCGGAAAGCAGCAGCGGCGACAGGCTGGCCGCCGCCTTCACCATCGGCGTGGCCGCGCCGCGCTGCCACTCGGCCCCGGCCAGCAGCGCCACCGCCAGTGCCAGCGGCAACAGGTGGTAGACCACGCGGAACATCACCAGCGCCGCGGCCAGCTGCTCGGGCGGCACATGGTGGCCCAGCGCCAGCAGCATCACCGCCTCGAACACCCCCAGGCCCGCCGGCACGTGGCTGATCACCCCCAGCGCAATCGCCAGCGCGAAGAACCCCACGAAGGCCGGAAACGCGATCGCGCCCGCCGGCAGCAGAAACCACAGCGCGGCCGCGGCAGCCACCACGTCGGCCGCCGAAATCAGCAGCTGCTGCGAAGCCAGCGACGCGCTGGGCAGGCGCAACACCACGCCGCGGAACACCGTCTCGCCACCGCGCCGGCAAAAGCCGATGAACGCCCCCGCCGCCAGCAGCACCGCCACCGCCACCCCGCGCAACAGGCCCGGTGGCGTGCCGAACACCGCCTGCACCGTGCCCGCGCCCCACACCAGCGCGGCCGCGCCCACCACCACGATGCCGATGCCGAACCCGAAGGCGTTGAACACGATGGCGCGCGAGACCAGGCCCGCCTCCAGCCCCGCCGCGCCATACAGGCGCATGCGCACCGCGCCGCCCGTGAGCACGCCCAGGCCGATGGTGTTGGACAGCGCGTAGGCGATGAACGCCGTCTTGGCCACCACGCGCTGCGGCAACTGCGCCCCCGCGTAGGCCAGCGCCGTGCGGTCGTAGAACGTGAGCGCGAAGTAACTTGCTGCCGTGGCCAGCACCGACAGCGCGAGCGCCGAAGCCGGCGTGGCGCGCACCGCGTCCACGATCGCGCCGTAGCTCAGCTCGGTCATGAGCTTGTGCCCGGCCTCCACCACCAGCGTGCCCAGCAGCACGGCCAGCGCGGCGTACACCCACAGGCGCCATTGGCGCAAGCGGGAGACCAGGGTCTCGGGGGCGGTGGCCGTCAAAGGCATCGAACCGGCCCCACTCGCCAGGGCGCCGCCCGAACCGTGCGTCCCTTGCGCCCACTCACAACGGTTGCTCCGCAGAAAGAGCCTTCTGCGGGCACTTCACAAACGAGCTTCAAACAAGGACTTTCATGAACACCAATCATGTGAATTCAGGATACCGCATCCTCGTTCCGGAGGACACCTCGTCGTGGGGAACGCTGTCAAGCAATCCCGAGGACAACGGCGTCAACCGTGTCAGCGACAGCGATGTTTTCGAGGTCAGCGGCGTCAACCATGTCAGCGTCAGCGAGGTGTTGGAGCTGATCAATGGGTTGAAGCCCCACCCGGAAAAGAAGAACCGCAAGATGGACGAACTCGGCGAGCAGCTGAGCCGCAATTGGCCGACGCAGGCGCTTCGAAGGGGTCCTGTGGTCCGGATCGTCGACCAATTCAGCGACATCGATGCGCACCAGCTGATCAATGAGTCGAAGTCGAAGCATCTCCAGAGAGAGCTTTTCTACAGAATGAAAGCCATCGACGACAAGGGTATTGAGCTGACCCAGCGCATCAGACAGATAGACCCCTTCAAGGTCAAGGATCTCGGCGAGCTGCTGAGCAGCATCGAGGCACTGCCGCAGAGCCAACGGCAAGCGCCCTTGAAAGCCTTGTTGACGTACTGCGCCGAGCGGCACCATCTCATGTACTCGCGCCGCGCAGATGGCAGTATCCGCCCGGAATCCGACATACACCCTGTCGCCCCCGCCGAAATCCTCCTCAGGTTGGCCGTGCTGGTGGCCACCAGTCCTGTCGATCGCTGCGACGAATTCTTGCCCTTGCTGGCCGAGCTCGCCAGGGAATTGCCGAAGATGTCCCACGACATGGCCTACCCCAAGTTCGTCCAACGCATGCCGCATCCCACGGGCGACGGCGCTGACAAGCATGCGCCGTCCTACTGGCGGGTGCTGACCGCCCTCACGAACTGGGATCAAAAACCGGACATGCGCGCCTATCTGGAGGAACCGGTTTACACCAAGCTGCTCACGGCCCTGTGCCAGGAGGGTGAGTGGCCGCTGATCGACAAGAAGCAATGGCTCAAGATACTGGAATTCACCTTCTATTACTCACGCGACATCGAGGGCTACCAGCGCTACCAGGTCTTGCGCCAGGCATTCCACGACTTCCAGCAAAAGGGGTTTGATTCGGCCCATGAGGAGGCCATGCAATTGCTGGGCTCTACCCCGGTGCATCAATGGGTGGAAAAGGTGGACTTGGTGAAACACCTGCTCGGCCCCATGGGCAGAGACCATTGCCTCACCTTCTTCTGCCTCATGGCAAAAGCCGCCTGTCATTCAGACAACCCCGACCACCAGCTGACCCGCTTCCTCGACGCCTTCAAGCGCACAGCGCCTGCTGAGCACCAGCTCGTGAATCTCGTGGTTTACAGCATGACGAAGAAGGACGCCCTCACCACCGAAAAACTCTTGGACGCTCATCTCGCCATCCAGATTCAGAAGGCCCGGCGGGACAGGCTGACGGACAGCGATTGGGAAGACTTGATCCTGGACCTCAGGACTCTGCCCTTGAACCTCAGCGAGGTGGGGGAGCGCCATGGGAGGCCAGCATCCGAGATCCAGGCCCTGTCTGACAAGGTGACAAAGGTGACCGACGCCATCAAGTCGGAAAACCGATTCAATCAATGAAGGGAACGGGCCTGAGCACCCTGTCCTCGCAGCGACAAGCGCCGCCCGCCCTTCGCGCCTACAGTGGGGCCCCACCTCCGGAGACCGCCCCATGCACATCCCCTCTCTCAAGGAAGTCGTCAGCGCCGAGGAATGGGCGCTGCGCTGCGACCTCGCCGCCTGCTACCGCCTCGTCGCTGCCTACGGCTGGAGCGACCTGGTCTTCACCCACATCAGCGCCAAGCTGCCCGACAGCGTGACCGGGGGCGAGCACCAGTTCCTCATCAACCCCTACGGCCTCATGTTCGACGAGATCACGGCCAGCAGCCTGGTCAAGGTCGACATGGCCTGCAACAAGCTGCACGACTCGCCCTTCCCGGTCAACCCGGCCGGCTTCGTGATCCACAGCGCGGTGCACGAGGCCAGGCCCGAGGCCGGCTGCGTGCTGCACACCCACACGCGCGCCGGCGTGGGCGTGAGCGCGCAGAAGGCCGGCATCCTGCCCATCAGCCAGCAGAGCACCTTCGTGCTGGCCTCGCTGGCGTACCACGACTACGAAGGCGTGGCCTTCCGGCCCGAAGAGAAACCGCGCCTGCAGGCCGACCTGGGCAAGGCCAACTACCTCATGCTGCGCAACCACGGCCTGCTCACCGTGGGCCGCACCATCGCCGACGCCTTCCTCGCCATGTACACCTTCGAGAACACCTGCCGCATCCAGGTCGACGCGCTGGCCGGCGGCGGTGAACTCACCCAGGTCGACCCGCGCATCCTCGCCGGCATGGCCGACGTGATGCGCATCGCCACCGCCGGCCAGGGCTCGCAGCTCGCGTGGCCGGCGCTGCTGCGCAAGGCGGACAAGCTCGACCCGGGTTACCGCACCTGAAGCTCGCCTATACTGCCTTCTTCGTACATTTGTGCGAACAGGATTGGCGTCCTGAAAATGAACAAACAGATCGAAGAGCCGCAACGCCTCGCGTTGCGGCTCTACTCTCGTCTGTGCCATTTTTTGGTGGCCCAGGCGGGGAGACGCAAGTCTCGCCGGTCTTGTTTGTTCAACCCGGTACGCCAACCTGCTTGGGCCACCGCCACCTCACAAGGGTGGCGGTGACATCACCCGCCAAAGCAACAGGAAGGCACATGCAACCAACTCCCTTCGTGGCCACGCGGCGACCCCGCCTGGCCCTGCTCATCGACGCCGAAAACTTCAGCGCCCGCAAAGCCCTGCGGCTCATGGCCCACGTCGCCGACCGGGGCGACGCCATCATCCGCCGCGCCTACGCGGACTGGACCAGCCCCCGGCAACGCGCCTGGCAGCGGGTGATGCAAGTGCAGGCCATCCGCCCTGTGCAGCAGTTCCACTACGCCCACCAGAAGAACGCGTCGGACGCCGCGCTCATCATGGACGCCATGGAGCTCAAGACCCTGAGCCCGCGGCTGGACGGCATCTGCATCGCCTCGTGCGACAGCGACTTCACCGGAATTGCGGGGCGCATCCGCGAAGCCGACATCGCGGTCTACGGCTTCGGCCGGCCCGACGCCTCACCGGCCTTCGTCTGCGCCTGCAACCACTTCGTGTTTCTGTAGTCAGCCGGGCGGCGCCACAAACGCCGCCATGCCGTCGAGCACCGTGCGCAGGCGCATCAGCTCGCGCGACGTGTCCAAGCGTTTCGACCACGCCGCGATGCGGGAGACGCGCTGCAGGCGCGGCAGCAGGTGGGCAATGAAAGCGCGCAGGGCCGGCCCGCCGGTGCCGCCCTGCTCGTAGGCCTGCAGCACCGCGAGCACCGCGCCCGGCCCCAGCGGCTGCAGGTAGCGCGCCAGCGAGAGCAGCAGCTGCAGCACGTCGTACACCTGCACCGCTTCCAGCGCCATGCCCGGGCGCAGGCGTTCCTCGAAGTCCAGCCGCGCGAAGCGCTGGCCGTCCCAGGTGGTGTTGCGCAGCTGGGCGCCGCCGTGCCACTGGCCGCGCGCGTGAAAGGCCGCCAGGTCGGCGCTGGCCGCGCACATCAGCGGCAGGCGCCCGGCCTCGGGCAGGTGGTGCAACTGCAGGTCCACCGTCTCGCCGATGTCGCCGGTGGTGAGCGAAAAGCCGTCGAAGGCCAGCACCGGCGGCACGTGTTCGCCCGCCGCCGCCAGGGCCACGAGGCGCTCGTGTTCGTAGGCCAGCAGCGCCCGCGCATCGGTCTGGCGCACGGCGCGCCAGGGCACGGGCACGTCCAGGAAATGCGCGAACACCCAGATGCCCAGCGACTTGCCCCAGCTGCGCAGCGGCCGGTCGGCGGTCTTGGTCCAGGTCTTGGCGGGCGAGGGGGTGGTCGGTTCGGGCAGGCTCACAAGGGCGCGATTATCCCGAAACCGGCCGCGCCGGCTAGGGCGCGTCGGCGTAGCGCTCCCGTTCCCAGTCGGTCACCTGCTGGCTCCAGGCCGCCCATTCGTCGTGCTTGAGCGCCAGGAACTGCGCGCAGAACGCCGGGCCCACGGCCTCGCGCAGGGCCCCGTCCGCCGCCAGGGCGTCGAGCGCGGCGAGCAGGTCGCGCGGCAGCCGCGCCGGCAGGGCATCGCCCAGGGCGTGGCGTTCGTACAGGTCGTCTTCGCAGGGCGCCACGGACGGCAGCGCCTGCGCAATGCCCGAGAGGCCGGCGGCCAGCGTGGCGGCGATGGCCACGTAGACGTTGCACGCGGGGTCGGGCAGGCGCCATTCCATGCGCCCGGCCACGCCGCGCACGAGGCAGGTGCGGTTGTTGTCGCCCAGGGCCTTCCACACCGGTGACCAGGTGGTGCCCGAGGCGCTGCGGCTCGCGGCCAGGCGCTTGTAGCTGTTGATGGTGGGCGCGCACAGCGCGGCCAGCGCGTCGGCGTGGTGCAGCAGGCCGGCGGCGAAGCGGTGGCCGGTGTCGCTCAGGCCGAGCACGCCGGCGGGGTCGGCCATCACGGGCCGGCCCTGCGCGTCGGTCAGGCTCAGGTGGAAATGCAGGCCGCTGCCCGGCGCGTGCGCCAGCGGCTTGGGCATGGTGGAGAACACCACGCCATGCCGCCGCGCCACCGCCTGCGCGGCGAGCTTGAAGAGCTGGTAGCGGTCGGCGGCGGCCAGCGCGTCGTCGTGCCGGTAGTTGATTTCGTATTGCCCGCTCGCGTCTTCGTGATCGATCTGCTCCAGCTGAAAGCCCAGCGCATCCAGCGTCTGGCGCATCTCGTCGAGAAAGCCGAAGTTGCGGTCGATGGCTTGCAGGTCGTAGGAGGGCTTGGCGAGCCGGTCCTCGCCGTCGGCCACGCCCCACTGCCCCTGGGCGTCGCGCTGGAGCAGGAAGAACTCGGGTTCGATGCCGACCCACAGCGTCCAGCCGCGCTCGGCCTTCAGGCGCGCCACCTGGCGCTGCAGCAGTTGGCGCGGGCAGGTGTCCAGCGGCTCGCCGCCGGCATAGCCATCGCACACCGCGTGCGCCACGCCGGGCATGAAGGGCAGGGGCCGCAGGCTCTCGGGGTGCACGCGGCCCATGTACTCGCTGCGCGCGCCCATGCGCGGCAGGCCGGTGCCCGCGATGCTGGGGCCGGAGAAACCGGCGCCCTGCTCCACCGCCTGCGCCAGGCGCTCCAGCGGCACGAGCTTGCCCTTGGGCGCGCCCAGCAGATCGGTGAAGGTGGCCAGCACCGAGTGGATGCCCTGCGCGCGCAGGACCGCGACGCGCTCGTCCAGCGTGGCCACGAGGCTCAAGCGAGCACCTCGGCCAGCGCGGCATCGAAGGCGGCCAGGCCCTCGGCGAACACGCTGTCCTCGATGGTGAGCGGGAACAGGAAGCGGATCACGTTGCCGTACACGCCGCAGGTGAGCAGCAGCAAGCCGCGCTCGAGGGCCGCCATCTGCACCTTCTTCGTGGTGTCGGCATCGGGCGCACCGGTGGCCGCATCGATGAACTCGCAGGCCACCATGGCGCCCAGGCCGCGCACGTCGCCCATGCGGGTCTTGTGCTGCGCACGCTGCGAGATCAGGTGGGCGATGAGCTGGTCGCCCAGCTTCTGCGCGCGCGCGGGCAGCTGCTCTTCTTCCATCACGTCGATCACCGCGAGCGAGGCCGCGATGGCCAGCGGGTTGCCCGCGTAGGTGCCGCCCAGGCCGCCGGGCGCGGGGCCGTCCATGACGGCGGCCTTGCCGCTCACCGCCGACAGCGTGGTGCCACCGCCCATGCTCTTGGCCATGGTCATGAGGTCGGGGCTCACGCCGAAGTGCTCCATGGCAAACATCTTGCCGGTGCGCGCGAAGCCGGTCTGCACCTCGTCGGCCACGAGCAGGATGCCGTGCTGGTCGCACAGCGAGCGCAGCCACTGCACGGCTTCTTTCTGGATCACGTTGAAACCGCCCTCGCCCTGCACCGGCTCGAACACGATGGCCGCCACGCGCGAGGGCTCGATGTCGCACTTGAAGAGCTGCTCCATCGCGTGCTTCGTCTCGTCGAGCGACGCGCCCTGGGCCGGGAAGGGCACGTGGTAGATCTCGGGCGGGAATGGGCCGAAGCCGGCCTTGTAGGGCTGCACCTTGCCGGTGAGCGCGACCGAGAACATGGTGCGGCCGTGGAACGCGCCGCCGAAGGCGATGACGCCGGTGCGCCCGGTGGACGAGCGCGCGATCTTCATCGCGTTCTCGATCGCCTCGGCGCCGGTGGAGAAGAAGGCCGTCTTCACCGGCCCGTCGATCGGCACCAGCGCGTTGATGCGCTCGGCCAGGGCCACGTACTCGGTGTAGGGCACCACCTGGTAGCAGCTGTGCGTGAAGCGCTGCAGCTGCGCGGCGATGGCAGCCTGCACCTTGGGGTGCACGTGACCGGTGTTGAGCACCGCGATGCCGCCGGCAAAGTCGATGAAGCGGCGACCCTCGATGTCCCAGAACTCGGCGTTCTTCGCTTTCTCGATGAAGAAGTCGCCGAACACGCCCACACCGCGCGGCGTGGCGGCCTGGCGGCGCGCGTGCCAGCTGGCGTTGGTGTGCGGGGCGTTCAGGTTCTCGGCTTTCTGCGGTGCGTTCATCGAAAGGTCTCCTTCAAAAGCGCACCCGCGGGTGCGAAGTGTCTGATCCAGGGGCTCAGCGGAACCGGCTTTGCCGGGCCGCCAGAGCCGTTCCCCTCCGGGGGAAACCGCGTCAGCGGTGCAGGGGGGAGTCAATCCTTATCCAGGTCGTCTTGGTTTCGGTGTACTTGTCGAAGGCGTGCAGCGACTTGTCGCGGCCCACGCCGCTCTGCTTGAAGCCGCCGAAGGGCACGGTGATGTCGTCCTCGTCGTACTGGTTCACGTGCACCGTGCCCGCGCGCAGCGCGCGCGCCACGCCGTGCGCCTTGTTGATGTCGCGCGTCCACACCGCCGCCTGCAGGCCGTAGATGTTGCTGTTGGCCTGCTTGACCACGTCGGCCGCGTCGGTGAACGACAGCACCGAGAGCACCGGGCCGAAGATTTCCTCGCGCGCAATGGTCATGGTGTTGGTCACGCCGTCGAAGATGGTGGGCTGCACGTACAGACCGCCCTTCACCGGCTCGACCGCTTCGCCGCCAGCCAGCAGCTTCGCGCCTTCCTCCCGTCCGCTGTCGATGTAGCGCAGCACGGTGTCGAGCTGGGTCCTGTCGACGATGGCGCCCATCACCGTGTTCTTCTCCAGCGGGTTGCCCGGCTGGTACTGCGGCACCAGCTTCAGGGCTTTTTCCAGGAAGGCGTCCTTGATCGAGGCCTCGACGAACAGGCGCGAGGGCGCGTTGCAGCTCTCGCCCTGGTTGAAGAAGATGCTGCCCACCGCGGCCTCCACCGCCTTGTCGAGGTCGGGGCAGTCGGCGAACACGATGTTGGGCGACTTGCCGCCCAGCTCGGTCCAGGCGCGCTTCAAGTTGCTCTGCCCGGCCATCACGTGGATCTGCTTGCCCACGCGGGTGCTGCCGGTGAAAGCGATGCAGTCCACGTCCATGTGCAGCGCGAGCGGGCTGCCGGCCTCGGCGCCGTAACCGGGCACCACGTTGAACACGCCGGGCGGAATGCCGGCGGCCAGCGCCAGCTCGGCCAGGCGCAGCGCGGTGAGCGGTGATTTTTCGCTCGGCTTGAGCACCACCGAATTGCCGGCCGCGAGCGCGGGCGCGATCTTCCAGGCCGCCATGATCATGGGGTAGTTCCAGGGCACGATCACCCCCACCACGCCCACCGGCTCGCGCGTGATCAGCGCCAGCGCGGTGCTGGGTGTGGGCGCGATCTCGTCGTACACCTTGTCCACCGCCTCGCCGTACCAGCGGATGCAGTTGGCCGCGCTGTTCACGTCCACGCTGCGCGCGTACTTCACGGGCTTGCCCATGTCCAGGGTTTCGGTGAGCGCGAGTTCGTCGGCGTGGGCGATCAGCTGCTCGGCGAACTTGATCATCACGCGCTTGCGCTGCGCGGGCGCCATGCCGCTCCAGCGGCGGTCCTCGAAGGCCGCGCGGGCGGCGGCCACGGCGGCGTCGATGTCGGCCTCGCCGCAGCGCGCCACGGCGGTGAGCAGGCGGCCGTCCACGGGGGAGAGGCAATCAAAGGTCTGGCCGTCGCGCGCGGCGATGCGCTCGCCGTTGATGAAAGCGCGGCCGTCGAAGGAGAGGTCGGTCATGGAGGGGGTTCCGGGGTCACAGGGCCAGAGATTGGCCCCATGCTACGCCCGAAACCCGGTGGACTGCGTATCCACTTTCTCCACGCGTCGACAATCCATTGCAGACCGGCGGCTGCTCAAGGGCGCTGGATCACCAGCCGGGCATCCCAGGGGCAGCCGTCGCGGAAATTCAGGGGCAGGCACACGCCCCCCGGTCGCTCCCTGCAGCCCTGGAGGATCGTCTGGCAGCACGCCACGGCGGCATACAGTGCCACGCCCGACAAAGCGCCGACAGCGCCGGCATACGGCTCGGTGGGCATGGCGTATTTCATGGCCAGACCGCCCCCCACAGCGAAGAGCCCGGCGGCGCCGACGTTGAAGAGACCACAACGCGCCCGCATCACATGCGCCCGGTCCGTGGAGCTTGCGCAGCAGTAGGTCGCACAAAGTTTCTTGAACGTGGCTGCACAGTCCTCGCCATCCCCCCGGTCCGCGGGCTCGATGGGGATACGGGTCCCACTCGGTTTTTCCGTGTGATCTAACGTGAGGGGGTTAACACCGTGACCACCCTCCGGGCGGCCAATGTTTGTCTTCCGTTTGTCCCCATTGAGCTCATCGACTTTGACCTGAATACCCTCAATCGAGAGAGGTCCGTTCTCGCTGACGTCCTCCTTCGATTCTTGTTTTTTAACGTCGACGTGTCCGCCGGGCACGTGATCGGGCGGTATGGAGTTCATGTTGTGGATCGTGATTTAAAGGCTAGGAAACCGCGAGTTGAAGCTCGTCGACGGTGCTGCTCCAGTACCGGAGCAGCACACCCAACGAATCGAACGCGCGCCGAAGTTCCGGGGCGGTGGTGGAGGCGTCGGCCAGGATGCGGGTGGTCAACACCGCCCGCGTCGAGTCGGGCTGCAGGCTGAAGACGGAGCCATCCAGGCCCCACTGGTGGTTGGTGACGAGCATGGCGCGCAAGCACTCGACCAGGATGCGGCCGGGTATCTCGCCCAGCTCGACCCGGACCAGGATGTGGTCCGCGCTGATGCCGGGCTCGAAGACCATGGCCACGCGCCGCCCGTCCACGGTGAGCAGGCCGTCGCGCAGCAGGTCATCGGGGTCGAGCCGCTCCTGCTCGCAGAAGCGTCGGAGGAGATGCTGGTAGTCCTCGGTGTTCACTTTTTCGGGCCGCTGCGGGTAGGGAAGAAGCTCTTTCCAAAAGAATCGGGGCCATGGCACCAGCCACCGCCGCATCCGCCAGAACCCAGGACGCTCCCACCCACACCCCCACACCCCGCCGCAGAGGCACAGCAGACCGCCAACGCGATGCAACAAAGGCAGCCCGCCGGCACCACGCCTGCAGCGCAGTAGAAGCACACACAACGGGTGATCTTGACGGACTCCCTGCTGGTTTTCCGGTCGCAGCAAAAATCCTTGCACGCCTTCGAAAGCCCATCGCAAGCCGACTGGATGTTTGTGATGCGAAGCTGTTGCGGAACAGGCTGTTGAATCACGGTGTTGGTGGTGGAAGGGGGCTGCTTGCCGCCCAGCGGATTTCCCTCCTCGGCTTTCGCCTTGCCGTCAGACACGACCACTTGGATGTGCGCCTCGTTAACGACATCTGTTTGCTCGCTTGCTAGCTTCTGCAGATTGAAGGTGTCCGTTGGTTTTCGGTGAGACCTAAATGCCTCGAATGACTCGTTGTCGAGCGATGGACCGGCTTGGTCGCTGGTGAAGCAGTAAGGGATGGTCATAAGCTTCTCAAAGAGCAGAGACAAGGTGGTCGAGGTCTTCCAGCGTGGCCGTCCAATGCCTGAGGATGCCGGCCAGCATGTCGAGGGCGCCGCGCAGTTCGACTGCCGTGGTGGATGCATTGACGGGAATCCGGGCGGTCAGCACGGCTTCTTCGGTTTCTGGGTGCAGGCTGAGGACCGCGCCGTCAAAGCCCCATTCGTAGTTGGCTTTCAGCATGGAGCGGAAGCAGCCGACCTGGACGTTTTCCGGGAGCGGGCCGAGTTCGGCCCGAACCAGGATGTGGTCGGCGCTGATGTCGGGCTCAAAGTGCAGAGCCACGCGCCGCCCATCCAAGGTGAGGATGCCTTCGCGCAACAGCTGATCGGCATTGAAGCGCTCCTGCTCGCAGAAGCGCCGGATGATGGTGTGGTATTCCTCGATGTTCATGGCAGATCCTCAACAAACGACCGCAGTAGAGTGATCCACCTGCGATGAAAGTTCGTCGCCATGAAAAAGGCCACCCGAAGGTGGCCTTGTCGTCAACGAAGCGCGCCCGCTCAGCTCTTGAGCGCCGCTGCAATCTCGCGCTCGCGTTTGCGTGTGGCCCTCGCCACCCAGATCGCGTAGCTCACGATCACGATCGTCACCGTCACGATCAGCAGCGTGGCCGCCGCGTAGATGGTCGGGTTGATGCCGCGCCGCGCGTAACCGAAGATCACCTGCGGCAGCGTGTTCACGCCCGGGCCGGAGAGGAATTCGGAGATCACCACGTCATCGAACGAGAGCGTGAAGGCCAGCAGGAAGGCCGCGAGCAGGGCCTGGAAGATGTTGGGCAGGGTGATGAGGAAGAACACCTGGTGCGGCCGGGCACCCAGGTCGTAGGCGGCCTCCAGCAGGCGGAAGTCCATCTTCACCAGGTTGGCGTAGAGCGGCAGGATCATGAACGGCAGGTACACGTAGGTCATGC
>Ga0247823_10000403_pt1 | contig 37262 bp, 35 predicted proteins | sample 13C_PalmiticAcid_2_FD_192426 | JGI IMG/M metagenome (GOLD analysis project Ga0247823, IMG submission 192426) | Soil microbial communities from agricultural site in Penn Yan, New York, United States - 13C_PalmiticAcid_Day30 | ecosystem: Environmental > Terrestrial > Soil > Agricultural land...
GGAGGCCCGCTGGGGCTTCGGCGCGCCAGCGCTCGAGTTGATCGTCGGCGGCGAGCAGGTCGGGCGCCTCGGCCCGGTCGACGACTGGCTGATCGAGCGTCACGACATCACCGGGCGCCCTGTGCTGGCGGTGATCGACCTCGAGCGGCTCGCTCCGCACCTCGATCGTCCCGCGCGCTACAGCGCCCCGACTCGCTATCCGGTCGTCAATCGTGACCTCTCGGTCCTCGTCGACGACGCGGTGCGCCACGGCGACCTCGAGCGGACGATCCGCTCGGCCGGCGGCCCGCTGCTGTCGCGCGTAGAACTCTTCGATCTCTTCCGCGGCGAGCGCCTCGGCGCCGGCCGCGTCTCGCTTGCCTACGCGATCTCGTTCACGTCGCACGAGGGCACCCTCGACGACGCGACCGTCGAGAGCGCGATGCGCTCGATCACCGAGCGGCTCGCGCGTGAGCACGGTGCCGAGCTTCGCGGAGCCCGGTAGCGCGCTGCGGCGCGCTGCCTCCTCGTTCGATTCCTCCAAGCCAAGACAACCGACACCCGATGAACCACGGGATGGATTCTACCGAGTCGACCGACATCCGTCGAGCGCTCGAGCGCCTTCATGCGACGTTCGAGGACCTCAGCGACCGCTTCCGCGACCTGCGTCGCGACCGGCGCCAGGCGCACGAGTACATCCTCGAGCTCGAGCGTGAGCTCGAGCGCGCCGAGCGCAGCGCCTCGCAGCAGACCGAGGCGGGCGAGGCCGAGCGCGGCCGCACCGCCGAGCTGCTCGAGCGCGTCGCCACCGCCGAGCGCCGCCAGGGCGAGCTGCTTGCCCGCATCGCCGAGCTGGAGCAGGCCGTCCGCGAGCGGGAGGGACTCGTCGCCGAGCAGGAGGATCTCATCCAACAGTATCAGTCGCGCTTCGACGAGGCTCGCGAGTTCGCCGCCCGCGCCGACGGCGCCCGTCGGGAGCTCGACACGGAGGTCGCGCGACTTCGAGAAGAACTTGAAGTGATTCGCGTATCCGAGCAGAATTCCGCGGCGCATGCCCGCGATCTCGAAGCCATCGTTCAGCAGAGTGGACACAGCGCCGACGAGCTCGCCGGGCTCACTACGCAGCTCGCGCAGATGCGCCAGGCAATCGAGCTCCTCGAGTCCGAGCGCGGCCAGCTCGTCGCCGACCACGCCCGGCTCAGCGACGAAGTCCACCAGCTCCGCGAGTCCGAGCATGCGGCGGTCGATCGGCTGGGTGAGCTCGAGGCGCGCAATGCGGAGCTGGTCGAGCGCGACCGCATCCGCGCGGCGCTCGTCGACGAGCTCGAGGGACGCAACCGTACGCTCGAGTCGGAGGCGGAATCGCTGACCGCTCGCGCCAGGGACGTCGAGACCGGACAGGCCGAGGTCGAGCGGGCCCGGCTCCTGGAGGAGGAGCTCGATCGCAGCCGCCGTGCGCTCGCCGAGCGCGAGCAGGCGGCGGCCAAGGCGCAGCGGCAGGTCGACGCGCTGCGCGAGCAGCTCTCGCTCTTCGAAGGCAACGGCGCCGTGTCACTGGGAGAGGAGGAGCGCCAGGAGATGATCGGTCAGATCGAGAGCGCCATCGGCGTGATCGACCGCTATCTCGGCGCATCCTGAGGGACCCAACCTTTCAAAGGCCTCCTCTTTTTTGTATAATGTCGAACGCTTCGGCCGGGTTGCCGCAATGAAGGACAGAGACTGTCCGGGCAGCTCCGGCCGATTTCAATAGAACGCGACCGACACGCCCGTCTTCCAGCGGGGAGATGGGCATCGACGGGGGGTGTTGTGAGGGGGAGTTCTTCGACTCCTGGTAGATCATTCGATAGTAGCAGTTTCATCGCCGGCAGCTCAGCAGCGAGATCCATGGCCGAGACGATCAGCGTACAGATACACGGCACCGAGTACAAGCTTCGCGGCGAAGACGCCGCGCGCGTGCGCGAGGCGGCCGATCTCGTCAACGAGCAGATGCGCTTCGTCGCCAGCAAGGCGCCGACGCAGCCGACAACAACCATAGCGGTGCTCGCCGCGCTCAATACCGCCGAGCTCTTGAAATCCGAGCAGGAGCGGGGCGCACGCGAAGCCTCCGATATCGTCCGACGCATCAATGCGATCTCCGCGTCGATCCGTGAATTGATCGACCTCGACAGCGGCGATCCCGCCGATGTCGCGGTGCAATCGCCCGGACCGTAGAGCGTCTATGGACTGCGCTAGAAGATCCTTCTGCCGGGCTTCCGGCTGTTCTTTGAGGTAGATTCGATCGTGAAATGCGTCCGCCACGCCCGCCGTGGTCCGCTATGTTTGAACCTATAGTTGTTACCTATGGGTCGCTGACTCACGGCGTCAATCACAGGCCTTGCCTCCGCCTCGGCGGAGGGCTGCCGCGCCATCCATTACGGATGGTACCGGCGCCATTGGAAGTGAGCGATGTCATGGCAGCAACCCACTGTGTCGTGTCTGGGTTCTGATCCCGCCGACAGATCATCGGCCGATGCCGATGATCGTACGCGGTGGGCGTGCGCGGCGCTTTTTCACCCGATCGATTCGCTACCTCCCGGCCACTCCCCATCCTTTCCCACCTCACGGCATTCGCCTCCTGTCGAGTCCCGGTCGGACCGTCGTCCGCAGCGGTTGGCATCGTCTTGTCCTTTTGGTGCGTCTGTCTCACATGCCCTTCCCGTGCATGCACCCAGTGAGCGACGCGCCGGAGGAATTCACTCAATAGATCGTTTGCCATGGATTCCACAGCCGTCATTTTCAACATCGTCGGGCCGCTCGTCGGCCTGGCTATCGGCTATTTCATCAGCGCCCGCATCGGCAAGCAGCAGATCGCCGTCGCCGAAGCCCGCTCGCGCGCCATGCTCGAAGACGCCGAGCGCGACTCCGAAGCCCTCAAGCGCGAGAAGCTCCTTGAAGCAAAGGATGAGCTCGCCCGGCGCAAGCGGGCGATGGAGGAAGATCAGACGCGGCGAAAGGAAAAGCTCCTCGGCTTCGAGCGTCAGTTGAAGCTCCGCCAGGAGAACGTCGAGAAGAACATCGCGAAGAAGCTCGAATCGGCCAGCCGCCGGGAGAAGGATCTCCTGGTGATGCAGAAGGAGGTGCAGAAGAAGGAGGAGTCGATCGAGGAGCAGCGCAAGGCGATCGAGCTGCAGAAGCGTCAGAGCGAGAACCTCAAGGCCACCATCGAGCAGCAGAAGAAGATCGTCGACGAGGTCGTCGCCGAGCAGAATCACCGGCTCGAGCGCATCAGCGGCATGTCGGTCGAGGACGCCAAGCGCTTTCTCATGGAGAACCTCGTCGAGACCGCCAAGCTCGAGGCGGCCCAGACCATCAAGGAGATCCGCGACCAGGCGAAGCTCGACGCCAAGCGCGAGGCGCAGCGGATCATCGTGCAGGCGATTCAGCGCGCCGCCAGCGATCACTCGGTCGAGACGACCGTCTCGGTCGTCAACCTGGCGAGCGAGGACATGAAGGGCAGGATCATCGGACGCGAGGGCAGGAACATCCGGGCCTTCGAGGCAGCCACCGGCATTGACGTCATCGTCGACGACACGCCCGAGGCGGTCATCATCTCCGGCTTCGATCCGTTTCGACGCGAGGTCGCGCGCATTGCGCTCGACCGGCTCATGCACGACGGGCGCATTCACCCGGCGCGCATCGAGGAGGTCGTCGACAAGGTGCGCAAGGAGCTCGAGGAGGACATCATCCGCACCGGCAACAACACGCTGTTGGAGCTCGGCATCGCCAGCGTCCATGCCGAGATCGTCAAACTCATCGGCAAGATGAAGTATCGCTCGAGCTACGGACAGAACGTCCTCAACCATTCGATCGAAGTCTCCTATCTCTGCGGCGTCATGGCGCGCGAGCTCGGACTCGACGTCAACCAGGCCAAGCGCGCCGGGCTGATGCACGACATGGGCAAGTGCGTCGATCGCAATCTCGAGGGTCCGCACGCGCTCATCGGCTACGAGATCGCCAAGCGCTACAAGGAGCATCCCGTCGTCTGCAACGCGATCGGAGCGCACCACGAGGACATTGAGATGGAGTCGCCGATCGCGGTGCTCGTACAGGCGGCCGACGCGATCTCCGGCGCCCGCCCCGGCGCGCGTCGCGAATCGCTCGAGGCCTACGTCAAGCGGCTCGAGACGCTCGAGACGCTCGCGCGCTCGTTCGAGGGCGTGGCGAAGACCTACGCGATCCAGGCCGGACGGGAAGTGCGCGTGATGGTCGAGCCCGATCGGGTCGACGATCTCTTCGCCGACCAGCTCGCGCACGACATCGCGACGAAGATCCAGCAGGAGATGGAATACCCCGGTCAGATCAAGGTCACGGTCATCCGCGAGAAGCGGGCCGTCAGCTACGCGAAGTAGGCGGCAGGCAGGCGGTCAGCGACGCGAAGTATGCGGGAAGCGGGCGGTCAGCACTGAAAAGACGAGCCGGGGACCGGCGAAAAACGAAACGGGGTCGGACACTGAGTCCGACCCCGTTTCACATTCTAGAGCCGCGCGCGATGATTACTTCGAGATGATCATGCGTCGCGTGATGGTTCCGACATCGGTCTGCAGGCGGTAGAAGTACGCGCCCGAGGGAAGGTCGGCGCCGATGAAATCAAAGGTGTACGTGCCGGCGTCCTGCCACTGGTCCACGAGCGTGCGGATCTGGCTGCCGAGCAGCGTGTGGACCGTCAGCTTGACGCGCATGCCGGCCGGAACGCCGTAGCGGATCATCGTCGACGGGTTGAACGGGTTCGGATAGTTCTGCTCGAGGAACAGCCGGCTCGGCGATCCGCTGACCTCGCCGACGAGCGCCTTCGGCTGCGGCTGCGGGCGCACCCAGGAGGGCGTGCGATCATCGGCAAACGAGAGCGGGGCGCCGCTGGTGGCATCCTCACGGATGGCATCGTCGAGGATGCTGCCGAAGGCGCCGTACAGGCGCACGCTCGGGAAGCCCGCGACCTGCCAGCTCGATGAGATGGCATCGATGCCGAGCTCGAGGCGGCCGACGCTCGAGGCGGCGAGCGCCGTCGACGCGACGATGATCGCTCCGGTGGCGACCGTACCAATCAGACGTCCAAACGATGTAGCGATTCGCTTCATAAACCACTCAGCAGGCTTTCACAATCGGACGATCTCTTGCGACTCCCGGGAATGAGGTCCCGGCCTGTTCAACGGTGTGCGGTAACTCTTCAGAATCTACTCAAAACCGGTGCCGGAACGGCATGATCCGGTCCGCTGGGATGACGGTGGTGTAGACAAGGCATCCCCGGAAATGTTGCATGCCGGCGCGAAAAAGACAAGGACGGGATTCGACGGCCGGAATCCGCCCCGCTACGCGAGCTCCTCGAGCATCTGGTCGAGCTGCTCGACGGTGATGTTCTCGTGATAGTCCTCGTTGATCGCGATCATCGGCGCGCCTCCGCAGGCGCCCATGCACTCGACCTCTTCGAGCGAATACCGTCCGTCGGGCGTGCGATCGTTGTGGCCGATGCCGAGTCGACGCGACACGTGCTCGTAGATCCGCTCGCCACCACGCAGCATGCAGCTGACGTTGGTGCAGACCTGCACGTGGTGCCGGCCCATCGGCTTCTTGAAGTACATGGTGTAGAACGTCGCCACACCGAAGACGTGCGAGTAGGGGAGGGCCATGACCTCCGCCACGTGCTGCATCACCGGCACCGACAGCCAGCCCCACTTCTTCTGCGCCATCCAGAGCACCGGCATGATGGCCGACTTCGGATCGGGGTACAGCCCCTTCAAGCGTGCGACGGTCTCGAGCTCCTCGGGGGTGAACTCGACCGGCCCGTGGACTTCCGCGGCCGGCACCGTCTTCATTGCATCACTCATGTGTAGAATCTTGAGGTCGTCGTTTCGATGGGTTCTCGTCGATAAAGGAACGCAAAGGTACGGAGATCTTCTGCAACGAGGAGTGTCGTTTTCTTGCGTACGCGCGGCGCCTTGGGTAACTTCACGGATTGTACCTTTCAGCTCCGTGTATTCCATGTCGCACTACCCCACACCCCACCAGTCGAAGATCGCCGGCCATGCCCTGACCTATGACGACGTGCTGCTCGTGCCGCGCTACAGCGAGGTGCTCCCGCGACAGGTCGACATCACGACGATGTTCACGCGCGGCATCCGCCTGAACATCCCGCTGGTCTCCGCCGCCATGGACACGGTCACCGAGTCGGCGCTGGCGGTCGCGCTGGCGCGCAACGGTGGCATCGGGGTCATCCACAAGAACATGTCGATCGAGCGCCAGGCCGAGCACGTTCAGAAGGTCAAGCGCTCCGAAAGCGGGATGATCCGCGACCCGATCACGCTCTCGCCCGCGGCGACGGTCAACGACGCGCTGACGCTGATGAAGCGCTACTCGATCAGCGGCGTTCCGATCATCGACGGCGACGAGCGACTCGTCGGCATCGTCACCAACCGCGACCTGCGCTTCCGGCCCGACCGAGGTCTTCCGATCACCGAGGTGATGACCGCTCGCAATCTGATCACCGCGCCCGTGGGCACGACCCTCGAGAAGGCGGAGGAGATCCTTCAGCAGCACGGCATCGAGAAGCTCCCGGTCGTCGACGATCAGATGCGCCTGCGGGGACTCATCACGTTCAAGGACATCCGCCAGAAGCTCGAGCATCCGTTCGCCTGCAAGGACGAGCACGGCCGCCTGCGCGCCGCCGCAGCGCTCGGCGTGACGCCCGATACCCTCGAGCGCGCCGCGGCGCTCGTACGCGCCGGCGTCGACGCCGTCGTCGTCGACACCGCACACGGACACACCCGCGGGGTCATTGAGACCGTCGCGGCGGTGAAGGCGGCGTATCCGGAGCTGCAGGTGATCGCCGGCAACATCGCGACCGCCGCCGGCGCGCAGGCGCTCATCGATGCCGGCGCCGATGCGGTGAAGGTCGGCATCGGACCCGGCAGCATCTGCACGACCCGCGTCGTCGCCGGCGTCGGTGTCCCGCAGTTGACCGCGATCATGGATGTCGCCGCCGTCGCCTCGGCCGCGGGCATTCCCGTGATCGCCGACGGCGGCATCAAGCAGACGGGCGACATCGCCAAGGCCATCGCCGCCGGCGCCGACACCGTCATGATCGGCGGACTCTTCGCCGGTATGGACGAGGCGCCAGGAGAGAAGATCCTCCTCGACGGCCGCTCCTACAAGGTCTACCGCGGCATGGGATCGCTCAGCGCGATGGCCCAGGGCTCGGCCGACCGCTACTTCCAGGACGTCGAGGACGACCTCCCCAAGCTCGTGCCCGAAGGCATCGAGGGACGTGTGCCGTCGAAGGGACCGCTCGGCGACTCCGTCGTCCAGATGGTCGGCGGGCTGCGCTCGGCGATGGGCTATTGCGGCTGCGGCACGATCGACGAGCTCAAGCGCGACGCCCAGTTCGTCACGATGACCGCCTCGGGCCTGCGCGAATCCCATCCGCACGACATCACGATCACCCGGGAATCCCCGAACTACTTCTGATGGCCAGAACCAACGGCTCGACCACCGCGACCGCGAGGAAGTCTCCCGCGGGCGCCAACGGCCGCGCGACGGCCGCGCCCTCGCGCATCGAACAACTGCGCGCGCAGCTCGCCGAGCGCGGACTCGACGGCATTCTCGTGACGCACCTTCCGCACGTGCGCTACCTCAGCGGCTTCTCCGGCAGCGCCGGACTGCTGCTGGTCACGCGCCGCGATGCGGCGTTCATCACCGACTTCCGCTACCAGGAGCAGATCGCCGAGGAGCTCTCGGCTGACGTGCGCGGCTTCATCGATCGCGCGCCGTTCGAGCTCATGAAGCGCGAGGGCCTGGTGGGCGAGGGAATGGCCATCGGTTTCCAGGAGGGATACACCTCGGTCGCGTCGCTCGACTCGCTGAAGAAGCGCCTGCGTCGCGTGCGCTTCGAGAAGACCGGCGATCTGCTGCAGAGCCTGGTCATGATCAAGTCCGACAAGGAGATCGCGAGCATCCGCAAGGCCGCCGGCATCGCGGCCCGCGTCTATGCCGAGATCCTCGAGATCGTCGAGCCGGGCATGCGCGAGAGCGATGTCGCCGCGGAGATCAGCTATCGCGGCCGCTGTCACGGCGCCGAGGCCGACGCCTTCGAGATCATCGTCGCCAGCGGCCCGCGCGGCGCGCTGCCGCATGGTCGCGCGAGCACCAGGAAGATCCGTCGCGGAGAGCTCGTGACGCTCGACTTCGGCTACCGCTACGACGGACTGCACTCGGACATGACCCGCACGTTCGCCGTCGGCGAGCCGTCGGCCGAGGCGCGCGCGATCTACGAGATCGTGCTGCGGGCCGAGTCGATGGGCGTCAAGGCGGCGCGAGCGGGCATGAGCGCCAAGGCGCTCGACGACGTCTGCCGCGACGAGATCATTGCCGCCGGCTACGGCGAGCAGTTCGGTCACTCGACCGGCCACGGCCTCGGCATCGAGGTCCACGAGACGCCGTTCATCTCCGCCCGCGGCGAGGCGCAGATCCTCGCGCCGAACATGGTCGTCACGATCGAGCCGGGAATCTATCTGCCGGGACGGTGCGGCGTGCGCATCGAGGACGACGTCGTCATCGGAGAGGGGCGCTCGAAGTCACTGACGACGGCGCCGAAGGAGCTCATCATTGTCTAGCCACTCCCGCGTCCGGTGAACAGCGACGACGTCCCGTATATCGAGCCGAAGCTCCGCGCTTTCGCATCCCCCATGCGCCGCCGCCGGCGCCTGCTGGTGATCGCGTACTACTTTCCGCCGATGGGACTCAGCGGCGTGCAGCGGATCTCGAAGATCGTCAAGTACCTGCCCGAGCACGGCTGGGACGTCACCGTGCTCACCGTCGGCGACGTCGGCTATTTCGCCCACGACTACTCGCTGCTCGAGGAGGTCCACGGCGCCGGCGTGAGCATCGAGCGCACGAAGACGCTCGACCCGCTCCGGCTGTTCCGGCGCAAGGGTACGATCAAGATGCCGAGCGACGGGAGCCGCCGGTTTCTCAGCGGCATCACCCAGACCTTCCTGCAGCCCGACAACAAGATCGGATGGAAGCGCTACGCGATCCGGCGCGCGAAGGAGCTCGCCGCGGTCGAGCCGTTCGACGCGATCCTGGCGACCGCGCCGCCGTTCACCGATTTCCTCGTCGGCCACGAGCTGCGACAGTCGCTGGGCATTCCACTGATCGTCGATTACCGCGATCCGTGGGTCGACAACCGGAACTACTTCTACGCGACCCCGCTGCACCGGCGCTATGCCACGCGCCTCGAGCAGCGCATCCTGCGCAGCGCCGACAGCATCGTCGTGGTCAATCGCAAGATCAAGGAGAAGCTGATCGCCCGCTATCAGTTCCTGACGCACACGAGCGTCGAGATCATCCCGAACGGATACGATCCCGAGGACATCGAGGAGGCAGCCCGGATCCCGATCGAGCGCCCGGCGAAGATGCGTCTGACCTACAGCGGACACTTCGACGCGAAGCGCTCGCCGGAGTACCTCTTTCAGGCGCTCGCCAACGTCTTCGCCGCGGGCCCCGCGATGCGCGACGAGGTCGAGGCCTGCTTCGTCGGTCACTTCCATGACTCGTTCATGAAGATGGCGACGAAGCTCGGCGTCAGCTCGGCCGTTCGCACGACCGGATACCTCGATCATCGCGAGTCGGTTCGCCAGCTGCTCGCCAGCGACGTGCTCTGGCTGACGATCTTCGATCCGACGATCACGCCGGGGAAGATCTACGAGTACATGGGCACCGGCCGTCCGATCCTGGCGCTGGCACCGGAGGGCGCCGTTCGCAATGCGCTGCGAGGGTACGGGGCCTCGGTGGCGGTCGAGCCGACCGATGTCGAAGCGATCACGCGCGCGATCACCGCGCTGCACCAGCAGTGGCGCGCCCGCACGCTACCGGTCGGAGACACCGCGCGCGCATCGGAGTTCGACCAGCGCCGGCTCACCGAGCAGCTCGCGCGCATCCTCGCGTACACGCTCCGCATCTAGCACACGCCGCCCGCAGCCATGACCATGAACAACTCCACCAGCACCAACGCCAGCGACGACCGACGCCTCAGCGTCCTGGTTCTCGGCACCGGCGCGCGCGAGCACGCGCTCGTCTGGAAGCTCGCGCGCTCGCCGCTCGTCGGCCGGCTCGTCGCCGCGCCGGGCAACCCCGGCATCGCCCGGCTCGCCGAGCTGCGACCGGTCGGGATCGAAGACCCGTCGGCAGTCGTCGCGCTCGCGCGCGAATGCGAGGCCGATCTCGTCGTCGTCGGACCCGAGGCGCCGCTGGCCGCCGGCATCGCCGACGCACTCTCGGAGGCAGGCATCGCGGTCTTCGGTCCGTCGCGACGGGCCGCGCGCCTCGAGTGGGACAAGGCCTACGCGAAGGACTTCATGCTTCGCCACGGCATCCCGGCCGCGGCATCGCGGACGTTCGATGCCGCTGATGGCGACGCGGCTCGCCGGTATGTCGGCGAGCACGCACTGCCGGTCGTGATCAAGGCCAGCGGGCTCGCCGCGGGTAAGGGCGTCGTCGTCGCGACCACGCGCGAGGAGGCGCTCGACGCGCTCGACGGCATGCTCGGTGGCACCGCGTTCGGTGCCGCCGGCACGACCGTTGTCGTCGAAGAGTTCATGAGCGGTGAGGAGGCGTCGGTCTTCGCGATCTCCGATGGGACCGACTACATCCTGCTGGCACCCTCGCAGGATCACAAGCGCGTTGGCGACGGCGACACCGGACCGAACACCGGCGGCATGGGCGCCTACGCTCCGGCCCCGATCGTCACCGACGAGCTCCTCGCCCGCGTGCGCGCCGAGGTGATCGAGCCCGCGCTCGCCGGCATGCGGGCCGAGGGCGCGCCGTTCGTCGGCTGTCTCTTTTCGGGATTGATGATCGATGGCGAGTCGTTGCGCGTCGTCGAATTCAACTGCCGCTTCGGCGACCCGGAGACCGAGGTGGTGCTGCCGCTGTACCGCGGCGACCTTGCGCGTCTGCTGCTTGCGGCGGCCTCCGGCTCGATCGCGTCGATCGACGATGCGCGCTCTGTCGGCGCCGCAGCGTGCGTCGTGATGGCCTCCGACGGCTACCCGGGCTCCTACGCCACAGGGCGACGCATCGACGGACTCGACGAGGCGGGCGCCCTCGATGACGTCGTCGTCTTTCATGCCGGCACGCGCGCCTCCGACGGCGACATCGTTACCGGCGGCGGACGCGTGCTCGCGGTGACGGCCTTCGACGAGCGCAACGACGCCGGTCTGGACGAGGTCGTGCGCCGCGCCTACGAGGCCGTCGAGCGCATCTCGTTCGACGGAGCGCACTACCGGCGCGACATCGCCTCGAGGGCGCTCGAGCGCACGTGATAGCGCACCGCGTCGTCCAGTGAACGACTCACACACAAATCCCAGCACGAGCCAGATGCGAATCCTCGTTACCGGTGGCGCCGGCTTCATCGGGTCGAACATCGTCGACGCATATCTCGCGGCCGGCCACGACGTCGCGATCATCGACAACCTTTCGACCGGACGCGAGCGCAACATCAATCCCCGCGCGCGGATGCACCGCATCGACATGCGCGACCGCGATGCGGTCTACGGCGTGCTGGCCGAGGGACGCTTCGATCTGATCAACCACCAGGCGGCGCAGCTCGACGTGCGCGCCTCCGTGCGCGATCCGCAGTTCGACGCCGCGCAGAACGTGCTCGGCTCGCTCAACGTGATCCAGGGCGGCATCGAGCACGGCGTGCGACGGTTCGTCTTCGCGTCGACCGGCGGCGCGGTCTACGGCGAGCAGGAGGTGTTCCCCGCCGACGAGACCCATCCGACCAACCCGATCTCTCCGTATGGCGTCACGAAGCTCACCGTCGAGAAGTACCTCAACTGCTTCCGCCACGTCCACGGGATCGAGTACGTCGTCTTTCGCTACACGAACGTGTACGGACCCCGCCAGAACCCGCACGGCGAGTCGGGGGTCATCGCGATCTTCTGCGACATGATGCTGCGCGGACTGCAGCCGACGATCAATGGCTCCGGCGAGCAGACGCGCGACTACGTCTACGTCGGCGACGTCGTCGACGCACACATGCGCGCGCTGGGCCATCTCGAGAGCGGAGGGACGAACACGTTCAACCTCTGCACGAACACCGAGACCACCGTCAACGAGCTCTTCGACGCGCTGAACCACGAGTTCGACGGACGCTTCGAGCGCACGCACGGTCCGGCCATGCCGGGCGAGCAGATGCGCTCGGTCTGCAGCTTCGAGCACGCCGAACGCACGCTGGGCTGGCGGCCGTCGGTCGACCTGCGTGAGGGACTCGCCCGCACGGTCGCTCATCACCGGAGCGAAGACTAAGCGTAGAGCGACGCAATGGCATGAACGCAGAAAACCCGGAGGCGGTCGCCTCCGGGTTTGTTGCTTTCTCGTGGGTCGCGTCGATGGCCGCTAGCGGCCGTCGTGCCCGGGCCCGGTGCCCTGGCCGTAGCGGCCGTGCTCGAACTCGGCGGGGTTGCGTCCATAGCGCCATGACTCGAGCGCGAAGACGGTGCCGGGCGGCGGCACGAAGCTGTCGAAGATCGCCGGGAGCACTGCGGCATACTGCTGCTGTCCCTTCTCGGTGAGCATCACCTCGATGTGCACGGCGGTCTCGTGCATCACGTAGATGCGCCGGTGAATGATCCCGTTGCGACCGGCCGAATCGTACTGGTAGTAGTGAAGGCTGTCGAGCGTCCTGTAGTCCTTCGGCACCATCCTCGGCTCCGTGAAATACGTCACGGTGACCGAGCCGGCGCCGCCGGGCAGGATGAAGTTCGTCTTCTCGGTCCGGCCCTCCTTGTTGGCGAGCGAGCCGATCTTGTTGTACTTCGCGGTGGCCGGCAGCAGGACCGAATAGCCGTACTCGCTGGTCCACTTCTGGTTCACGGTGCTGTCGGTCGCGCGCGCTGCGGGCTGGGCGAGCGCGGGGATCGCGAGGAGGAAGGCTCCGGCGGCGAGGAGCATTCCCCGGAGGCTCGGCGTGAGACGGTGACGACGCAGCATGGGATTCGGGGATATGTTCAGGGATTGATTGCCTGGATCGGACCGACGGATGGGGGAGCGGTTTACCGCCGGCCCAAGAAAGAACGAACGGGGTCTCTCGAGATTGCCGTCGCTGTCGTAGCTTCGCGGCCATCATGACCCGCTTTCGCAGGATCCTCGCGCTCTCGCTCGGCGCCGCGTCGCTCGTCGGCGCCGGGGCGTTTCTCGCGCTGACGAAGACCGGCCGCGGCTTCCGCTGGGCGCTCGACCGGCTGTATCTGGAAGACTACCCCGACATCACGACGGTCACGCCCGACGCGCTGGCCGCGGAGCTCGGCGGACGTCGTCCGCCGCTTCTGCTCGACACGCGCACGCCCGAGGAGTTCTCGATCAGCCATCTGGCGAACGCGCAGCTGGTGAGCCCGACGAGCTTCGACCGCGACGACGTCGACGATCTCGAGCGCGACCGGCCGATCGTCGTCTACTGCGCCGTCGGCCAGCGCAGCGCCCGGGTCGCGCGAACACTCAAGGAGCTCGGCTTCACGAGCGTTCGCTGTCTGTACGGAGGGATCATCCTGTGGTACAACGAGGGCTACCCCGTGTACCGCGACATGCGCCCGGTCGCGCGGATCCATCCGTACAACGCGGTCTGGGGACAGTTCATCACCCGGCGCGGTAAGACGACCGACGTCGCCGACGATCAGGCCGACGAGTAGGGCTCAGCGTCCGAGGAACAATCCCTCGACGATGCCGATCTCGACGACGAGATAGAGTCCGAAGCCGACGCTGAGGGTGCCCGCAGTCAGTCGCAGTGCCGTGTCGAAGCTGCGGAACCGACGCAGCAGCACCGTCATCGGCAGCGCGAAGAGCGAGCTCATCGCCGCCATCCCTGCAACCGATCCGAGGCCGAACAGCGCGATGTACGCCAGCCCGAGCGCCGGTGTGCGGATCTGCGCGAGCACGAGCAACGTGAGCGCGGCCGATCCGGCGAGGCCATGGAAGGCGCCGACGAGGAACGGCGTGCGTCGCGGCAGGCGGTGACGCTGACCCTCGTCCGGCGTTTGAATGTGCAGGTGCGTGTGGCTGATCCGGCCGTGCGAATGCGACTCGAGCGAGATCCGCGCGCCATGCTCGCGCTTCAGCCGGATGAGCAGGTTCGCGCCGAGCGCCACGATCATGACGCCGACAGCAAGCTCGAGCACGCGGGCGATGCCGCCGGGGATCGGCGCGCGAACGAAGATCACGGCAAGTCCCACCGCGACCAGCGAGGTCGTATGCCCGAGTCCCCACAGCGCGCCGATGCGCGCGGCGCGGCGCAGATCCGGCCGCTCGCTGACGAGCGCCGAGACCGCCACCAGATGGTCCGCGTCGAAGGCGTGGCGGATGCCCAGAAGGAAACCGAGACCGATCACCGCGATGGCGCCCTGCTCGAGCGGAGCCGGACCGCGATGGTCGTCGGCAAGCAGCACGAGCGGTGTTGCAGCGAGCGCGGCCAGGAGTGCGAGCGCGAAGACGATCCGAAGGCGGGGTGAGAGTCGCATGGCGTGCAGCGCGGCGAGTCGTTGTCGGGGGCCAGCCGTCGGTCCGAACGTGCCGGCCGACGGGACAATCTAGCATTCCGGCGCATCCCCGAGGCCGCCTGCGCGTGTGCTCAATCGCTACATTCTTCAACAGTCCGTGACTTCCCGAGACGACGTGACCGACCAGCAGCCGATGCCGCCCGAGAGCTCCGCCGGGGCATCCGCGCCCAACGCCGTCATCAGACGCTTCCCCGCGCTGGGCTATCGCGACTTCCGACTGCTGTGGCTCGGTCAGATCGTCTCGATCTCGGGATCGCAGATGCAGAACGTCGCGATCGGCTGGGAGATCTACGAGCGCACCGGTAGCGCCGTGATGCTCGGCCTGGTCGGCCTTGCGCGCGTCGTTCCGATCATCGTCTTCTCGCTGCTCGGCGGCGTCGTCGCCGACAGCTACAATCGCCGGCGCATCATGATGTTGTCCCAGAGCGTCGCGATGCTCTCGGCGATCGCCCTCGGGACGCTCTCGGCGCTCGATCTCAGCTCGGCGGCCGCGATCCTCTCGCTGACGGCCGTGACCGCTGCGAGCGCGGCGTTCGACAACCCGGCGCGACAGTCGCTCGTGCCCAACCTTGTCGCGCCCGAGCATCTGACCAACGCCGTGTCGTTGAACATGATGCTCTTCCACACGGCGATGATCGCGGGTCCGGCGCTCGCCGGCGTGCTCATCGCGACGGTCGACGTCAGCATCGTCTACTGGATCAACGCCGCGACGTTCCTGGCGGTGATCGCCGCTCTGGCGGCGATGCGCATCCGCGAGCGCCCGTCACCCGGTCGCTCGCACGTCACGCGCGGCGCGTTCCTCGAAGGCCTTCGCTTCGTGCGATCGAACCGGACCATCTGGGCGACGATGCTCCTCGATTTCTTCGCGACGTTCTTCGCCTCGGCCACGGCGCTGATTCCGGTGTTCGCGAAGGAGGTGCTCGGTGTGGGAGCGGGAGGGATGGGATTGCTCTACTCGGCCGAAGCGGTCGGATCGCTCATCGCCGGCGCGGTGATGTCAACGCTGCCCGATCCGCGGCGCAAGGGGACGCTGCTGCTCGGCTCGGTGATGCTCTACGGCGCCGCGACCGCGCTGTACGGCCTGTCGACGAACTACGTGCTGTCGCTCGGTCTGCTCGCGCTCGTCGGCGCGGGCGATTCGGTCAGCACCGTCCTGCGCTCGACCATCCGGCAGAAGGCGACGCCGGACTACATTCGCGGACGCATGACGTCGGTGAACATGCTGTTCTTCATGGGCGGTCCGCAACTGGGCAATCTGGAGGCGGGAATCGTGGCGGGTCTGATCGGAGCGCCGCTGGCGGTCGTCACCGGCGGCGTTGCGACCGTCGTCGTGGTCGCGCTCATGGCGTGGATCTATCCGACGCTGCGCCGCTTCGAGGCATGACCGGCGGCCGGCACCGTGATCAGTAGCGAAGCACCGTCGTGCCGACGGGCTCGCCGTCGGTCATCGAAGTCGAGCCCTCCATCTCCACCGAGATCACCTCGGGCAGGCGACGGCGGATCTGGCGCTCGACGCCGCCCTTGAGCGTCAGCGACGACGACGGACAGGTGTTGCACGCACCGGAGAGCCGGACGTAGACGACGTTGTGCTCGTAGCGGGTGAACTCGATCGAGCCGCCGTCCATCTCGATGTACGGTCGGACGTGCTCGTCGATGATCGCGGAGATCTGCTGCTCGATCGTCGTACCGCTCGGCTCGCTCATAGGTGCTGTTCGAATGGAGAGTTCGTGAACGTCGGGGTCGGTCGGGAAGGGCGCGGGCGCCCCGTCGTCTAGACGTTCACCGTTGGACTGTCATGTATCGCGTGGGGGATCCGTGTAGGTGAGGCCCCGCTGGCGACGACCCAAGATACGAGCCCGATATCGTTCCGCCGTCGACGATCGCTCGTGGCGGGGACCACAACGTCATTCCATGGACCGCCCTTCGCGGTCCCGCACTACGACCATGGAACTCAACACCGAGCTCATCATCGGCGCGCCACCGGAGGTCGTCTGGGCGATCCTCATCGACTTCGAGCGATATCCGGAGTGGAATCCGTTCATCGTCGAGATCGTCGGGAAGCCCGAGGTCGATCAGAAACTGAAGGTGCGGCTCGTTCCGCCGGGAACCGCGGGAATCACCATGCGCCCGGTCGTTCGCGCGTTCAGCCCGCCACGCGAGCTGCGCTGGCGGGGCATGCTTGCGATGCCCGGGATCTTCACCGGCGAGCACCGCTTCGTCGTCGAGCCGCACGAGAGCGGGTCCAGGTTCGTGCAATCGGAGGTTTTCACGGGAATCCTCGTTCCGTTCTTCCGACGCAGCCTCGAGACGACCACCCGCCGGGGCTTCGAGGAGATGAACCACGCGCTGCGCGAGCGTGCCGAGGCGCTCGCCGGCGACGAAGCCGCGCCCGACCTCGAGTTGTAGGGCCCGTTCGACCGGCCGGCGTCGGGGACCTTTCGGGTTGCGCGTTCGGCTCGACGGATGTATGTTCGGCTTCCCCCAAGGGACCTACACACAATCCGGAGCACGCAATGAAGGGCACCATTGCCGCTCCCATGTTCCTGCTCGCCATCTCCTGCGTCGCTCAGACTCAGACGGAGACCCCGCCGGCTCAGTCGTATCTCGAGACCGCGATGAAGTGGCCGACCTATTTCGGAGTGAGCTCCTCGGAGCTCGCCGACGTCTGGTCGAGGGCACGTGCATGGGCTGAAGACTATGGTGGCGGATCACTCATCGTCGACACCGACGACGAGATCGTCACCATTCGATCGCCGAATCGGAGCCACGGGGCACTGACGTTGAGGATCACGCGCACGGAGACCTTCGGAGGGTCTCGAATCACCGTCGTGGTCATTCCGCACCGCACCAGGGTCGCAGAGGAAGCCGACGAGGCCGAGCGCATTGCGCACCTCGTAGCGTACCATCTGGCATCCGGTCGGTCGATTCCCGAGCAGCTCGTCAGCCGCTAGCGCGGCTCTGACGCGTCATTGAGAGGAACCAGCCGGAGCCACCGCAAGGGCGGTGGCTCCGGTCCTCGCTTCCGTTCGACGGCGGCCGGACCGATCGGCACCCGCAACGGCACCACCATCGATGAACGACTTCACCTGGCGCGCCCATCCGGCGCTGCGACTTGCGCTTGCGTTCGTCGCGGGGATTCTCACGACCGAGGCGATGCGGTCGAATGCAGTCGAGCGTGTGCTCGCGTTGGCGGAGAATGCAATGCCAGCGCTCGCGGTGCCCGCGCCCGCGATATCTGCGCTCGTCGTGCTCGCCGCCGCCGCAACGTGGCTTGCCACGGTGCTGTGGCGCGCGCGCTCGCGCTCTGCTTCGACGCCGTGCACAGAAGGCGCGCTCGCGCTCCTCGTCGTCGTCGTCGCCTCGGGCGCGCTGTGCGCATCGGTGCGCCCGGCCGACGGCCCGGCGCCTGCCGGACTCTCGATCGCGCGTGCCGAGTGCATCGGGACGATCGACGGAGACCCACGCATGCGTCGCGGCACGATCGAGCTCGTCGTCGCCTGCGACTCGATCATCCTGCGCAACGACGTTGCCCGCGTCGGCGCCCGGGTGCTCGTCGCGATCGACGACAGCACGCCGGGATTTGCCTCCGCACTGCGCGACGGCGATCGACTGTCGGTCCGCGGAACGCTGCGCGCGCCGCGGGCGCCGATCATGCCGATGCTGTTCGATGAGCGATCGTACCTGCGCACGCGCTCGGTGTCGATGGTCCTCGATGTCGACGACGCCTCGCAGGCGCATCGAGTCGCAACCGGCGCGGCGCTCTCACTCGCTCGCGTCGTCGCCTGGGTCCGCCGGCGCATGGGCGACTACGCGCGCGATCACGTGCGTGGGCGCGAAGCCGAGGTGGTCGAGGCGCTTCTGAGCGGAGACCGCGACGGCATCGACCGTGCGACGCGCGACGCCTTCGCCGCGACGGGCACGCTGCACGTACTGGCGGTCAGCGGCATGCACGTCGCCGTCATCGCGCTCGGATTGTCGGTCGTGACGTCGTGGCTGCCGAGTCGCCGCTGGCAGTTCGTGGTCTTCGCGGTGGTACTCGGTGCGTACACGCTCGTCACCGGCGCCGGACCATCGATCGTCCGCGCCTGGTGCATGGCGGTCTGCTTCATGCTGGCGAGGCTGTCGGGCCGACGCGCGCGCGGACTCAACGTGCTCGGCGTCGCCGCGTTGATCCTGCTCCTGATGCATCCGGATGATCTCTTCGACATCGGGTTCCAGCTCTCGTTCGCCGCGGTCGCCGGCATCATCCTGTTCAATCGCCGCCTCGTCGCGGCATGCCTCGATCGGTGGCCGTCGTTGCGCGATCGTCCGTGGGCCGAGTGGCCGCTGCGGTCGCTCGTGGTGACGCTCGCGGCGCAGGCGCTCTCGATGCCGCTCCTTCTGATGCACTTCGGATCGACTCCCGCGCTCGGACTGCTGCTGAACCTGCCTGTCGTGCCGTTGACGTCGCTCGCCATGAGCGCCGCCGCGGTCGGCCTTCTCATGTCGGCGATGCCGCCGCTCGCCGCGTCACTGGGAGCGACCGCCTACGTCGCGACGAGTCTCGCGATCGCCCTGGTCGAGTGGGGCGCGACGCTGCCGTACGCATCGCTCGTCCTCACACCACTGCCTGCGCCGCTGGCCATCGGCGCGATCGGCGGACTGGTATGGGCGTCGCTCGCCGAGCGCGTGCGCGCGATCGCGCTGCGCACCGTGCTCGTGGCGATCGCGATCGCAGCGGGCGCGATCGTCGCGACATGGCTCGATCCGCTGGCGCAGCGCGGCCGGCTCCGCGCGTATCTTGTCCCCTCGAGCGGCGGCGTCATCGTCGCCGCGATCGAGGGGCGCACGCTCGTCGCCGTCGCCGCATCGGACTCGCCGGCGACGCGCAGGCGCCTCGAGGCGCTCTCGCGCATTGCCGGCACCGACAGCACGCGTATCGTCGCGGCGGATTCTCTCGACGCGCTTCGATTCCCGGCGCGCGTGCCGATCGTGATCGATCGATCGCGGGCGCCGGCCCGCGAGGCGCACCTCGACGGCGCAGCCGTGCTCGTCGCGGGGATGCGCGCCCGGTACGCGCGGATGCAGGTCTTCGAGTTCAACGGTCGCTGGTATCCCATCACATGGCACTGATCTACGAGCCACGAGTCTTCGCGAGCGTGGAGGGCGTACGCGCGGCGATGACCCTGCGCGGCACGACGCGGCCTCCGTTCGGCTTCAACATGTCGCTCTCGGTCGGCGACGACGAGACGTCGGTTCACGCCAACCGAGCGCGACTCGCGCGCCGGCTCGGCTTCGCGCCCGAGAGCCTTGCGACACAGCGCCAGGTGCACGGCGACGTCATCGCCGATGTCAGCGACGGGTACGCTGCGTGCGAGAGCGACGCGCTGATGACCGATCGCGAGGGATGGCTTCTCGCGGTGAGCGTCGCCGACTGCGCGCCCGTGCTCCTGTACGATCCCGAGCGCCGCGTCATCGCTGCGGTGCACTCGGGCTGGCGCGGCACCGTCCTCGATATCACCGGCGCGACCGTTCGCCGCATGCGAGAGCGCTTCGGAAGCGATCCGTCGAGCCTCCGTGCCTACGTCGGCGCTTCGGCGTCGCAGTGCTGCTACGAGGTGGGTGAGGAGGTCGCCGAGGCGTTCGGCGAGCGCTACGGTCGGAGCATCGGCGGAGGCAAGTTCCTGCTCGACAACAAGGGTCGTGTCTTCGATCAGCTGCTCGAAAGTGGCGTGCAGACTGGGCTCGTCGAGCTCGATCCGCGCTGCACGATCTGCTCTCGGCAGTACCACAGCTACCGCCGCGATGGCGCCCAAAGCGGTCGCATGCTGGCTGTAATAGGCATGAATACTGGCCTCGCGGGCACTCATTCTCTGAAAGGCGCATGAAATCTAGCTTTCAGGGCCTCCACCTATTGCATTGTCGACAAGTGCGTGGTATGTTCGCCCGTCGTTTTCACCAAGTCCATTGAACTGGGAGGTTACGCACGTGAACAAAGGCGAATTGATCGAAGCTCTTGCATCGGCAACCGAGATGAGCCGCGCCGAGGCCGGCCGCGCGCTCGAGGCCATGATCGAGACGATTCAGAACGAGCTCGTCGGTGGTGGTCAGGTTGCCCTCGTGGGCTTCGGCACCTTCGGCACGTCGAAGCGCAATGCTCGTGTCGGGAAGAACCCGCGCACGGGTGAGTCCATCAAGATCGCGGCCCGCACGGTTCCGAAGTTCACGCCGGGCAAGGGTCTGAAGGACGCTGTTGCCGGCGGAAAGAAGGGCGGTGCGAAGGCAGCGGCCAAGGGCGGCGCCAAGAGCGCGGCAAAGGGCGCGGCGAAGGGTGGTGCCAAGGGCGGCGCGAAGAAGCGCTGATCATCGGATCGACTTGTGGTAGTCAGCGGGCCGGCACTCCTGGAGTGCCGGCCCGCTGTGTGTTTGGAAGCTTCGTTGTGCTGGCCCGCCGTGTCTTCGCGAGCTTCGTAGTACTGGCCCGCTGTGTGTTCGCGAGCTTCGTGGTGCTGGCCCGCTGTGTATCCGGGATCGGCGTCTTGCCGACCCTCTGAGTCTCCGGCCGAGCGTCTCACGTGACGTCAGCTTCCGAACGTCGAAGTCATGCCGAGCGACACCTCATACCATGTCGTGCCGCTGGCCGGGTTGTAGCCGAGTCGTCCGCGCAGTCCGTAGTTGTGCATCGGGAACAGCGGGACGAAGCGGATGCCCAGAGGATTGACGAAGCCGGCGGTCGCCTCGACGAAGGGAGAGTACGTGTGCGCGTCGCTTGCGATACCCGCGCCAACGGCGGCGCCAACGGCCATGAGATCCTGAGGATGGATCGACGCGATCCAGATGTCCTTCGCAACTGCGGCATGGACGATCAGGGCGCGCTCGCGACCGAAGTAGTAGCCGACGTCGAGCTGCACCCGGAAGTCGGGATAATAGATCTCGCGCGCCGAGTCGCCGCCGAAGCCGACCCCGGTGCCGGCGGTGATCCCGAGCGACTCGCGGCCGTCCTCGACGAGCAGGTTGACCATGGGGGGGAGGATCGTCGTCGCGCCCACGGTCATCGCGACCGGCAGCGCGAGCGCCGTGAACGCCGCTAGCGCGAGACGCTCGCCGACGGTCGCCCGCGCATAGCGCGGCCGCGTCACCTCGAGCGTGTCGTACCAGGCTCGCACCGTATCCGGAGGCGCCTCCGGCTGGGCGTGCGCCGACGACGGCGTGAGCAATGACGCCAGCAGAAACAGTGCGGGCGCGAAAATCACGCGCGCCGCGCGGCATGTGGTGAGCTGCACTACTCCTCCTCTTCGGCTCGCAGTTTCTCGAGGGCCGTGAAGTCCTCGAGCGTCGTGACGTCGCCGGTGATCTGACCGGTCGATGCGATCTCGCGCAGCAGCCGCCGCATGATCTTCCCGGAGCGCGTCTTCGGCAGCGAGTCGGTGAAGCGGATCTCGTCCGGCTTCGCGATGTGTCCGATCTCGTGCCCGACATGCACGCGCAGTTCCTCCTTCAACGTCGGCGTGGGCTCGTGACCGCTCTTGAGCGTCACGAACGCGATGAGCGCGTTGCCCTTGACGTCGTCCGGGCGGGCGACGACCGCGGCCTCGGAGACGAGCTTGTGCGAGACGAGCGACGACTCGATCTCGGCAGTGCCGAGACGGTGTCCGGCGACGTTGACGACGTCGTCGACGCGTCCCATAATCCAGAAGTACCCGTCCTCATCACGCCGCGCGCCGTCGCCGGTGAAGTACCATCCCTTGTACTGGCTCCAGTACGTCCTCGCGTAGCGCTCGTCATCGCCGTGGAGCGTGCGCAGCATCGACGGCCACGGGTGCTTGATCACGAGCAGGCCGCCCTCGTTGGGCCGGCACGTCGTCCCGTCGCGGCGCACGACCTCGGCGTGGACGCCGGGCAACGGCAGCGTCGCGGAGCCGGGCTTGGTCGGGGTCGCGCCCGGCAGCGGCGAGATCATGATGCCGCCGGTCTCGGTCTGCCACCACGTGTCGACGATCGGGCATCGACGCCCGCCGATCGTCGCGTGGTACCACATCCATGCCTGCGGGTTGATCGGCTCGCCGACGGTGCCGAGCAGACGCAGCGACTTCAGATCGTGCCGCCGCGGATATCCCTCACCCCAGCGCATGAACGCGCGGATCGCCGTCGGCGCGGTGTAGAACACCGAGACGCGGTGCCGCTCGATGATGTCCCAGAAGCGATCCGGCTCCGGCCAGTTCGGCGCGCCCTCGTACAGCAGCGTGGTTGCGCCGTTGAGCAGCGGACCGTAGATCACGTAGGCGTGACCGGTGACCCAGCCGATGTCGGCCGTGCACCAGTAGATGTCCTCGTCGCGCATGTCGAAGACCATGCGCGACGTGTAGTACGACCAGACCATGTTGCCGCCGAGCGTGTGGAAGATGCCCTTCGGCTTGCCGGTCGATCCCGACGTATAGAGGATGTACAGCGGGTGCTCGCTGTCGAGCTGCTCTGCCTTGTGGACGGGGCTGGCGGTCGACATCAGCTCATGCCACCAGTGGTCTCGTCCGGCGTGCATCCGAACGTGCGTGCCGGTGCGCCGGTAGACGACGACGTTCTCGACGAGGGGCGCTCCGGCGACCGCGTCATCGGCCGCGTCCTTGAGCCGCACCTCGGTGCCGCGGCGCACGGCCACGTCCTGTGTGACCAGGAGCGTCGCGCCGGAGTCGATCATGCGCTCGCGCAAGGCTTCGGCGCTGAAGCCGCCGAAGACGACGTTGTGCGCCGCGCCGATGCGCGTGCACGCGAGCATCGCGATCGCGGCCTCGGGGACCATCCCCATGTAGATCGCGACGGTGTCTCCTTTCTTCACGCCGAGCGACTGCAGGACGTTGGCGAAGCGGCAGACCTCGCTGTGGAGCTGTCCGTAGGTCAGCGTCCTGATCTCGCCGGGCTCGCCCTCCCAGATGATCGCCGCCTTCGTCCGCCGCCAGCCGTCGAGGTGACGGTCGAGGCAGTTGTAGCTCATGTTCGTCCTGCCGCCGACGAACCACTTCGCGAACGGGGCCTTCCAGCGCAGCAGCGTCTTCCACGGCCGATACCAGTGAAGCTCCCCGGCGATGTCGCCCCAGAAACCATCGGGATCGTTCTCGGCCCGCTTGACGAGCCGGCGGTACTCCCGCAGCGTTCGGATCCGTGCAGCGGCGGTGAATTCCTCCGACGGCGTGAACACACGCTTCTCCCGGAGGATCGAGGTGATGGCGGGCTCCTGTCCGTTAGCGTTGTCGCGCCTGGCCGAGGGCTTCTGCTTCATTGAGCGTACCGTGCGTCGTGAGCGATGATGTGATCGGCGGAAGATCGGGAGAGCGTGGTGAAGTGCGAAGCGCAAACGAAAAAGCCCGGAACGGGTGTCCGGGCTTGCGTTGGCGCAGGTGGGGCACTGCGACGCTCCGTCTGGAGCGTCGAGCGCGCGGCCACCGATGGTGCGGGCGGGTCGTCTCGCTGGGAGCCTCGGCCCCCGAGGGCATCAGTGATGCAGGCCGGGGAGGATCTTGTCGCCCACGACGGAGACGGTCGTCAGCGCCTCAGCATAGAGCGGTCGCAGTCGATCGGCCATCGCCGCCGGATCGGGCATGAGCGTCTTGGCGTCGATCACCTTGACCTCGAGATTGGCCTTCTCGTACTTGACGATGTAGTTGCCCCAGATGATCTTCTTCGCGCCGAGCGCCTCGGCGACCATCCAGACGTCACCCTCGTAACTCGGACTCTTGACGTCGATGTTCTGGGCGAGCATCTGGTCGCGAATGTCCGAGACGGGGATGAGCGTGAAGGACTTGCCGGCCTCGGGGGAGGCGTTGAGATAATCCTCGAGCGAATCGATGTACGTCCAGCCGAGCTCGTCGTACTTGACTTCGCCGGTGACGTTGCGGAAGGGGAACAAAGCAATCACGACGGGCTCGGAAGCCGCATCCTGGGCAATCGACGTCGCCGTCGTGCCCACGATCGCCAGAAGCAGGGTAAGCAGAATCGATCGTTTCATCGGTAGATCCTCGTATCGGTCGTGCGGTCGCCGGTTGGGGGGAACTGGAAGTCCCGATCTCCGACGGTTCGGAAGCAGTCAGGTTTACCAGACTCACAGAATGACGCACCGGGGTACGCTACAGTGCCTGCCGAGCGAAGACAATGCAGAACCGACCCGCTACTGCGCCATTGGTTGCGCCGACAGGGCGAGCTCGATGATGCGCTCGCAGAGCGCGGGGAAGCTCATGCCGGCCGCAGCCGCAGCCTTCGGCACCAGGCTCGTCGCGGTCATGCCCGGAAGCGTATTGACCTCCAGGCAGTACGGGACGTTCTCGGTGCTCAAGCGAAAATCGACGCGGCTGTAGCCCGTACAGCCGAGCGCCACGTGCGAGCGCCGGGCGAGCTCGCGAACCTCCTCCTCGAGGGCCCGCGGCAGATCCGCCGGGCAATAATACTCGGTCTGTCCGGCGGTGTACTTGCTCTTGTAATCGTAGAATCCGCTCTTCGGGCTGATCTCGACGACGGGCAGGCTTTCGTCGCCGAGAATGGCGACGGTCAGCTCCCGGCCTTCGATGAACTCCTCGAACAGCGCGGTCTCGGCGTACTCGCACGCGAGCTCGTAGGCGGCGTACAGGCCGCTCTCGTCCTCGACGATCGTCATGCCGACGGTCGAGCCGCCATCGTTCGGCTTGACGACGACCGGCCATGCCGTGTGCTGGTCGACGAGCGCTCGCAGGATCTCGGGCGTCGCCTCGCCCCGCGCCATCTGGAACCACCGCGGCGTCTGGATCGACTCGCTCTCGAGCATCCGCTTGGTCATCGCCTTGTCCATCGCCAGCGCCGAAGCGAGCACGCGCGAGCCGGTGTAGGGAAGTCCCCGCAGCTCCAGCAGCGACTGCACCGTGCCGTCCTCGCCGGGCGCGCCGTGCAGCGCGAGGAAGACGATGTCGACGTCCTGCGGGATCTGCTGGATCGCGGCGATGTACGCGGAGTTCGAGTAGCGATGGAGCTCCTCGTGCGTCGGCGAGGTCTCGCCGGGCAGCTCGAGCTCCTCCTGCGAGATGCGCGCCGCGTCGCCGCGGGCGGGATCGAAGAGCGTGACGGTGTGGCCGGCGTCGACGAGCGCGGCGGCGATGCCACGACCGGAGGCCATCGAAACGTGGCGCTCGGGAGATGTGCCGCCGAGCAGAAGAGCGATGTTCATTGGTGCAGGTCGTCAGGGCGAGTGTCTGCGGCTCCGGCGCCGGGCCGCCCCGAAAGATACGGCGCTCGGACGCAGGATGCAGGAGTGAAGGCAGGATTGTCTGTCGTCGTCGGGGGCGCCGCGCTCGGCCTCGGTGTCTACGCCAGCACCGTCTCGCCCTGCGCAACCGGGTTGAGCTTGATCTTCGGGTTCTTCTCCTCGAGTGCGCCGATGTGCCACTCGCTCTGGAAGAGCACCACGGGCAGTCCGTCGATGTCCTCGACGACCTTCGTTCCGGTGTAGAGCACCATCGACGCGATGTCCTCGGGCGCCCCCTCGACCCAGCGCGCGGCGACGAACGACAGCGGCGACATGATCACCTCGACGTTGTACTCGGCCTCCAGCCGGAACTTGACGACGTCGAACTGCAGCTGGCCGACCGCGGCGAGGATCGGATCCGGACTCGCCATGCCGCGCTCGCGCATCACCTGGATCGCACCTTCCTCACGCAACTGGTCGAGCCCCTTGAGCAACGATTTGCGCTTGGTCGGATCGGGCGTGCGCACGGTGGCGAAGCGCTCCGGGGAGAAGCGGGGGATCGCCTCGAACTGAATGCGACGGCCCGTGGTCACGGTGTCACCGATGGCGAAGACGCCGGGATTCATCAGGCCGATAATGTCGCCGGCATATGCCTCCTCGATCGTCTCGCGATCCTGCCCGAAGAGCTTCTGCGAGCGGCTCAACCGCACGACTTTCCCGGTGCGCGTGTTCGTGACGGCCATGTCTTTCTCGAAGCGCCCGGAGCAGATGCGCATGAACGCAACACGGTCGCGGTGCTGCTTGTCCATGTTCGCCTGGATCTTGAAGATGAACCCCGTGAGCTCGTCGGTCTCCGCCGGCTGCGATCCCTGCGACGTCGCGCGGGCGCTCGGCTTCGGCGCGTAGTCGATGAAGCGGTTGAGGAACAGGTCGATGCCGAAGTTGTTGACCGCGCTGCCGAAGAAGGTCGGCGAGACCTCGCCGCGGCGGAAGCGCTCGACGTCGAAGGTGTCGCCGATCGCCTCGAGCAGCTCGAGCTCCTCGCGCAGATGGCCGAGCTCGTTGCCGCCGATGATCGACTCCAGCCGCGCATCGTTGATGCCCGCGAGCTCGACCGGCGCGCGGTAGGCTCCGCGCTCGGTCCGCTCATAGAGGTGCGCCTGGTGATCGAGCCGGTCGTAGACGCCGGCGAAGCTCGGGCCGGAGCCGATCGGCCAGTTGAACGGATACGGGACGATCCCGAACTCCTGCTCGAGCTCGTCGATGAGCTCGATCGGCGGACGGCCCGGTCGGTCCATCTTGTTGATGAACGTGAAGATCGGGATGCGCCGCAGGCGGCAGACCTCGAAGAGCTTCCGCGTCTGCGGCTCGATGCCCTTGGCCGCGTCGATGAGCATCACCGCGCTGTCGGCGGCGGTGAGCGTGCGGTAAGTGTCCTCCGAGAAATCCTCGTGGCCCGGCGTGTCGAGCAGGTTGATCGTGTGATCATCATACTCGAACTGCAGCACCGTCGAGGTCACCGAAATGCCGCGCTGCTGCTCGAGCTCCATCCAGTCGGAGGTGGCGCGGCGCTGGTTCTTGCGAGCGGTGACCGACCCGGCAAGACGCAGCGCGCCGCCGTAGAGCAGGAGCTTTTCAGTGAGCGTGGTCTTGCCGGCATCCGGGTGCGAGATGATCGCGAACGTCCGACGGCGCGCGATCTGCAGTTCGAGCTCTGTGGCCATGGGAAAAGAAGATAAACGGGGCGCCGGGGCGGGTCGCGTAACGGGTTGTAGGCGCCGCGGGCCTGTCTGATCGTGTCGTCGCGGAGTGGCCTACGGCTGGGGAGTCAGCCGGAGGATCCGGTCGTCATTCGACGCCGGCTCGCCGCGCCCGTCGCGGTTCGAGGTCGCGACGTAGATCGCACCGTCGGGTCCCTCGGTCACGGCGCGGAGACGACCGTAGGCGCCACCGAGGAGGATCTCATGGCGGACGAGTCGCCGTCCATCGAGCACGAGCCGGATCAGCGACTCGCCGCGAAGGGCGCCGACGAGGAAGTTCCCCTTGAACTGCGCGAACGCATCGCCGCGATAGAACATCCCACTGGCCGGCGCGACCGCGGGCGTGAACTCGATGAGGGGATCGACCATCCCGACCATCGACTGCTTGTGATGCACCGTCGGCCATCCGTAATTCATGCCGGACTCGACGATGTTGATCTCGTCGCCGCCGCCCGGCGCGTCACCACCGGACGGACCATGCTCGCTCTGGAACATGAGACCCGTGCCCGGCTGCCAGTCGAGACCCTGCGCGTTGCGATGGCCGTACGACCAGATCTCCGGACGGGCGCCGGCACGTCCGACGAACGGATTGTCGCCCGGCACGGCTCCGTCGGGTGTGAGCCGAAGCGTCTTTCCCGCGAGCGAGTTGAGATCCTGCGCGCTCTCCGGCTCCGTCGCATCTCCGACGGTGACGTAGAGCATGCCGTCGGGACCGAACCCGATGCGGCAGCCCGCATGGAAGCGAGCGGCCGGCAATCCTTCGATGATCACCCGGCGATCGCTCATCGATTCGCCGTCGTCGCGAAGACGCACGATCCGCACGCGGATGTCCGGGCCCGATGCATACGCATACGCGAGATAGACCTGGCGATTCGACGCGTACTCCGGATGCAGCGTGAGGCCCATCAGGCCCGTCTCGCTGCGCTCCTCGACGTCGTCGAGCACGAGCAGCGGCCTCGTTCCGACGACGCCGCTGACGATCGATCGCACGCGACCCGGACGCTCGGCGACGAGCATGCGATCCGGCGCGGTGAAGACGATCGACCAGGGTACCTCGAGCCCTGACGCGAACGTGTCGACGCGAATGCGTACACCGTCGACGGTCGCAACCGTTTCTCCCTGCGCGCGACCCTGCGGCGCGGAGTCGCAGCCGATGAGCCACAGACAGCCGAGCGCAACGCCGGCGGCGACAAGGAGGTTCGAACGGTGAGCGCGCACGGGCATGACGGGAGGACTCCTCGTGAGATTTGGCGGTCAAGGTACGCAGGTCGGCCGTACGCGATGGTGTCGAAGACGGAGCAGCGTCGGAAACGGTGCGACTCCCGGGGGGAGAAGAAAAGGGCATGCCCGGGCCGGTTGCCCGGCTAGGAGGGGGAGTCCATCACCGAGCTGGCCGGCCATGCCCCATTGGTGCGTCTCGACGAATTGCGTTCGTGATGATGCTTCAGCTCTGGCGGCTGCGCCGGGTCTGCCAGCCCTTCTTCGCCGCCCGGCTGCGCTCCTCGCGCGTCATGCTGCTGCCGCCCTTGCGGCCGCCGCGACGCTCCGGCTCACGGTTCTCCTTGCGACCGCGACCACTGCCCGACTTCTTTCCGCCTCCGCTGACGGCGTTGACCGTCGCCCAGGCGCGACGCTCGGCTTCGTCCTTGCCGACACCGCGCTCGCGGTATCCTTCCTCGATGTGCTGGGCCTTCCGTTTCTGCTTGTCGGTATAGGCGCCCTTGTCTCCGCGTGGCATCGTTACGCCCTCCGGGTGATTGGGTGCTACCCAGAAGCACAAGGGATGTGCCAGCGGCTCATGCGCCGATCAACCGCGACCGGGCGTGCCGTAGACGACGGTAGCTCGGATTTCCCGGACGATCGAATCCCCTTCATATCTGGCGACGAGATACTCAATCTCGCGATCGAATGACGCGGCCGCCTCGGGACCGAGTCGGGAACGCGTCAGGCTGCTGCGCGCATGAAACGACTCAATGAACTCCGCGACGGACTCCTCGCGCCGTACGACCTGCGATTCGAACTCGCCAGTCCTCTGAAAGAGCTTCGCCTGCTCGAGCGCTGCGATCATGTCGAAGCGGTGGTAGTCCTTGACGACCGAATGCGATGCAATGACTTCCTGCAGCTCCTCTTCCCATCGCGTCGGAACGGTGTCGATTCGAGCAATCGCCAGTGACCCGCCCGGCGCGAGCAATTCCACGCAGCGTGGGAGAACGACCGGCCAATCCATCCAGTGCAATGACTCGCCGGCGGTGATCAGGCCGTAGGGACCTTCGACCGGCATCGCTTCGGCTCGCGACGCGATCCAGTGGATCCGTCGGTCGTCTCCGCCAGGCTGCCGCCGCGCCTCGGCGAGCATGGCACTCGATGCATCGACAGCATCCACATGGTCGACGAAGGCGGTGATCGGTCGCGCGATGAATCCGGTGCCGCAGCCGAGATCGAGCACACGTCGCGGCGTGCCCTTGACGAGACCGGCGAGAAAGTCGATGGTGTCCGGCGGATATGCCGGTCGGTAGCGATAGCTCCGCGCGACCTCCTCGTCGGCGAAGGCGTCGGCATTCTCACGATTGAGATGACTCGGGCGCACCATGCGGGACTACTTCCTCAGATCCGATGTGAGGATGGCACTCCAGTCGACCGGGGAGGTGCGATACTCACGGAAGGAGGGGAGGCCGATGTCGCGTGCGGAGACCGTCGGGCGCGTCAGGGGCCACTCGATAGCGAGCTCGGGATCGTCGTAGCGGATGCCGCCCTCGGTGGCGGGGTTGTACAGGCCGTCGACCTTGTAGAGCACGTCGGCGGGCTCGTCGCCGAGCACGCAGAAGCCGTGCGCGAAGCCGGCCGGCACCCACAGAAGAAGCCCGTTGACGTCGACGATCTCGACGCCGTAGGAGCGACCGAACGTGGGCGAGTCCGTCCGGATGTCGACGACCACGTCCCAGATGCGTCCGCGGACGACGCCGATGAGCTTCCCCTGCGCCGGATCGACCTGGTAATGGAGCCCGCGCAGCACTCCCGGCGCCGAGCGCGAGTGGTTCTCCTGCGCGAAGTCCGTCGGCAGGCCGTGCTCGCGGAAGACGTCGACGCGGAAGCGCTCGACGAAGAATCCGCGCGCGTCGCCATGGACGACGAGCTCGATGAGCTTCAATCCCTCAAACGGCAGGTCGATGATCTTCATAGACGGTCATGCATTCGGCGAGTCCTTCGCGCCAGTCCGGAAGCGAGACGCCGAAGATCTGGTGTGCCTTGCTGGTGTCGAGTCGGGAGTTCGCGGGTCGTGTCGCGGGAACGGGATACTCGGCGCTGGTGATCGGCTCGATCGAGTCGATCTCCAGGGACATGCCGCGCGCTCGCGCCTCGTCGCGGATCGCGCAGGCGAAGCCGTGCCATGTCGTCTCGCCGGATCCGCAGAGATGATAGATGCCGCTGGGGAACGCCGGCGCAGCCTCCGCCGTGCGCAACGCGCCGATGGTCGCGGCCGCCAGGTGCGGAGCATACGTTGGCGCGCCGTGCTGATCGGCGACGATCGAGAGCTCGCGTCGCTCGGACATCAACCGCAGCATCGTCGTGAAGAAGTTCCGCCCGGTCGCGTCGTAGACCCACGACGTTCTGAACACGAGCCATCGGCCGCCGGCCTCGGCGATGCGACGCTCGCCGAAGAGCTTCGTCGCTCCGTACGTGTTCAGCGGCGCGACGGCGTCGCTCTCGGTGAACGGCGTCGCGCCGTCGCCGGGGAAGACATAGTCGGTGCTGAAGTGCACGAGCGGGATGCCCGCATCGGCGCACCAACGGGCGATCACTCCCGGCGCCTCGCCGTTGATGGTCGCCGCGAGCTGCGCCTCGCTCTCAGCGCGGTCGACGAGCGTGTAGGCCGCGGCGTTGATGACCGCGCGCGGAGCCTGCGCATCGAGCACTGCCGGCAGATGGTTCGGCTCGGCAAGATCGGCCCGTCCGCGATCGAGGCCGACGCAGCGCTCGCCGAGCAGCGCGACGAGCGCGCGGCCGACCTGTCCGCCGGCGCCGAGCACGAGGATGGGACGCTCAGCGTGCGGCATCGATCGCCTGTGCGCTGCGTCCGGCGCGAGCGGCCACCGCGCGCGCCTCGTCGACGATCCGTCGCAGATAGGTGCCGTAGTCGCTGCGGTCGTACAGGTCGGCGAGCTCCGCGAGCTGGTCGGTCGAGATGAATCCCTTCATGTGGGCGATCTCCTCGATGCACGCGACCTTCAGTCCCTGGCGCTGCTCGAGCGTCTGGACGAAGAGCGAGCTCGACAGCAGCGAGTCGTACGTTCCGGTATCGAGCCACGCGATGCCACGGCCCATCGGCTGGACGTGCAGCATGCCGCGCCGGAGGTATTCGAGATTGACGTCGGTGATCTCGAGCTCGCCCCGCGCCGACGGCTTCAGCGCGGCGGCGATCGCGGTGACGTCGGCGTCGTAGAAGTACAAACCGGTCACTGCCCAGTTGGAGCGGGGCACCTTCGGCTTCTCCTCGATGCTCACGGCGAGGTCCTGGTCGTCGAACTCGACGACGCCGTAGCGCTCGGGATCCTGGACGTGGTAGGCGAACACCCGCGCGCCGTCCTCGAGGGCTGCGGCGTCGGCGAGCAGTCCGACGAGATCGTGGCCGTAGAAGACATTGTCCCCGAGGATCAGGCAGACCGGCGAGCCGTCGACGAAGTCGGCGCCGATGACGAACGCCTGCGCGATGCCGGCTGGCGTCGGCTGCTCGCGATACTCCAGTCGAATGCCGAGGCGGCTCCCGTCGCCGAGCAGATCACGGATCAACGGCAGGTCGCGCGGCGTGCTGATGATGAGGATCTCGCGAATGCCCGCGAGCATCAGCACCGACAGCGGATAGTAGATCGTCGGCTTGTCGTAGACCGGCAACAACTGCTTGCTGATCGAGCGCGTCAGCGGGTACAGCCGGGTGCCGCTTCCTCCTGCGAGGATGATTCCTTTCATGCTCTCTCTCGTGTCGATGCGGGATGGTCGGCAGGGTGTCCTCTCGCGGGTCCCGGCCGGAAGCACAAGATACTACCGCCGGCCGACGAGCGCCGTCTCGAGCGCGTCGACGATGCGCAACGCCGCGCGGCCGTCGCCGAACGGATTGGCGATGCCGCGCATCGCGTCGCGAGCGACGTCGTCGTCGAGCAGCTGCAGGGCCGCGTTGACGATCGACTCCTCCTCGGTGCCGACCAGCAGTCCGGCTCCGGAGTCGATGAGCTCCGGCCGCTCGGTCGTCTCGCGCAGCACGAGCACCGGCACGCCGAGCGTCGGCGCCTCCTCCTGGATCCCGCCGCTGTCGGTGAGCACGAGCGTCGATCGCTTCATCGCCGCGAGCATCTCGCGGTATCCCAGCGGCTCGATCAGGTGGACGCGCCGGGCGCCGGTGAGCTCCTCGCGGACGATCGCGGCGACGCCCGGGTTCGGATGCACAGGATAGACGATCGCCACGTCCTCGCGCTCGGCGGCGATGCGGCGCAGCGCGCGGCAGATCGACCGCAGCGGCTCGCCGATGCTCTCGCGGCGGTGCGCGGTGACGAGCACGAGCCGCGCCGCGTCGTCGATGGACTCGAGCGCGGCGACCCGGATCGCACCGGGGTCGAACAGCGCAAGCGCATCGACGATCGTGTTGCCGGTGACGTGAATCGCGGCGTCGGCGATGCCCTCGGCGAGGAGGTTGCGCCGCGCGCGCTCGGTCGGAGCGAAGTGCCAGTCGGCGAGCACGCCGGTGAGGCGCCGGTTGATCTCCTCGGGAAACGGATTGCGCCGGTCGGCCGTGCGAAGCCCTGCCTCGACGTGACCGACGCGTACGCCCGCGTAGAACGCCGCGAGCGATGCGGTCATCACCGTCGTGGTATCGCCCTGCACGAGCAGTGCGTCGGGACGCACGCGCTCGAGCAGGTCGGCGACCGCGGTGAGCGCTCGCGCGGTGAGCGCGGCGAGCGTCTGCCCGGGCTCCATCAGCGCCAGGTTCGCCTCGGCCTCGAGTCCGAGCGGCGCGAGCATCTGCTCGATCAGCTCGCGGTGCTGGCCGCTGGTGGCCAGCACGTGCTCGAAGCGGTCGCCGCGCGCGGTGATCTCGCGAACGACTGGCGCCATCTTGACGGCTTCCGGACGCGTTCCGATGATCGTGAGGATGCGGGGCGTGCGGTTCGTGCGGTCGGTCGAAGAATCCACTCGGGAGATGTGCCGCGCGGCAAAGCGATGGACGTGATCGCGACTCCCCGTGCCGGGCGCCGCGTCGAAGCGGCTCAAGGTACGACCACGAATCCCATATCGCGAAACGACCGCAGGTTGATCCCGGCACGCCCGACGGCCTCGCGCACGCGGGGATCGCACAGCGCCTCGAGCTCGAGCGCGCGCTCGGCCCGGTACATCGTCGAGGCGATCGCCGGATCGTCGGGCTCGCCCGGGTGGCACGCGATCTCGTTGACGCCGGGCTCGATGCGCTCGATGAGCGAGACGAGCGCGTCGACGGAGATCCATGCGCGGCGCGTCGCGCCGTCGCCGTCCTGGCCGTAGAAGTCGCCGTGGTAGCGCGCACCGCTCCGGGTGTGCCGCAGCGGCACGTCGAGCTTTCGGGCAAGCGAGCGCGCGGCCGACGCGATCGGCTCTCCGCGATGAACGTGCTGGTGGGAGTCGATGTGCGTCGGATCGGCCCCGACGAGCGCGCGGAATCGCTCGAGCTGCCGCGCGATCTCCGCGGCGACCGCATCCGCGTCGCCCGTGTCGACGACGGAGTAGAGGGCACGCCACTCCCCGTCGCGCACCGCCCACTCGCCGAGATCGAGATGCAGTCCTAGTCCCAGCGCGGGATGATCGCGCGCCATCTCGATCGCGCGCTCGACCGCTGTAGCACGCACCATCACGCTCGTGCTCGTGACGATGCCCTCGACGTGCGCGCGGACGATCGCACGCGAGACGCCGTCGCTCAGTCCGAAGTCGTCGGCGTTGACGACGACGATCGTCGGCGATGAAGGGATGGATGGTGTCGTCGGATCGAGGTTCATCGAAAGCTCCCCACCGCGCGGGCTCATTGCGGATTCGGTGTCACGCCGGCATGTGGATTCCATGGCCCCGGTCGTTCAAGCCCTCTCCAGTCGCGAGTATGCCCCAAGCGCCTCGCCGAGCCAGTCGTGCTGCTCGTCGGCCGGTGGTGTCCAGCGTGTCGACCACCCGATGAGGCGCACGGCGACGTAGAGCCGCGCGAGGTCGACGGCGCGATCGGTCGCGCCGCGCGCGAGCGGAGCGTCGTCGTCGTCGCTGACGCCGAGGCCGTCGCGCCATGCCGAGACGAGCGCGCCGCGCTCGTCGTCGGACCAGCCGCCGGAGCCCAGCGCGGCGATGTCGATGGCGCCGGGAGCGATTGAGGCGAGCTCCCAGTCGACCGGAAGGACGCGCTCGTCGTCGACGAGAATGTTCGACGCGAAGAGCTCGCCGTGGGCGAATGTGCGCGGCAGCGCGGCGAACGCGGCACACAGCCGAGGACCGTCCGCGGCGATCACGTCGAGTGCCGGTGTGGTCGAAGCAGCGCGAGCGATCCAGAACGCGAGGTCGGCGCCATTGACGTCGACGAGATGTCGCCGCGCCTTCGAATCGATCGCGCGCTCCGGCAGGAAGCGCTGCATGGCTCCGATCGATCGTGCGGCGCGCAGCCAGGCGTCGAACTCGCCGATGTAATCGAGCGCCATGGCGTCGACGCGCTCGAGCAGCAGCAGCGAGCGGCCGCTTCGGCGGTCGAACGCGCCACCGTGGTATCCGACACCGATTCCCGCCGGCGCGAGGATGCGCTGGTACACGGCGATCTCGCGCAGCGGATCGTACAGGTGCGCCGGACGAATCCCCGCGGCCTCAGGCACTCTCGACACGAGCGAGAGATCCTTCAAGAGCATCGGCGGCACATCCGGCCGGTCATCCGCATCGACCTCGTAGAGCGAGCAGCTCGACGCGTGCGCCGACCGCGCAATGCGAAGGGCGGACGCGGGCACGTCGATGCCGCGGCCGGCGAGCATCCGCGCGATGATCTCGGCGAGATCCTCCGGAATCGGTGCTGTCGGCGGCGTCACTGCCATCAGGCCACTCCGAGTCGAATGAGCAGCCGCTCAAGCACGAGCCGTGCGTCGAAGAGGTCCTCGGCGATTGCGCGGGCGGCGCGCCGATGGCGCTCGTAGTCGCTCCTGATCGCGGCATAGGCGCTCGCGACGTCGTCGATCGTCTCGAACGCGAAGAGCCCGTCGCCGGTCGGCAGATGTCGCGAGAATCCGGTCTCCTGCGCGACGACCGGACGGCCCGAGGCGAGGTAGCAGATCGAGCGATCGCTGAACCAGCCGGAGCGCGAGAGCACGTAGCCCGTCTTGGCGATGCCGATCTCGCCGAGCGATCCGCCGATGAACTCGCGGTATGTCGCGGGCGTGCGCGCGACGATCGCGGGATCGACGAGCTCCCAGCCGTTGAGCGCGAGCGCTTCGAGGTCTCGCGTCTCGTCCGGGTGGATCGCCAGTGCGAGCACGAAGCGATCGCCGACGCGACGCGGCATCTCGATGAGCTCGCGGATCGCGTGCACCTTCTGACCGTACGTCCGGCCCTCGTGCTCGATCGAGCCGTAGCCGCGCCAGTTCGCGACCGTCGTGAGCGCGTCGATCGAGAGACGGTCGGCCACGGGCCACGACGGCAGATCGACCGGCTGCAGCGTCGTGATCCAGTCACGTCCGTCGGTGGGAATCACCGAGCCTGACTCTCCGATCCCAAGTCCGACAGTGACGAAATGCGTGTGCGAGTCGAAGCGCATGTCGATGCCCTGCGCGTGCCAGAGCTGCACGAACGCCGGATCGAGGTCGAGGTAGGCGCGCACCGGGATCGAGCCGATCAACGCCGGATCGGCGAGCATACCGGAGACGTTCAGCAGCAGGTCGGCACTCGTGCAGCGCTCCAGGAGCCGCTCGCGGGTCATGCCGGCGACCGCGCCCGTCGCGGCGTCGACGAGGGCGTGATCGCCGTCGAAACCGGCGCTCGACAGCGCTTCGACGAGGTAGCGATGGTTGACCGAGGCATCGAGAGATGTTCCCTCGGGTCGGAGCTTCGCGGCGTCGACCGGCTCGACGAACAGCACGTCGTGACCGAGCGACCGGAGACCGAGCAGGTACTGCAGCACGGCCCACGTCGCGCCGCCCTGAAAGGGATCGGCGGCGATCATCCCCGCGACGACGATCCTCAGGCGCGATCCGCTCATTGGGCCGCTCCGCGGATGATGCGAACGTCGGAGACGTTGACCGTCTGACGCTCGAGAACCTGTGGGAAGAACAGGTCGATCGACTCGAGCTGCGCGCGGATCGATGCGGGGATCATCGTGAGCGGAATGCGCGCGCGAACGGTCCCCGGCAGAAGGCCCACACGTGCGACCGCCATTCGATGACCACGGGAGCCGACGTACACCATGAGCTCGTTCGGAGGATCGATCTGGTTCTGCGTGATCTCCATCACGAGCACGTCGGTCTCCGACAGCGCGAGCGGAGGATCGAGGCGCGCCATCACGTGCGCGCCCCGGCGGCTCGATCGCGTCGATGTCAACTGCAGACCCCAGGCGGGAAGGAGCGGCTGCGGCTTGACGCGCTCAACGATCACACTGTCGTTCCAACTGCTCCAGAACACCGGGTGCTCGAAGCTTTCGTGCATCGTCGTCGTGCCGCGCCTGGTCGACCGCAGCGCGTCGATGACGACAGAGCCGCGCCCGGCACGGCGCGCTGGCGACGGTCG